>ENA-ORCT01000224-ORCT01000224.1-marine-metagenome-genome-assembly--contig:-NODE-224-length-30057-cov-3.489626_pt1 | contig 30057 bp, 20 predicted proteins | sample MGYA00248632_ERZ508511 | MGnify/ENA primary metagenome ERZ508511 (study PRJEB26182, sample SAMN06268839) | marine metagenome | isolation source: Tt an P1-techrep anaerobic enrichment on pine from sediment...
GACACGATCGGCCTGGTCGGCTTCGCCGATGCGGGCTACATCGGGGCCGGATCGCTGGGACAGGGGGAGGGCGACTGGCACAGCGGCGCCGGGCTGGGGGGGCGCTATGCCACCGGCATCGGCCCCATCCGGCTGGACCTGGCCACGCCGCTTGAGGGCGGCGGGGGTGGCGGCGTGAAACTCTATCTCGGCATAGGGCAGGCATTCTGATGCGGTTTGCGGCGCTTCTCATGGTGATATTGGCGCTGGCCTTCCCGGCGCTGGCGCAGCAGGAGGCCCAAGACGACCGGGGCTTCCTGCAGGGGCTGCTGGAGGACAACCTCTCCGATGCCGGGCGCGAGGTGCGGATCGAGGGGTTCGAGGGCGCGCTGTCGTCCCGCGCGACGATCGAAAAGCTGACCATCGCCGACGACACCGGCATCTGGCTGACCCTGAACGATGTCGTGCTCGACTGGTCGCGCAAGGCGCTGCTGGACGGCCGGCTGGAGGTCAACGAGCTGAAGGCGGGCGAGATCCTGCTGCCGCGCCGGCCCGCCACTGCAGGTGAGCCCGAGGCGGACAAGGCCCCGGCCCAGCCCTTCGCCCTGCCCGAACTGCCGGTCGCGGTGAACATCGCGCGGCTGGCCGCCGAGAAAGTGGTGATCGGCGAGCCGGTCTTCGGGCAGGCGGCGGAACTGTCGCTGGAGGCGGCGCTGAAGCTGGAAGGCGGAGAGGGCAGCGCGGCCCTCGCGGTGACCCGCACCGACAGGCCCGGCGCGCTGACCCTCGACGCGAGCTACGCCAATGCCACGGGCATCCTGGCGCTGGACATGGAACTGACCGAGGGCCCGGAGGGGATCGCGGCCACCCTGCTGCAACTGCCAGGCCGCCCGGCGCTGGAGCTCGCGGTCAAGGGCACGGCGCCGCTGTCGGAATATCGCGCCGACATAAGGCTGGCCACCGATGGCGAGCCGCGGCTGACCGGCTCGGTCACATTGACCTCCGAGGGGACACCAGAGGCGCCGGCCAGGCGCTTCGCCGCCAGCCTGGAGGGCGATATGGGCCCGCTTTTCGCGCCCGAGCTACGGCTGTTTTTCGGCGACAGCGCCCGGTTCGACCTGTCGGGCCGAACCGCGGCCGATGGAAGCGTCTCGCTTGACGAGTTCGCCCTGCACACCGCCGAGCTGGACCTGGCCGGCTCGCTCGACCTGGCCCCAGGCGGCATGCCCCGGCGCTTTGCCCTGACCGGACGGATCGGCGGGAATGGGGCGGTGCGTCTGCCCATGCCCGGGCCCGCGACATGGGTGGACAGCACCCTGGTCAAGGCCAGCTTCGACGCCGCGAAAGGCGAGGAATGGCAGGCCGAGCTGCGCCTTTCGAACCTGCGGCACGCTGAGATCACGCTGCAACAGGCGCGGCTTCGCGGCGCGGGCACGATCCATGCGGAGGCGCCGCAGGCCGTCACCGCCGATCTGGAATTCGTGCTCGAAGGGTTCTCCCATGCCGACCCGGCGCTGACGCAAGCCCTGGGCCGCGTGCTGGGGGGCGCGACCACGCTGAGCTGGCAGGCGGGCGGCCCGCTGCGGCTGGAAGAGTTCCGCGCCAGCGGCGAAGGGCTGCAGGTCCGGGCGCAGGGCACGCTCGACCTTCAGGCCGAAAGCCTGCCCGCCGAGGGCCGGGCCGAGATCAGCGTCAGGGACATCGCGCGCTTTGCCCCCCTCGCCCGGCGCGACATCGCCGGGCAGATCGAGGCCACCGCCGAGGGGCGTGCCGAGCTGCTCGGCGACGGCTTCGATCTGTCGGCGCAGCTCTCGGGCACCGGGGTGCGCAGCGGCCTGACCGAGCTGGACCGGATCATGGGCGGCGAGGTCAGCCTCGACACCGCGCTCTGGCGCGAGGAGGGGCGGCTGGGCCTGCGTCACCTGCGGCTGGAGACGCCCCGCCTGTCCGTCCGCGCCGAGGGCAAAACGGCAGGCGGCCCCATCGATTTCACCGCGGAGCTGGCCGATCTGGGCCTTCTGGTGCCCGAGTTCAGCGGCCCGGTGCGCGCCGAGGGCCGGGCCGAGCCCGCCGGGGACGACAACTGGCAGCTTGCGCTGGAGGCCACCGGGCCGGGCGGCACCAGCGCCGCCATCGAGGGGCTGGTCGCGGGCGACGGCTCGACAATGGATCTGTCGCTGACAGGCACCGCGCCGCTGGGGCTGGCCAACCCGTTCATCAGGCCGCGCCGGGTCGAGGGCACGGCGCGCTACGATCTGCGGCTGCAGGGCGCGCCTTCGCTGTCGGCGCTCTCGGGCCGCGTCAGCAGCTCGGGCGCCCGCCTGTCCGCGCCCAAGTTCAACGTGGCGATGGAAGGGATCGAGGCCACGGTCGACCTCGCCGAGGGCCGCGCCCAGCTCGACCTCAACGGCCAGGTGCGCGGCGGCGGCACGGTTTCGGTCTCCGGCCCGGTGGCGCTGACGGCGCCCTATGAGGGCGATCTGACCATCCTTCTGCAACGCGTCCGGCTGCAAGACCCGGAACTCTACGACACAAGCGTGGACGGGCGCATCGGCCTGAGCGGGCCGCTGACCGGCGGGGGCCTGATCAGCGGGGCGATCAGCCTCGGGGAAACCGAGCTGCGCATCCCCTCGGACGGCATCGGCGAGATCGGCAGCCTGCCCGGCCTGCGCCACCTCAACGAGCCGGCGGCGGTGCGCAGCACCCGCGCCCGCGCGGGGCTGCTGGAGGGCGACGGCGCGGGCGGGGGCGGCCGGCCGATGAACCTCGACCTGACCATCGACGCGCCCAACCGCATCTTCGTGCGCGGCCGCGGGCTCGATGCCGAGCTGGGCGGGCGGCTGCAGCTCGCCGGAACCACCGACGACGTGGTGCCCTCGGGCCTGTTCCAGCTGATCCGCGGGCGGCTCGATATCCTGGGCAAGCGACTGGAGATGACCCAGGGGCGGGTCGACCTGCAGGGGGCCTTCGACCCCTACCTGTATTTTGTCGCCAGGACCCGGGCCGACGACGTGGACATCCGGATCGTCGTCGAAGGCCTGGCCAGCGACCCCGAGATCACGTTCGCCTCAGAGCCCGAGCTGCCCCAGGAAGAGGTGGTGTCGCGGCTGATCTTCGGGCGCGGGCTGGAGAACATCTCGCCTTTCCAGGCGGCAAGGCTGGCCGCCGCGGTGGCCACGCTGGCCGGGCGCGGCGGCGAGGGCGTGGTGGGCAGGCTGCGCTCGGGCTTCGGGCTGAGCGATCTCGACGTGACCACGACCGAGGCCGGCGCGACGGAAGTGCGCGCCGGCACCTACCTGACGGAAAACATCTATTCCGACGTGACCGTCGACAACGAGGGCGAGACCGAGATAGAGCTGAATCTCGACCTCACCCCCTCGACCACGCTCAGGGGTAAGATGGGCTCGACCGGCGACACCAGCCTGGGCATCTTCTACGAGCGCGACTACTAGCGCGGCCCCTTCGCCCGCGCTGAGCTGCGCGACAGAAGGCTGCCGGGCCGGGCCCTGGCGATGGCGGAGGTGACCAGCCCGGCGATGCCGACCTTGACCAGGTCACCGGGAATGAAGGGCAGCGCAAGCGCCGAGGCCTCGGCCAGCGACTTGCCGAGGGTGATCGCCATGCCGATGATGCCCGGGATATAGAGCGCGATCACGCCGCCCAGAAAGGCCCCGATCATCGCCGCCCACATCAGCGGAACCGCCCGCAGCTTCTCGACGATGGCCCCGGTGACGAAGGCCGCGACGGGGAAGCCCACGAGGAACCCGGCGGTGGGCGAGACGAAGACGCCCAGCCCGCCCCGGCCGCCGGCAAGCAGCGGAAGGCCCAGCGCCACCAGCAGCAGGAACAGCAGCACCGCCAGCGCGCCTTTCCGCGCGCCAAGCACCGTGCCGCAGAGCATGACGCCCAGGCTCTGGGCCGAGATCGGGACCCCGGACATCAGGGTGATGGTGGGGACCAGCCCCAGGGCGGCGATCAGCGCCGCGAACAGCGCGATCAGGACCAGGTTACGTTCCATGGCGTTTCCTTTCAGTTGACCCGGCGGGCAGGCCGCCGCGCGCGCGCAGCGCCTCGGCCACATGTTCGGCGTCGTCAAGCGCGGCGAGGGTGACGGGGGTGACGATATTCCAGCGCGGCCGGCGCGGGCTGCGCGCGCGCCAGGCCTCGGCCAGCGCCTGCCCCTTGCCGATCAGCACCGGCGTGAAGCGGATGACCAGCGCAATGGCGAAACCGATCACGCGCGGTTTCACCCCCAGCCGCTCCAGCGGGCTCAGCAGCGCCGTGACCACCGCAACCAGGTCGTCGAGCCGCGTGGTCATCGTGACCAGATTGGCCAGCGCAACCGTGGCGAGGATCCGCCCCGACAGGGTGAGCCCGATGGCGATTTCCCGCGTGACGGCATGCCAGGCCAGGATCACCGCCACGAACGGCCAGAGCGGCCGCAGCGCAGCTGCCCCCTGCCACAGGAACGACCGGCCGGCCGCCAGATAGGCGCCGGCGACGAAGGCCACCGGCAGCAGCATCGCCACCGGCCGCTCCACCTGGAACACCGCCAGGGTGAAACCGGCGAGGAACAGCAGCTTCACCCCGGCGGGCAGGCGGTGAAACGGGGTCTCAACCGGCGAGGTCAGTGCCAGCATCGCCGCCCTCCTCCGTCTCCATCGCCGCGCGGAAAGCGGGCAAAACCTCATCCGGCGCCCCATCGGCCCGGACCCGCCCCTCGTCCAGCCAGAGCACCCGGTCATAGCCCTCCAGCGCCGCCGGATCATGGGTGATCTGGATCAGCGCCGGCTCGATCTGGTCGAGGTAGCGGCGCAGCGCCCGCGTGGTGGGGATGTCGAGCCCCGAGAAGGGCTCGTCCAGCAGGATCACCGCGGGCTGCATGGCCAGCACCGCCATCAGGCAGACCAGGTGGCGCTGCCCCTGCGACAGGGTGGCGACGGCGCGCGGCGCCCAGTCGGCCTTGCCGAAATGCGCCAGCATCGCCCGGGCCTTCGCGCGCGCCGCGGCCTTCGACTGGCCGAGCTGGGTCAGGCCGAAGGCGAGCTCCTCCTCCACGGTGGGGAAAATGATCTGGTGATCGGGGTTCTGGAACAGAAAGCCCACGGTCTCGACCGCCCCGCGCCGGTCCCGCAGGACATCGACATCGTTGATCAGCACCCGGCCGGCATCGGGGGCGATGAGGCCCGCGATCAGCCGGGCCAGGGTCGACTTGCCCGACCCGTTGCGCCCGACCACGCCGACCCGGCGCTCGGCAAGATCGAGGGAGAGCTCCGGCAGGACCACTTTGTCGCCGAACGAACAGGAGACGCCCTGCAGGCGGATATGCGCCTGCGCGCCGTCCGCCGTGATCGTCCTGTCCGGCCAGATCTTCATGTCAGCGGCTCCTCGGTGCAGCATCGGTTGCGGTCCGGCCCGTATCATCGTCTGGCCAATACGATGAGAAGCGCCGCGCGTACAGGGCCCTGCGCGGCACTTGCATGCCGGAAATGGAGAATACCGCAGCCTCGGCGCGCCAACCATCCCCCGCCGGGACTGGCGGCCGCCAGCCAGGGCCCCCGCCTCAGTCCCAGTCGAGCCGGATGTCGTGGCCGAAGCGCAGTTCGCGCGGCAAGGTGGGCGCATGGGCATCGCCGATCTCGGCATGGACATTGGCCGGCGGGGTCACCGTCGCGTCCCGGCCGAAGACGAAGCTCTGCTCGGCCACGATCACGCGGTAGGCCTTGTTCAGCATCAGCGCGCGCTCGCGGCTGGGCGCGATCAGGTCGTAGACACTCTTGCCGCGCATCGCCCCGGCGTTCACCGTTCCGTCCGGGTTGAACCAGCGCCTGAGCATCTCGGTGTTGGAGCGGAACTCGTCGCCGCCGCCCACGCGCCTGAAATAGGTGAGGATTTCGCCCTCCGCCTCGCCGAGATTGGGCGCGTCCCTCATGGCGCGGTAGTCGATATAGCCCCAGCCCCCGGCCCCGCGCAGCTTGCGCGGGAAGGCCCAGGTCTGGTCGATATTCGCGCCGAGGGTGCTATGGCAGCCGCGGCAGAAGAACTGCTCCTCGTTGGTCTGCGGGCGCAGCGCGCCCTCGGCATCTTCGATGAAGCCCAGCAGCGTCCAGCCGAAACCGTTGTCCATGCCGCGGTCGCCGAGGCCGACATAGCGGGGCAGGTTCTCGTCCGTCTTTTCCTGCCGCTCGTTGCCGTAGCGCGAGCGGAGTTGCGCGGTGTCGAGCATCCGCGTCTTGACCATGTAGCGCAGCTCTTTCATGCGCGGGGGCGTCACGATCTCGCGCCCCTCCACGCCCACGTAGCGCACCGAGTGGAGGAACTCGGTCCCCTCGGGATAAAGCATCCGGGTAAGCGGAACCCCGGCCGCCGCGCCGAGATAATAGTCACGGCGCAGGATGGTGCCGGTGCGGGTGAGTTGGCCGTCACCGTCGAGATCGGTGCCAATCTCGGCCTCGTCCACCTCGGGCAGGCTCACCGCGTCGAGGTCCTGGAAGGCGATCTCCAGAAGCGCCAGATTGGCGGTGTAGACACCGGCGGAGGGCGTGCCGTCACCCTTGCCGCGGAAGGCCAGGGGCAGGCGGATCAGCACATCGTCGGTGGAGCCGTTCGTCGGCCAGAAGGTGGAGGGCTGAGGCTTGTAGTTGAACGCCACCCAGCCCGAGCCGTCGCGGGCATGACCGCGCCTGTCGAATGCCGCGGCGCCGCGGGCGTAACCGGCGAGGTCGGGCACCCAGCCTTCCCAACCCTGCGCCGCCAGTCGCCCGGGCAGGGCGCTGTAATTGTCCTGGCTGATATAGGCGAGGATCTCGTCGTCGCCGATCTCGGCCACATCGGCCGAGCGGTCGACGAAGAGGTTGCGGTGGTGGTTGGTCAGGCCGGCATCGGAAAAGGCATATTCCTGCTGGAGCGAGCCGTCCTGCATGAAATTCGGGCGGGTGTCGTCCACATTGTTCTGGTGGCAGACATAGCAGGGGTTATAGCGCCCCTCGATCCGCGTGTAGCACTGCGGCGGGATCGGCGCCTCGGGGTTGTAGATGCGGCCGGCCCTGGCCAGCTCCAGCGAGGAGGGGCGCAGGGCCATCATCTCTTTGGGTCCGAGGGGCTCCGTTTCGGCGGCGCGGGCCAGCGGGGCGAGGCCAAGGGCGAGGGGGGCGAGAACGGGGAGCAGCAGGCGTTTCATCAGATGTTCGGTCGGTGAGTGTCCGGGACAGGGACGGGGGGCGGCCGCGGCTGCCCCCCGGGAAGTGGTTCAGGAACGATCGGCGATTACATCGCCGGGGCGCGCCACAGCCACATGGCGTTGTTCTCGTGCTTGCCGGTGTCCTCGCCGATCAGCACGCCGCCATCGCCGAGCACCAGGATGTTGTCCGGGTTCGAGATGCTGTCGATGGCGCAGGCATTGGCCTCATTGTTCTTGTCGTAGGGGCCGCCCGCCACGACCGGAACCATCATTTGGACGTTGTAGTTGGCGTCCAGCCTCATCTGGTAGACCACGCCGCATTTGTTGGCGGCCACCCGGATGTCGCCGGCATCGTCGGACATGCCCTTGGAGACCTCGGACATCGCCATGTACATGAACGGAGCCGAACCGTCCGCGGCGCCGGCGAGGTTGATGTTCACGCCTTCCATCTTGCGGAACTCGGCGCTGGCCCCCTTGGCCTTGGCCGCCTTGCGGGTCTCGAGGAAGGCGGCGCGGTTGTCTGCAGCCTCGCCGCGGGCCCAGGTCGCGACGTCCTCATCCGAGATGTAGGAGCTGGCGCCCTCGGCGTAGTCGTCCTGCGAGATGCCGTCATAATCGGCCACCCATGCGGCGATCTCGGCATCGCTGCCATGGGCCAGCTCGATCCAGGAGATCTGGAAGGGGGTGTCGGCGGCGGCCGAGCCCGGTTCGCTCAGCTGGGTGACCTTGGCGGCATAGAGCGTGCCCGAGCTCAGCTCGCCCGCGCGGTCGGCCACGAACTTGAAGAACACCACGTCGGTGCCGTCGTCGGACAGGTAGACTGTCTTGCCGTCGGGCATGACCACGGCGTTCTCGTGGCTGAAGCGGCCCAGGGCCCTGTGCTTGACCGGGATCGCGCGGCCCGCCGGATCGGTGATCTCGACGATGTAGCCGTAGTCATAGGGGTTCGGGTATTCGCCCTTGTAGGAGGCCAGGGCCTCGACGCCGGCGGCATCCTTGGCCTCGGGGTTGTTCCAGTCCGCGGTGTTGTCGAAATAGAGCTCTTCAGCGCTCAGCGGCGTGTTCCAGGGGCTCACGGTGCCGAAGCAATTGACCCAGGTCCCGCCGACCGCGGCGAAATCGACCATCGTGGCGTCACGCGCGTCGACCGACCAGCCGCCGTCAGCGGCGCGGGTCAGTTTCACGCGGGACATGCCGCCGGGGCGGTCTTCCCAGTTGGTGAACAGGTAGCCTTCATTCTCGCCGGTCGGGATGAAGCCGTTGAAGTCGGGGTCGTTCGACGACTTGATGACGCCGTTCGCCCCCGCGATGACGCCGATCTTGTCGAAGTCGCCTTCCTGGATCAGGATCTGGTAGTCCCCCAGCGCGGTCTTCACCACCTGCTTGTCATCGCCTTCCGGCGCCGCCGGCGCACCCGCGCCGAACTGAGCGTTGGCCACAACGCCCACCGTCGCCTTGGAAAAGGCGGTCGGCAGGTCGTCGGCCGGGTGCTGGACGTTGAAGAACAGGTCGCCGCCATGCAGATACATGCCGGTGATCTCGGCGCCCAGCGGCACGGTGGCAACCCGCGTCAGCTCGGCGGCAAATGCAGTGCTCGCAAGGCAGGTCGAAGCCGCGAAAGCAGCCCAGAGAGTTTTGGAAGTCATCTTCGATTCCCCAATTTCGGAATTACAGGTTCACGCGCTGGGGCTGTGTGAGGGCAGAAGGTCACAGGAATATGAAACACGAAGGATTTTGAGCGCGGACATCGAAAATCCGCCGGGACACAGGACGGCGGCATTCCTTCCGGGCGAAGACCCCTGCCGGGCACCCCGGCGCGGCCGCCCCCGGCGCGGCCGCAGGACGGGACAGGCGAAAGCCCCTCTCCTGCTTGCCCGGCCCGCGCCCTGGACACGCAGAAGTTGTAAACGGCCCGGCGCGCGACTATGGTCCTGCCCGACATCTCCTTTTTCCCGGCGAGACCATATGAAAATCGTTGCAATGATCCCCGCCCGCATGGGCAGCCAGCGCCTGCCGAAGAAGAACCTCGCCCTGCTGGACGGCGTCCCGCTCATCGTGCACGCGATTCGCAAGTGCCAGGCCGTAGGCCTGTTCGACGAGATCTGGGTCAATTCGGAACATCCCGATTTCGGCGAGATCGCGCAGGCCGAGGGGGTCGGCTTTCACCAGCGTCCCGAGGCCCTGGGCAATAACGAGGCCACGAGCGAACAGTTCGTCACCGAGTTCCTGCGCGCCCATGACTGCACATATGTCGTGCAGGTGCACTCGATCGCGCCGCTGCTGTCCGAGGGCGACATCCGGCGCTTCGTCGAACTGCTGCGCGAGGGCGAATGCGATGCCCTGATGAGCGTCGTCGACGAAAACCTCGAATGCCTCTATCACGGCAGGCCGGTGAACTTCACCTTCGCCGAAAAGACCAACAGCCAGGATCTCGACCCGGTCCGGCGCATCGTCTGGGCCATCACCGCGTGGCGGCGCGACACTTTCCTGCAGGCGGCGGGGCGCGGCGAATGCGCCACCTATTCCGGCCGGATCGGCTATAGCAGCGTGGGCCGCATGGCCGGCCACGTGATCAAGACGCAGGAGGATCTCGATATCGCGGCGGCGCTGTTCGGCATCCTGCAGAAGCGCTGAGCGCGATGCCCGAGATCCGGCGCATCCCCGCCGAGGACGCGCGGCTTGACGCCTGCGCCACTGTGATCGCCGAAAGCCTGCGCCAGGCCCTGGCCGGAACCGCCGGCCGCGTCAGCTTCATGGTCTCGGGCGGGCGGACGCCGCGCGGGGTGCTGACCCGCCTGGCCGCCCATGACCTGCCCTGGCCGCGGATCGATGTCTTTGCCAGCGACGAACGCCTCGTCCCGCCCTCCGACCCGGCCTCGACCGAGGGCATGGTGAGGGAGGCGCTGTCGGGCTGTGCGCCGGAGATCCGCTATCACGGCTTCGGCCCCTCAACCGAGCCGGGCGCCGCTCTGGCGCAGTGGAAAGCCGCGCTGGGCGGGCTGCGCTGGCCCGTGGCCGCGGCCTTCCTGGGCATTGGCGAGGACGCGCATACCGCCTCGCTCTTCCCCGGTCGGCCGGAATGCAGGCGCGGCGACGACTGGGCCTTCGCCGTGCCGCAGACCGATCCGCACCCGCATGCGCGGCTGACGCTCGGCCGCGCGGCCCTGCTGCGGGCGGAGCGCACGGTGGCCGTCGTGCAGGGCGCGGCGAAACGGGCCGCCCTGTCCCGGGCGCTGGCCCCCGGCGCCGATTGTCAGGACACGCCCGCGGCCCTGTTCCGCGACATGCCCGAGATGATCATCCTGACGGATTGAGACCGCCGTCGCTCAGCCCAGGACCTCAGAGAGATTGCGCAGGGTGTTTTCGTGCACCGCCTCGACGGCGCGGTAGCCGTTATTGGCGTTGTGGCTGCTGAGCACGACATTCTCCATCTCGCGCAGGGGGCTGCCACCGGGCAGCGGCTCCTGCTCGAACACGTCGAGCCCGGCCCCGGCGATGCGGCCGGCGCGCAGGGCCTCCGCCAGCGCGGCCTCGTCCACCAGTGGGCCGCGCGCCACGTTGACGACAAAGGCCGAGGGCTTCATCCGCCCGATCAGCGCCTCGTCCACGAGGTGATGGTTCTCCGGCGTCAGGGCGCAGGCCAGGCACAGGATATCCGCCTCGGCGGCCACGTCCTGCCGGCTGCGGGAGCCTTCGACGAAGGGATCGTGGAACAGCACATTCATGCCGAATGCCTCGCCCAGCGCGCCGATGCGCCGGCCGATCGCGCCATAGCCGATCATGCCCAGGGTCGCGCCGCGCAGCTCCATTCCCTGGGGCTTGGGCCAGGCGCCCGCGCGGATGGCGCTGTCGATGCTGCGCAGGTGGCGCGTCAGCATCAGGATCATGCCGATCGCGCATTCGGCCACCGCATCGGCAAAGGCTCCGGGCGAGTTCAGCACCGGCACGCCCAGTTCCTGCGCGGCCGCCTTGTCGATGCTGTCGGTTCCGGTGCCCCATTTCGCGATTACCTTCAGCCGCGGCAGAGCGGCCTTCAGAACGCGCCGCGTGATCTGGTCATCGCCGGCCAGCCAGCCATCGATCCTGCCGACCTGTTCAAGGCAGGCGGCCTCGTCCAGGAACTGCGCGACATCCGCCCAGACGGGTTCGTACCCGAGGTTGCGGATCTCCGCATCGAAGCGGTCTTTCTCTTTGAGCATCATGATATTGCTGACAAGGACTCGGGGGGTTGGCATGGGCTTTTTCTCTGGTTGGGGTGACATCGGCAAAGGGGATCAGGCGGAGCCTTGGCACGCGAATTGCGCGATTGGGATAGACGGGGCCGGCCGATACCAGGCCCGCATTCAGACGATCACCGATCTGGCGGGAAATACTTTCTTGCCGCTCGGCACGTCGAAATTCACAAAGGCGTTCGGGGCGATGACCACGTCATCTCCGATGGTGACCCCGCCCACCACGACCGCCCCGGCGTGGATTTTCACGCGGTCCCCGATGATGGGCTTTTTCCCCCGGTGAACCCCGATCGTGACATTCTGATTGACGTGGAAGTCGCAGCCGATCCGCTCGGCCAGCACCCAGGTCGAATGCCCGTGCTGCACGCGCAGCCCGCCCCCGATATCGTCGGTGCTGAGATATAGATCGTTGGTCATCCGGAGGCTCGGCAAGCTGGAAAAATCCCGTCCGGCCACCCGGAAGCGATACTGCACCACACTGCGGAACTCGGGGAACTCGAGAAAAAGCTCCGGGAAACATTCCTCCACCGGCTTCTCTTTCTGGTTGCGCCATCGCCACCAGCTTCTGACATCTTCCCGTAGCCGCGTGTCCGACGACAGCGCCTCATATACGTCTTCCGAAAGCTCCATAGCCTCTCCCCGATCGGTTCCTGCCGTATGATGGACCCGAGTTTTTTTTGAGGAACCGAGCGCGCAGTTCCCCTGTTTCTACATGAAGATTTCTAATGGTCACACGCATGAAGGGCAATGGCGCAATCTGTTTCGCCTCTTCACAGAGACGCAATACGCCCAGCAACGGAAAGGAAGCGCTCCACCAGCGGTTTGCAGGTGACGCGCATCGGGGAAACGCCCCCTGAACTCATCTTCTGGTTGCGTCCGGATTTCCGCGAGATAGTATCGTCCCCGCTCGTGCCACAGAAATCGGTCGGCACCTGCCGCGGCAACACCACCCAAGGGCCAAGTGATTGAAAGTCTGCATCTTCACCATCATTCCAGAGGGCCTTTATTCGGGCGGCAGGTATCTTTCCCTCATCCTTGCCCATTCCCTGCGCCGGGCGGGGGCCGACGTCACCTACGTGACGAATAACCTGCCGCTTTTCGATGCCGATTTCCGCCTCTACGAGGAGGCGGCGCCGCTGAACAAGATCGTCAGCAAGGACTTTTCGGTTCCCGGCGACGTCCGGGCCGACTGGGTGGTCGTCATCCCCACCGGCAGCTTCAACGACCGCTTCTACAACGCCGCGCTGGACAAGGCGCGGGAATGGAAGGCGCGGGTGGCCCTTCTCAGTTTCGAGACGCCCAACTGGTTCAACCGCCATTCGCCCTATGCCCGCTCGCCCATGCCCACGGAATCCTGGCGGCAGGTGGTCGCGCGGGGCGGTGCGGTCATCACCATCGCGGAGGAAGGCATCCGACCCGCGCAGCGCTTTTTCGGCGAGGACCGCGCCGATCTCCATTTCGATTACTGGCACCCGGCGATCAACGACCTGGTCGCGGCACAGGCCAGGCCCCGGCCGGACGGGCGGAAACGCATCACCGCCTTCACCCGCACGCAGGACCCCCACAAGGGCGCCCATGACCTGCTGGCGATCGAGCCCGGGCTGCTGAGCGGCCACACCCTGTCGCTGGTCTTCGGCCGCGGTATCGACGAGGCCTATGTCGGGGCGCTGGCCCGCCATTTCGGCGAAGCCGAGGATTTCTCGATCGAACTGCATGACCGGATCAGCGATCTGGAGAAATTCGAACTGCTCGCAAGTTCCAGGCTGCTGCTCTTCCCCTCCTATTTCGAGGGGTATGGCTATCCCCCGGTCGAGGCGGGATGGATGGGCGTGCCCACGGTGGCCTATGACCTGCCGCTGCTGCGCGAAACCGTGGCCGACACCGCCCGCTACGCCCCGCTTGGCGACCAGGCGGCCTTTTCCGGGGCCATCCGCCAGGTGCTGGCCGACCCGCCGGACCCCGCGGAGGTGCGCGCGGGAATGAAAGTCGTCCCCGACACCCTGACCGCGGGCCGGAAATTCCTGGCCTCGCTGAGCCGGGCCGAGCGGGCGGTGGCCCCGCTGGCCACCGCCACGGCATCGCTGAAGCAGCCGGTGGCAGGCAATGCGCCGCGCGATCCCGCGGCGCGGGCGCTGCTGGGCTCCGTCTCCGGCAATTTGCAGATCGAGGGGCTCGAGGCAGCCCTCTGCGGGCGGGACATCACGATCCGGGGCCGGCTGACGGGCAAGAAGGCCGCCCGCCGCCTGCGCTTCACCATGGCCAATGCGCAAATCCCCGACCTGCGCCTGGGCGAAAAGCACTGGGACGTCGATGAGTTCGAGGTGACCGGCCATATCGATTGCTGGCAGACCGACGAGATTCGGCAGAAATGCCAGATCGACATCGTCGAGCGGGGCGGCACGCTGACCCCGAAGACCGCGCTGGAGGTGGGCGTCAGCCCGGAGCTTCTGTTCGAACGCCAGTCCCGCTTTCCCAACCATGGCCCGGGCCATTCGCCGCTGCGGCCGGCGGGGCTGCTATGCGTGGCGGGCGAAAGGCTCCTGGGCTCTGCGCCGCTGTCGCTGGCGCTCTCTTGCGTTGCGCAGGCGCTTTTCGAGGACGGGATCCGGAGCGAGCTGTTTCTTGCCGGCGGTGAGCCGCAGATTTCCGAAAACTGCGAACCGGAGTTCCTGCCCCTTGTGGACAGGGTTGCCAGCGGCGATGCCGGGGCCTGCCTGGCCCGGATACGCGAGGTTCTGGCCGCTGGCGGCCTGGCCGTTGTGGATCAGGCCTGGCTGGCCTCGCGGCGGGGCAAGCTGCCGGGGGAGTGTGCCGCATGTGAGTGCCCTGTGGCCGGAGACGGGGGCGGGCTGGTCATCCTGTCCACCCGGCCGGCAAAGGCGAAACAGGCGGCGGCGCTGCGGGCGGCGTTCGGCAAGCAGGGCGTGAACGCGGGGCGGCGCGCGGCCGTGGGGCGTTCCTATCACAGCCTGCTGCTTCTGTCCTCGCGCCACCCGGTCGGGCAACTGCCCGAGGCGCTGGCGGGCGTCCTGTCCGGCCTGCAACTCAGGGTTCCGGGGCTGCGCGTCGTCCTGCCATCCCGACTGTGCGCGCAGACCGGGCTTCAGGATCCCTTTTTCGGCGGCGTGGGCAGGGTATCGGTGCTCGGCGAAACGGCGCTGATCCCGGCCCTCGACGCCGCCGGGAGCGTGGCCGGCCTGATCCTCGACGGCGACAGCCCCGACCTTTTGCTCGACGCCCTGCTCGAGGCGCGCGGCGCAGCCGCCCCCGTCCCCCTGCCCCAGGAGGGCGAGCCCGGCCAAATCGTGGAAACGCTGGCCCAGGCCATGCGGCGCAGCTCCCGGTCGCCTCTTGCAGACCTGTTGGATGCCCTGGTGCCCGGCCCCCGTCCGGACTTCCGCAGCCCCATCCTCGACACCTTCCGCGACGACACCGCGCCCGTCGCAATGCCCGTGCCGCTGCCCGCCCTGTCGCGTGAGAACAGCCTCTGCTTCACCGCCCCGCGGGCCGATGCCCTGCCCGGCTTGCTTGAAGGCTGGGCGAGCATGGACGAGCATGGCGCCGCCCTCAAGACGCAGGCGGGGATCGTCGGGTTCCGCATCGACCGCAGCGAGATCCGCGACCATTCGATGCTTGAGATCCTGCTCCGGGCGGGCGGGAACAAGGAAAACCGGCCCTTCCAGATCGGGCTCAACGGCCGGACGATCGGATCCGCGCGTCGCCTCAAACCCGGCGTGCACAGCTACACGCTGGACCTCGACCGGACCGATTGGTCGGAGGCCGAAGACCAGTATCTTTCCATTCGCAGGGAGAGCGACGTCGATATCGCGCTTCTGGCCGTCGCGCTCAGCGACCCTGCCCCGGCCCAGCTGGACTGGGACGCCACCCAGCCCGATGCAGACAGGCTGGCCCCGGTCAGAACGGCAATGCCCACCGATTTTTGGATCGGCGAGGGCCGCCTGACCAGGGGGCTGCGGCTCAGCTCGGGCTGGCACGCGCCCGAACCCGGCGGGTGCTGGACCAGCGGGGCACTGGCCGCGATCGGCTTCGACGGCGTGATCGGGGGGGACGGGCCGATCATCCTGTCGCTGGAGGGCACGGCCTTCGGGGCCGCCGGCCATGACGTCCAGCGCATCGGGATCGCCAACGGGCCCGCCCGGCTGGCCGACCTTGTGCTGAAGACCGGCAGGGTCGGCCGCCACGAGGCCGTGCTGCCGGCCGCGCTCGCCCGGGAAGGGTTCGACACGCTGTTTCTCGAATGCCCCGACGCCATCTCGCCCGCGGCACTCGGCGCCAGCGGGGACATGCGCGCGCTGGGCTTCTTTGCCAGCCGGCTTTCGGTGATCCATACCGGCCCGGCCCCGGACAGACGCCCCCTGAGCGACGCCGAGCGCGCCCTCGCCGGCCAGGTTCTGGAGCTGAAGGCGCGGCCCGGCGTGCTGCGCCTGACCGGCACGGGGCCGGTGGCGCCCGGCACCCGGTTCTGGCTCGCCGGTACCGAGGGGCTGGCGGCGCCGCAACCCCTGCCCGGCGGCCGCTGGGAAGCCTCGCTGCGCCTGTCGCGGGAACGCCTTGACCAGGAGGCGCTGACCCTGCTGGCGTTGCGCCCGGTCGAGGCCGGGGTGATCGCGCCGCTTCCGGCCATCGACGAGCTTGAGCTGTGGCCGGAACTGACCGGGGACGAGACCCCGGAACGCGGGCTTCGGCTGACGCTGGGCGCGGCCCTGATGCCCGGGGACCCGCGCTGGGGCCTGCCCGAAACCGGCACCGCCCCGCCGGCGACCAGCTTCGACGTGCAGCAGCCGGAGCAGAGCGCGGGCGTGCTGGGCGAAGGATGGTCGCACCCGGAAACCGCGTTCGTGTGGAGCGACTGCGCACGCGCCGCGCTGAACCTGCCGGCGGGGCGGGAAGGCGGGGTGTCCCTTGGCCTTCTGCGCGCAGGCGCCTTCCTGCCCGAGGGGCGGCCGGTGCAGCGCCAGCGCGTATGCCTTGGGGCGGACGGCCCCCTGGTGACGCTTCTGAACGACCAGAGCGAGGCGGCTCTGCACGCCATACCGCTGCCCGATCCGGGCCCCGCGCCGAAGGTTCTGAGCTTCGAATTCCCCGATGCGCTCTCGCCTCTCGAGGCCGGGCTCAACACCGACCCGAGGACACTGTCCATGAGCCTTGTCGGGTTCCGCTGCGCGCCCCTGAAGCCCTGCCGGGGACGGCTGAAAACCTCCTGGCGGCGGGGCCCCCGCGGCGCGGCCCGGTCGCTCAAATGCCTGGGCCAGCGCGCAGAGGGCATCGTGCTGGAACTCAGCGGCGCGGGCGACGCGCCTGCCGGTGTCGTTCTCGACGCGCTGCGCGGCGCGGTGTTCCACCCGATCGCGCGAGAGGATGGCTGGGCGGTTCTGGTCTTCTGCCCGGCCGCCCAGGCGGGCGAACACCATCGCCTGCTTGGCGTGGCCCCGGCCCCGGACAACCCGCTGGGTTTCGAGCCTGCCCGGGAGATTTGCGATTTCACGCTGCGCGGCGCGGCAATTTGAACAGGGTGGATTGGAAACGACGATGAAGATCATTTCCCTGGGCTCGGCCATTCCCGTCCGGTTCGGCGCCCCGCGCCAGCGCAGTGCCTATGCCCTGCGCAGGGCGCTGTCGGAATTTGCCGAAGCCCGGGACATCACCGTGGATTGCTGGAAGACCGAGTGGCAGGCCCGCCGCAAGGTGCTGAGGGGGGACGGCTTTTTCGGCCATGCCTTGCATCGCCGGGCCGCCGATGACGCGGGCTTTCTCGGTTGGCCCGCCACCGACCATGTCGTGCCTGCCGCGCCGGACCCCGCCGACGGCATTCCCCCGCAGGACCGGCTGTTGTCCGGGTGGATGAGCCCGGCGCGGCAGGACAGGATCGCCGGGCTGATCGTCCGCGCCGCGCCCGACCTGGTGCTGATCACCGAGCCCGCCTTCTGGGAGATCGGCCGGGGCCTGGTGCCCGAGGGAACCGCCATCGCCCATCTCGACAACGGCTGCGGTCCCTGGGCGCGGCACATGTCGACGCAGATCCGGCAGAGCGATCACAACCAGTGGTTCGCGAAACTCGCGCGGCACCTCGACCATGGCCGCCAGGGCGTGGAGGGCGCGGCAATCACCGCACTGGCCCCGCCCGGCGCGCCGGAGCAGGGGCTGATCCTGCCCGTGGAGCAGGAAGAAAGCCCGCTGTTTTTCTCCAAATCTCCCAATCTCGTGGTTCCCGCGACCGGCAATGCCTGGCTGGACCGGAAAATCCTGGACTACCTGCAGAGTTTTCTCGCCCGTGTCGCCAGTCGCGGAGAGAACGGCACCAAGCTGGTGCTGATCGGCTTTGACAAGGCCGCAGCCCGGGCTTTCCCCGAGGCCGAGCTCCACCGCGACTGGACGCGGCTTCACACGATGATCGGCATCTCGAAGGGCATGTTCCTGCCCTTCGCGCCGCCCTGGCTGCTGCCCTTTGCCGAGGCGGCCCTGTCCGTGGGCACCCCGGTGCTGATGGCCGCCTCCGACATCCGCCGCTACGGGTTGCAGGACAGGCTGGGGCTCCATTCGGCCACCGAACGCGACCTCCCGGCTGCGCTGGCCCAGCTGGCCCTGACCCCCATGGCCACCGAAGAGCACAGCCGCGCCATCGCCGAACATGCCAGGCTGCGCCAGGACGGGATGCCCGGCGGCAAGGAGCGGCTGGCACAGCTCCTTTCCGGCTGGACCGGCCGCCAGGTGCAGGCCCGGCCAGGCCCCGCCGCGCTGCCGCAGCCCCGCCGCGCGCCGGTGCGGGGAAAGCCGCAGGTGCTCTACAACCCGGTCACGCAGATGTTGCTGCTGCAGGCCGAGATCCTCGGCTGGGGGAACCTGGAGGAGATCCGCCTGCTCGACGCGCAGGGGGTCGAACTGACGCGGCTGGCTCCGAACGCCAACCAGCGGAAGGAGGCCAGCTATGTACTGGAGGGCGGCGTCGTGACGCCCGTGGAGGCGCTTGGCGGGCAGCTGCGCGTCGAGGGCTATTGCGACGTGGAGCGGCTGTTCGAATTCGAGATCCGGGCAGAGGATTTCAGGACCGTCGAATGCGGCCTCGCCACCGTCGAATTCAACGACAGCGACATCCAGGGCACGTTCTGGGCCAGCCGGAGCAACGGCGACGACCGCTGGTTCATCCGCATCGGGCCGGAGAAAGCCTCGGTCTCCGCCGCGATGGCCCATGCGATCCCCTCGCTGGGGATCGACGTGCTGCCGTTCCGGGTGCCGCGCCATCCGGGGCAGCCGGGCGGCATCGAGGCGGAAATATCCAGGACCGATACCGCTACGCGGCGCGGCGCGGCCCCCCCCCAGAAAGGCTTCGCGGTCGGCAGCCACCATGTGCGGGCACGCAGCACCCCGCCCGAGCTGGAGGCGCTGAAGGACTGCCATGCCGGCAAAAGGGCCTGGATCCTGGGCAACGGCCCGAGCGTCCGGCTGGACGACCTCGCCCGCATCCCGCAGGACGACATCACGTTCTGCTTCAACCGCTTTCACCTCAGCTACGACCAGCACCCGCTGCGCGAGGACTATGTCGTCTCGGCCGATACCCTGATGATCGAGGATTTCGGCCAGGAGATGATCGACATCTCGACCGGCCGGCCGCTGTTCTGCATGAACGCCGCCGCCGTGGCCGGTCTGCGCGGGGACTTCGTGCTGCTCACCCCGGGCGGCGCGACGGTGCCGGACTTTTCCTTTGACCCCGCCCGCTACGTCTCGGTCGGCGGCTCCTCCGTCTTCGTGGCGCTGCAGATGGCCTGGCACATGGGCATCCGCGAGGTGGTCCTCTACGGCATGGACTATTCCTTCAGCGCCAGGCTGACCCGCGATCCGCGCTACCCCTTCCCCGTCTCCTTCGACGAGGGCAACCACTTCATCGAGTCCTACCGCGACGCCAAGCCCTGGTGCCCGCCGACCTGGCGCGACATCTCGGCGGGGTTCCTGAATGCCCGCATCGCCTATGAGATGACCGGCGGGCGCGTGGTGAACGCGACGCGCGGCGGGCGGCTGGAGACGTTCGAGCGGGTCGATTTCGACGCGCTCTGCCCGGCCTGACCGGGCAAGGCCCCCCCGCGGGCCCAGCCCGGATCTAGCCGAAAACCGGCGCGAGCAGCCGCTGAAGACGCGCCGCGACATCGGGATGGGCGGCGATCGAGCGCTGCTCGGTCACCGCCATCAGCGCGGCGGGCCGCGTCCAGTCCTGCCCGTCCGCCCGGGAGCGCCACACGCCGCCGGCTTCGCGGGTGATCAGGCCCGCAGCCGCCTCGTCCCAGATGCGGGCCTCGAGCGAGGCCACCCCGGCAAAGCTGCCCTGCGCCACGCCGCAGATATGCAGGGCCTGCGCCCCGAGATTGCGGATCTTCCCAACCTTGCGCAGCGCGCGGTAGATCTCGGGATGCCTGCCCACCAGGCGGTCGAGCAGCCCCGTCGACAGCACGATCAGATCCGGCGCGCCGCCCGTCAGCCCCAGCGCAGCGCCATCCTTCCAGGCCCCGGCGCCGCGGATCGCGGAATAGAGCTCGTCCTGCGCCACCGCGCCGACCACCGCCAGCTTCGGCCCCCGGGCATCGACCAGCGCCACCGACACCCCGTAGAAGGGCAGTCCCGACATCATGTTCAGCGTCCCGTCGATGGGATCGACGATCCAGTATTGCGCCAAGGCCGCGCGGTGCTGCACCGCCCGCTCTTCGCTGAGCACGGGGCAGTCCGCAATCAGCGCCCCCAGCGCGGCCTCGAGAAAGCGGTCCACCTCGAGGTCGATATCGGTGACGAAATCCTGGTGTGCCTTTCTTTGGGTCCGTTGCGGCGACATCGCGCGGGCCATCTCCATGGCCTGGCGCACGACCTGCTCAACCCGGGTCAGAAGCGCCTTGTCGGTATCCATCATCGCTCTGCCCCCGAGGTCAGGGTGAATTCCAGCTCCACCCGGTCATCCAGCCGCACCGTCACCAGCCCCCCTTGCCGCAGCGGGCAGCAAGCGGTCACGCCGCCCGTGGCCACCCAGTCGCCGGGCCTGGGCGCAACGCCGTGGCTGCGGGCCAGCGCGATGAAATCCGCAAGGATCCGCGCCGGATGGCCCGTCAGGTTCTCTGCCGTCGCCGCGTCCAGGCAGGCGCCATCCTGCTCCAGCCTTAACACGCGGCCCTCCAAGGTGGGAAGCGGGCCGGGATGCACGGCGCCAAGCACAAGGGCCCCTGCCGCGCAGCGATCCGCAACCAGCGCATTGACGCCCGCTTCGAGCAGGTTCTCGATCGGGGAGGAGGGCATTTCAAGCGCGGCGCACCACGCGTCATAGCCCTGCCCGTCCGCGGCAATGCGCAGGGCGTATTCGACCTCGCCCTTCCACTCGTGAAGGGCAAATCCCGGGGCCTCCGGCGGCCGGGCCATGATTTCGCCGGCCTCCAGCGCACCGTAATACAGCGTGGTGACGTCGAACGCCCGGCGGCTGCCGTGATTGGTGCCGCCCAGTTTCCAGCCGCGCCAGCGCTGCGGGTCCTGCCGGACCTGCCGGTTCACGGCCTGATAGGCGGCAGACAGCGTCGCAGGGACCTGGCCGGGCGCAAGGCTGACCGGCTCCAGCGGGGTGCGTTCGGAGCGGAGATAGGTTGCGGCAGCGCCGGTCATACCAGCGCGCGCGTTTCGTATTCGGCCTTTCCGACGACCAGGTCGATGGTCGCGGTCAGCCAGACGGCGTGCAGGTTTTCCACAAGGTTATAGGCGTGCGAGGGGACCCAGAAATTGATCTCGCCAAGCTGCCTGAGCGCGTTGCCCTCTTCGCGGCCGGTGAAGGTCACCACCGGCATGCCCAGCTTCCGGGCCGTCCTGGCGGCGTTCACCACCGAGGGCGACTCGCCGCTGGTGCTGATCAGGACCACGGCATCGCCCGCGTCGCCGTGATGCTCGATCGCCTTGGCCACCCAGTGGTCATAGCCGAAATCATTGGCAAAGCAGGTCATCAGGTTGGGATCGTGGAAGGTCACGCCGCGCACGCCGCCCTGCTTGGTGAAATCGACGGCGCCATGCTCGGCGATCGACGCGCTGGCGCCATTCCCGGCAAACATCATCTTGCGCCTGCCGTCGCGGATCTTCCGGGCAAGGTCGGAAAACCGGCCGATGGTCTCCATCACCTCGTCGCGGACCAGAAGCCGGCGATACTCGTCGAAATACGGCTCGAGAAAGGTTCTGGCGCGCATGGTTTCCCTCCGGTTGAATGGGCCGTGTTTCAGGCCGGAACAGCGTTTAGGCGCGAATAGAGCTGCGGCGCGGTGTGCCGCTCGGTCGCGTAGATCGAGTCGATCAGGCGCATCACTTTCAGCGCCCCGAGCGAATCTCCCGCCCCCGCCCCGACGCGGCCATGCCGGATGCGGTGGGAAAAGGCGGCCGCCTCGCGGTCCCAGCTTTCGTCGATCTCGAAGGTCTCGGAGCTTTCCTCGCGCCAGGTGGCCGCGGGCGCGGTGGTGCGGTTCCGGGCGATGGCCAGCTTTTCGGACCCATAGGTGTTGGACCCGGTCTTCAGCCCGTTCAGGACCATGTAGCCGCATTCCATGAACACCTCGAAGGCGAACAGGTGGCGCCACTGGATCATGGTCGAATGCAGCGAGGCGCAGCAGCCCGTTTTGCTGTTGCGCATCTGCGCGAAGACGTTGTCCTCGATGCCGGGCAGGTTCCAGTAGAGGTGCGAGGTCATGGCCTGCACCTCGTCGAAATCGCCGGCGATATGCACGAAGAGGTCCAGCATGTGGATGCCCTGGTCGATCAGGATGCCGCCGCCGGCCAGCTTGGGATCGGCCCGCCAGGTGTTGAAGTAGTTCTCGTCGACCGACTTGCCGTAGCGGCCTCGCATCCACAGGACCCGGCCGAATTCACCGCTGTCGACGATGGATTTCATCTTGACCGAGGCGCCGTGGTGACGGTGGTTGAAACCGTACATCAGCACCTTGTTCGCCGCGGCTTCGACCGCGCGGATCTCTTCGACCTCGCGGGCGTTGAAGGCAGGGGGCTTCTCGCAGAACACGTGCTTTCCGGCTTTCAGCGCCGCGATGGTCATGTCCTTGTTGAGCCCGTTGATGCAGCAGACATAGACGCCGTCGATCTCGGGATTGGCGAAGACCTCCTCGGGCGAGCCGGCCGCAAGTTCCGCCGGAGGCCTGTCCGCCGGGAACCCATAGATCGAAACGACATCACCCGCGGCGGTTCGTTTCAGGGCATCGTGCCGGACCTGCCCCATCTTTCCGTAACCGACAATGCCGAATTTCAGCATAACTCGTCCCTTGCGCGTATTACGATGACCTCATACAACTATGTATTGAAAACGGGGCCCGTTGATCAAGGGAATTTCTGTGCCCTTCCATCGAGGCAGGGCCGACGGCGCTGGGTCTCCGGGGCTGCAGGTTGGCGGCGACCTCCTGCGCCTGGGCCAAGCAAGGGCACGCCAGCGCGATCACCCTCTTCATGGGCGAACCTCTGTTACTGGCTTTGCGGGGGCCGCGGCCAGGAGACATTCCCCGGCGCTGCGCATGGCAGGCCGGGCGAAGGAGCCGAGGCGATGAAACCGTGGAGGCCTACGGCCGATCCGGGCGACCGGCCCCGGCGCCGATCCGGACCGGCTGGCGGCGCTGCCCCCACCGGCCGGGCTGCGCCTCGAAGACGCCGGCGCAGGGGGTGCCGCAACAGGCGCAGGTTCCCTGCGGCGTCAGGTTCCATTCGGTCAGCTCATACCAGTCGCGCCCGATCAGCGTGGCGTTGCAGGCGTGGCAATAGGTGCTCTGCCCGGCCGCGTCATGCACATTGCCGGTATAGACATATCTGAGCCCCGTCTTCCGGGCGATGCTCCGCGCAAGGCGGAGCGTGGCCGCCGGTGTCGCCGGCACATCGCGCATCCGCCAATCCGGATGGAAGGCGGAGAAATGAAGCGGAACGTCCGGGCCGAGCTTGTCCATCACCCATTCGCAGAGCGCGGCGATCTCGCCCTCGGAGTCGTTTTTCCCGGGGATCAGAAGGGTGGTGATCTCCAGCCAGACATCGGTTTCGTTCCGGAGATACTCCAGCGTCTCCAGAACGGGGGCGAGTTCGGCCGTGCAGAGTTTCCTGTAGAATCCTTCCGTGAACCCCTTGAGGTCCACATTGGCCGCGTCCATGGCGGCGAAGAATTCCCGGCGCGGCTCGGGCGTGATGTAGCCGGCGGTAACGGCGACGGTCGTGAGCCCCGCCTCGCGGCAGGCCGCCGCCACGTCCACCGCATATTCCAGGAAGATCACCGGGTCATTATAGGTGAAGGCGACCGAACGGGCGCCCGTCTCCCTGGCGGCGCGGGCGATGTCTTCGGGCGACGCCTGGTCCTGCAGCCGGTCGAATTCCCGCGCCCGAGAGATGTCCCAGTTCTGGCAGAAATTGCAGGTGAGATTGCAGCCCGCGGTGCCGAAGGAGAGAACGGGCGTGCCCGGGAGGAAATGGTTGAGCGGCTTCTTTTCGATCGGATCGACGCAGAAGCCGGACGAGCGCCCATAGGTGGTCAGGACGATCTCGTCGTCCTGACGGGCGCGCACGAAGCAAAGCCCGCGCTGCCCTTCATTCAACTTGCACAAACGCGGGCACAGATCGCACTGGATGCGCCCGTCTTCGAGGGCGTGCCAGTAGCGCCCTTTTGCGCCCAGGATGCTTTCCGCCGGCTGGCATGTTTGTGTTTTGTTCATGCCTTCTAGATGGCATGGATCTTTCCAGATTCAACGGCATTGCGGCCATTGAACCGGCCGGAGCGACGCGCGGCAGCCTGCCCCGCCCGCTCTGCCACGGGGCGATTGACCGCTATCAAGGGGATGCCCCGGCCCTGGAACCGGATCAGGCGATCGTTTCGTATTCGACGGACAACGGGTTGCCGTCGAGTTGCACTCCGACCAGGTGACCGATGATTTCGTCGTGACTGTCTATCCCGTCCCCATCGCTGTCCCAGATGATGGCGACGCCGCTGACCCCGGCGATTTTCCGGCTTTCGAACGCGTAGTCATCCGCCGATCCGACCAGATACAGGCTGTCCTCGTTCACATCGAAGTCGAGCACCCGCCCGAGGTCACTCTTGCCGGTGGTCTGGTTCTTGCCGTCGTCGTAATAGACCTGGCCGTTGGAGCCGAAGACGAACTGGTCTGCGCCAGCAAGACCTTCGAACGTGTCAACGCTTCCCGTTCCCAACAGGGTGGAGCCTTCGGGCACACCGCTCAGGACATCGTCGCCGCTGGTCCCGACGATCTGGTCATTGCCGTCGGTCGGGCCGGAGCTCTGCGTTTCGATGATGAGCTCGTTGGTCGAACTGTCGCTGCCGGTGTTGCCGGCTGGGTCGGTGGCGGTGACGGTCACGTCGTAGGTGCCGGGCGCGAGCTCGTTGATGGTGTTGTCGGCCAGCGTCCAGGTGCCGTCGCCATTGTTGGTAGCGTCATACGACACGCCCGCGACCTCGACCGTGAGCGTGGCGGTCGGATCGTCCACCGTCCCCGAAAGCGCGGGTGTCGTGTCGGTCGTGGTGAGGCTGTCGACGGTGACGACAGGCGGGGTCGTATCGCCCGTCGACCCGCCCTCTTCGGTAGAGGCGATCAGATCGCTCTCCACGGGGGCCGATCCGGTCACATGCGCGATCAGCTCTTCCTTGCGGTCGGCAGAGCCGTTGCCGTTCTCGTCGATCACGATGGCCCAGCCGTCGACGCCTGCCAGCTTGAAGGGGGTGATCACGTAGTCCAGCCCGTCATAGACCGCGATCGCGTCGGTTCCGGAAACGAAATCGGTGATCCGGGCGTAATCGCCCTTGCCATCGCTGCGGGTGTTGCCGTCGTCGTAGAAGGCGGCCGTCGTGGTGCCCAGCACGAACACGTCCGCCCCCTCTGCGCCGGTCAGGACGTCAATCGTGCCCACGCCCAGAGCGCCGCCTCCCTCGGGCAGGCCACTGATCACATCCGGGCCCGCCCCGCCGGTGCGCGTGTCGCTGCCATCGGTTCCGTAGATGTAATTCAGCGGCGGCACGGTGCTGATGGTGAACGGAGCTGAACTGCCACCTACGCCGGCATTGGCCGCGAGGTCCGCATAGGGGCCCGTGACCGAGATCGTGGCGTCGCTCACCTCGACGCCATCATCGGGGGTGAAGGTTGCAGTCCATGTCACGCCTCCATCCGCGGTCGAAAGGCCCGAAAGCGCCCCATAGGCCGCGCTCACGTCGGCCAGGTCGAAATCCATGACCGCCTCGGAGAAGGCGAATGTCACCAGCGCCGTCTCCCCGACCGCCAGCTCCGTGTCGTCGAGGATGACCGCAACCGTCGGCGCCGTGAGATCGACGGTGACAACCTGGCTGGCCTCGGTCCAGGTCCCGCCGCTGTCCGTCGCCGAGGCGGTCAGCGTGTGGGCCCCTTCGGCCAGGTCCGTCGCCGTGAGGTCGATACTCCAGAGGCCCGTTATCCCCGCTGCGACCGTCCCGATGCCGGCCCCGTCCAGCGTCAGGGTGACGAGGCTCAGCGGCGCTGCCGTTCCCGCAAATACGGGCGAGGCGTCGTTGGTCAGGAAATCGCCGGGAAGCCCCGTGTCAGAGGTCATTTCGTCGATGGTCACCGGCGGCCCGGAAATATCGATCTCGATATTCGTCACGCCCCATGTCTCGGCGAGCGGTCCTTCCTTGCGGAAGACGATGGTATTGTCCTCCAACTGCGCGGCCGCCTCGATCCCGTAGACATAGCTCTGGTAGCCGTCGTCGAGGCCGGTCGAGAGGTAGCCCAGGCTCGTGCCGTTCAGGATCAGTTCGACATGGTAGCCATCCTCGATGTCGAAGGCATCAAAGGTGAGGTAGACCGTCTGGGTCAAACCGCCGAAAGCGCCGGTGACGATCCCGTCGTCATCATAAATGTCGGTGCCGTTGTTGCCGTAGAACCCGGTTTCCGGCGTGCCGAGGGTGAGCGTGAAATCCTCGCTTCCCGGGCCGGAACTGGCGAGCGACATGAGCTCGGCAAAACTGGCGAACTGATCGCTGAAGACGACCGTTTCGACGGTGGCGTCGACCAGATCGTCCATGCCGTTCGCCGAGAGCTGCAGCAGGCCGCTCAGATCGTAGAATGCATATTCCGCCAGGGCGCCGCTGACCCACAGCTCGTCCGTGCCCTCGCCGCCGGAATAGGTGTCGTTCCCGTCGCCATCGACCAGCCTGTCATCGCCGGCTTCGCCGAACAGGAGATCATTCCCGCCAAGACCCATCAGGATGTCGTCGCCGCGGCCGCCATGGATCTCGTTCGCCTGGTCGGTGCCGGTCAGCGTATCGTTGCCGTCGCCGGCAGCCACGTTCTCCAGCATCGTGCCCGCAGCCACGGTGGCCCAGTATGCGCCCGCCACGGAAAGCGTCCCGCCTGGCCGCAGGTCGAACTCGACATCCCCGGCGACGGCGACCAGGTTGACCCAGTCATCGCCGCCATTCGTATCGGAGATCGTCCGGCGGCCTGCCTCGACCGCCGCAAGCTCCAGGAAGTCATTCGTGAAATGCAGCACGTCATCGTTGGTCAGCGGCGCGCCGTAGAAATCCAGCGTGAAGTCGTTGATCTGGCCGGTCGCGGTGCCGGAGGAATAGATCCCGTCCGAGTCCTCGGCGCGCAGCATCCAGGTTCCGGCACTCTCGGATTCGCGCATCAGGGTCACTTCGAAGGTCCAGACGAAGCCGTCGTCCATCAGCGTGTCGCCGCCTTCCGCAGCCATGAAGGGCAGGACCTCGCCATCAGGCGTGATGAGGCTCAGGATGAGATCCGAGGAGCGCTGGTGCGTCACATCGACGGTGACCATGACCGTCTCGATTTCGATGTTCTCCGTCACCTCCAGAGACAGGTCGAGAACGCCGGGCACCGTGGTGTAGTCGGGGATCGGGGTCGGAGCGCCGTCATAGGAGGCGCTGACATGCACCTCGTTCGCCGAGGTGCGCGGCGCGTCGTAGAAGAGCGACCAGGCCTCGGCCATGCGCACCGCCTGGTAGGCGTCGACCATGCCGTACCCGTAGGCCAGGCTGATCGACACGCCGCCGCCATTCCAGTTGTCGGCATCGTTTGCGCCCCAGTTGCTGGCCTCGGGGAAGGTGCCGGAGGCCGAGCCATAGGCCGAGCCGGTTTGCGAGGCCGACAGCGCCAGGATGTTGTGAACGTCCCGCCAGCCGAGGTTCGGGTTCGCCTCCAGCATCAGGGCCACGACACCCGAGACGATGGGCGTCGCCGCCGAGGTGCCGCCGAAGGCGTTGGTGTAATCGGGGTCGGCCAGCCCGTTATAGCCGGCACTTCCCGTGCGGTCCGTGGTGACGGACCCCGCCGGCGCCGCGACGAGGATGCCCGTGCCCCAGTTCGAATAGAGCTGCGCGTATCCATATTGGTCCGTGGCGGCAATGGTCGCCGTATACCGGGACCCGTTGAGCCCGTCGCCATTCGCGTTGACGCCGAACCCGAAGAACGGGTCTCCGTTTCCGGCCGCCTGCACGATGACCGTGCCGAGCCCGTCGCGGCCCGTCGCCGAGACATAGGCGTAGGCTTCGTTCCAGCGGTAGATTTCGCTTGTCGGGTCGGCGAGGCTTTGCTGGGCGCTGTACTGGGGATACTGCCCCCAGCTGTTGCTCATGATATCGAAATTCGCCGCCCAGCGGATCGCTTCGAGCGTGATGCTTTCGCCGAGATACTGGATGTCGTCGATGAGGTTGACCCCGGTCAGGGTGACGCCCGGTGCGACGCCCGTGCCGCCCAGCCCGTTGTTTTGCATGGCGCCGATCAGGCCGGCGACAGAGGTGGCGTGAGACTCGGGATAGGGGTCGAGAAGCGGGTTGGAGGGGATCCCGACCGGATAGGGATCATAGACGGTGCCGGAACTGTCCTGGAAATGGAGGGAGGGATCGTAATTGTCGATCAGGTCCGGATGATCGTATTCCAGGGCGGTGTCGTAGACGCCGACATGAACGCCGGTTCCGTCGTAATCATCCCAGATCGTCTCAATGTCGCCGATCAGGCCAAAATGCCATTGCAGCGGGAAGAGCGGGTCAGTTGGCGTCGCCATGGAACATACTCACCTATGAAATGGTCATTCATCACCGTCACGGCCGAGAACATGGAAGGTGCGGCCCTGCATGCAGGTCGAGAGCCGCGCCCAGCGGCCCCTGAGCCGGGCCGTCTGGCCCACGACAAGATCGGGGATGTTGCCCGTCAGCGTAATCTGCTCGCCGTCTTCCAGACGAAACAACGGGCATTCGACACCGGCCCCCACGAAGCTTCCTGCGATTGTTTCCTGGATCATTTGAGGATTTTCCACGCTTGGCGTGCCATTCGCCGAGACAGGGACCAGCGGATGCAAAAGGCCACACAGGCTTGCCAGGCAAGCTCCGACCACCATCCTGAATTGCGCCTGGAGCGACGCACCCAATCGCAATTTTCCGTCCCCCTTTAACCAAAACTTAGCATAGGTCGGCCACTTCGCCAAAACTCCCCCCGCGAAGCCATCGGCGGAACGGGCGCAGATTCCCTTTGCCGCCCCACCATCGCCCGAGGCTGCGAAGTGGACATTGCCAGGCGCTGCGCCGTGGTTCCTGTCCGGGGCGCCTCGGGAGAAGACCGGGAAGGCCCGGATGAAACGGCTTGAAGCGCCGCGCGCCGAAACCGCCGCCCTGTCCATTGGGGGGCGCCGAAGAACTCTGTCTCGGCCCTCTCGGTGGCCCTTGGGAAAGCTGCAGAATGAACGGGCGGGGCCGCAGGCGATCTGGCGGCAGAGGCGGGGCGGCACCGCCGACAGGCGGATGATGATTGTCCCTGCGCAACAATGATTTGCATCACCCTGGTCGCCACGCTGGCGCGAACTCGGGAAGCCTTGCCAAGTCGTACCTGGCGGGAAAGTTGCGCCGGAGAAAGGCTCTCGACAGCGCGCTGCTCCGCCCCATCCGAGAGATCCGGCTGCACGGAGACAGGTCAATCTGGGCCATCCGCAGGATGGTCTCCGAGGATGGCCGGCGGCAGGCCAAGTCACCGAAGGATCCCCATTCCGATGAAACGGCAATCCACCGCCGACCAGCGGCGTGTGCTCAGAACACTGTGTAATTTTTGGCAACGATGTGTTTACTCTCTGGCAACGGTCAGGCGTGGATTCGAGGGACAACTCCTTTGTGAAGGAGGGGCAGCATGGCTTCGCTCGGCACCGTGAGGGAACATTCCCGCGTACCGCTTATGTTCAGGGAGGACGGCCATGTCCTTATCGCCCTGGATGCCGAGGGCGACCTGATCCCCGTGCGTCTGGTCAAGGGGGCCTACTGGGACTCCTAGATGTGGCCATTTCCTGCGATCGGATCTCCATTGGCAATGCTGTGATCGATAAGACCATAGCGACCATGCTCAAGGCCTGCCGGGACTATGACGACAATACCCCGGCCCCCTTGCCGCCTGCGGCCTCGGCCCGGACCAGCGATGGGAGGACTTTGCTTGTTGACATCTTCCTGGTGCCACGGGCACTCGGGAAAGCCATCAACAGGGCGCGTTTCATGCTGGTCCTGCGAGAGGTGCGGGGCAGGCCAAGATCACGTAAGTCGCACATGCGCCAGAGTTTCGGCCTGACAGTTACCGAAGCCGACCTGGCCGATCTGCTTGCGCAGGGGATGAGCCTGACAGAGGT
>ENA-ORCT01000225-ORCT01000225.1-marine-metagenome-genome-assembly--contig:-NODE-225-length-29638-cov-3.153107_pt1 | contig 29638 bp, 20 predicted proteins | sample MGYA00248632_ERZ508511 | MGnify/ENA primary metagenome ERZ508511 (study PRJEB26182, sample SAMN06268839) | marine metagenome | isolation source: Tt an P1-techrep anaerobic enrichment on pine from sediment...
TTTTTTTTCAAGCAGAAGACGGCATACGAGATCATGCCGGGCGGGTTTGGCACGCTGGACGAGCTGTTCGAGGCGGTGACCCTGATTCAGACTCAGCGGATCAAGCCGTTTCCGCTGATCCTGGTGGGCTCCGAGTACTGGGGCGGGTTGATCGACTGGATCCGGAACCAGATGCTGGCCAACAAACGGATCTCCCCGGAAGACATCGACATTCTCCAATTGATGGATGACCCGGAGGAAGTGGTCAAAGCGGTGAAAAAGACCGTGTTGATATGAGGAACGCGAATCCGACAAATTCGTGCACCCGGTGATGTTCATGGGCATGGCTTTAGAGTATGTATGCGGGGCGTTTTTACCGGTTCTTTTTTCGGTCGCCGGAATTTACATTTTTTTCCGTTCGAGAAGAGGTGAACTCAAGCCATACGGGGTGTTTATCATTGAAAGCGTTTTGCTCCAGATTCCGTTGATCGGCCTGCTGGCCGCCTGGCTTCGCACCGGTGAGATAACGCTGCCGTTCTGCCGATTGCCCTGATTTCAGCTGGATATTTTTTATTCGGTATTTCAGACCAATAAAAACCGGTGGAGAACGAATCTCCACCGGTTTTTTTCACTCGCTGGCCGCATGAAGCGGCATCACTTCATGTAGATATCCCTGTATTCTTCCCGAATGACCTTTTTATCAAACTTGCCCACACTTGTCTTGGGGATCTGGTCCACGAATATGACCGCCTCGGGAAGCTGCCACTTGGCGAATTTGCCGGCCAGGTGTCCAACGATGTCATCCCGTTCGATTTTTCCCTGATGCTCCTCCCGCGGGACGACCAGGGCCACGGGGCGCTCTTCCCACTTGGGATGTTCCACGCCGGCCACCGCTGCCTCCAGCACGGCCGGATGCCCCATGATCTCGTTTTCCATGTCAACGGAGGAGATCCACTCCCCGCCGCTTTTGATCACATCCTTGACCCGGTCGGTAATTTTCAGATACCCCATCTCGTCTATGGTGCCGGCGTCTCCGGTTCGCCAGTAGCCGTCCTCGGTGAATGAACTCTCCGAGCCGGGGGCATTGTAGTAGGAACCGGTAATCCACGGCCCCCTGAGCAAAATTTCCCCGGCCGACTGGCCGTCATGGGGAAGGGGCGCGCCAAATCCATCGACAATTTTGACGTCCAGCCCTATCACCGGGATGCCCTGCTTTCGCTTCAAGTCCCATTTTTCCTCGTCGCTGAGTTTGTTTTTCATCCAGGGCATCAGCCGGTTGGCGCAGACCAGGGGGGTGGTCTCGGTGGCTCCGTAGGCGTGGATGATCTCCGCTCCGGTCAGATCCGCGTATCCTTTCATCATGGCCAGGGAGGGTTCAGAGGCCCCGCAGAGAAACCTTGCCCCGGATAAATCGGGCTTTTCATCGAGTTTGCGGATGTGCTCCAGCATGGGCATCAGCAGGGCGGGCGCACCGGCGGTGACCGTCACCCCCTCGTTGACCAGTGGTTCGGCCAGGCTGCCCAGATCGAAAATGTTGTACATCCCCGGCAGGAGGTATTTGGCCCCCACCACAATGGCGCCATGAGGGGCTCCCCAGCCCATGGCATGAAACATCGGCACCAGCTGGTAAAAGCAATCCTCAAAGGACATCTGGGCGTTGGCCGCGAGCGCCATGGCATGAAGGTAAATGTTGCGGTGAGAGTAGTAGACGCCCTTGGGCCTTCCGGTGGTGCCGGTGGTGTAACAGGCACCATAGGCGGATGTCTCATCCAGGACCGGCCACCGGTACTCCGGCTCGGCCTCGCTGAGCAGTTCCTCATAGCTGTATATGGGCGACAAGCTGGTCTGGATCTCGGAGAGGTCCTTGTCCGTCAGGATGATAAAGCCCTTCACGGTCTTTAGGGATGACGCGATGGCCTCGGCGATGGGCAGCAGCGTTTCGTCCACAACAATATACTTTGCCTCGGCGTGGTTGACCACGTATGCCAGATCTACCGGTGAGAGCCGGATATTGAGAAGCAACAGGACCGCCCCGATTCCCGGTATGCCGTAATACATCTCAAAGTGGCGGTGGGTGTTCCAGTCGAGAACCCCAATGCGATCTCCGATTTCGGCGCCGATTGAATTCAGGGCGTTTCCCAGTCTCTGGATCCGGCCATAAGCGTCGGCGTACGTGTAGCGAAACATGCCGCCGGGGGTGTTGCTGACGATTTCCTGGCCCCCGAAGCTTTTGGCGGCTTGACGGATGATGTTGATCACATTCAGCTGATAGTTGTCCTGCGATGTGGCCGGAAAACCCATAATCGGCTCAGTCATGGATGCTCCCTCCTTCCGGGGTTTGGGCGAACCTGTCTGGAAATCGATGAATTCGTTGCTGGCGCTGCCAGGGGTGCTGAATTCAGTGCAAACAGGAACAAGGTTGGTGTGAAAATATGAATTTTAAATATATTTTAGATAAAATTTTGATACAAAAACGTCAATAAAATAAATGAATATTGTTTATGGTTGTTTGCGATTTTCAATGCCGCACACGGAATTGCTTGACTAACTACCTGTTTTGATGATGATATAACCCACTTTCCTGGGGGATCTGATGACTATGAAACCAACCTACGATGAGCTGTGCCAGCAGGTTCAGGCATTGGGTGAGGAATCCCGGCGGCGATCGGAAATGGAGCAGATTCTCCGCCCCCAGAATGCCTACCTGTCGGCCCTGCACGATACGACCATTGATCTGGTCAACCGTCTTGAGAAAACGGAGCTGCTGGAGGCCATCCTCGATCGGGCCGCTGCTTTAAGCGGCACCGAGCACGGGTTTTTCTATCTCCGGGAGCCCGGCGAGCCCGAGATGGAAATGAAAGTGGGCATGGGGTTTTTCAGCGGCCAGCTTGGTTTGCGCGTCAAGCCGGGAGAGGGGCTGGGCGGCAAGGTGTGGCAGAGCGGCGATCCCATGGTGATTACCGATTATCGCCGGTGGGACGGGCGGCTGCCGGACCGCTCGCTGGATCCGCTGCGGGCCATTGCCGCGATTCCCCTGAAATCCGAAGACCGCCTCCTTGGCGTCATCGGCCTGGCAAGCGTGGAAGGGGAGCGGCGGTTTGGTTATGAAATTCTCAATATCCTGAGCCGGTTTGCCGAGCTGGCGACCATTGCCCTGGATAACGCCCGGCTCTACGAGGATTTGAAACGGGAGCTTCTCGAGCGGCGCTGGACCGAAAAAAGCCTCCGGGAGAGCGAAAAGCGCTACCGCACCCTGCTGGAATCCTCTCCGGATCCGATTGTGGTTTACAATATGGAGGGCATTGCAACATACGTGAATCCGGCCTTTGAGCAAACCATGGGCTGGAGCCGCGACGAGCTGCTCGGCAGGCGGATTGATTTCGTTCCGGAAGAAAACTGGCAGGAGACCCATGACGCCATCCAGAGCATGCTCAGCGGCGAGACCATTCAGCTCTTTGAGACCCGTCGCCTGACCCGCTCCGGTCGCGTTCTGGACGTTCAGATCAGCTCCACTCTGATTGTCGACCACGCCGGCAAGCCGGCCGGCAATATCGTGATCCTTCGGGACATCACGGCCAGAAAGCGCGCTGAACGGGAGCTGGCCCGCTACCACGAGCAGCTGGAACAGCTGGTTGAGGCCCGCACAGCCGAACTGGAAAAGAGCAACCAGCGACTGGCAAGAGAGGTGGAAGAGCGCCGGCGGGCCGAAGACGCCCAGCGAAAAAGCAAGGCCGATCTGGCTGTCCAGTCGCAGCACCTGGAGGAGGTCAACACGGCACTCAAGGTGCTGCTCAAGCAGCGGGAGGCTGACAAGACCGAACTGGAGGACAATGTGCTCTCCAATGTCAAGGAGCTGGTCGCCCCGTATCTGGAGCGGCTGAAAAAGTCCCGGATGACAGCCGATCAGTCCGCTCTGGTCCATATCCTGGAAACCAACCTCATCCACATCGTCTCGCCATTTATCAACCGGCTGTCATCCAAGTATTTCAAGTTGACCCCCATGGAAATCAAAGTGGCCAATCTGATCAAAGCCGGCAGAACCAGCCAGGAGATTGCCGATCTTTTGTACCTGTCGAAAAACACCGTCTTGTTTCACCGGTACAACATCCGTAGAAAACTGGGGCTGAAGCAAACCAAAATCAACTTGGCCACCCACCTGCTGACCTATGATAAATAGTGGTATTGCCCCACTATTTTACCACTATTAACTCCGCTTTTCTTTATCATCGCATTTGGCGTTTTCGGATGTGTGAAATGACCGGCTAACCGGCGAGCAGGTTTCACCGGTTCGGGGTTCCGGCACCCTGCCGGCTCAATCCGGTTCCCGATTTGCCGTGTATCGCATGCGGAACCCGGCAACTGCAGGTTTCTGATTTTTAATTAAATCCTCGCCTTAGATCTCAACATGAACTTTAAGTTGTATAGCCTGTTTGTATACAACATCAGGGTGCCGGTCATGCCGGTTATCGAGAGGTCGATGTGTTGAAAACAGCGGGATTTCAAAGATTGAACGCGCCTCTTTCATTTGTCAATATGACTAGTGGTATCGGAAGGTTGTGAATCGAACGCTGTCGATATTTCCCTTGACGGGCTAGTTTCGATCTGACACGTTAAGTTTAACTAATTTGCTGTATGGCGTTCATTTATTTTATCGATCTATATTAAATTTAGATTGTTCTGCATCCGCGCCGGTGCATTGTCGCCGCCAATTTCGCAATCAAACCGCGGTGGTTCACCGGTATGCCCCGCGTTTTTAATGACCTGGTTCAGCCGAATCGAGGCCTTTTGCATGAATCCACTCACTGTTTCCAATGTTACGCTTTCCTTCGGTGGCCTGAAAGCGCTTTCCGAGGTTACGCTTTCCGTTGAACCGGGGCTGATCACCTCCATTATCGGCCCCAACGGAGCCGGCAAGACCAGTCTGCTCAACTGCATTTCCGGATTCTATCACCCCGGCCGGGGTGATATCCACTACGGAGACCGGCGACTGACCCATGCCTCGCCTCATCAGGTATCGAACCTGGGCATTGCCCGGGCTTTTCAGAATCTGGAACTGTTCAGCGGAATGACCGTCCTTGACAATCTGCTCATGGCCCGCCACCAGAGCCTGAAATACAATGTCTTTCAGGCGTTTTTATTTGTTGGCAAAACCTCCCGGGTAGAGGCTGAAAACCGGCGGTATGTCGAAGAGATAATCGATTTTATGGAGCTTGAGCCCTACCGCAAAAGCGCCGTGGGCAATCTCAGCTACGGTGTCCAGAAACGGGTGGAGGTGGCCCGCGCCCTGACGCTGGGGCCGGAACTGCTGCTTCTCGATGAACCCATGGCCGGCATGAATATCGAAGAAAAAGAGGATATGGTCCGGTTCATCATGGACATTCAAAACGAGCGGCATGTCACTGTGGTGCTGGTGGAACATGACCTTGGGGTGGTCATGGACATTTCCAATCGGATTTTCGTGCTTGATTTCGGCAAACTCATCGGGTCGGGGACGCCGGATGAGGTTGCCCGGAATCCTCAGGTCATCGAAGCCTACATCGGAGAAGAGTAGCTTGCCATGGACGATCAAACCCAACTGCTGGATCTGACCATTCCGCAACTGCTCCGGTGGCGCGTTCGGCGGTCTCCGGACAAAGTGGCCATGCGTGAGAAAGATTTTGGCGTCTGGAATTGCTACACCTGGCAGCAGTACTACGAATTCGTGGGAAAAATCGCCCTGGGACTGGAGCGGATCGGAGTCGCTGCGAACGACAAGGTTGCCCTGATTGGCGATAACATCCCGGAGATGCTGTTTATGGCTGTCGGCGTTCAGGCCCTTGGGGCGATTTCCGCCGGGATATACCAGACCAGTCTGCCGGAGGAGATCGCCGATCTTATCAGCTATATGGATGTATCCTTCGTCTTTTGCGATGACCAGGAACAGGTGGACAAACTGGTTGAAATCCGTGACCGGGTGCCCACCGTGCGACGGGTGATCTACGAGGATCCCCGGGGAATGCGGGGCTACCGGCAGGATGACTGGTTTTTGCCGATTACGGATCTGTACGCTTTGGGCGATGAAGCCGTTGCGGAGAACGCTGATCGCTTCGAGACGCTGATTGACCGGGGAAAACCGGATGACGTCTGCCACCTTTGCCTGACATCCGGGACCACGGGCCTTTCCAAGGGCTCTATGATGACCCATCGAAATTATATCAACATGGGCATTCAGATTTCCTCGGTCGACACTCTGGAGGAGACCGACGAGTATGTGTCGTTTCTTCCCTTTGCCTGGATCGGCGAACAGATGAACTCATTTGGTGTGGCGATGGCGGCCGGAATCACGATCAATTTCCCGGAAGCTGTTGAAACGGCCATGGACGACCTGGCCGAGATCGGACCGCATTTCATGTTTGGCGCTCCCCGCATCTACGAGACCATCCGGTCGCAGATCTGGCTGAAAATCGACGAATCCTACTGGCTTAACCGGTTTCTCTACGGCAAGTTTATCACTGTCGGGGAACGGGCGGCCCAGTATCGCATGGCCGGCCGGCCATTGCCGCCGGGCTTGGGTCTTATCGCCTGGTTGGGAAAGATGATGATCTTCAGACCCCTGATCAACCAGATCGGTCTGCTGCGATTGCGGCGTGCCTATACCGGCGGTGCGGCCCTCGGACCGGATTTGTTCACATTCTACCAGGCCATTGGCGTCAATTTGAAACAGATATACGGCCAAACCGAGATTACCGGTATCGCCTACATGCACCGCGACGGCGATGTGAAGCCGGACACGGTGGGAAAGCCTCTGCCTGAAACCGAATGCCGAATCTCCGAGGACGGGGAGATCCTGTCCCGATCACCGTCTGTGTGCCAAGGCTACTACAAACTGCCGGATAAAAGCGACGATCTGTTCGCCGACGGCAACTGGCTGCGTTCCGGAGATGCCGGATACATCGATGAAAACGGGCATCTGGTGGTCATCGACCGGATCTCGGATGTGATGCACAACGACAGGGGCGAGATGTTCAGTCCGCAGTTTTTGGAAAACAAACTGAAATTCAGCCCGTACGTGAAAGAGGCGGTGATTTTCGGTGACAAACGGGCATTTGTCTCCACACTGATCAACGTGGATCCGATTGTCGTCGGAAAATGGGCTGAGGACCGGGGTATCTCGTTTACCACGTTTATGGATCTGTCCCAGAAAAAAGAGGTGGCGGATCTGATTTATCAGCAGATAGTTGATTTCAATATGAATATCGAAAAGCCGCATTTCCGGATTCATCGGTTTGCCATTCTGTACAAGCTGCTTGATGTGGATGACGGTGAATTGACCAAAACCGGTAAGATCCGCCGGAAATTTGTCAGGGAAAAGTATCAGGATCTCTACGATGCCCTCTACGATACCGGTATTGAGCAAAAGGCCGTGAAAGCCCAATTCCAGTACCAGGACGGGCAGACAGCGGATGTGGAAACAACCATTCGCTTTTATACGATGGAGGGGGCGGCATGACGTATTTTTTTCAGCTGGTGGTCAGCGGCATTGTGGTCGGATCGATCTATGCCCTGTCGGCCCTCGGGTTCGTTCTGATCTACAAATCCAGCCGGGTGCTCAATATCGCCCACGGGCAGATTATCGCCGGCGGCGCGTTTATCACCTATGCACTGACGGTGTGGGCCGGCGTGCCGATTGTCGCCGCGCTGGTGCTGAGCATTGTCATTACGTTTTTCCTGGCCATGAGCGTTGAGCGGGTTTTTCTCCGGCGCCTGATCGGTGAGCCGATCATTTCGGTGATCATGGTGACCATCGGGTTGATGTCCATTTTGAACGGCATTATTTACCTGACGCCTTTTGGAACGGAAAACTACTCGTTTCCAACCTTTCTGCCGGCAACTCCTGTCTCGCTGGGCGGGGTCTCCATCTCCTGGACACAGCTGGTAGGGGTGATCATCACCGTGGTCATGATCGGGGCCTTTTCCTGGTTTTTTAAAAAGTCAACACTTGGCATTTCCATGCGGGCGGTATCGGACGATCAGTTTGCCTCCATGAGCATCGGGATTTCCGTTCCCCGGGTCTTCGGCCTGGCATGGGCCATGGCCGGGCTGAGTGCGGCGGCAGCCGGCAGCATCATCGGCAATATCACGGGGCTGAATTTCGAAACGCTTCACGCCTTTGGCATCACGGTCTTTCCGGTGGTGATTCTGGGCGGGCTTGATTCCATTATCGGCGCTGTGGTGGCCGGTATTATCATGGGGCTCATTCAGCAGTTCGCCAGCGGCTACCTGGACGGCAACTGGGGGCTGTACGGTACCGCCGAGGTGCTGCCCTACATCATTTTGCTGATCATTCTGCTTTTCAAGCCGCACGGTCTTTTTGGAACCCACGAAATAGAACGGGTGTAAGCCATGTCCGCAAATCGCTGGTTGGCCACGGGTAATTTTTTTACAACGTACAGGGAAGAGCAACGGATTTTTCAAACCCATCTGGATCGTCTGGTCTTCTGCGTCTTTATCCTGGCGCTGTTTCTGTGGCCGATGATCATCCCGCTCAGCAACAAGTACATGCTGGTCATCGACAACATTCTCATCGCCATTGTGGCGATCATCGGCCTGAATCTGCTGGTCGGTTTTGCCGGCCTGATCTCCATCGGCCATGCCGCATTTTTAGGCATAGGGGCCTATACTGTGGCCTCTTTTTCACGAGTTATCGGTGACAACCACCTGTTTCTGACCCACTGGTGGCCGGTGGTGATTCTCATTTCCGGCTTCATGGGAGCCGGGTTCGGCGCCTTTGTCGGGCTGCCGGCGCTGCGGTTGAAGCATCTCTATCTGGCCATCGCCACCCTCTCGTTTCAGATGATTTTCCAGTGGGTCATCAATTTCATGACCTTTTTCAATCAGGGGCAGACCATTTTCGTCGGCCGGGTCTTCTGGTTCACCGGGAAAGTTGCTCGTCGGCACCACTATGTTTTCTGGTATTACGTTATCCTCGTTATTGTGATCGCTTTCGGCCTCGGCGTCCGAAATCTGCTGCGCACAAAATATGGCCGTGCACTGGTGGCCGTCAGGGACAATGACCGGGCCGCAGATGCCATGGGCATGCATCCGGGTTTGACGAAAATTTTTGCATTCGCCCTGGCCGGGTTTTTCGCCGGTATCGCGGGCGCCCTGCATGCATACCTGTATCGCGGTGTCGGGTTCGAATCCTTTACCCTGCATCAGTCCATTGAATACCTGGCCATGGCCATTGTCGGCGGGCTAGGCACGCTGACCGGATCGTTCTGGGGGCCGGTTGCCATCATCATGCTGGATTTGAAGGTCGAGAGCCTCTCGGAGCATGCCGGCCAGATTTTCACGTCCACCATGAACCTGGCCACTGCCATGCGGCCCCTGACATTCGGTCTGGTCATCGTGCTGTTTCTGATGTTCGAGCCCCGCGGCATCGCCAACTGGTGGCGGATCGTCAAGTCCTATACCAAGCTGTGGCCGTTCCGGTACTGACGAGCGGTGTCCGCAGCCGTTAAAGAACGCGGATGAAATAACCACCGGAGACCGGCAGGCCGGCTCCACGGACCCGGCGGCTCCGGTTAACCTGCAACATAAAGGGGGAAAGACAATGAAAAACACCAGAAGACTACTTGTCGGAGTTGTTGCCCTGGTGGCGGCAGTCTGTTTCAGCGCACCGGCACTGGCGGGAGACGTTTATAAACTCGGCCTTTCTCTGGCTATCACCGGACCGACCTCGGACGCGGGCAACCCCTATTCAAAGGGCGTTGAGGACTACTTCAAGTATGTCAACGAGATGAAGCTGCTCGGCGAGGATCGCATCGACTGCACGATCCGGGACGACCAGTACAAAACCGATGTTACCAAGCGAAATTTTGAGGATTTTCTGGATGACGGGATTGTGCTCTATCTGAACTATTCCACGGGCAGTACCCTGGGGCTCAAGCGCGACTTCGAAGAGGAGCAGATCGCGGTAATTCCGGCCTCGTTTCATGCCGGCAACCTGATTGATTCCAATTATATTTTTCTGCCTATCGCGTCGTATTCCGACCAGACCGTCGGTCTGGCTGAGTATGTGGTTCGCAATCACAATGGCGGGGGCGTCCCCAAGGTCGCCATGTTCATCCATCCGTCCGCCTTTGGCCGCGGTCCTGTAGATGATGTGAAGAAGGCCGTCGACGCCGGCCTCAAAATGGAAATCGTGGAGGTCGTGGAGCATGGAAAAGATCTGGACAATACCGCAACCCTGACCCGGCTGAGCAGCAAAGGGGTTCAGTACGTTATATCCCAGACCGTCCAGTCACCGGTGGCCACCCTGATCAAGGATGCAAAGAGGCTGGGATTCAAGGCCGACAGTTTCGGTGAAAAGGGCAAGATAACTTTTCTGGGAGCCCATTACACGGGCGGCAATGACCTGATCGCTCTGGCCGGCGATGCGGCCGAGAATTATTACTGGACCACCTCCTATACCCTTACCTCCGAACCGGGCGAGGGAACGCGGGCCCAGCTGGCTCTGGCCAAGCGCTACGGGCGTGATGACAAGGCGGCAAATTCTCACAACTACACCAACGGTATCATGGTCGCCCAGGTGGCCACAGAGGCCATCCTCCGCGTAAAAGCAAGGGGCCTGGAGGTCAACCGGCAGAATCTCTACAATGAGCTGAATCAGATGAACGGCATGAATGCTTTTTATCCGGTAACCACGGTGGGACCGGTCACCTTTTCCAAGGACGATCGCGCCGGGGTGAACAACCTGCAGCTTTACACGGTTCAGGACGGCGTGTTTCGGGCAGTGGGGAAACCCTTTTCGCCGGAATACATGAAAAAAATCCAGTAGTATCCATCCACAAATCAAACGGTTTGGGGTGGAGCGATCAGCGCTAACAGGCGAGTTTCAATTTTCCGCTTTTTCCCGGTGAATCTTCTATGAAGTCTACAGCCACAGAAGCACCTCTGCTGGAGGTCAATAACATCGAGGTGGTTTACAACGACATCATCCAGGTGCTGCGAGGCGTCAGCCTTGCCGTTGGGGAGGGGAGCATTGTCTCGCTGCTTGGCACCAATGGTGCGGGTAAAACCACAACGCTTCGGGCCATCAGCGGTCTGCTCAAGCCGGAAAACGGATTTGTCCGGGATGGTTTCATCAAATTCGGCGGCCGGGATATTACCAATGTTCTGGGCACCGAGGTGGTCAAACTCGGCGCCGTAATGGTTCCCGAAGGCCGTCGGGTGTTCAAACACCTGACGGTCGATGAAAATATCCGGGTCGGCTCCATTACCCGTTCCGATGGCGGGCAGAATGTCCGACAGGACTACGACCGGATGTATGACCATTTTCCGAGCCTTGGCAAGGTCACACACCGGCTGGCCGGGTATTGCTCCGGTGGCGAGCAGCAGATGATCGCCATTGCCCGCGCGTTGATGTCCGCTCCGAAAATGCTCATGCTGGACGAACCCTCCCTGGGTCTGGCACCGCTGCTGGTGAAGGAGATTTTTCAAAATATCCGACGGATCAACGATGAGATGAACACCACCATACTGGTTGTGGAGCAGAATGCGAAGGTAGCACTGGACATCTCCGATTATGCCTATATTATGGAGTCCGGCAGAGTGGTGCTTGAGGGCCCGTCAGCCGAGCTGAAAGACAACCCGGATGTCAAGGAATTCTACATGGGGATAACCCAGGGCGGTGGACGCAAGTCGTTCAAGGAAGTCAAGTCCTATAAGCGCAGAAAACGCTGGATGTAGGCCGATTCCCGTGTGCCTGCGCTGCCGGAACCCGGCATGACGGCGACACGGTGGAGGGTTTCGCGTCCTGTCAGCCGGGCACTTAGGAACGGGTGAATCCATCACATTCGTGTTTTCAACTGACAGGGCTTTCCGGTTGGCGCTTTCCCAAAGGAGATAACGATGAAGATCCTTGTCGGCTACAACGGATCCGAGGCCGCAAAACGCGCCCTTGAACTGGCAAAGGATTATGCTACAACCCATGGTGCCAGCGTTTTTGTCATGACCTCCATGGAAGGCGGAGCCAAAGAGAAAATGAAGGCAATCAGCACGGTTGCCGACCATCTGGAGGACGCCCGGTCCTATATGGAGAGGGCGGGGGTGCCCTGTGAGATCAGTCAGCTGGTTCGCGGTCTGTCGCCAGGTGAGGACCTGGTACAGTTTGCACGGGAAAACCGGATCGATCACATCTTTCTGGGAATCGAGAAGTTATCCCGGCTCGGGAAACTGCTGCTCGGCTCAACCGCTCAGTACATCATTCTAAAGGCGCCCTGTCCGGTTACCACCGTTAAACCCTAAAGAGGCTTTTACCCAAATCATTGAGGAGTGACACGCCAATGGGACTCTACGATTTTACATGCTACGATGTGATCTGTCGAAATGCGGAAACTTTCCGTGAGACGATCGCCTGGAATGAGGTCGATGACGGACGGTCCGTCACATTTGCCGCGTTTCGTGATCAGGTGGACCGGCTGGCAGGCGGTCTTCAGGATTCCGGGATTTCAAAGGGTGATCGGATCGGTGTTCTGGGGAAAAACAGCCTCGAGTATTTTCTGGTGTACGGTGCTGCGGCTGCTCTCGGTGCCATTGTCCTTCCCGTTAATTGGCGTCTGTCAGAGGAAGAAGTCATTTTCAACCTGAACGACGGCGAGCCTCGCGTGCTGTTTGTCGATCGGGAATATCAGGCGATGATTCGCGGTGCCCTGGACCGCATTCCCTCTGTGGAGCATTGCCGGAATTTGAGTGGCGGGGGCGGGTTCGGCGATTTCAATGAATTGCTGGCCAGAGGCCGTGGCTTTCGTGAAGTCGATGTGTTCTCCGATGACGGTTTTGTCATCATCCATACGGCCGCGGTGGGCGGACGCCCCAGGGGGGCACTGCTGAGCCATAACAATCTGGTCTTTGCCACCATGCACCTGATGCAGATGATGGCGATCACGACCACAGATGTTCATCTGAATCTGTTGCCGCTGTTTCATGTGGCCGGTTTGACTATGGCGCTGGCCAGTTTCCATGCGGGTGCACCAACGTTCAATATGGGCAAGTTTGATGCGGCCCGGGCTGTGGAGTTGATTGAGGCAAAAAAGATTTCACTGATGTTCGATTTTTCACCGATTCTGGCTTCACTTCTGGAGCAGCAGGAGAAAAACGGCACGGATATGGGAAGTCTGCGGGCCGTGGTCGGACTCGATACGCCGGAGACCATTGAAAGCTACCAGGCGCTCAGCGGCGGGACATTTTACGCCATGTACGGCCAGACCGAAACCTCGTGCCTGGCAACTTTCGGGCGGTATGCGGATCGACCCGGTTCTGCCGGTAAAACAGTTTCGGCGGCGCGGGTTCAACTGCTGAACGATAACGGTCAGGCGGTACCGACCGGTGAGGTGGGCGAAATTGCGGTCAAAGGGCCCATGGTTTTCAAAGGGTATTGGAATCTTCCGGACGAAAATGCGCACACGTTTCGCGGCGGGTGGCATCATACCGGCGATACGGCACGATTCGACGAGGACGGGTTCCTGTGGTATGTCGGCCGGAAACCAGAAAAAGAATTGATTAAACCGGGCGGTGAAAATGTCTACCCCGCTGAGGTTGAACAGGTCATTCTGGAGCATCCGGCAGTTGATGAGACGGTGGTGTTCGGTGTGCCCGATCCCAAATGGAAAGAAGGCATCAAGGCGGTTTGCCTGATCAAACCCGGCGAGGCTCCGGCCCCCGAGGACATCATTGCCTTTGTCGGTGCACGCATTGCCCGGTATAAAAAACCCCAGTATGTCGAGTTGGTCTCGGAACTGCCCCGGCTCGATGACGGATCGCCCGATCGGTTGGAAATAAAAAAACTGTATGGCGGGGAGCAGGTGTGAGTGTTCTGCCCCTGTTATGAAAATTTTTCACGCCCCTGCGGAAAGGGCCGGTTCCAGCCGCCGGCTCTTCCGATTCATATCTTAGAGCCTGGTTTTTCAAACAGCCTCTAAAGCCACTTCCCGGAGCAATCTCTCGCCCATTTTCAGCCGGCGTTTTTCATGATACGTTACCAAACCGGTTGACGATCTGCCAAATCTTTCGATGCTGTTTCTGCATTGGGTGATCATTCATTTTAACTGAGACCCTGTTTTCAAACAGGCTCTAAGAGATCTTGGGGCGTTTCATGAGGCGAGCTGTATTCGGGTCCGGCATGGGCTGCACGATCGGATGGGTGCTGATCGTTTTTTACCTGGGGATTTTCTCTGCTGTGCGGGTTCACAGCGAGGTGACCTGCACGGATTTGCCGATATCCGATCTGATCGAACAGCTGAGAGACAAGGTCGAGACAGCATCGGAAACCCGTCGGTTTTCCTGCAGCGGGGAGATGATCTGCGGAATTTCAGCTATCCCTGCCTTTTATGGCGCCCGTGGATACCGTCCTGCCTGGTGCGGCGAAGACGGCTTGTTTTTTGCCGCGGATGAGCTTATCGCGGCCATCGGTGATGCCGGCTCCGAGGGCCTGAGCCCGGAGCACTATCATCTGAACCGGATCGAAACCCTGCTGGACAAGATTCGACGTGAACGGGCCATGTCCCGGCCCGTTGAACTTGAACCGATGGTGGATCTGGAGCTTTTGCTCAGCGATGCATTTCTTCTGTATGGCTCTCACCTGCTGGCCGGCCGGGTCAATCCGGAGACCATCCATTCGTCCTGGCATCCGCACGAGCGCTCCGGGGATCTGTCCTCCACCTTGCGGTCGGCGCTGGATTCCGGCCGTGTGAGCTCTGCTCTGAGCGATCTGAAACCACCTCATTCGGGCTACCGAAGCCTTCGGCGGGCGCTTAGTCGCTATCATCAACTGGCCGAATCCGGCGGCTGGCCGGCGGTGCCGGCCGGACCCAGCCTCCGAATCGGGGATCGAAACATGCGGGTTCCTCTCCTGCGGCAGCGGTTGATTCGCTCCGGTGATCTGGACGGCGACGTGGCGGCGGATCAATTGCTTTTTGATGACGCCCTTGAGACGGCAGTGGTGGGTTTTCAGTGGCGCCATGGTCTTGATCCGGACGGTATCGTGGGCCGGAAAACCCTGGCGGCCCTGAATGTGTCAGTCGCCACCCGGCTGCGTCAGATCGAGCTGAATCTGGAACGATGGCGATGGATTCCCCATGACCTTGGCACTCGCCATGTGCTTGTCAATATCGCGGCGTTTCATCTGGATGTGGTGGAAAATGGCACCACTGTGCTTGACATGCGCGTGGTGGCCGGCCGGCGTTACCGCAAAACGCCGGTATTCAGCCGGGAGATGAAATATCTTGAATTTAATCCCTACTGGAATATACCCCCCAGCCTGGCAATCAAAGACGTGCTGCCGCATATCCTGGCGGACCCGGATTACCTGGCACGCAAACGGATCCGCGTATTCCAGGGTTGGGGCGAGGGGGCTGAGGAACTGGATCCGCTGAGCATCGACTGGACCCGGGTCGGCCGACGGTATTTTCCCTACAAATTGCGGCAGGATCCCGGGCCGGGGAATTCGCTGGGCCGGGTCAAGTTCATGTTGCCCAACCGCTTTTCGGTATATCTTCACGATACCCCGAAGCAGAGCTTGTTTACCAAACATTCCCGGGGATTCAGTTCCGGATGCATCCGGGTGGAAAAACCCGTTAATCTGGCGGAATACCTGTTGACTTCACATCCGCAGTGGGACCGGCATCGAATTCTGCAAACGATCGATGCCGGGAAGCGGACAGTGGTGGTGCTCAACGAACCGGTGCCGGTTCATATTCTTTACTGGACGGCGTGGGTGGATGAAAACGGGACGGTCAATTTCCGGGATGACATCTATCGGCGGGACCCCCCCCTGGATCAGGCCCTTCTCGAGCGGCCGCCCCGATAACGGCGCGCCGTTACCAGTACCGGATTTTGCCGGTATCCACGTGAACGAAGTGTGATTTGGGGTAGTAGCCGACACCGCCGACTTTGAGAACAGTCGCCATCTGTCTGAGTTTGTCCAGTCGACAGCAGGGAAGATAGATATCAATGGCTCTTCCGTACATGTGGAGGCTGTTTTTGGAAACTCCCCTGCTCTTTTTTCGCAACAATTGATTCGTCTTTGGTGAGCGGTAACCGGAGACAACATGAAACGGCGTAGTGGCGGACAGGTTTACAGACAGCGCATGCAAAAGATCGAGCAGGCGAGTGTCGATGGGCCGTATATCATCGGTGCGATGGTCTCTCAGGATGTGATTGATTTCGGTCAGGGCGTCGGGCATGTATTCGCCTTTTACGCAGTAGGGGACAGTCAACTGCTCGCCCGTATGCATATTATACAGGGAAATTTTCCGTTCGGCGGCCAGAAACCGGCTGGCTTTGGCCAACGCCGCCCGCGGCACCAGCCCTGCCGTTGCCGCGATGGTTCCCCATTTTAAAAAGCTTCGACGGCTGATATGCGACAGGTGAGGGTAGGGTTTGATCAGCGGTCGCAATTTTTATTTTTTCCTCCTTTTACCACCATTTTCATTAGCAAAATCGATACCTTGGTCTTCTTTAATGAAAATCGGAGAGGCTGTCAAGTGATTCGCCGTTAATTGCGGGCAACCGCCAAGGCTGGCGGTGCCGCGGTCGGCTGCTGGAAGGGGAGGGGGATCATCCAGACAAGCCAGCCGGTATTCCGGCAATACAGTACCGGGGTGCCGGCTGGGTTCGGTTTGGGCAAGGGGGTGGATTCTGCGGGTATGGGGGGCAGCTGGTTTTAGAGCCTGGATTTCAAACAGGCTCTTAAAAACAGCGGCCCTGGATTCTATTCGGTAAATATCTTGGATGCCAGTTCGATATCCTCGGGGCAAAAGACGAACAGACATTTTTCCTGGTTGGGCATCACCGATCCGTAGACATAATTGATGTTGATGCCCTCCTCGCCGAACTGGTTGGAAATATCCGACAGTTTTCCCGGTCGATTGTCCAGTTCCAGTGCGATCACCGGCATGATGTCAAAAACGTAATCGTTTTTGTACAGCAGATCGATCGCTTTGTCGGTGTCGGCCACCAGCAGCCGGATCAGTGCGAATTCAGCGGAATCCTTGCGCATGGAGTTGTAGCTGGCGGCCGAGGCGATCCGTTTCAGGGATTTGCCGCGTGCCTTGAACAATTCCTGAACATACGCCGATGCATCCTGAATGGTGATGGCATCAATGTTGATGCCTGCTGTGGAAAGCATTGACGTCAGCTTTCCGAGTTCACCCGGTGCGTTTTTCAAAAAAAGCGAAATCTCCGTTCTGACCATACCGTCTCTCCCGTTTTTGTTTGTCGCACACCATCAGGAACGTTCTGTTGTCTTTCTTCGGTTCCCTGAAGCGTGTTCAGATAGATCGCTGAAATTAAAATTACGTGCTTTCAACACCTCTTTGCTGGCCGGTTGCCCGCGGTTGGTTGCACCTCTCCCGAATTTCGGAGGCGATGAACCCTGACCTGCAACTCTGCAAGGGCCTGCCGGTTTTGCACCGGTGTTCACGGCCGCCGTTTGTCTTTGAGGATGTGGTTGGAGATCACGATTCGCTGAATTTCCGATGTCCCCTCATAGATGGTAAATCCCCGCGCATCGCGGAAATACCGCTCCACTTCGTAGTCCTTGGTAAAGCCGTAGCCGCCGTGAATCTGCAGCGCATTGGCGGTAATGCGATTGACCATTTCCGATGCGAACAGTTTGGCCATGGACGCCTGGGCGCTGTATTTTTCGCCCCGATCCTTCATCGCCGCCGCGGAGAGCATCAGCTGGCGGGCCGCCTCGATCTGGGTGGCCATGTCGGCGATTATCCAGCGAAGCCCTTGAAATTTGGATATGGGTTGACCGAACTGATCGCGTTTTTTGGCATATTTGACTGCCGAATCCAGTGCCGCCTGGGCAACTCCGATGGATTGGGCCGCGATGCCGATTCGGCCGCCGTCAAGTCCGGCCATGGCAATTTTAAAACCCTGACCTTCCTTGCCCAGCAGGTTCTCGGCCGGCACCCGGCAGTTTTCGAAAATCAAATCGGTGGTGTCCGAGGCCCGGAGACCCATTTTGTCCTCTTCGTGCCCAACGATGAGACCGGGCGTGTCTTTGGGTACGATAAATGCCGATATGCCCTTGTGCCGCAACGCCTCGTCAGTCTTGGCCGTGACGATGACCACCCCGCAGTTTTTTCCCGATGTGATGAACCGCTTGGTGCCGTTCAGAACATAGGTGTCGCCGTCACGAGTGGCCGTCGTGGTCTGGGATACCGGATCCGATCCGGCGTCCGGTTCGGTAAGCGCAAAGGCGCCGATAACTTCCCCGGCGGCCAGAGGCTTCAGGAACTTATCCCTCTGCTCCTCGTTTCCAAACCGATAGATGCTTTCGCAGACAATGGAATTCTGGACAGACATGACAACCGCCGTCGATGCACAGGAGTAGGCGATTTCCGACAGGGCGAGGACGTAGCTGACCGTATCGGCACCGGACCCCTCATATTCCACCGGAATCATCATGCCCATCAGCCCCAGCTCCCCCATTTTTTCCAGATTTTCGGCTGGAAACTCCTTGGTCCGGTCGCGCTCCATGGCCGATGCCGCCACCACTTTCCTGGAGAATTCCCGGGCCATGGTCTGAATCATGAGCTGTTCATCGGTAAGCTTGAATGACATACGTAACTCCCTTCTATGTCAGGCTGTCGATCGTCGGTTGGTGTTGCCGCAAGGTTTTCGGCTCTTTCAGCCGCCACCGGATCGTGCATTGCCGGGTATCGGATTGAGCTGATTTTTTGCTGCGTGGGCATCGGTAATTCGGATGCGCATTTCACGCCGAATTATCAGGCCAAATAAATAATGACCAGCATTTCAGCCGGCGTATCGCCGATGTTTTTCATTTTATGCCGGATACCTGAGTTGAAATGCAGCGAGTCATTGGGACCCAGCTTGTTGACGTGTTCTCCGACAACAACCTCGATGTGGCCGTCGAGGACATAAACGAACTCCTCTCCTTCGTGCCGGTAGCCGACCCCCTTGTGCTCCTGCATGGCGTCGATGGTGACCCGGAACGCTTTGAGGTGTTTGTTTTCGGCTCCCGGCGTCAGCGTCGTGTAGGCGTAATTGTCGGTTCGCTTGGCATAGGCCTGAATCCGATTGCTCAGATTGTTCTCCTGCTCTTTGAGAAACAGGGAGGAATCGATGCCGAGTGCCCGGGATATCTGAAGCAGTGTGCCAACCGGAGGAATCGTTCCGCCGGTCTCAATTTTTTTCAGATAGTCCAGGGAAAATCCGGTTTCGTTTGCCACCCGGTCCAGAGGAATGCCTTTATCCAGGCGGAATTTTTTAATTCGTTTTCCGACCGGTTCCGGTGTGTCGATCTGTTTTTTGGGCATGGCGCCTCCTTCCCTCGAATCGTTTGTTCCCCTGATGCGCCGGTTCATCCAAGAGTCTGTCTGAGTGTCGGTGAATTGGCTGCAATCGGGTGAGAGCGGTCCAAATTACTGCAAATCATCTGTAAGCAGGCCGGCTGTCCACTGCACATTTGCAGCAATTTGAACTTGCACTCACGTGTTTTTCATTCAGTTCCACCGCGGGTTCAGGCACGCTCCTGAAAATGCGTTTAATCCGCATTTCGTTGGGGCTGCGTTCGATCAATATTCGTAAAAGCCCCGGCCGGTTTTGCGCCCCAGCCACCCGGCTTCCACATACTTGCGAAGCAGGGGGCAGGGACGGTACTTGGAGTCGCAGAACCCGTCGTACAGCGTCTCCATGATAGCCAGGCAGGTGTCCAGGCCGATCAGGTCCGCCAGGGCCAGGGGACCCATGGGGTGATTCATTCCAAGCTTCATCACCGTATCGATATCTTCCCGGGTGCCGACTCCGTGATACAGGCATGTCACCGCTTCATTAATCATGGGCATGAGAATGCGATTGGCAATAAAGCCCGGGAAATCATTTGCCTCAGCCGGGGTCTTGCCGAATTTTATGGAAAGGTCCCAGGTAGTTTTGAAGGTCTCGTCCGAAGTGGCCAGGCCGCGGATCACTTCCACCAGCTTCATCACCGGCACCGGGTTCATGAAATGCATCCCGATCAATTTTTCCGGGCGTTTGGTCTGAGCGGCGATCCGGCCGATGGGTATGGACGAGGTGTTGGTAGACAAAATGACATGGGGGGCGCAGATCTCATCCAGATCTCTGAAAATCTGGAATTTGATCGTTTCGTTTTCCGTGGCTGCCTCAACCACAAAATCCGCATCAGCCATGTCCTTGAGCGATACACTGGTTTTGATCCGACCGAGAATCTCAGCCTTGGTCTCTTCGGTGATTTTTCCCTTGCTGACATTGCGGCCGAGATTTTTGGCAATTGTCGCCAGACCGCTGTCCACAAATTCCTGCTTGATATCGTTCATGATGACATTCAGGCCGCTGGCGGCAGCCACCTGAGCGATTCCGTTACCCATCTGTCCGGCGCCGATTACGCCGAATGTTTTGACATCCATGGTGTTCTCCTAGGGTTTGGTTCCGGGTTCCGAAAAAACAGTTCCGAGTTCCGGGTTCCGGGTTCCGAAAAAAACAGTTCAAAGTTCCGCGTTCAACGATCAAGGTGACGGCGGTAGGGGCACAGCGCGCTGTGCCCTTATGAGTTTCGAGTTCCGGGTTTCGAGTTCCGAGTTTTAGGTTCAACGTTGGATGAGCCGGATCGGTGCATCGACGGTGATGTTTGATGCGGCATTTCGAAATCCGGGTCGATCTATCGCTTGATGATCATGGACACGGCTTCACCGCCGCCCAGGCACAGGGAGGCCAGTCCGGTCTTTTTGTCCTGGCGGATCATTTCATGGAGCAGGGTGACCAGCACCCGGCAGCCGCTGGCGCCAATGGGATGGCCAAGGGCCACGGCACCGCCATTGACATTGACCCGTGCCGGGTCGAGGTCGAGCTCCTGGAGAACCGCTACCGTGCTGCCGCTGAAGGCTTCGTTGATTTCGTACAGGTCAACATCCTCTTTTCCCAACCCTTCTTTTTTCAGGCACTTGGGCACCGCCCAGATTGGGGCCACCAGTACGTACTTCATATCGATGCCATAGGATGCCTGAGCGCCGATCGTTGCCAGGATCGTACAGCCCAGTTCCTCGGCTTTTTCCTGGGACATAACCACCACGGCTGCCGCGCCGTCACTGATAATGGAGGCGTTCCCCGCCGTGCCCACGCCGCCTTTTTTAAAGGCCCCTTTCATGGCGGCCAGCTGGTCATAGGACGTCGGGCGGGCACATTCATCCGTGTCGAACAGTTTGGGGTCGCCCTTTCGCTGGGGGACACTGACAGGAACGATTTCATCCCTGAACCGGCCGGACTCGATGGCGTCCAGTGCCCGGCGGTAGGATTCCTCCGCGTATTTATCCTGGGCTTCTCGGGTGATGCCGTACTTTTCTGAACACAGTTCATTGGACACGCCCATGTGGAAGTCGTTGACGATGTCCCAGAGCCCGTCATGAATCATGTGATCCTGAAGGGTTCCCGGACCCATCCGGTAGCCGGTCCGGGCGTTTTCCAGATAATAGGGGGCCATGCTCATGTTCTCCATGCCCCCGGCAACGACAACGTCGGCGTCACCCACCTGAATGGCCTGAGCAGCCAGCATGACTGATTTCAGTGCGGATCCGCAGACCTTGTTGACCGTGATGCACTCGGCCTCCCAGGGCAGACCGGCCTTGACCGCCGCCTGTTTGGCGGGATTCTGGCCGTAGCCGCACGGCAGCACAAGGCCCATAATCACCTCGTTGACCGTATCTTTTTCGATTCCGGCGCGTTTTATTGCCTCTTCAATCACGATGGCGCCAAGCTGGGTGGCTCCGATCGAACTCAAACTGCCGTTAAAACTGGCCAGCGGGGTTCGAACTGCGCTTACAATTACTGCATCTTTCATTCAGCGATCTCCCTTTTTCCGCCTTCCCGGGGTCAGAATTCAATCCGAGCGTCCGGTGAAAAAGCCAGAGTGTTCTTTCCGGACGCTGAGGAACGCGAGTGTGTTTGATCCACGTTCCGTTGTGAAAATGAACCATAATGCGAGGCGCCTTTATCCGCCGGTCAGGGCCGGTTGGGATAAGCGCCCCATCAATGACTCAACTGAGAACTTTTGATAGCTGCATTATAGTCGGATTGCAAACGATGTCAATGTTTTACATGCCGCGACGGTACTGCCCGCCCACATCGTACAGCGCCTGGGTGATCTGGCCCAGGCTGCAGTATCGTACGGTATTCATCAATTCGGCAAAGATATTACCGCCGGCCAGGGCCACTTGCTGGAGTTTTTCCAGGGCAACCGGCGCCTTATCCGCATGCCGTGCGGTGAACGCCTCAAGCCGCTTAAGCTGACTTTCAATTTCCTCCTGGGTCGCCCGTGCAAGTTCAACGCAGCCGGCCAGTGCTTCCGCATCGCTGTCCGGGTCTCGAAATGCATTGACACCGATAATCGGCAGATCGCCGGTGTGTTTCAGCGTTTCGTAGTAGATGGATTCTTCCTGGATTTTACTGCGCTGGTAGCCCGTTTCCATGGCGCCGAGAACTCCGCCGCGCTCGGTGATCCGGTCGAATTCCATGAGCACGGCCTCCTCGACCAGATGGGTGAGCTCTTCGACGATGAAACTGCCCTGGTTCATGTTTTCATTTTTGGCCAGTCCCCATTCCCGGTTGATGATGAGCTGGATGGCCAGGGCCCGGCGGACCGATTCGGCGCTGGGGGTGGTGATCGCTTCGTCAAAGGCGTTGGTGTGCAGGCTGTTGCAGTTATCGTAAATGGCGCACAGGGCCTGGAGGGTCGTCCGGATGTCGTTGAACTGGATATCCTGGCTGTGCAGGGAGCGGCCGGATGTCTGAATATGGTACTTGAGCATCTGGGAGCGTGTGGAGGCCCCGTATTTGTCTCGCATGGCAATCGACCAGATTCGGCGGGCCACGCGACCGATGACAGTGTACTCCGGATCCATTCCGTTGGAGAAGAAGAAGGAGAGGTTCGGCGCGAAGCTGTCCAGCGGCATTCCACGGGACAGGTAGTATTCCACATAGGTAAAACCGTTGGAGAGGGTAAGGGCCAGTTGGGTGATCGGGTTGGCGCCGGCCTCGGCGATATGGTACCCGGAGATCGATACCGAGTAGAAATTGCGGACGTTGTTTTCGGTGAAATCCTCCTGAATATCCCCCATCATTTTCAAGGCGAAATCGATGGAGAAGATGCAGGTGTTCTGTCCCTGGTCTTCTTTGAGAATATCCGCCTGAACGGTTCCGCGGACGTTTTCCAGGACATCGGCCCGGATTCGCGCGGCCTGATCGGCGGTGGGCTCCGCGCCGTTTTCCTGTCGGAATTTATCCATCTGCTGGTCAATGGCGGTGTTCATGAACATGGCCAGAATGATGGGAGCCGGTCCGTTGATGGTCATGGATACCGACGTGTTTGGCGAGCAGAGTTCAAAGCCGTCATAAAGCACTTTGACATCATCCAGGGTGCAGATGCTGACGCCGGATGTGCCGACCTTGCCGTAGATATCCGGCCGCCGGTCCGGATCGAAACCATACAGGGTGACCGAATCGAAAGCGGTGGAGAGACGCTTGGCCGGGCTCTCGGCAGAGAGCAGCTTGAATCGGCGATTGGTCCGGGCCGGATCGCCTTCACCGGCGAACATCCGCGTGGGATCTTCGCCGACCCGTTTCATGGGAAATACGCCGGCCGTGTACGGAAAGTAGCCGGGCAGGTTCTCTTCGCGCATCCATCGGTAAATTTCGCCGGGATCCTCGAATTTCGGCAGAACGATTTTTGGAATTTTTGAATGGGACAGCGATTCGGTATAAAGCGGCACGCGGATTTCCCGGCCACGGACCTCATAGACCAGCTCATCGCCACTGTACTGATCCCTCGTTTTTTCCCACTGGCCCAGCAGATCGACGGTCTCCGTCTTCAGTGCCTGGCGGGCCTTTTCGGTTTCCTGCTTCAATCGGCTAAGCAGTTGCCGCGTGTCGCCGTCGAGGGTGTCCCCGGTCAACAGTTCGGCGGTTTTTTCAAGGTGCCAGACCTTTCGCACAGCGCCCGCCTGCTTACCGGTTTGCCGGTGGTAGGTCCGGACGGTATCTGAGATTTCCGAGAGATACCGGGTTCGCTCCGGCGGAATGATGATGGTTTTGGACGATGATGTCTTGGTGTCCGGTTTGGGCAGCTTCGGGTCGAATTTCACGCCGGTTTTTTCGGTGATGGTCTCCAGCAGGGCGTGGTAGAGGGCGGTGACACCGTCATCGTTGAATTTTGAGGCGATGGTGCCGTATACCGGCATCTCCTTCGGATCCTTGGTAAAGGCCTTGCGATTGCGCTGAACCTGTTTTCTGACATCTCTTACGGCATCTTCGCTGCCTCGTTTTTCGAACTTGTTCACCACCATCAGGTCGGCAAAATCGAGCATGTCGATCTTCTCAAGCTGGGAAGCGGCACCGAATTCGCTGGTCATGACATACATGGAGACATCCACCATATCGGTGATTTTGGAATCGCCCTGGCCGATGCCCGCCGTCTCGGCGATGATCAGATCGTAACCGGCTGCCCGGGTCACGGCGATGGCCTCGGCCAGCGATTCGGGGATTTCCGAATGAGACTGGCGGGTAGCCAGGCTGCGCATATATACCCGGTTGCTGCCGATGGCGTTCATGCGGATACGGTCCCCCAGCAGAGCACCGCCGGTCTTCCGGCGGGACGGATCGCAGCTGATGATGGCCACGTGAATATCTTTAAGGTCGTGAAGGATGCGGAGGATCAACTCGTCGGTCAGGGATGATTTGCCCGCGCCCCCGGTGCCGGTGATGCCGATGACCGGAGCCTGGCGGGTTGAGCCGTTTTCCTTCAACTGGTTCATCAACCCGGGCAAATCTCCGTTGCTGCTGGCTTTGGCCTGCTCGACAGCCGTGATCCACCGCGCCACATGGAGCCGGTTTTCCGGACGCAGATCGCTGGCTTTGGGCACTCCGTCGGCGGCCAGGGGATAGTCCATGCTTTTAACCATGTGGTTGATCATGCCCTGAAGGCCCATTTTCGCACCGTCTTCAGGGGAATAGATCCGGGCGACACCATAGGCCTCCAGATCCCGGATCTCTTCAGGGACAATGACTCCCCCACCGCCGCCGAATACTTTAATATGCGAGGCGCCGTTTTCTTTGAGCAGGTCAACGAGATACTTGAAAAACTCGACGTGACCTCCCTGATAACTGGAAACGGCCAGGCCGTGGGCATCTTCCTCGATGGCAGCGTCAACAAAATCCTGTACCGACCGGTTGTGCCCGAGATGAATGACTTCCACCCCGGTGTCCTGAAGCAGTCGGCGAATAATGTTGATCGATGCGTCGTGGCCGTCGAAAAGGGATGTGGCGGTTACCACACGGATGTTGTTGGTGGGCGTGTAGACTTCGGCTTCAGCACTCATGACTTCTCCTTTTGCGTTTCATGACTTGCATCTGTCGCATAAGGGCAGATGCCGGTTTTGCTGTCGGCCGGCTCGAACCGGTCAGTTCGGTTGCCTTGCAGAGCTGTTGGTGGACAGGCCCATGATAAACCGGGTCTGCAGCTCTATGTAGTCTTCAATAGTGTAGTGACGGGCCAGATACCATCGCCTGAATGTCCACATGTGGCCGAGAACGCAGATATTGTGTGCCATCAGCTCGATGGTTTTCTCATCCAGATGGGGCATGTCGCCAAACTCGCAGAGTTTGGCCAGCACCTGGACAAAGAGCCCGGTAATTCGAACTTCGTTTTCCAGTACCCGTGTGCGCCACTGATCGGGCAGGGTCTGGGTTTCCTGATAGATCAACAGGATGTGATCGCTCATTCGATGGCAGACGAGGAAAAATTCACGGATGACCTCCGCCAGTGCCTCCTGGCCTTCGGAGGTCCGTTTCATGGCCTCGGAAACCCCTCGCTCCACCTCGGCATGGATGGCATCACAGACCAGGTACAGGACATCTTCCTTTGAGGCCACGTACTCATAGAGCGTGCCGATGGAGAAACCCGTGGCCCGGGCAATTTCCCGTGTGGTGGTTCGGTGAAATCCCTTTTCGATAAACAGCTGCACCGCGGCATCGACAATCTGGCGGCGCCGCCGGTCCACCAGGGCCGGGTTTTTGATTTGAGTCTGAACGTCCTTGGTTCGAGTTGACTGATGTTTCATAGCTGGAAAGTCCGGTTGAAGGCTGAATTGCTCACATTTGCATTTGATATCGGTCTGTTGGATTTGAGTTTCATATTTTCTGAGCGAGCGCTCAATCACAAACTACCGGTGCCTTTCCTGTTTGTCAAGCAGGAATTGAGAAAACAATGAATTCGGATTGTGAGGACGGGCTTGACCGAAAGGAGGTGCCCGGTGTAAAAGGGTTCTTGTCGCCCTGTGGTCCTTCTTTCTCCCGGAGAGGTATATATTCGCCCCCCCGCACGGCCGTGGATGGAGTTCAGTATGGATCTCACCGAAAAGACTCGGGTATTGATGCAAACCGACCCGTTCGAATTGCTGGACGAGGAGGTGCTGCGCACACTGGCCGGCAAGATGGCAGTCCGGGAATACGATACCGGAACGTACGTGTTCCGGCAAGGTGACGCCAGTCTGGATCGGTTGATGGTTATCGCCTCCGGGTTGGTTGAAATTACGGTCAACAATGACCGGGGGGTGGAGACGGTAATCGGGTTTCGCCGTCCCTGCGATTTTTTCGGCGAGACCGTGGTCCTTTCCGGAGAGCGGTACCCGGGCGCCGCCCGCGTGAAGGAACACCTGGTCTGCTGCGAGATATCCCGCCGTGATCTTGAAAATCTGATTTACAATTATCCCGAATTTTCAGGGTTCTTCAACGCCCTGCTCGCTGAACGGATGCGTCTGCTCTATGAGCAGATCGTGGCCGAGCAATCCTATGAGGCCTACAGCCAGGTCGAATCCCCCCTGTTTCGAAAGCGGGTCAGTGAGGTGATGTCCACCCCGGTGGTAACCTGCAGGACCGGTGACCAGGCCGCCAACGCCGCCCGGCTTATGGCCGAACGGGATATCAGTTCGGTGGTGGTTCTTGACCGAACCAACCGGCCGCGGGGTCTGCTGACCGAGCGCAATCTTGTCCGTCGGCTGATTGCCGATCAACTGTATCCGATCCATGATTGCCGGGTGGAGCACGTGATGAACAGCAAGTTGGTCCAGATCGGCCCGGAGGCTTTCATCGGTCAGGCGCTGGTGTTTATGAACCGGGAAAAGATCCGGCAGTTGCTGGTCATGGAGCGGGGAAAACTGGTGGGCATCGTCACCATGGTCGATCTGATCAAGACCCGCAGCACGGGTACACTTTTGCTGACCCAGAACATCGAAGGACAGCAGACCCTCGATGGCCTGGCGCGGCTCAGCCGCGAGGTCGATAACGTGCTCAATGCGCTTATTGCCGAAAAGGCCTCGGTCGGCGAGATTTTTGAAGTGATGTCCGAGCTTCACGAGCGGGTCGCCCGTCGGGTCATCCAGCTGTGTGAGGAGCCCATGAAGATGGATGGCCGGGGCGCGCCGCCGGTCGATTACTGCTGGATCAACATGGGCAGCGCCGCCCGCTACGAGCAGACCCTGCGCACCGATCAGGACAACGCGATTATATTTGCCGACCCGCCTGCGGATCAGCACCGGGATGTGGCCAACTATTTTGCCCGTCTGGCCGAGCTGATAGTTGAGGGGCTTTCGGCGTGCGGGTTTGCCAAGTGCACCGGCAAGGTCATGGCCACGGAGCCCAAGTGGCGCCGGCCCCTCAGCGAGTGGAAAGCGGCGGTTGAATCCTGGGTCGGCTCCTATGATCCCGAGGACACCCGAACGCTGACCATCCTTCTTGATTTTCGACCGATCTGGGGAAACATGGCCCTGGCAGAGAGCTTCTGGAAGACCATTTTCAGCGCGTTCAAGGATTCCATCACAGCCAGCCATCTGCTGACCAAGGATGACCTCAAGTACGATATCCCCGTCAATTTTTTGGGGAATATCGTCACCGAGAAAAGCGGGCCTCACAAAAATCAGATCAACCTTAAAACTGCCGGGCTTGTCCATATTGCCAACTGTGCGCGGATTCTTGCCATCCGTCATGATATCCGCGAGCCCTCCACTCTGGGAAGGCTTCGTCAACTGGTCGAAAAGAAAGTGATTTCCGCCGAGGATGCGGAACTGTTCCAGTCCAGCTTTGAGACGTTGATGATGTTCAAAATTCGGGAAAATATGAAAAAATTCCGACAGGGCAGCCATCCGGATAACTTCATCGATCCCTACGCCCTGCGAAAACGCGAGCGAATGTTGCTTAAAGACGCATTGTCGGGTGTGGCGCAGCTGCAAAAACTGATCAACCGGGAATTTAATGTACCCTGGCTAAAATATTTTGACTGACTGTCAGTTAAACTAAACAGATAGTGGGCCGGAACGTATCGTTCTTTCATTTATTTTCCCGATTTTTTGTTCATTATTTCAGCTTGTTCGAGTGTTTTTTTCAGGTTTTAGAGATATCGCCGGATTTGAATTTCTTTTTCTGAATAAAATTTATTTTATTACCAATCCTAATAATTTTTGGTTTAAAGCAAAAAAAGGTTTGACAAAGCTATTGGCGGCCGAATAAAATCCTGAGCTAGGTTCCGATTGAGCGCTCGTTCAATTTTCTCATGGTCAATTTTTCCAATCTTTATGTTTCGGGAATTTTGTCCCCGGAGAAAGGAGGACTTCCCAAAGAAACTGAAATTACAATATAATTATAGTTTCGTTTAGTTCGCAAACTCCGATTCGACGGTTTCCCCCCACGCAGTTGGTCCCCGATGGACCGATCCGGAAGGGGAAAGGTTGCCGACAAAATGGAAGGTATCTCCAGGGAGTGATAATGAGCCAAGAGCCCAACATGACTGATTACGAAAAGGAATATTCCGAATTCAGGTGGAAGGTTCCTGAGTATTTCAACTTTGCCGGTGAGGTCATCGACAAGTGGGCCGAGGACCCGGACAAACTGGCCATGTTATGGGTTGACGATGCCGGAACCGAAATCCGCAAGACGTTTCGCGAGCTCAGCGATACCTCCAAAAAGCTTGCCAGCGTTCTGGCCGGGCAGGGCGTCAAAAAGGATGACGTGGTGATTGTGATTCTGCCGCGAAACATCGAGTGGTGGGAAACTTTTACAGCCTGTATCCGGATGGGGGCGCTGATTGCACCGGGAACCACCCAGTTGACCGCAAAGGACATCAAGTTCCGGGCCAACACGGCGGAGGCCGTCTGCATCCTGACCAATCCGGAGATCGCCGCCAGATTCGATGAGGTGGAAGCCGATTGCCCCACGGTGAAGAGCAAGATTGTCATTACCGAGCCCAAAGACGGCTGGGTGTTTTATGACGAGGCGGTTGCCGGGGCATCCGTCGACTTTGAGACCGTCAACACCAGAAGTGATGACAATTGCATTGTCTATTTTACCTCGGGTACGACCGGCTTTCCCAAAATGGCCCTTCACACCCATGCCTCTTATCCAATCGGTCATCAGGTCACCGGTAAATACTGGCTGGACCTCAAACCCGATGACATGCACTGGAATGTGAGCGATACGGGATGGGCCAAAGCTGCCTGGAGCAGCTACTTCGGCCCCTGGAACATGGGCGCTGCCCAGTTCATTCACCACACCGACCGGTTTGATCCCGTTAAAACGCTGGAGCTGCTTTCCA
>ENA-ORCT01000227-ORCT01000227.1-marine-metagenome-genome-assembly--contig:-NODE-227-length-29624-cov-3.404847_pt1 | contig 29624 bp, 25 predicted proteins | sample MGYA00248632_ERZ508511 | MGnify/ENA primary metagenome ERZ508511 (study PRJEB26182, sample SAMN06268839) | marine metagenome | isolation source: Tt an P1-techrep anaerobic enrichment on pine from sediment...
GAGCTTCTCCAAGATCTTGTTGCTGCGGCTTAGGAAAGCCTCCATCCGCTCTTTGCCAGATAAACGCTGGCTGAGCATGGCCAGGTCGTAGCCCTGTCTCGGTTTTCTGTTTCGATTCTATCCATGCTTAGTTTGACAGTTCATCCGAAGTCACTCTCTCCGTCGATACCTGTCCAAGAGGTTTCTGACTGTCTTCTGTTGGCACTCCGACAAATTTGAAATCTTTTGGAGGTCTAACGCATTGAAGAGCCACACAGCCACCGCAACATGGAACAAATGGCGAAAGCGGTTCAGTTTGGCCATACACCCCGCAACGCAAAATCCGATGACGCAGAAGATGATGCTGGAGAGTGCGATGGCGGCCATCGGCAGATCTCCTCCCGCCGCGGCGATACCGACAATGATCCCTCCGAGAGCCGTCAATACGAATATGATAATAACGTCACGGATTAGTGCCTTCCATCTGATCATGACATCTCCTTTTTGAGCCAATGCTTGCAATTCTCAAAACGGAGTCAATAAAAAAGGTCCTTTTAATTTTAGACAGTTATCATATTCTCTCTTATAAAGATAATTAAGTAATTGGAAAGCATATCAACTCAGACTATCCCGTTATCGATGAAAACGCCGGGCCTCGGCGGCTTCGTTGGCCAGCAGGGCATCCACCTTTTCCAGCAGCGGCGCGTTGTCGAAGGCAGGCTGCTCGGCCAACGCCGTCTCGAACTCCGGAAGTCGATAGAGAAAGTTGCCGATCCCCTCAGGGCTGATCTGCTGCAGGTTGGTGCCGCAGCCGAGTTTCTCCAAAAAGACAGCGTTGATGGCCTGCTCGAACTGGCCGCTCATGGGCAGGGCCAGGTACGGTTTTTTCAGGGACAGGGCCTCGGTGATCAGGGTGAAACCGGCGGTGGCCATGACTCCCTTGCAGGCGGCCAGATCCTGCAGAAAACCGTCGGTGCTGGGTGTCTTGAAGGTGATATTCTCCCGTGCGGACTGCTCACCCTGGCCGTAGACCACGAAACGCTCCCTCGGAAACTGCGGCAGCAGCTCCACAAAGCTCTCGAAACCGAAGGAGAGGTAGACCAGAATGTGTCCGTCGTTGCTTGGCTGCAAGTCCTGCACCTGCTTGCGCAGCAGCGGCGGGAAGAGGAAGGTGCGCCGGTTTTTCAACTCACCAAAGTAAAAGGTGGTAACCAACGAAACGTCCGGCTTGGGCACCATGGCCCGAATGATGCCGACCGTCAGATTGCGGTCGTTCTTTAAGGCCGGCGGGTAGTCGTACTCCATGTAGCGCAGCCGGTGCTGATTGTCAATGGTGACCAGGGGCAGGTCGTAATGATGAGCCAGGTAGGCGCACATCGGCTCGAAATCGGTGAACACCACGTCGGGCGAAAACCCCTTGAAAATAGTCTCTTTTAGCTCGATCAGTTTTTTGTGCCCCTGGGGCACTCGCTGCAAATTGCCGGTCAGGGTTTTCAGGGGCGAGACCCGGTTGTTGACACTGGCGATGTGCAAGCCGACGGTCTCGAAACAATCGAAATCAGCCCCCAGGTTGCGTATGCCACGATCGTAACTGACCACCTTGACCGTATGCCCGGCCTGAACCAGGTGTTCCAAAACCACCCGCGCCCGCGAGGAATGACCCGATCCTTCGCCTGAGACGCCGTAGACGATTCTTGCCATGTCGTTTACTCCAAGCCTGCTTATTTATAAAACTTTTTGGAAAATTTCCGGAGGCAGGATACCAAAAAAACAAATCACCAACATGCAAGCCTGACCCTATTGCTATTTCTACTGTCCCCGAAGCTCGCGAGAACATTCTCGTTTCCATAGTTAACCTTTCCTACCAATAGTCACTACCCAACATAAATTTCAGAATCCAGGCCAGACCCAGTGCGAAAATCCAGGCAGCCGAAAGCCTTCCATCCAGACATATCGGTTCCCTTTTGAACACTCGATAGCCGATGGTTGCCAGTGACCATGCCAGCAGAACAAGAAAGACCAAGCTCATCGGATTCCACAGAAACCCTTCCAGAAAATTGCCACTCAGGTAAGCATTTATGCTTCTAATACAACCAGTGGAAGGGCAAGGCAGCCCAGTTATCGTTTTAAACAATGACGGCGGAATTTTTCCTTTGGCCAGATTCCAAAGCTGCCAATGGCAATAAACTCCGAACATTATGGCGGCAACTGTTTTAACTAGGAATTTTATCCCAATTTCATACCGCAGCCTGCGCAAAGTCTTTCATCCTCTTTCGCACTGTCCAAGAAAAAAGGCAGCCAGCATAAAGGCAAACAAAACAACAGTAATACAATAAAAAATATCCACCCCCCTGTTGACATTTTCTTCTTAACAATTGGTACTCCTGGGTGCTCACAAAATGGACACTTAAATGCCATGTTCTCCTCCTTCTAGATAAGTTTCGGTACACCACAAACCGGCTACTTCTTCCAGTTGAAACCTTATGATTTTTTTGCCTGCTTATTTCCTGCCGAAACAAAACGCGAGTTAAAACTGACTATCTTCAGTTACAATCTTTCCATTACCGACCTAAGTTCTTATCTCTATCCAAACTAGGTGCATATAGTTCACATAACCACTATTTAATGACATGGCCTGCTTTATACATTTTTAATTTACTTCGGTCAATGGGTTTCGTATTCAGCTAAATAAAAAAGGGGTGAACCACAGTTCGCCCCTTCCCTTCTTCTATGTAATGTGCTTACTCAGCCCATCCCGCCATGTTTCTCAAGAATCTTGTTGCTGCGGGTAAGGAAAGCCTCCATCCGCTGCTTATCGAAGGAACGCTGGCTGAGCATAGCCAGGTCGTAAACCTGCTCGGCGAGCATGGTCGCGTCTTTCTCGCGCTTGGCGTATTCCAATTTGACCTTGGAAACTAGCCTGAAAGCGAAATTGAAGGGAAAAGATTGCGAGAATTCTATTCAAACTCGGGATGTTAAATTGGTCCGACCCCAAGAGCCGCTTCTGGCAATATTTCATGGTTGGTCAATATTTCATCAAAGCCAACTGCAGCCGCCCTCCCCGCCGAGACCTCGCACGGGGGAAGAAAGGCTACGACAGATGCGCCCCTTTTGTGAAAGTGCTGAACAATGGACGACCGAAACAGGGGCAGACCAGAAACAGTGGGCGGTAAGGCATAGGTTTTTCCGGACTGAATCCCCCCGAGAGCAGGCATTCCTGACAGCGCGGCGAGGCCGGCCCGCCAACATTCCAGCTGGCGTGGATAAAACTGCAGCCCGGGAAAAAGCTCGCCAGCCAGCGCCTGGTGGCGGGCATCCCAGGTCAGCATCTTGGCCTCATGAATGATTTTATCGACCAGGCCTTTGGCTTTGGCCCAGCGGGACAGGGCCAGAATAGTTTTATCGCCTGCCTCCGGCTTGATGTCCAGCACCCATCGGCACTCGGAAAATTCGCTGGCAAACTCGTCAAAGAACATCACCGAGTTTGCGTCGTCTATTTGCTTGTTCGAGGAAACGGAGGCATTGGCACCGGGGCGCGTTTCGTCAGGGAGCCTCAACCGAATACCGGCCAACTCCGCCGCCGTTAAGTCCTGCACCCTGCGCCGGTCACCGGCAAGACGGGTCAAGCATGGATCGTGGACCAGAGCGATACGACCGTCCCGGGTCAGCCTCAGATCGGTTTCCAGACAGGAAAATCCAAGATCGACTGCGGCTCGAAACGCGGCCCGTGTGTTTTCAACGGCCTTTTTCGCGTAGCCGCGATGGCTTATCCAGATGGGCTTTTTGGGCATTGATTACCTTTGGTGACGGTAGTGTCTGTAATATTCCGGACAAACTCCGTGACTGCCAGTATAGTTGATACAACCACGGTCTGCCAAGGGGTTCCACGTCCTCCGGGGAGCACTCCTTCAATAAATTTCATGCGACAAACAAAAAAGGGGCCAACCGCAGCTGGCCCCTTCCCTTCGTCTATACGGGTTTTACCGCTCATTCGCCAAGGTCAATCATTAAGCATGGTATCTTCTGAGCGTAGTCATAATCGATCAAAATGCCCTCCCAACTGGAATCCGGTCGGATATAAATTAACTCAACAGGGTTTTTAGTAAAAGAAACTCGCCAAAGACACAGGAGCGTCATTGATGAAAAAAACAAGAACCGTGGCCCTGATGCTTCTCTTCACGATGGCATTTCTGATGCCTATAGTCGGGTGCGAGCGCAACCGAAATGCCTCCTCGACCGAGCTGCCCGTCAGCGGGGCAAACGGCCCAGTATTGAATCGGACGGTTCTGTTGTCCAACCTTGAAACCCCATGGGACCTCGCCTTCACTCCCGATGGCGCGATGCTTTTCACCGAGAAGTGCCGGGGGCTCTCCGTGCGCCTGCCGGACGGCTCGGTCCGACGCCTCTTCGGCACCGCCGGCGCCGCGATCGTCGCAGAGGATTTCTTCTGCCAGGGCCAGAGCGGCATGCACGGCGTGGCAGTCGATCCCGAATTCAACAGCAACCGATACATCTACGTCTTCATGCCGTCGAAACGCAGTAAGCCAACCACAAATCGCGTTGTCCGTCTGACCCTTCCCAAGGGCTACACGACAGTCCGCCAACGTACCGATATCGTCACCGACATTCCTTTCAAAAACAGCTTCAATCGCTGGGGCCGATCTGGCGCCCACAGCGGCGGCCGGCTCCGGTTCAGTCCCTTCGACGGCTTTCTTTACGTGACTACCGGCGACAACCACAACGGCCCCCTGCCCCAGAATCTGACCCGCCTGGGAGGAAAAATCTTACGCATCGATCACAACGGGGTGGCCGCTCAGGGCAATGGAACCCCGCCGGGAGGCGACCCGCGGATTTTCACCTACGGCCATCGCAACGTGCAGGGAATCGCCTTTCGTCCCGATACAGGTCAGCCGTTTTCCTGCGAACACGGCCCCGGCCATGACGACGAGGTAACGCCGCTCAGGGCCGGCGGCAACGGCGGGTGGGATCCGGCGCCGGAGCCTGGCGTTTCCTGTCCGTCCAACTACTGCGGGTATATCTCCAACAATCTCGAGGGCAATCCCACGTCTATGACCGATCTCGGAAAATTTCCGGATGCAATGCAACCTTCCTGGAATAACGGTGGGGAGTCCGAGGGAATGAGCCCCTGTACCTTCCTTAGCGGCGAAGATTGGGGTGCGTGGAGCGGCCGACTGGCTGTCGGGTTTCTACGTGGCTCACGTATTGAGCTCCTGCAACTGGATCGGACCGGCATGGCCACCGAGGCCACCAGGGTTCCCGGCATACCGTCCGAGCGAATCCGCTCACTGGTACAGGGTCCGGACGGCAACTTGTACGTTGCCATCGACGGCGGCGAAATCTGGCGATTGACCCCGGGTCCTCAGCCATGAATTACTAAAACTTGGCGTTGTATAACTGCTGGTCAACCACAGCCCAAACAGGTAAACAAAAAAAGGGGCGAACCGCAGTTCGCCCCTTCCCTTCTTCTCTGTAATTAGCTTGCTCAGCTCATCCCGCCGAGCTTCTCCAGAATCTTGTTACTGCGGGCAAGAAAAGCCTCCATCTGCTCCTTGTCGAAGGAACGCTGGCTGAGCATGGCCAGGTCGTAAACCTGCTCGGCGAGCATGGTGGCGTCTTCCTCGCGCTTGGCGTCGTCCAGCTTAAGAATGTTCTGCACTACAGGGCTCTTGAGATTGACCATCAGGGTGTGCTCGGCGAACATGTCGGGCATCTCCATATCCTGGCTCATGGCGCGGGTCATCTCCTTGAAGCGGCGGGTCTGCTCGGAAAGGAGGATCATACCGGCTACGCTGTCGTCCTTGAGACTCTCGACGCGCACGGTGAGGCCGTCGGCCTTGAGGTGCTCCTCGAAGAACTTCTTGACCTGCTCGGTTTGCAGCTTCTGCTCGTCGGGACCGGTCAGCTCGATTTTGCGCTCTTCTTCGATGAGGTTTTCGGTGACGTCAGAGTCGACCCGCTCCCACTTGACCTCGCTGTCCTTCATCTCCAAGAACTGGATGAAGTGGCTGTCGATCAGGGTGTCGAGCAGGATCACCTCCATACCCTGGCTCTTGAACAGTTTGATATAGGTGGCCTGGGCGGCCTCGTCGTTGGCGTAGTAGACCTTCTTGTCGTGCTTGGCCGCGGCCCGCACCAGGTAGTCGGCCAGAGTGGTGTATTTGCTGTCGTCGGTGGTGCGGAACACGACCTGGTCCTTGACCTTGTCGTAGAACTTGTCGTCGCGCATCATGCCGTATTTGACGAAGGTGTGAATGTCCTCCCAGATCTTGCTGAAGGCCTCGCGGTCCTCGCGGGCCAGGTCGCTGATCTTGCTAGCCACCCGGCTGGTGATGACCTCACGGATCTTGCGCACCTGCGGCTCGTTCTGCAGGTAGCTACGGGACACGTTAAGCGGCAGATCGGGCGCGTCGAGGCAGCCCTGCAAAGGGGTGAGGAATTCGGGGATCAACTCCGGGCAGTTGTCGGAGACGAACACCTGGTTGCAGAACAGCTTGATGTGGCTTTTTGCAACGTCAAATTCGGTAGTTAACCGGGGAAAGTAGAGAATCCCCTTGAGATTGAAAGGAAAGTCGACGTTGAGATGAATCCAGAACAGCGGCTCGTCGGCCATGGGATAGAGCTTGGAGTAGAACTCCTTGTACTGCTCTTCGCTGACCTCGCTGGCCGACTGATTCCACAGCGGCGCGCTGTCGTTGACCTGCTCGCCTTCCAGCTTGATGGCGACCGGCAGGAAGTTGCAGTAGCGCTTGAGCACCTCGCGCACCTTGTCTGCGTCGAGGAACTCCTTCTCTTCTTCTTCCAGATGGAGAATAACCTCGGTGCCGCGTTCTTTTTTATCGATCTCCTCAAGCTCGTAGCTGGTGGTCCCTTCACAGGTCCAGTGGGCACCGGCGGCGTCCTGCTGGTAGGACAGAGAGCGGATCTCGACCTTGTCGGAGACCATGAAGGAGGAGTAGAAGCCGAGGCCGAAGTGGCCGATGATCTGGTTCTTGTCCTCCAGATCCTTGAACTTTTCGACGAACTCCTCGGCGGAGGAGAAGGCCACCTGGTTGATGTACTTGCGAATCTCGTCCGCAGTCATGCCGATGCCGTTGTCCTTGATGGTCAGGGTGCCGGCATCCTTGTCGATGCTGATGTCGATTACATAGTCTTCGGCCAGCTTGAGACCTTCGACCAGGTTGACGTGCTGCAGTTTGGTGATGGCGTCGACGGCGTTGGAGACCAGCTCGCGCAGGAAGATCTCTTTTTCGCTGTAGAGCCACTTCTTGATGATCGGAAAGATATTCTCGGTATGAATGGAAATGGTGCCCTTTTCAGGCGATTTTTGCTCGGCCATGTTTTGGTCTGTCCTCCTCGTTGAACTAAATGGTGGTTAAAAACAGGGCAAATGTAGGCATGCAGGGAGAATTTGTCAACCTTCGAGAAGGCAGCTTTAAGTCATAAGCTGTAAGCTTACAGCTAAAAGCTTAAAACTTATAGCTTGCCCCTCCCCTGTGACGCAGCCGAAGCGAAGTGGACGTTTTGCGAATAAGACGGGCAAACTGTTTGAGCGACAGCGAGTTTTAGCCCGACCGCAAAACGTCTGCGAAGCGTAGGGAACCCGAAGGGCAAGGAGCCGGGGCGCCTTTTTCTGCTTACTCTTTTTTGGCGCGAAAAAAGAGTAAGGCGTCGCGCGGGGGCGCAACCCCGCGGTGTTAAAGGTTTGTCGAGGGAAGCTGTCAAATCTGTTTGACACAATCATAAAGTCGGCCGGTTTCGCCCGGCCAGGCGAGTTACTTTTCTTGACGACCAAGAAAAGTAACCAAAAGAAGGTCGCCCCACCGTTTGCCCCTGCGGGGTTCCCTCACTTCAGGATTTTAATCCGGGAAAGACGAGATTCGCTGCGCTCAGACGTCTTTCTTTTCCGGATGAAAATCCCTGCGTTCGGCGGCACTCACAGGGGGTAAAAACCGTAAAACGTGAGGCGTAAGGCGTGACAGGTTGTTCCCTGTCCTCCCCTGTGACGCAGCCGGAGCGGAGTGGACGCAATCCTGCGCTGGTGATCTTGTTTTTGCAACAACCTGCCTAGGAGAACTCATTATGGCCAACCATCTTTTTTTGTTGATTCTCGCAGTGCTCAGCGCCGCGGCGCTGAACTGGGGTTTTCGTCATCTCCCCGGACGCCAGTGGCAGATCTGGGCCACCATGCCGAGCTACGACGGCACGACCGGTCGCTGGCGGGGTACCAACCTGACCTGGTACGGCATTATTACCGCCAGTGCCAATCTGCTGGCGTTGCTGGTGGTGTTCTGTCTGCTTGGCAGTGTCGGTGCCAGTCGCAACGCCATGCTGGTGCTGGCCGGTGCGCTGCTGGTCTGTGCGCTGCCGGCGGCACGCTGGGTCGCCTGGTTGGTGGAGGGGAAAAAACATACCTTTACCGTCGGCGGTGCGGTGTTTGTCGGTTTTGTGGCGCTACCCTGGATTGCCGCCGGTTACAACCGTTTTGCCGTCTCTTCCGCGGTGGAAGAGGTGCCGGTACTTGCGGTGATGGCGGCCGTGGCTATCGGCTATGCCTTCGGTGAAGGGTTCGGACGATTGGCCTGCATCAGTTATGGTTGCTGCTACGGCAAGGCGCTGCAGGATTGCGGGCCGTTGGTGAGGCGTCTCTTCGAACGCTGCCATTTCGTGTTTCGCGGTGAAACCAAAAAAATCGCTTATGCGTCCAATTTGGACGGCGAATCGGTAGTGCCGATTCAGGCGGTGACTGCTGTGCTCTACTGCGGCACCGGCCTGATATCTGCTGCCCTGTACCTGCAGGGTTTGTTTGCTACGGCCTTTTTGTTGGCGGCACTGGTGACCCAGGCCTGGCGGGTAATTTCCGAAATGTGGCGCGCCGATTACCGGGGAGGCGGCCGGCTTTCAGCCTATCAGATCATGGGCCTGATGCTGTTGCCTTATGCCCTGTTGCTCGCCTGGTTGTTCCCGGTGGTGAATAGCGGTGCCCCCGATATTCTTGGCGGCTTAAGTGGGTTGTGGCATCCGTCGGTGGTGCTGGCCTTGCAGGGAAGCTGGCTGGCCATGTTCTTGTTCCTCGGCCGCAGCCAGGTCACCGGAGCGCAGCTGTCTTTTTTTGTTCATGAAGACCGCATCTGACCCGCTTCCTGGGCCTCACCGGAAGAAGACCGGTCTGTTTAAGCGTCCCGCTGTGATATTGCGCCGGCTTCTCTGTCAAGGCTGTTCGCCGAGTCGTCTGGCAATGAGTGTTGCCGTCGGAGCCACCATCGGTCTGGCGCCGTTGATCTGGGGTACAAGCCTGATCTGTGTGTTTCTGGCCTGGCGCTTCAAATTAAATCAACTGGCCGCACAGGTCGGCAACTATGCCTGCTACCCCCTGCAGATTGTCCTGTTTGTCCCTTTTCTGGTAGCCGGGCAAAAAGTTTTTTCCCCGTCTGCCGCCACATCCTCGTTGGCGGTCTGGCAAGCGGCCCTTGACGCGGGGCCGCTTGCTTTTCTGCGTACCTTCTGGCAAGCCAATCTCTGTGCTCTGGCGGTCTGGTTAGCGGGTGCCCCTCTGCTGTTGGGCGGTTTCTATCTGTCCTTGCGGTTTCTGCTGGAGCGTTGGCAAAGGGATCAGGCTGTATCCCAAGGCAACAGCTGACAGTATTCAAAAATATCACTAACCCTTTTCTAACCCGGGTCAACTAGTGTGAAAGAAACTTGAGTTGCACGGTTGGGAAAGGGGGGTTCGATGAAGGTGTTTGCTCTTCTGGCGTTTGTTGCCGGACTGATCGCCATAGGGCGATTCAATAATCGCCATGCCCGGCGTATGGCGCGTCATCTGATGAGCCTTTATCGGGGATAAAAGCCCCGTTTTCGTTCGCCGACCTTTGTCGACGTGCTGAACGAAAGGAAGCAGATGGCCCTGCGCATTACCATTGTTTCGGAAACCTATTTTCCGCAGATCAACGGCGTCTCTCGCACCCTGGACAAGCTGGTTGGGCATTGTTGTGCCCGTGGCGACCGGGTGCAGCTTATCGTCCCCCGTTACGATGAACCGGTTGTCGAATCCGCAGGAGTGGAACGCCGGGAATTTCCCGGTTTCGCTCTGCCTTTCTATCGCGAGGTGTTGCTGCCCCTGGTTACTCCCGGCCGCATCCGTCGGGAATTGCAACGATTCGACAGTGACCTGGTACATATCGCCACCGAAGGCCCTCTGGGCTGGGCTGCCTTGCGGGCCGCCAGCTCACTTAATTTGCCGGTGGTCAGTTCTTATCACACCAACTTCCCCCAGTATCTGGCCGGCTATCGGCTCGGCTGGCTCGAGCCCATAGCCTGGCGCTATTTACGCTGGTTTCATAACCGCACGTTGCAGACTTTCTGCCCTACCCCCTCCATTAAGTCATTGTTGGAAAAACGGGGGTTTCGCAACGTGGCCGTCTGGAGCCGGGGGGTCGATAGCAAGCATTTTCAGCCCGGCAACCGCGATGAAGATCTGCGTCGCTCGCTTGGCCTGCAGTCGGACGAGACCGTTCTGGTCTATCTGGGTCGCCTGGCGGCGGAGAAAAATCTGCAGGTGCTGTTCGATGCCTTCGAGAAGCTGCCGGCGGATAGCTCTTGTCGGCTGCTGGTGATCGGTGACGGTCCTTTGGGGGATCGTCTTCGCAGTCGGGCCGATGAACGGATCGTCTTCGTCGGTTATCGGCGAGGGTTGGAATTGGCCCGGATGCTGGCCGTGGGGGACCTGATGGTCTTTCCCTCGGTGACAGATACCTTCGGTAACGTCATGCTCGAAGGCATGGCCAGTGGTTTGCCGGTCCTTGGCTTTAATGTGCCGGGGCCGAGAGATGTGATTGCTGATGGTCAGACCGGGCGTATCGTGTCGCGGGTGACCGCTGAAGACCTGGCGCGGGCCATCGTCGAGACGGTTGCTAACCAGGAGGCGTTGCATTGGATGGGTCAGCAAGCGAGAAAGCACGCTGAAAGCCAGAGCTGGCCCTGCATCATGGAGAAAGTTTGTGAGCAGTATGACCGTCATACCCTTAACCCAGGCTGTTGCGAAATCCGATCCCGATATGCTGACCGAAATTCTGCATGATATTCTCCTGCGCAAGGATCTGACCGCCTGGTTTCAACCCATCGTTGACCTCAAGGGCGGTGGCATCGTCGGCTACGAAGCCCTGATTCGCGGACCTTCCAACAGCCCTCTGCATTCTCCTGCAAATCTGTTCAATGTCGCAAGCCGCTGTGGCCGGCTTTTCGAGCTCGACCTGCTCTGCCGCGAAGTCAATATCCGTTCGTTCGCCCAGCAGGGGCTGTCCGGCAAGCTGTTTCTCAATGTCAGTCCCAGTTCTCTGCTAGAACCCGGGTTCCGTTCCGGTTTTACGCGCCAGTTTCTAAACCAATACGGCCTCAGCCCGCAACAGGTTGTGATCGAACTGACTGAGCACTATCCCATCGACGATTACGCCCTGACCCGCCAAGGGGTGGCCCATTACCGGGAGATGGGCTTTGCCGTGGCCATTGACGACCTCGGGGCCGGTTATTCCGGGTTACGCCTCTGGTCAGAGCTGCAGCCGGACTTCGTCAAGTTCGACCGTCACTTCATTCAGGGTATTCATGGCGACGAGAACAAAGCGCGGTTCATCCGCTCTTTGCAGGAGATCGCACACGAACTCGGCTGTAAGACTATTGCCGAAGGGGTGGAGACCGAAGAGGAATACCGCTTGGTAGGCGGTCTCGGTGTGAATCTCGGACAGGGATATTTCTTTGCTCGGCCAAGTATGGCCCCGCCGCGGATTATCAGCTCCCTGCAGCGCCTTGAACCTGCCTGGGAGAACGCCTGTTATCGTACCCGACGGTCCAAGACCGTAGCCTGCCTGGTTCAGTCGGTGCCTGCTGTGGAACCGGATGTCCGGGTCGAGGAGGTCGGTGATTTGTTTGTCTCCATGTCCGGTCTGCGAACCTTGCCGGTGGTGAGCGAGGGAGGGATACCCATCGGTATCGTTCATCGCAGCACTTTTATGGAGATTATCGGCAGTCGCTACGGTCGCGATCTTTATGGCCGCGAGCCGATTGTCAAGTTCATGGACGGCGCTCCGTTGGTTATCGACAAGAACCAGCCCATCGAAAAGCTCAGTCAGTTGATTACCAGCGGTGAAAACTTCAACACCATCGACAATTTCATTATTACGGATAAGGGACTGTACCTCGGTACCGGCACGGTAATGGCCTTGTTGCGGGAAATGACCGACCTGCAGATTAAACATGCCCGTCACGCCAATCCTCTTACTCTACTGCCTGGCAATGTACCGATAAACGAACATATCAATTTGTTGCTCGAAGATGGGGAAGACTTTGTCGCCTGTTATTGCGATCTCGATCATTTCAAGCCCTTCAACGATTACTACGGTTACAGCCGTGGTGATCAAGTGCTGCGCTTTTTTGCCCGGCTATTGCTCGATGTAGTTGACGGCCAACGTGATTTTGTCGGTCACATCGGCGGGGACGATTTCATGGTGGTTTTTCAGAGTCTTGATTGGGCAGATCGCTGTCAATCCTTGTTGCAGCGTTTCGATCGGGACATCGCCGCCTATTACGATCCTCAGGATCGCCTTAAAGGGGGGATCTGGAGCGAGAACCGCATCGGGGAAAAGAAATTTTTCCCTTTGATGGGGCTTTCTATCGGCGCAGCCGGCACTAGCGGTCGAAGTTTTGCCAGTTGTCACCAAATAGCCACGGTAACCGCCGAAGTTAAGCGTGTGGCGAAAAAACAGCCGGGCAGTTTTCTGGCGGTCGACCGACGCAGCGAGGAAGCAAAACCTGCCAGGACGCGTGATGAGTTGGACGCGCCCCTAATGAGGTCTAACGAATATCTAGCGCGAATCTAACAATTCGGGACTAGCTTAGCCGGCTTGCAGGGCCCTGTTGGGCAGGCGACAGTGGGCTGGCTTCCCCTTGGGAAAGGATCCGGTCATGACTGTTGCTTATCTGCTCAAAGAGTGCAGTGCAAGTCTGTCGTATCGGCTCAACAGCGTCGAGGCTAACCTGTTGCGGCAGTTGGCCCGCCTGCGTGAGGTACCGGTGCTGACAGCCGGTTTTACTCTGTGCAGTCGCCTTGGAGATGGCCCCCTGTGGGCCGCTGTGGCGGTGACGCTGCTCTTGTTCGGCCAAAGCCGCGAACGCTTGGCGGTGGCTATTGCCGCCATAGTGGTGGTCCTGGCAATCAGCGCGTTCAGCAGTTTGAAAAAGTTGGTTCGAAGGCGGCGACCTTACGAGTTCTGGGCCGATCTTTCCTGCTTGGTAGAGCCTCCGGATCGCTATTCTTTTCCATCCGGTCATACCATGACTGCATTTTCCATGTATGGAACGTTTGCCACCGTACTGCCCGGTTCAGGATGGTTTTTCTGTCCGGCAGCTCTGCTCATAGGGTTGTCGCGGGTTTTTCTTGGTGCGCATTATCCCAGCGATGTCATCGTTGGCGGCCTGCTGGGGGCAGGGTTGGGTCACGTCGTGGCGCTTGGGGCATTATGGATGCTTGGTTAAATAAGTACCAACATTGCATCGATTGAAAGCGCCCGAGAGGGCGCTTTTTTATTAACGAAACTGAATTGGTTTATATGAATTGAATTCTTGGGAGGATGTAGATGTACAAGAACTTGACTGTGGCCAAACGGCTGTATCTCGGATTTTTCGTTATTATCACTCTGGTGGTCGGAATGTTTGTTTCCAACTACTGGACCACGGCAAAAATCAAGAAGGCTGACGGTGAATTGGCGGCAGCCCTCGATGCTGCCGCACAGGTGCAGGACGAATCGTCCCGCATGACCCGCTGGCTTGCTGCCGTCGAGCAATCCCGTGCCGGTTTGAGAATGGCCATGGACGGCCTGCGCGACGGATTGCTGGAAAACCATTCTGCTGTCGGTTTGTTCAACGATGGCCGTGAGAACACCTTGCAGGGTTTTTTGCTGAGTGCCGAACTTAAAGAAATCGCGGGGCAACTACCCGGTTTCAGCGATCGTCTTGGTGAATTGCAGCAGCTTAACGATCAGCTGCAGGCAGCCGAGGAACGCCTTCGCCAGACCTGGCGTCCGCGCCATGAGGGGCTGGCCGAATCTCTGGCTGAACTCAAACGCACACAGCTCTATTGGGCGCTCAAAGTCGCCAATATGATCTTTGTAAAAAGCTCTATTACGGAACTGCTGTATGAAGAGTTGGGCGATACCCCCCTGGAAGAATTCCGGGCCGGTTCGGTCTACGAAGGGTTTTCCGCGAACCTCCCGGATCTGACGGCCGCTGTGAGTAAAGCGGCACCGATTAATGAGCAACTCTGGGACGCCTCCTACGAACTCAATTCTTTGATAATGGAAAGCAAGTGGGAGCAGGCCCGTATGCTCTACCGTGACCAGGTGCCCCCGGCCATCAAGGCCATGGCTGTTGATCTCGACCGGGTGATCAATGGGGAGCGGCGTATTCTGAGGGACCAGCAGCGGGCTGTTGCCCTGCTTAATGGCGAGATCAAGACCCTGTGCAACGACGTAGTCGAGATTTTCGATGAATTGGCTTTGCAGCTGGCGGAGTTGGAAACCGCAAGTGGAGCCGGCGTTCAGCAGGCGTCCAAGGCCATTCTGCAGAAGCGCAGTGCTATTGAAACAAGCATCGGTGGGTTGCAGCGGGTCAACCTGATCGTGACCCTGGTGGTGATTCTCATCAGCACCTTGGCGGCCCTGTTCATCACCCGTTCAATCACCAAGCCGCTGACTCAGACGGTCGACATGATTCAGCATCTGGAAAAGGGGCAGCTCAACCACCGTCTGCAGCTCAAAAGCAGAGACGAAATCGGTCGCCTGGCCGGCGTTTTGGACCGGTTTGCCGACAACCTTCGCGACGAGGTTCTGACTGCTTTCGACCGGTTGGCTGCTGGGGACTTTACCTTTCAGGCCAAGGGCCTGATTCGCGAGCCGCTGGCCAGGGCTAACCAGGCGTTGCAAAAGACCATGGGCCAAGTGCAGATGACAGCTGAGCAGATTAACGCCAGTTCGTTGCAGGTGTCTGAATCGAGCCATACTCTTTCTCGTGGCGCGACCCAGTCCGCTTCTGCGTTGGAGCAGGTCAGCGCCTCGCTGGCCGAAATCGCTTCGATGACACGCTTTAATTCCGAAAATGCCAACCAGGCCAACTCCCTGTCCAACGAGGCCAAGAATTCCGCTGTACGGGGCAGCGAGTTGATGACGGAGATGGTGACGGCCATGGGCGACATCAACCGTTCCGGTGAAGACATCTCCAAAATTATCAGGGTAATTGACGAGATCGCTTTCCAGACCAACCTGCTGGCCCTGAACGCCGCCGTCGAAGCGGCCCGAGCCGGCCAGCACGGCAAGGGGTTTGCGGTAGTGGCCGAAGAGGTACGCAATCTGGCGGCACGCAGTGCCAAGGCGGCAAAAGAGACCGCCGATCTGATCGAGAGTTCGGCCGAAAAAACCCGTATCGGTTCGGAGATCGCCGACAACACGGCGGCGGCTTTGCAGGAGATCGTCGCGGGCGCAACGCGGGTTTCAGATTTGGTCGCCGAAATCGCCGCATCGAGCAATGAGCAGTCGGAAGGGATCAGCCAGGTCAACCAGGGATTGGGCCAGATCGATCAGGTGACCCAGCAAAATGCAGCCAACGCCGAAGAGAGCGAGGCCGCCTCCGAGGAATTGTCGGAGCAGGCCTCGCAGCTGCAACAGATGATCAGTCAGTTTCGCCTTGGTGGAGCGTCGCTGCGTATTGTCGGCGGTTCCCAAGCCACTCTGCCAGGAACAAGTGATCAGCTTCGTCTGCCTGCTTGATTCGGCCAGACAATTGAGATTTCCCCCGGTTGGACGGATACGCTGTTCGGTATTTCTTCCAGCCTCGCTTTGCCTCCAATTCTGCAATGGGCCGACCGGTTATCCGGTCGGCCGTTTTTTTACTGAATACAGATATGTAGATAAGTGGCAAAAGCAATCTGAAAAGGTTTGCTCGTTTTTTCGTACTCGAACTCAGTCCTGAAAGGGCGGTACTCGTACTCGAAGAATATGGCACGATGCAGACCTTTGTTGAGGTGGGACAGCCGAGTACGAGTTCGAGTAGGAGTACGAGTACAAATCAGGTTCCTCCAAATAAAATTGCGAATAAAACCATCATTTTCCTGAGAAGGACTACAAACTTCAATCACGGCCAAAGGGAATCAAGCAAGGAAACTGTGTTAAGGTTGTGGCAGAAACGATTTAGGGGTAGAATGCCTCCATTTTTTCAGGCCCGCATTATCCATGAGGGTTTGTTGGGAAACCGCCAAGTGTGCTTCAGATCAAGCCAAGCGCAGGGAGTTGCCCTGCAGACGTACTTGCTGTACGTCGAAGCGCAATGACCGAGCACGGCTTGAGATGGTGTGCAATTGACGGTTGTAGCAGGAGCCTTCGTGAATAATGTGGGCAAGGAGTTGACTCATGAACAATAAAATGGTGCTGATCACCCTGATCGGCCCGGACCGTCCCGGTATTCTTGCGGCGGTCACCGGCGCCATCGCCGAGGGTGGCGCGCGCATACGCGATATCGAGCAGAGCGTCACCCACACCCTGATGCTGCTTTCCTTGCTTATCGACTTTCCCGGTAGCGGCGGCGATCAGAAGCCGTTGATCAAGGATCTGCTGTTTCTGGCCAAGGAACTCGGCCTGGAACTCGATTTCGAGGTGGTCGAGGCAAAGGATTATCAGAGCCTTCAGTCTACCCGCTACGGTTATGTGCTCACCATGCTCGGCGACCGGGTTGATGCGGCTACGGTCAGCAGGGTGGCCTCTTTGCTCACCGATTACCAGGTCAACATCGACCGCATCAACAAACTCACTCGCGGTCAGCTGCGCTGTGTTGAATTCTTTCTCAACGTGCCGAACGATATCGACCTTAAGGGCATGACCCGCCAGTTGCTGGCTGAAGGGAGCGGGCTCGGGATCGACGTCGCGCTGCAGAAGGAGAATCTATACCGACGGGCCAAGCGACTGGTGGTGCTCGATATGGATTCGACCCTCATTCAGATTGAGGTCATCGACGAACTGGCCAATCTGGCCGGTGCTGGTGAGCAGGTGGCGGCCATCACTGAACGGGCGATGAACGGCGAACTCGATTTCCAGCAGGCGCTGCGCGAGCGGGTTGCTTTGCTCAAGGGGCTCTCCGCCGATGCGTTGGAACAGGTTTATCGCGAGCTGCCATTCACTCCCGGGGCCAAAAACCTGGTTCGGATACTGCGTCGGCTCGGCTTTAAGACTGCTGTCATCTCCGGTGGTTTCAACTTTTTTACCGACCGTCTCAAGGCTGAATTGGGTCTCGATTATGCCTACGCCAATGCCCTGGAGATCGTCGACGGCAAGGTCACCGGGCAGGTGGCCGGCGCCATCGTCGACGGCCAGCGCAAGGCCGAACTGCTTGAAGAGATCACCGATCGGGAGGGTATCACTCTCAGCCAGGTGATCGCCATCGGCGACGGCGCCAACGACTTGCCGATGCTCGGCCGTGCCGGTCTCGGTATCGCGTTTAATGCCAAAGCGCGGGTTCGGGAGCAGGCCGATTACCACATCAACCAGGGCAACCTCGACTCCATCCTCTACTTGCTCGGCATCGCCGAGTGGGAGATGGCGGAGCTTTCCAAGTGAGGCTGCCGGCGCCTCTTCTCGAAGGGCGGCTGTTAAAACGCTATAAACGTTTTCTGGCCGATATCGAGCTGACCGACGGCAGCCGGATTACTGCCCACACCCCCAATACCGGAAGCATGCTTCAGTGTGCGGTGCCCGGTCACCGGGTACTCGTTTCCCGTGCCGACAATCCGCAGCGCAAGCTCAGGTTCACCCTCGAGTTGATCGAGGTCAATGGCCACTGGGTCGATACCCATACCCATCGCACCAACCGGGTGGTGGAAGAAGGACTGCGCCAGGGCTGGATTGCCGAACTGGTCGGTTACAAAATCACCCCCGAGCATCGCTACGGCAACAGCCGCATCGATTTTATGCTTGAAAAGGGCGGGCAGAAGGCTCTGGTCGAGGTGAAGAACGTCACCCTCACCTGCGCGCAGCAGGTCGCCTGTTTTCCCGACGCCGTGACGGTACGCGGCCAGAAGCATCTGCACGAGCTGATGGCGGCCAGCGCCGAAGGCTATCGGACTGTGATCTTTTTTCTCGTGCAACGCGGTGAGACTACTGCCTTTACGCCCGCCGACGGCATCGACCCCGAATACGGCCGATTGTTGCGTCAGGCCGCGGCCCAAGGGGTGGAGGTACTGGCCTATCGCAGTGTGGTCAGCCCTGAAGAGAACCGGGTCGGAGTGCGACTGCCGGTGGTGCTTGATTGATGCAAGAAAAGAGCTTTTCTCACGCGAAGCCGCCAAGAACACGAAGCAATAAAAGAAGGGTCATGACTAGTTGAGAGGTCGGTTCCTGAGAATTTTAAGGATCAATTTGTAGAGATCCTGACCTCTATGGTTGAACCTAAACTCACACTCTTTTAGATGCAAGTTGAAGGTTTCTGGCCGCATGCCACGGAAGCGCACCAGGCGGGTTTTGGCGAACCCCCAAAAACCTTCAATGCCATTGATGTGAGTACGTCCTTTTACAAATTCACTACGGCCATGATCGACCCGCAAGTGCTTCCCATATCCGACGTCGACCAAGCCATTGTAGCCACGCCAACCATCGGAATAGATGATGCTCTCTAGCTCAACTTTTCCCCTAATGGCCCGTTGTAGCGTGACTTTCTTACAATCTGGAACGATCTCGGTGTGGACGTGACCGTTCCTTTGAAATATGCCGAAGACGATCGTTTTGCCAAATGCACCGCGTCCTCTTTTGCCTTTAACGCGCCTGGCCCCAAAGAACGATTCATCGACTTCAACCTCTCCAGAAAAGGGAGATTGGGCATCACAGTATTCGACAAGTCGCAGTCGGATCGCCTTCAAATACCGGTTAATCGTGTTGCGATTTAAGCCGGTCAATTTAGCGATTTGGGTAGCCTCTAAGTCGACAGAAAACAGGCGCACAATTTGGCGAAATTGGTGCTCCGAAATTCGTGAACGCTTTGCGTACTTGTTTTTACCAGTCATGACAATAAGTTATCACACCTCCAAAGGTGCTTAACTAGTCATGACCCTAAAAGAAAACAACTTAAAACCTATATCCTCACGCCACGGCGCAACGCTGCAACGTAACCCCAGAAGCTATTTCAAAAATTCTTTTCGGTTTAGGCCAGATTGAGGGGTTTGCTTTCGTGGCGTCTTGGAGGTGTTGCGTAAGATTGACTTTGACTTTCTTCGCGGCCTTCGCGGCTTCGCGTGAGTCCTGCCTTTAAGAGCCTGAGGATAAACCTATGCGCGCTGTTGGCCTGATCACCGAATACAATCCCTTTCACAACGGTCATCTGCATCACCTGCGCGAAAGTCGCGTGGCAGCTCGGGCCGAGGTGGCGGTGGCGGTGATGAGCGGTCATTTTCTGCAGCGTGGCGAACCGGCTTTGGTCGACAAGTGGTTCCGCACCGAGATGGCTCTGCGTGCCGGCGTCGATGTAGTGGTGGAACTGCCCTTCGCCTTTGCTTGCCAAAGTGCGCCCCATTTCGCCCGTGGCGCGGTGCAGTGCCTGAACGGCCTGGGCGGGATCGAGGCCCTCTGTTTCGGTAGCGAGGCCGGGGAACTGGCGCCTCTGCAAAGCTGTGCCGAGCTACTGCGGGAGCGGCAGAAAGAGCTGGCAGCAGAGACCGCTGCTCAGCTGCGTCAGGGCATTCATTACGCCGAGGCCCGCGCCGCTCTGGTTGCCGGACTGAGCGCTGACCGGCAGTTGGTGGAATTGCTGAATGCGCCCAATAATATTCTGGGCCTCGAATATCTGCAGGCTTTGCGGGATACCGGCAGCCCGCTGCAGCCTCTCACCATACCCCGGCTGGGGGCCGGCTATCATGATGTCGCCGCAAGCGGCGGCATCGCCAGCGCGACCGGCATTCGCCGCCGGCTTGCCGAGGGGCAGTCGGTTGCCGAATTCATTCCTGCTGCCGGTGCTGCTCTTTTGCATCAAGCTTTGCATCAGCACTTGGCGGTCGATTACGACCTGCTGCACCGTCTGTTGCTTAACCAGATATTCCGTGGCAGGGACGCGTTGCGGAAGATCTACCAGGTGGAGCAGGGGCTTGACCGGCGCCTGGTCGATGCCGCTCAGGAAAGCACCGGTTGGGAAGACCTGGTCGGTCGCATCAACGTCCGGCAACTGACGCGCACCCGCATCCAGCGTATCCTCTGTTACCTTCTCAACGAGGCATCTCCCGCTGTCATGGCCGGTGCTCTTGAAAGTGGCCCCCGCTACCTGCATCTGCTCGGCTGCAGCGACCGCGGCCGCCGCTTTCTCGCTGCTTCGCGCAAACAGCGAGCCCTGCCACTGATCAGCAACTTCTCCCGTGTCTACGCCACCCTGAAACGCTTCTACGGTCCAGAAAGCGAAGACTTGAGCCAGGCGTTGGCCCAGCTCGATCTCGATCTGCGGGCCACTCGCAACTACACCCTGTTGCTGCCGGGCTGGCATGGCGGCAATCGGAATCGGGACTTCTTTCAGGAAGTGGTTTCGGTCTGATTGCTTGGCGGAAAACCAGCTGTTGAACTGAAAATCAATGAAATTAGGCTGGGGTTTCCTTCGCGCTCTTTGCGGCTTCGCGTGAAATAGGATCTGAAAGGCAGGAATTCACGCGAAGACGCGAAGTCGCGAAGAAAGGCAAAGGTCGAACCTTGGAGAAGGGGGGGAGTGCTCAGTCGATGATCAGGTTGGGCAGCTCGTCGGTATCGTCTTCACGCACCGGGAAATGCTCGGTCAGAATCTCGCCGCAGCGGTCGATGGCCCGGCACAGGGCGTTGCAGGCCTGTCCCTGGCGCAGGCCCTCCGTGACGATAGCGACGATCTCCTGCCAGGTCTGAGTCGGCACCACCTCGTTGATGCCGCGGTCGGCCAGCACCTCGACCCGGTGTTCGAAAAGGCAGATCAGAATCAGGATGCCGGTATTGTCGCGGGTATGATGCAGGCCCTGTTCGACGAAGGACACCAGGGCCTTCTCTTCCACTTCGGCATCGATCTCCGCTTCCGCAATGAACAGTTTTTTCAAAGGTGTAGAAAAGCGGATCAGCCATTTGCAGGGCAGGTACAACAGCAGAAAGGCCGGCAGAAAAGCCCACAGCGAAGCGTTCCACCACCACCAGCTGAACAGCGAAGCAAAGGCCAGGGCGAAAAAACCGCCGCCGATGATTTCCGCCCGCGGGTAGTCGTAAGCAGCACCTACCACCATCGGCACGATCTCGCCGCTGGTGCGTTTTTCCGCTTCCTCTACCGCTGCTTCGATGCGGCGCTGTTCGTCTTCCGAAAAAAATCCGTCGGACTTCTTCATTCCAGAATCCTCTGATTTAATGATTGACTACCGCCTGGCCCTGTTGCGGGTTTTGCTGCTGGGCAAATCAGACTAATCTTTTCACGCGAAGCCGCGAAGAACGCGAAGAAAGTAAAAGCAGTCTCACGCCACGCCGCAACGAACGCCACGTAAAACCGAAAATTCTTTCCCCTTTGAACAAAGGGATCGCCTTCGTTGCGCCGTGGCGTCGTTGCGTGAGGATCAGGTTTAAAAGCTATTCTTCTTTTCGTCCTGAATTGATCCTTCGCGCGCTTCGCGTCTTCGCGTGAGATGAAATTTACCAGCTTCCCGAAGCCCCGCCGCCGCCAAAACCGCCGCCTCCGCCGCTGAATCCACCGCCGCCGAAGCCGCCTCCCCCTCCACCGCCAAAGCCGCCGAACCAGATGCCTCTGCTGCGGCCGTAGCGGGAGCGGGGCAGGAAGAGGCGTAGCAGACCGGGGCCGAGGAAAAACAGGAAAAACAGCAGGCCGAGGGGGCTGCGCTTCTTTTTCTCTGGGCGACGTGCGGTGGCTTCGTATTCGCCCCGCACCACCTTAACCATGGCGCCGACCCCGGCGGTAATGCCGCCATCGAAGTCCCCCTGGCGAAAGCGGGGGGTGATTTCGTTATCGATGATACGACCCGCCAGCAGATCGGTGAGGGTTCCCTCCAGGCCGTAGCCGACCTCGATGCGGATCTTGCGATCCCCTTTAGCGATCAGCAGCAGAGCGCCGTTGTCGTGTTCCTGCTGACCGATGCCCCAGCTTTCCGCGACCTTCAGCGCAAAATCCTCCACCGTTTCGCCTTCAAGAGAAGGGATGGTCAGGACCGCGATCTGAGTCGAGTCGCTCTCTTCGAAGGAGCGCAGGGCTCGTTCCAGGCGCTGTTCGGTGGTGGAGCTGATGATGCCGGCCTGGTCGGTGACATAACCCTGTGGCGTCGGTACATTCAGGGCCATTGCCGGCAGGACCAGGCCGAGCAGGAAGAGGGCGATGGGGAACAGACGTTTCATGTCAGAACTTCACCTGCGGAGCCTGTTCGGCGCCGGCCGCTGCTTTGAAGGGTTCCTTGCGCTCAAGTTTGAGCAGGAACTGGTTGGTCAGGTTGCCGGGGAAGGTGCGGATCGAGCTGTTGAAGGTCTGCACCGCCCGGTTGTAGCGCTGACGGGCGACATTGATGCGGTTTTCCGTCCCTTCGAGCTGATGCTGCAGGTCCCGGAAGTTCTGGTTGGCTTTCAGGTCGGGATAGCGTTCGGCAACCAGCAGCAGCCGAGACAATGCACTCGACATCCCTTGTTGGGCTTCCTGGAACCGTGCCACGCTGGCGGCATCGCCGAGCTGACCGGCGTCGATCTTTACTTGACCGACTTGGGCCCGCGCCTCGGTGACGGCCTGCAGGGTCTCTTTTTCGTGGGCGGCGTAGGCCTTGACCGTCTCCACCAGGTTAGGGATGAGGTCGGCGCGACGCTGGTAGGTGGCTTCAACATCGGCCCAGGCGGCGAAGACCGCCTCTTCGTTTTCCTGGATGCGGTTGTAACCGCAGCCGGACAGTGACAGAAGAGAAACCAGTAACATCGACCAGAGCAGCAGGGAATATTTACGCATGATGTGATCTCCTTGGAAAATTAGACGAATGTTCGTTAATATAGTTAACGTCAGGTGGATTGTAAAGGCGGGCAGGGTACTTTTCGGCATGTGACTTGGAAACCGTTTTGCCTCTAAGGGGAGACTTCCGATGAGCAGACATCTGGTTCTGGTTGGCGGTGGCCATGCGCACATGACGGTGATGCTGAATCTGGCTGACTTCGTCAAGCGCGGCCATCGGGTGACTTTGGTCAGTCCCAGCCCCTATCACTACTATTCAGGAATGGGCCCCGGTCTTCTCGGTGGCACCTACCGTCCTCAGCAGGTACGCTTTCATATCCGTAAAATAGTGGAAAAACGCGGCGCCTCCTTTGTCGAAGATCGGGTGATATCCATCGACGCAGAGGGGCGTCGCTTGTGTTTGAAGTCCGGTGCAGAACTCGATTATGACATCGCATCCTTCAATACCGGCAGCGGCGTGCCTCTTGACAAAACGGGGGCGGAAAAGGACGATGTGGTGCCGGTCAAGCCGATCGTCAATCTGTTGCAGGCTCGACGCCAGTTGCTGCAGAACATGGCCGGGAGATGCCAGGAGGTGCTGGTGGTCGGTGGCGGTCCGGCCGGTGTCGAGTTGGCAGGCAACTTGTGGCGGTTGGTCAGCCTTGCCGGCGGCGAGGCCCGTATCACGGTGCTGGCCGGAAGTCGGTTGCTGCGTCGATTTCCCGACCGGGTAAGACAAGCAGCCCTGAGATCTCTGGAAGGGCGCAATGTGAGGGTTCTGGAGGGAGTGCGCGCCACTTCGATAAAGGACGGCCAGGCCGCGCTCAACGACGGCCAAAGCCTGCTTTACGATATGGCCTTTGTCGCCGCCGGAGTCGAGCCATCACCTATATTCCTCGATTCGGGCCTGCCGACCGGCGAAGACGGCGGATTACTGGTCAACGAATATCTGCAATCGACAGTTTATCCCGAGTTGTTCGGAGGGGGCGACTGCATCAGCTTGCAGGGGCATCCCCTGGCCAAGGTCGGGGTCTATGCCGTAAGACAGAATCCGATATTGCATGCCAACCTGCTGGCGGCCCTCGAAGGACGGGCTTTGGTTCCCTTCAAGCCCCAGAAGCGCTATATGCTTATTCTCAACCTTGGTAATCAGCGGGGACTTTTTTGCAAGGGGCGCTGGGTCTGGGAAGGGCGGCTGCCCTTTCTGCTCAAGGACTGGATCGACCGCCGCTTCATGAAAACCTTTCAGGTTTCCGGTGAATTGCGGGAAGGCGATGGGAACCATAATCTCTAACAGATTTTTGAAAAAGCCCTTTCATGGTCTATTTAAACGCCGCAAGCCGAAAACCAATTTTCCGTCATGTTTAAAATATCAAGGATTGAGGAAACCACTCTGAATTTTGGTCGCCCGTCCATGGGCTCCGCAGGTTGTATTTGAACAGCCTGTTAACGGAAGGAAACTATCATGGGACTGATCGACTATTTCAAGCCGGTGGCCACCTGGAGCAGCGAGCAGGTACGCGCCTTTCTGGACGAACGGGCGGATGACAGCTACAACCTGGTCGATGTGCGCCAGCCTCGCGAGTATGAGCAGGGACACCTGCCCGGCGCTCAGCTGATACCTGTCAAGCTTTTGCCTGAGCGACTGGGCGAACTCGATCCCGGCAAGCCGACCATCACCTATTGCGCTGCGGGTGTGCGCAGCCGGGCTGCAGCTTCAGTGCTGAACAACGCCGGCTTTTCAGAGGTTTACAGTATGTCTGGCGGCATCAACGCCTGGGAAGGCCTGGTGGCAGAGGGAGAGCTGGAGGTGAATACGGCCTGGTTTGCGCCGGCCGTTACAGCCGAGGAATATCTCGCGCTGGCCTGGCTGCTCGAGGACGGTTCCCGACAGTTTTATGCCGAGCTGGCCCAGCACTTTCATGAAGGTCCGGCCGGGGAATTTTTTCAGCGCCTGGTTTCGGCCGAAGATGCTCACAAGGAAACCCTCCACAGCCTCTATCACGGTCTCAGCACCCGCTCGTCCGGCGATGATTTTCCCGCTGTCGTATTGCCTGAACCGGTCGGTGAAACCGTGCTCGAAGGCGGCCTTAAGTTGAGCGAGGCGTTGCGCTGGCTGCCGGGAAAGACAGCCAGCCAAGCCCTTGAATTGTCTATCAGCCTGGAAGTCAACGCCTACGATCGGTATCGGATCATGAGTCGCGACGCTGCTGACGAAGAGGGGCGCACCGCCTTCGAACGCCTGGCCCGCGAGGAAAAAGGTCATCTTGTTCTGTTGAGCGACGAACTCGATCGCTGGCTGGGACAGGGCTGAAGAGTGACAGCCAGTCGGTTCAAAAAGGCTCCAAAGCTGACGGTGAGCACTATTCTTCCTCAACTACCTCGATGAACTCCGCCCGCACGATCTCCTGGGAGGTATAGGGGATGCCGTAATATTTCTCTTTGCTGGAGACGATGTCCCCCATTACCCACTTGCCAGAGGAAGATGCTGCCACGTCACTGATTGCTGAGCGGAAAGCCAGGCCGGCGGCGGGATCAATGATCAGCATGTCGGAGGCGGTATATGGAACGGTATAGATTTTATTGTCTGGTCCCAGAATTGCCTCTGACCAACCTGACCCGGAAAGGTCCGCTCCCATGGTATCCAGGGAAGCTGTATTGGTCGCCGGGTCGATGATCAGGATGTCCGGCGAGTCGGTATAGGGGATGCCGTAAATCTTGCCGTTGGGGGCAAGAACGCCCCCGGCGAATCGGTGACTGCTGGTAAGGGGCGCGCCCATGGTACTGCGCGAGGCCGTTCCGGTGGCCGGGTCGATGATCAGGATGTCGGTGGCATAGCGGGGGATGCCATAAATCTTGCCGTTTGAGGCAAGCACCCCCCCGTTCCATTTGTGAATGCCCTCCAGGTTTGCTCCCATGCTGCTGAGGAAGGCTGTTTCTTCGATCGGGTCGATGACCAGGATGTTTGTTGCCTTCCGCGGGATGCAATAGATCTTTTTGTCTCTGCCCAGCACTGCCCCGGCCCATTTGCCGTCGCCGGAGAGATTCAGGCCGAAATCGGTTCGCACGGCTGTGCCCTTTACCGGGTCGATTATCAGGACATCTTCGGCATTATAGGGTACGCCATAGATTTTACCGTCGGGGCCGAGGCAGCCGCTCGCCCATTTGCTCGGTTCGGCCAGGTTGGCGCCGAGCGTGCTGCGGATTGCGTAATCGCTATCCGGATCGATGATCAGGATGTCCTGGGCGCCGTGGGGGATGCCATAGATGTTGTTGTCCGGGCCCGTGACGCCACCCCACCATTTTTCCGCCCCGCCGGAAAGGATGGCACCGAAGGTGTCGGTCGTGACGGCCAGCTCCACCGTGGTCGTTTCAGAAGTTTCTTCGTCTGAGATATCGTCTTCTTCGGAAGTTTCTTCAGCTGAGAAATCGTCTTCTCCGGACGTTTCTACGACTGAGAGATTGTCTTTTGCCGTTGAGAATTTCTCGCCATCTCCGCCGCAGGCGATCAGATAAACGGCTCCAAACAGACATAACATTATGGCCAAGAATCCTCCGGGATGATCGAGGAGCCGTTTTTTCAACCTCTGCCATCCGCCAGGTCGGCAAGTTTCGGAATCTGCCTGTTCGTTCGGCTTAGAAAGCGACGCTTGACTTTCACACTCATGGTGGTTTTTCCTCTTGCCGGTCATTGTCCCTCTCCCCTTCAATAGGTTAGCTAAATGTCGTGACACTGAGGATTCTCTTTCGTGTGAATCCTTTAAGTATACTGGAAGAAAAGCAGTAATCAAAAAGAGACATAGCCACGGGTTTGGAAAAGGGAATAGTTTATCTTGTTTGGCCAAGCGACGAATTCGATCGCTGGCTTGCAAAATAACGCGACGAGGCTTATTCGGCGGGGGGAGATCTGCAGAGCGTGGGGAAGTGAGCGCTTTTTTCCTGTCAGGTCAGGCCTGAATCGGTGGGGCCATGACGACAAATAGTGCAAGCCATTGACCTGGCCAAGGCTTTCAAAAATACACTCTTTGTAAGCCCTGCCTCACGGGTTCAGGTTAAAGACAAATGTTAATCGCAAAGGAGGCACTGCGAAATTGCAGCGCCTCCCTTGTCTTGAGTTTCATCGATACGTCAGCCGAGATAACGGGCCACCAACTTGCCGTCCTGTTGACAGCGAGCACCATCGGAGCGTTGTAGCACCACACATTTTTTAGGGGCGGTCACCCTGAGCCCGGCGACCTTGTAAGTGAAATTACCCCGCTTGAATTCCTTGCCGAGCCAGTTCGGACTCATGCCAAAACCCTCGGCATAAGTTCGAAAATCGAGTTCTTCTTTGAGACTGGCTACCGACTCCGGCCGCTGGGGCAGCGAAAAGCGTGCACTGATGGCGACGCCGTCGGCATCAGTGGAGCAGGCTTGTTTCACGGAATCGAGGCAGATGCCGTACTTTTCGGCCAGCGGCAGGAGCAGTGCGGTCACCTCTTGGCGCAGTTGTTCGCAGTCACTCTTGGTCAACGGTTCGAAACGCTGCATGGACACCTCCTGAAAAAAGATGGATGTCGGGGAGACATCGTTGTCTTCAGGGAAGGTGGAGATCTCCGTTGAACGCCAGACTTCCGCTTAGGATGGTTGGCCGCTTCGGTGCGACCTGATGTGCCGGTTATGCAGACCAACGTGTTAAAGATTAAGGGACATGGCAGGAATGTCAAATCTGGATAGAGTGATTGGGGCTCTCTTTGGGGGGCATTTTGGCGAGAGGAAGATTTTGACGCTTTGAAATTTTGACTCTTCGGATGAACGATAACCGGGGCAGTGAAGTCACTGCTCCGGTTCAGATTGGTCTCTGAATTTTTTCTGGTGAATTTAAGAAATGAGTACTTCATCTCCAGCAGAAGGGGGGGCATCCAACATTTCCACCCAAAAGGTGCTGCCGCCCCCGGGAGTTTCCTCTGCCCACGCCCGACCTCCGTATGTTCGGGCAATTTTCAGCACGGTGGCCAGGCCAACGCCGGTACCTTTCAGTTTTTTTCCCGAAGTTCCACGGTAAAAGACCTCAAAAATACGACAGCGTTCCTCTTCCGGAATGCCGGGGCCATGATCGCGGACAAAGAAGCGTACCTTTTCCCCATTTCGATCTCCTCCGACTTCGATGGTACTGTCTTTGATGCCCGCATAGCGAATGGCATTGCCGACCAGGTTATCAACAATCTGGGAAATGACCGACTCAGGAACGCGAATCGGGGGGAGAGGCTCAAGGGTCACAGTCACTCCGGCGGCGGCAATCTGGCTTTGCAGGTTGCAGATAACCTCTCGAACCACCTCGTCTGCAGCAATCGGCTCAGCCGGCCTTTCGAGATGTCCCATCCTGGCCAGGGTAAGAAGGTCTTCCATTTGTGTCACCATCTTCTCTACCGAGGCGATAATGCCCGCCAGGCAGTCCAATGCCTTCTGGTCCAGACGTTCTTTGTACTCTGAACGCAGGAGTTCCGCATAACAGAGAATGGGAGTGAGCGGGGTGCGCAGATCGTGGGAAACGGTGTAGGCAAAGGCTTCCAATTCCTGGTTTGCCAGGCGTAGTTTATCCTCAGCCTCTTCGCGCAACCAGATATCCTGCTGCAGGGCTTGGTTTGTTTGGGCCAGTTCGGCTGTGCGTTCAGAGACCAATTCTTCGAGGTGGCTCTGGTACTTTTGCAGCTTTTCTTCGGCCAGTTTCTTTTCGGTGATGTCGCGAACCGTGGCCTGGAGAACCACTTGGTTCCGAAGAAGCATTTTTGTTATCAGAATGGAGGCATAGAACTCTTCTCCATTTAGCCGTTGATGCTTCCATTCGAAGGAATGGACTCCCTTCTCGATGGCCTGGGCAATCATTTCCTGGGCCTTGAGCGAGGATGAAGCGCCGTCGGGTTGATATTCCGGAGAGAAATCGACCGGCGTTTTACTGGTGAATTCCTCTTTATCCCGGCAGCCAAAAAGTTCCACTGCCGCAGGGTTTCCATCGATAAACCGGTCGCCGGGATCCAGAACCATGATCGCATCCCGGGAACTGTTGAAAAGGGTGCGGTGTTTATCCTCGCTTTCCCGCAGTTGGCTCTCAACCCGTTTGCGCTCTAGAATTTGATGGTTAAGCTCATCACGGGAAGCGGTCACCTCTTTGAGGTTGACCACCATCTGGTTGAAGGACCGGGAAAGTTGGCCGATTTCGTCCTGTCCGGCAACGTTAAGTTGCAGGTCGAGCTGCCCCTGGCCGATGAGGTGAAAAACCGCCACCGCTCTGTTCAGAGGCCGCACGATGCCCCGGGCGACAAAATAGCCGATGACCAGGGACAGGACGATGATGATCGATGCCACTCCGACAATCCAGCTGATCATCTGCGACAGGGCGCTGACCATGCGCTGACGGGCGGGAAGGAAATCCTCTTCGTAAGCAGACGCCAAAATAATCCAATCCCACGGCTCAAAATAGGAGACGGCAGCTACTTTGGCGCGGCTGTCTATTTCTCCGGTATGTTTCCAATGATAACGATGGAGGGCGACGGGTATGGACTTGTTGCTTCTGTCTGTTTTCAGTGCTGCGGACAACGCCAGGAATTTTTCGATGCTTTGTCTCTGTTCCGCATCGTCGGTGTCCAGCAGGCTTTCACCGTCCC
>ENA-ORCT01000230-ORCT01000230.1-marine-metagenome-genome-assembly--contig:-NODE-230-length-29162-cov-3.740588_pt1 | contig 29162 bp, 26 predicted proteins | sample MGYA00248632_ERZ508511 | MGnify/ENA primary metagenome ERZ508511 (study PRJEB26182, sample SAMN06268839) | marine metagenome | isolation source: Tt an P1-techrep anaerobic enrichment on pine from sediment...
CGGCGCCTGCGCCGCCCGCTGCAACACGAATCCCCGATTCTCGAGAGGCCTTGGCGAGAGGCGGGACGCCGCACCAACGCAAGACCCAACTCAACGGCAATATCCTGGCCGCTGGCAAACGGCATACGCGACCCTTACGGGCCCCTGCCTCGCCCGTTTCGGGAGAAAGCAACCTGTTCGCCGGATGCGACGTCGTCAGTTTCCGACCGCTGCGAAGACATCGGCATATTGTTCGCGCAGGATGTTCTTCTGCACCTTGCCCATCGTGTTGCGGGGCAGTTCGTCGACGAGGATCAGCTTGCGCGGATGCTTGAACCGCGCAAGCGACGAGGTGACGGCCTGCATCACCGCGTCGAGATCGGGGGTTTCCCCTTTCTTGGGCACGACGAGCCCCAGCACCGTTTCGCCGAAATCCGCATGCGGCACGCCGATCACGGCGCTTTCCAGCACGCCGGGCTGTTCGTCGAGCACCAGTTCGATTTCCTTGGGATAGATGTTGTAGCCGCCGGAAATGATCAGGTCCTTGTTGCGCCCGACGATGTGAACGTAGCCATCGGCGTCGATCTTGCCCAGGTCGCCGGTGATGAAGAACCCGTCTGCGCGCAATTCCTCGGCCGTCTTTTCCGGCATCTGCCAGTAGCCCTTGAACACGTTCGCCCCGCGGACCTCGATCTGGCCGATTTGGCCCTGCGGCAGGGTCTCGCCGGTGGCGGGATCGGTGATCCTCAGTTCGACCCCCGGCAGGGGGAACCCCACGGTGCCCGCCCGGCGCTCACCGTCATAGGGGTTCGAGGTGTTCATGTTGGTTTCGGTCATGCCGTAGCGTTCGAGGATCCGGTGGCCGGTGCGCTGTTCGAACTGGACATGGGTTTCGGCCAGCAGCGGGGCGCTGCCCGAGATGAACAGACGCATTTTCGACGTCAGTTCCCGGGTGAAGCGGTCATCGTCCAGCAACCGGGTGTAGAAGGTCGGCACCCCCATCATCACGGTCGCCTTGGGCAGCAGTTCGATTATCCGGTCGAGGTCGAATTTCGGCAGGAAGATCATCGAACTGCCCGCGACCAGCGTCACGTTCGTCGCCACGAACAGCCCGTGGGTATGGAAGATCGGCAGCGCGTGAAGCAACACGTCGTCTTCCGTGAACCGCCATTCCTCGACCAGCGTCATCGCGTTGGACAAAAGGTTGCCCTGGGTCAGCATCGCGCCCTTGGAACGGCCGGTCGTGCCCGACGTGTAAAGGAACGCCGCCAGGTCATCCTCGGACCGGGGGACCGGTGCGAATTCCGACGGCATGGACTGTGCCTGCGTCGTCAACGTGCCCGATCCGTCCGCGTTCAGCGTCTGAATTTTCGCGCCGAGCTTTTCGGCGACGGGCGCAAGCTCGGCTTCGGAACGGGCATCGCAGACCACCATGCGGGCGCCGCTGTTTTCGATGAAATAGGTCAGTTCGTCGATCGTGTAGGCGGTGTTGAGCGGCAGGAAGACGATGCCGGCCTGCACGCAGGCCGCGTAGAGCGCCAGCGCCTCGGGCGACTTTTCCACCTGCGCCGCCAGCCTGTCACCGGGCTGCATGCCGTTTTGCGTCAGGACATGTGCCATCCGCGCCGCGGTCTGCAGGAAGGCGGAATGGGTCACGACCGAGCCGTCCGCAAGCCGAAGGAACGGCGTGGTCTTCCCGGCATGTTTGCCAAACAGCTGATCGTAAAGCGGATTCGTCATGTCTTGGGCTCCTGTGAGAGGTCCTTTTCCGCCGCTGCGCAAAGCGACCGGATGTCCGGTGAAACCGCGACGTCATGGCTAGAGGCGAACCGTTCCTGGTTCTGCGTGACCTTGGAGAGATCGTAGAGGTAATTCACCATCAGGCCCGCCGACTGGCTTTGGCCTTTTTCCGACAGGTCGGCGCCGGCATGGACCTGATGCACCAATGCGCCGTTGCCGAGGTGGAAGCGGGCAACGGGATCAAGCGGCAACCCGCCTTTTCCCTTGGCCGAGACGAGGTAATGCGCGGCAAGCGCGCGCATGCCGGGGGCGTCGGACGGGTCGTGATCTATGCCTTCGCTGTCCAGCCAGCGCATGAAGCCCGGGATCGGCGACAGCGTCACGAAGGTCTTCAGCCCCGGCAGTTCAAGCGACAGATCCGCCGCCACCTGCTTGATCAGCGAATTGCCGAAGGAAATACTGGCCAGCCCCGCCTGGCAGTTCGAAATCGAATAGAAGACCGCCGTGTCCCCGTCATCGTCAGCGATGACGTCACGGTTTTCCGCCAGCAGCGCCTGGATCGATCCGGGAATGCCCTGCGTCAGGGCAACCTCGACGAAGATCAGCGGCTCGTCCGGCATGGCCGGGTGAAAAAACGCGAAACAGCGCCGGTCGACCGGTTGCAGCCTGCGGCGCAGGTCGTCCCAGCTGTCGATGGCGTGAACGGCCTCGTAGGCGATGATCTTTTCCAGGATATGCGCCGGGCTTTCCCAGCTGATCGGCCGCAGCACCAGAAAGCCGCGGTTGAACCAGCTGGCGAAGAGATGGCGGAAATCCAGGTCGAGCGCCGCCAGCGCGGGTTCCTTTCCGCCCAGGCGCAGCAGCTCCGCCCGCATCCTGACAAGTTGCCCGGTGGCGCCCGGCACCTGGTTGAGCCGCCGGATCAGTTCCTGACGCTTCGGCTCCGCGGCCTCGGCAAAGGCGCGGTAAGTGCTTTTCGATGCCTCCTTCTCATAGGCATCGAGCGCGACCCGCACGCGTTCGGGATCGATGTCGAGGGCCGTGGCGACGTGGCGGAAGAAGTCCAGCTTGCCACCGTCGTCCATCGTTTCGAACCGCGACAGGATTTCCCGTGCGAGCGTTAGCCCCGAGCTTTCCCCCGCCGAGCCGACCAGTTCTTCCGCCAGCTCGGTCAGGGGCCGGCTGCCCGGCGCCACCGACGATGTCGTGCGATAGCGGCGTTCGAAAACCGTCGAAAGAAGGTCGGCCAGAAGGGTCACCGGCCGGCCCCCATCACTTGGTTGGGCAGCCAGGTGGCGAGCCCGGGGAACAGGCACAGGAGGATGATCGCGAACACCATGCAGGCCACGAAGGGCAGCGACCCCTTGAGGATGGTCTTGAGCGCGATGTCCGGCGCAATCCCGTTGATCACGTAGAGGTTCAGGCCCACCGGCGGCGAAATCAGCCCGATTTCCATGTTGATGGTCAGCACCACGGCGAACCAGATCGGATCGAACCCGGCGGTGGTGATGATCGGCAGCAGGATCGGCGCGGCCATGAGGATCACGGCGACCGGCGGCAGGAAGAAGCCGGCGATCAGCAGGAAGACATTGATCGCCCCCATCAGCACCCAGCGGTTGACGTCCAGCGTGCCGATCCATTCGGCGATGGCCTGGGTGATGAAAAGCGACGAGAGCATGTAGGAAAACACGCCCGCCGCGGCGATGATGAACAGGATCATCACCGATTCCTTGGTGCTGTCGCGCAGCACGACCCAGATATCGCGGGGGTTCCACAGCTTGTAGACGACCATCGCGATCAGCAGGCACAGAAGCGCCCCGACGGCAGCCGTTTCGGACGGCGTCGCGATCCCGCCATACATGGCGTAGAGCACGCCGATGATGATCGCGAGGAAGGGCAGGACCCGCGGCAGGATTTCGAACTTGTCGGCCCAAGAATAGTTGCCCGCGGACAGAACGCCCGCATCGCCCGAACGCCAGGTCGAATAGAGCGACCACGCCATGAACAGCCCCACCAGCATCAGCCCCGGGATCACCCCGGCCAGGAACAGGCGGCCGATGGAGGTCTCGGTGGCGATCCCGTAGACGATCATGGTCACCGAGGGCGGGATCAGGATGCCCAGCGTGCCGCCGGCCGCGATGGAACCGGCCGCAACCCCGTCGGGATAGCCGCGCTTGCGCATCTCGGGGATGCCCATCTTGCCGATGGCCGCGCATGTGGCCGGGCTCGACCCGGACATGGCCGCAAAGAGCGCACAGGCGCCGAGATTGGACACGACGAGGCCGCCGGGCACCCTGGTCAGCCAACGCTCAAGCGCTTCGTACAGGTCGGCCCCGGCGCGGGTGGACGCGATCGAAGACCCCATGATGATGAACATCGGGATCGACAGCAGCGCGAAATTGTCGAGTTTGCCGAAGAGGATTTCGGGCATCAGTTCCAGCGACCGCAGGCCGTCGAAGGCGATCAGGAAGCCCGCCGACACGATCAGCAGCCCCAGGGCAACCGAGACGCCGGAAAACAGAACGAAGATCGTGGCGCAGGCGACCAGCGCGCCAAGAAGCAGCGGATCCATCACACGTTCTCCAGTCCAAAGGGCTTGTCCACGCCGATCAGCACGGCCACGAGATCCGCGATCAGCTGCAGAAGAAACAGGCTGAACCCGATCGGAATCGCGAGATAGGGTATCCAGAGCTGCACGCCCCAGACCGTGTCCGAACGCCAGCCACGTTCCCAGGCGAAGTGCCAGTATTCAAAGCCGTAAACCAGCATCACGCCGACGATCAGGATCGAGGCCGACAGCGTGATCACCGCCAGCACCATCCGCGCGCGGCGCGACAGCGACAGCGGGATCAGGTCGACATTCACATGCCCGCGAAGCCGCTGCACGTAGGGAAGGCCGACAAGGGTCGCGGCAACGACCAGGTAGATGACAGCCTCGGTCTGCCAGACGGTGGACCCGTTCAGCGCGAAGCGAACGAAGATCATCTGGCAGGTGATCGCGACGGCCGCGACGATCATGGCGGCCGAGCACCATCCGGCCAGAGTGGAAATTGCGGCAACCGCGCGCAAGAAGGGATTGCTGCCGGCATGCGCGATCTTGGCGGAGCTGTGGCCTGCCATGGTCTACTCCCGATATTGAGAAGGATGTCATTGACCGGGACGGCGCAATGCCGCCCCGGCCGGCAAGATCACTCGACCGACAGCGCGAGATCGAGCAGGTCCTGACCGTTCGGCGTCTCCTCGACAAAGGCCTTGTAGGACGTTTCCTGCGCCAGCTTGCGCCAGGCCTCGAACTCCTCGAGCGTCATCTCGGCAATCTCGACACCGTTCTCGCGGAAGGTATCGGCAGAGGCGGCATCCTGCTTCTTCGCCCCTTCGAGGTAATAGGCCTCGGCCTTTTCCGCGGCGGCACGCAGCGCGTTCTGCTGCTCTTCGGTCAGGCCCTCGAAGGTCGATTTGTTCATCAGCAGCGGCTGGTACATGAACCACAGGGCGTATTCGCCGGCCGGCGTGTAGCAGGCGACCTGTTCGTAGATGCGGTAGCTGACGAAGGACGACGAAGAGGTGTTGGCCGCATCCAGAACGCCGGTCTGCATCGCGTTGTAGATCTCGGACGAGGCCATGGAGGCAATCGATGCACCGGCGCCCGCCAGAATCTGTTCGAAAGCCTTGCCCGCCGCGCGGGTCTGCAGCCCCGGCATGTCGTCAGGGGACGTGATGCACTTGTCCTTGCCGGCGAAGCCCCCCGCGAGATAGCCGTGAACGAGGACCATCACGTCGTCGCCTGCCATGATCTCTTCGATCGCGTCCATGAACGGGCTTTCGTTCAGACGCGCGGCGTGATCGTGGTTCTTAACCAGGCCCGGCATGAGCGTCAGATTGTAGGCCGGCTGTTGTCCGCCCGCGTAGCTGAGCGGCAGAACCGTCATGTCCAGTTGCCCGCGGGAAAGCGGCTTGTATTGTTCACGCGGCTTGAACAGCGACTTGGACGGGAAAATCTTGATTTCGAGATCCACATCTGCAGCGGCAACCTCGTCCGCAACAATCTGGGCAACCTCGTGGCGGATATCGGATGTCGACCACTGGTGCGACAAACGGAGTTCGGTGGCATTCGCCGCCATCGTTCCAGCGATCAATGCTGCGACGGCAGCGGTGGTCAGTTTCAGGTTCATCGGTTTCCTCCCTAAGACAATCCGATTCGAAATCGGATTGCGGGGACGATAAATTGCTTGTTTCCGCAGTCAATCGCTTTGTATACAAGAATGACCACATTGCGCATCAATTGACTTACCTCACATGCAGAAAATGCTGAGAAAGCGTGCAGATATCATCGCGGACGAGCTGGAAGGGCTGATCTTCGACGGTACCTTCTCGGACGGTGAACGTCTGGACGAAGTTCAATTGGCAGAACGGTTTTCCGTGTCGAGAACCCCGATCCGGGAAGCCTTCCAGAGACTTGCTCAGTCGGGGCTGGTCGAGCAGCTGCCGCGTCGCGGTGTCTTCGTTCGGCAACCCGGCCCGGTCGAACTCATCGAGATGTTCGAAGTCATGGCCGAACTGGAGGCGGTCTGCGCCCGGCTTGCAGCGTCGCGGATCTCGGACGAGGCGCTGCGAGATCTGCACGAAACCAACGCCCGCTGTAACGCGGCGGTCGCGGCACAGGATTCCGACGGCTATTACCGCGAGAACGAGCGCTTTCACGCAATCATTTACCGTCAGTCGGGCAATGGCTTTCTCGAACAGGAATGCCTGCGCCTGCACCGCCGGCTGCAACCTTTCCGGCGCATCCAGCTTCGCCTGCGGGGACGTTTGAAACAGTCAATGTCGGAACACGAGGCGATTGTGGCAGCCCTGGAGGCCGGGGATGGCGAGGCCGCCGCAACTGAAATCCGGTCCCACGTGGCCGTGCAAGGCGAGAAATTCCATCGCCTGATGGCGAGCTTCAAAGCGGCTGCAGAATGACGTAGAGGTCGTCGGAAAAGCACGCCGCGGACATCCCGTTGATCAATATCCTCAACTGGCACTTTTCCCAGCTTCGGCAGAACGTAGAGTCCAAGGGGCCCGCTCCGTCCTTGGTTTCACCAGGCCGAGCGTTCTTGACGGCGGCAGCAGAAAGCGCGCTTCGCCGGCATTTTCCATCCATCTCTCCATCCCCCCCGAAGCCGGAGGATTCCCGGCACCGGAACCGGACAAGCCCCGCGCCGGGAGGATAGGCCGCTGCGGATTGACCATTCGGGCAGGCAGGGCAGTGCCGGGCGGCCTGCTCAGCGCTTCTTGACGAATTGGGTGAGGATGACGATGCGCTGGCCCTCGACCCGGCCCTCGATCTGCTCCTCGTTGTCCGGCACCAGCGAGATGTTGCGCACCGCCGTGCCGCGCTTGGCGGTGAAGCCCGCGCCCTTCACCGGCAGGTCCTTGATCAGCACCACCGTGTCGCCCTGCGCCAGCACCGTGCCGTTGCTGTCGCGATGCACCACGCCCGAGGGCGCGCCGGCCTCGGCCCATTCCTGCACCTCGGGCTCCAGATAGAGCATGTCCAGCGCCTCGCGCGCCCAGTCCTCGTCGGGCAGGCGCTTGAGCAGCCGCCAGGCCAGGACCTGCACCGCGGGCACTTCGCTCCACATCGCCGATTGCAGGCAGCGCAGGTGCTGCGGGTCCGGATCGCCCCCCGCCGCCTGCGCGGCGCAGGTCGCGCAGAGCGCCACCTCGTCCTCGCGCGGGGCCACGGCCACCGCCGCCACGCCATCCGTGCTGCCGCAGAGCTCACACGCGCCGCCGCTGCGCGCCATCAATGCCTCATCCATGTCCGGGGTCCTTTCGTGAAGTCCGGCGCGACCCTAATGCGGATCGCGCGCCGCCGCCAGTGCGACGAATTTCCTTGCAATCTGCCCCGGGACTCCCCATGTGCACTGCGCGACGTTATCTCTATCGACCCACTGTCTCCCTAACACGGCTTCAGTCACTCGATCGTGCACTGACTAAGCCGACCTGCCGCACTTCCGCGGGCAGGAACTACCTAGGAGACAGACGGATGGCCAACGGCACCGTGAAATGGTTCAACGAAACTAAAGGCTACGGCTTCATCGCCCCCGAGGGCGGCAGCAAGGACGTGTTCGTGCACATCACCGCGCTGGAACGCGCCGGCCTGCGCACCCTGGCTGACAACCAGAAAGTGACCTTCGACATCGAAGCCGGCCGCGATGGCCGCGAAAGCGCGACCAACATCGAGCTGGCCTAAGGCCGCTTCGGATAGAAACGGAAAAGGCGCCCCGCGGGGCGCCTTTTTTCGCGCCTGCCAGAATTTTTAGATCAGGGCAGCGCCGGCCTTACGACCGCGCGAAGGCCTCGATATCGCGCGCGGGCCGGGCGCCGGCCAGCCGCGACACCTCGCGCCCGTTCTTGAACAGGATCAGCGCCGGGATGCCGCGGATGTTGAACCGCACGGTGGCATCGGGATTCGACTGGGTGTCGATCTTGGCCAGCCGCACCTCGGGCGAGACCGCCTGCGCCGCCTTGGCAAATTCCGGCGCCATCATCCGGCAGGGCCCGCACCAGGGCGCCCACAGGTCCACCAGCAGCGGAATATCGTCATTCTTGGCCGCCTTCAGCAGGGTCTTGAGGTCCAGCTCGCGCACCTTGCCGTCGTTGAGCTTGGTCCCGCAGGTGCCGCATTTCGGCCCCGCGCCCAGCTTGTCCTCGGGCACGCGGTTGACGACACCGCATTCCAGGCAGGTGAGTTTCACAGACTTGGCCATCCCGGCCTCCTTTGATATTCGCGTTTTCGAATATATTGGATTGCCCCGCCCGGCCCGCAAGCCCATTCTGGACCCCGATTGGACGCAAGAGGCAAGAGGCCGCGCATGACCCCCTGGAAAGACCTGACGCCCGGGCAACAGCTGAGACTGCGCGAGGAATACAACGCCAGCCCCGACTGCCTGACCGGCACCTGCTCGCTGGAGGCCAAGCTGGCGCGTTTCACCGACTGGCTGGCGCGTCGCGGGGTGCGCTTCACCGAAGACGACCTGCGCCCGCCCCGGACGTGATAGAGTTCCCCCAGGCCGAAATCAGCCGCAAGGGGAAGAGACCATGAAAGCCGCGATCAGCGACCGCTACGGCGGGCCCGAGATTGTCTCGGTGCGCGATGTTCCGCGCCCCGAACCGGCCCCGGGCGAGGTTCTGGTGCGGGTCCATGCCTCCACCGTCAGCCGCAGCGATTGCGGCATGTTGCGGGCCCATCCCTTCTTCATGCGCCTCACCACCGGCCTTTTCCGCCCGAAGGTGATAATTCTGGGGATGGATTTCGCCGGCACGGTGGAAAAGACCGGCGCGGGCGTCATCGGCTTTCGCCCCGGGGACCGCGTCTTCGGCATGTCTCCCCGCCGCTACGGCGCGCATGCCGAGTTCCTGTGCATGCCCCAAGGGGGCGAGATCGCCCCTATTCCCGGCGATCTGCCCTTCGACCAGGCGGTCGTCTGCGAGGGCGCATGGTACGCCAATTCGACCATCCGCAAGCTCCGCCCGGGGCAAAGCGTGCTGATCTACGGCGCCTCCGGGGCCATCGGCACGGCGGCGGTCCAGCTGGCCAAGGCGCGGGACGTCCATGTCACGGCTGTGGTGGCGACGCGGCACGTTGAGCTGGCGCGCGGCCTGGGGGCAGACCGGGTCATTGATTTCACCGCCGAGGACTTCACCGGCGGTCCCGAAAGGTTCGACATCGTCCTCGATGCCGTGGGGAAGGAAAGCTATTTCCGCTGCCGGAAACTGCTGAAACCCGGCGGGATGTTCGCCAGCACCGATCTCGGCCGGGGCTGGTCGAACATAGTGCTGATGACTTGGCACAGCCTGTCCGGCCGAAAGCGCGTCGAAATCCCGCTGCCGACCGAAGGCCCCGCCTTTGTCGCCGAGATGGCCACCCTCCTTGAAGAGGGGCGGTTCCGCGGCGTGTTCGACCGCAGCTACCCGCTGGACGCCATCGCCGAGGCCTATCGCTATGTCGAGACCGGGCAGAAGACCGGGATCGTGGTGCTCAGGCTGCCCTGAGCACCACCTTTTTCGAGGGACCGGTTATTCCGCCGCCTCGGCATAGTCCTCGAGCGGCGGGCAGGTGCAAACCAGGTGCCGGTCGCCGTAGACGTTGTCGATGCGGCCCACTGGCGGCCAGTACTTGTCCACCCGGAAGGAGCCGGGCGGGAAGCAGCCCTGTTCACGGCTGTAGGGCCGGTCCCACTCCGCCACCAGGTCGCCCACCGTGTGCGGGGCGTTCTTGAGCGGGTTGTTCTCGGCGTCCATCTCGCCCGCCTCGACGGCGCGGATTTCCTCGCGGATCGCCAGCATCGCCTCGATGAAGCGGTCGAGCTCGGCCTTGGTCTCCGATTCCGTGGGCTCCACCATCAGCGTGCCGGCCACCGGCCAGCTCATGGTGGGCGCGTGGAAGCCGCAGTCCATCAGCCGCTTGGCGATGTCGTCCACCGTGACATGCGCGCTTTCGGCGAAGGGCCGGGTGTCGAGGATGCACTCATGCGCCACCCGCTCATTGCGGCCCTTGAACAGCACCTCATAGGCGCCTTCCAGCCGCTTGGCGATGTAGTTGGCGTTCAGGATCGCCACCTTGGTCGCCTGGGTCAGACCCGCGCCGCCCATCGCCAGGCAATAGGCATAGGAGATCACCAGGATCGAGGCCGAGCCATAGGGCGTGGCCGAGACCGGCCCCTCGGCCCCGCCGGTTTCCGGGTGACCGGGCAGGAAGGGCGCCAGATGCGCCTTCACCCCGATCGGCCCCATGCCGGGCCCGCCGCCGCCATGCGGGATGGCGAAGGTCTTGTGCAGGTTGAGGTGGCTGACATCGGCGCCGATCTCGCCCGGATTGGCGATCCCCACCATGGCGTTGAGATTGGCCCCGTCGAGATAGACCTGCCCGCCGAATTCATGCGTGATCTCGCAGACCTCGCGCACCGTCTCCTCGAACACGCCATGGGTCGAGGGATAGGTGATCATGCAGGCGGCGAGATTGTCGCCCGCGGCCTCGGCCTTGGCGCGGAAATCCTCGAGGTCGATATCGCCGTTCTCGGCCGATTTCACCACCACCACCTTCATCCCCGCCATATGCGCGGAGGCCGGGTTGGTGCCATGCGCCGAGGTCGGGATCAGGCAGATATCGCGGTGCCCTTCCCCGCGCGAGCGGTGATAGGCGGCAATGGTCAGCAGGCCCGCATATTCGCCCTGCGCGCCCGAGTTGGGCTGCATCGACATCGCGTCATAGCCGGTGGCCTGGCACAGGATGTCGGACAGTTCCCCGACAAGCTGGGCATAACCCTGCGCCTGGTCGGCGGGGGCGAAGGGGTGCAGATCGGCGAACTCGCGCCAGGTGATGCCGGCCATCTCCACCGCGGCGTTGAGCTTCATGGTGCAAGACCCCAGCGGGATCATCGCCCGGTCCAGCGCCAGGTCGCGGTCGGCCAGGCGGCGCATGTAGCGCATCATCTCGGTCTCGGCCCGGTTCATGTGAAAGACCGGGTGGGCCAGATACTCGCTTTCGCGCAGCAGCCCGTCGGGGATGCGGTATTGCCGGTCCCCGCCCACGTCTTTCTTGTCCATGCCGAAGGCCCGCCACAGCGCCTCGATCGTCGCGGGGCGGGTGGTCTCGTCCAGCGCGATGCCCAGCTTGGTGGTGCCGATCTTGCGCAGGTTGATCCGCTCGGCCAGCGCGGCGTTGTAGATCACGCCCTGCATGGGGCCCACATCGACGGTGAAGGTGTCGAAGAATTCCGCCGGTTCCACCTTGAACCCGGCCTCTTCGAGCCCGCGCGCGGTGCGCACCGCCTTGCGGTGGATGCGCTGCGCGATGGCCCTCAGCCCCTTGGGCCCGTGGAAAACGGCATAGAAGCCCGCCATCACCGCCAGCAGCGCCTGCGCGGTGCAGACATTCGAGGTCGCCTTTTCGCGGCGGATATGCTGCTCGCGGGTCTGCAGCGCCAGGCGGTAGGCCTTCTTGCCGTGCGAATCGACGGAGACACCCACGATCCGGCCCGGCATCGCCCGCTTATGCGCGTCGTGGCAGGCCATGTAGGCCGCGTGCGGGCCGCCATAGCCCATCGGCACGCCGAAGCGCTGGGTCGAGCCCACGGCGATATCGGCGCCCATCGCGCCCGGCTCCTTCAGCAGGGTCAGCGCCATCGGGTCGGCCACCACGATGCCCAGCGCCTTGGCCTCGTGCAGGGCGGCGATCGGGTCGGTGAAGTCCCGCACATGCCCGTAGGTGCCCGGATACTGGAAAATCGCGCCGAACACCTTTTCCGGCTCCAGATCCTCGGGCGCGCCCACGATGACCTCGATCCCCAGCGGCGCGGCCCGGGTCTTCATCACCGCGATGTTCTGCGGGTGGCAGTTCTCGTCGATGAAGAAGCCGTTGGCCTTCGATTTCGCCACCCGCTGCGCCATGGTCATCGCCTCGGCGCAGGCCGTGGCCTCGTCCAGCAGCGAGGCGTTGGCGATCTCCAGCCCGGTCAGGTCGCTGACCATGGTCTGGAAGTTCAGCAGCGCCTCCAGGCGGCCCTGGGAAATCTCGGGCTGGTAGGGCGTGTAGGCCGTGTACCAGGCCGGGTTCTCAAGGATGTTCCGCTGGATCGCGGGCGGTGTCACCGTGCCGTAGAAGCCCTGCCCGATCATGGTCGAGTAGACCTCGTTCTTCTTGGCCACCTGGCGCAGGTGCCACAGAAGCTCGCGCTCCGATTTCGGCTTGCCGAATTCCAGCGGCTCGGCCTGGCGGATGCTTTTCGGCACCGTCTCGTCGATCAGCTGATCCAGGCTGTCGACCCCCAGCACCTCGAACATCTCGGCCATTTCCTCGGGCGAGGGGCCGATATGCCGCCGGTTGGCGAAGTCGTAGGGAAGGTAATCGATGGGCGTGAAGGGCATGCGCGTCTCCGCTTACTCGATAAAGGCCTTGTAGGCCTCTTCATCCATGAAATCGTCGAGCGCCGAGAGGTCCTCGACCTTCATCTTGAAGAACCAGGCGTCGCCCAGCGGGTCCTCGTTGACCAGGGCGGGGTTGTCGACCAGCGCCTCGTTCACCTCGACGATCTCGCCGTCCACCGGCGCCAGGATGTCCGAGGCTGCCTTGACCGACTCGATCACCACGATCTCGTCATCCTTGGAAACGGTGGTGCCCGGCTCGGGCAGTTCCACGAACACCACGTCGCCCAGCTGGGTGGCGGCATGTTCGGTGATGCCCACCACGACCACGTCATCCTCGACGCGGAGCCATTCGTGTTCTTCGGTGTATTTCATCTCGGGATCCTCAGCGTTTGAAGGTGGAAGGACGGAACGGCAGAGCCGTGACGGTGGCGGGCAGGCGCTTGCCCCGCACCTCACCGTAGATCGTCGTGCCCTCGGCGGCCAGCGCCGCGGGCACATAGCCCATCGACATCGGCCCCTCGATCGACGGGCCGAAAGCGCCCGAGGTGACCTCGCCGATCGGCGCGCCGCCCTCGGCATCGGCATAGAGGGCGGTATGGGCCCGCATCGGCGCGCGGCCCTCGGGGCGCAGCCCCACGCGCAGCCGCGCCGGGCCCTCGGCCAGTTCCTTCAGGATGCGCCCGGCGCCCGGGAAGCCGCCCTCGCGCGCGCCGCCGGCGCGGCGCGCCTTCTGGATCGCCCAGCTCAGCGCCGCCTCGACCGGCGAGGTGGTCTCGTCGATGTCATTGCCGTAAAGGCACAGGCCCGCCTCCAGCCGCAGGCTGTCGCGCGCGCCGAGCCCGATGGGCTCCACCGCCTCGCTCTCCAGCAGCGCGCGGGCCAGGCTCTCGGCGCGGTCGGCCGCCACCGAGATCTCGAACCCGTCCTCGCCGGTATAGCCCGAGCGCGAGATCCACAAATCACCGAACCCTGAGGCCAGCACGGCGACGTCCATGAATTTCATCCCGGCCACGCCGCCCGGGACCAGCGCACCCAGCGCCGCCTCCGCCGCCGGGCCCTGCAGGGCCAGCAGCGCGCGGTCGGTGATCTCCTCGATCTCGCAGCTGTCGGAGAGGTTGGCGCGCAGATGGGCGATGTCGGCCTCCTTGCAGGCGGCGTTGACCACCAGGAACAGGTGATCGCCCCGGTTGGCCACCATCAGGTCGTCGAGAATGCCGCCCTCATCATTGGTGAACATCGCGTAGCGCTGGCGGCCCTCTTGCAGCTCCAGCAACGCCACGGGCACCAGCGCCTCCAGCGCCAGCGCGGCATCGGCCACATCCCCCGATTTCGGCCGCAGAATCACCTGCCCCATGTGGCTGACATCGAACAGCCCCGCCTGCGCGCGGCAATGCAGGTGCTCCTTCATCACCCCCAGCGGGTATTGCACGGGCATCTCGTAGCCCGCGAAAGGCACCATCTTGGCGCCCAGCTCAATGTGAAGATCGTAAAGCCCCGTCCGCTTCAGTTCCGACATATGCGTCCCCTTCATTGCCGGCCTGTCGACCACCCGGCATCGATGTTGCGGCCGTCGCGGCCGTATTCTCCGATGCCCCCTCTGTCCTGTCGCCTGAGAACGCTATCCCTTCGGCGGGCGCCTTTTCGCGCCTCTCTCCAGAGTGTCTGAACCCACGAAGGTCCTTCTGCCTGAGAGTTTACCGGGGCGGTTGCTCCTTCGGCACCGGGCACGCCCGGATTCTCCCTTCGCGGATGGCGCGGACCCTATGCGAAGCGCCACATTCAGGCAAGGGGTTGCGTTGCGCCCCACAGGCCCCAAATTGAAGGTCATGCAGGACCCATTCTTTTTCGGATATGGCTCGCTGGTGAACCGGGCCACCCACGACTACCCCTCCCCCTACCATGCAAGCGTCAAGGGCTGGCGCCGCGCCTGGCAGGGCACGCGGCTGCGCAAGGTCGCCTACCTGACCGTCGTCCCCGCCCATGGCGAGGAGATCGACGGGCTGATCGCCGCGGTGCCGGGCCATGACTGGGCGGCGCTGGACAAGCGCGAAGGCGCCTATCAGCGGCATCCGGTGTCCGAGCATGTGGAACACGGCGCCCCGCATGAGGTGGATGTGCAGCTTTACGCCGTGCACCACGAGCACGCCACCCCTCGCGAAGAGGGCCACCCGATCCTGCTCAGCTATCTCGACGTGGTGGTGCAGGGCTACCTGCAGGAATTCGGCGAGAAGGGCGCGATCCGCTTTTTCGACACCACCGATGGCTGGGACATGAAGGTGCTGGACGACCGCGCCGCGCCGATCTATCCGCGCCACCAGCGCCTGCGCCCTGAGGAAACCGCTTTCGTCAATGATCAAATCGACAAGCGGCGGATCGAGATCACCCGCGAGCGGGGCTGATCCCAGAAAAACGCAGAGTTACTACCACTCGATATGCGCGCTGCCCGGGCCGCTTCGCGACCCGGGCGGAACAGGTTCAAATCGCCGCGCCTCAGCCCAGCGCCGGCTTCTTCTGCAAAAGCGGCATCACATCGCCCATCTCGGGCCCGCGCGCGCGGCCCGTCACCGCCTTGCGCAGCGGCATGAACAGGCCCTTGCCCTTGCGGCCCGTGGCCTCTTTCACCGCCGCGGTCCATTCGCCCCAGGTCTCGGCCGTGTAGGGCGGCTCGGGCAGCATCGCCAGCGCCTGGGCCACGAATTCCCGGTCCTCGTCATCGACCAGCGGCTCGGCGCCGTTGCAGAACAGCGCCCACCATTCGGCCATGTCGGCCTTCACGGTGATGTTCTCGCGCACCACGTTCCAGAAGGCCTCGGCCTTGTCCGCCGGCACGCCCAGCGCGGCCACGTCCCCGGCCACCGCCTCCAGCGGCAGCGAATGAAGATGCTTCGCGGTCAGCGAGAACAGGTCGTTCACGTCGAACTTCGTGGGCGCCGCGCCGAAATGCGAGATGTCGAAGCCCTCGGTCAGCTCGTCGAGTGAGGCGCACAGCTCCACCGGCTGGCTCGACCCCAGCCTCGCCATCAGGGACAGGATGGCCATCGGCTCCACCCCCTGCGCGCGCAGATCGCGCAAGGAAAGCGTGCCCAGACGCTTCGACAGCGCCTCGCCCTGCGGGCCGGTCAGCAGCGAGTGATGCGCGAATGCCGGCACCCTGCCGCCCAGCGCCTCGATGATCTGGATCTGGGTGGCGGTGTTGGTCACGTGGTCCGAGCCGCGCACCACATGCGTCACCCCGAAATCGATGTCGTCGCAGACCGATGCCAGGGTGTAGAGGAACTGCCCGTCGGCGCGGATCAGCACCGGGTCCGAGACGCTGGCCGCGTCGATGGACAGATCGCCCAGGATGCCGTCGGTCCACTCGATCCGCTCATGCTTGAGCTTGAACCGCCAGTGGCCATTGCCGCGCTCGGCGCGCAGGCGGGCCTTCTCGTCCTCCGACAGGTCCAGCGCGGCGCGGTCATAGACCGGCGGCTTGCCCATGTTCAGCTGCTTCTTGCGCTTGAGGTCCAACTCGGTCGGGGTCTCGAAGCATTCGTAGAACCGGCCCTTGTCGCGCAGATCCTGCGCGGCCTCTTCATACCGCTCCAGCCGGTCCGACTGCCGCTCCACCCGGTCCCAGGTCAGGCCCAGCCATTCCAGGTCTTCCTTGATCGCATCGACGTATTCCTGCTTGGAGCGTTCCGGATCGGTGTCGTCGAGGCGCAGGATGAAGGTGCCCCCGGCCTTGCGGGCGATCATGTAGTTGAACAGCGCGGTGCGCAGGTTGCCCACGTGGATATAGCCGGTGGGCGAAGGTGCGAAACGGGTAACGGTCATCGGTCTCTCCTGTTGCGGCTGCTCTTTCACAACGGCGCGCTTTTGTCCATATCGGGGACATGAGCACGGCCCGTGAAACCCCGCCCTCCGCCGATGACATCGCCGCGCTGGCGCTCGCCGCGCGCGACGCGCTGCCCGCGCCCTTCGCCGCGGCCGCCCGCGCCGTGGCCCTGCGGGTCGAGGAATTCGCCCCCGAAGACATGCTCGGCGATCTGCAGATCGAGGACCCGTTCGAGCTGACCGGCCTTTACGACGGCATCCCGCTGACCGAGAAATCGGTGATGGACCAGCCCGACCGCCCGGACACGATCTGGCTGTTCCGCCGCGCCATTCTCGACGAGTGGATCGACCGCCAGGAGGTGCCGCTGGCCGAGCTGGTCACCCATGTCTACGTGCATGAGCTGGCGCATCACTTCGGCTGGTCCGACGCCCAGATCGCGGCCATCGACCGCTGGTGGGAATAGGCGCAGATCACATCTGCGCCAGCCCGCCCCGGCTGCGTGGAAAACCACCCCGGCAGTGCTATCCTGTCCAAGGTCCAACGCATCCGAGGGAGGATTCCATGACCCTGACCCGCCGCCAGGCCCTTGCCGCAGGCGCCGCCCTGCCGCTGGCCGGCCTCACCGCCCGAACCGCCGCCGCCGCAGCCCCCATGATGGGCGCGGGATTTGCGCCCTATAGCCGCTTCAGGCTGGGCGGATTCGAGGTCACCGCGCTGCTGGCCGGCAACCGCACCGTGGAGAACCCGCAGGGCATCTTCGGCATGAATGTCTCGCCCGAGGAATTCGCCGAGGTCTCGCAGGCCGCGTTCCTGCCCACCGAGGCTGCGCAGTTCTTCTTCACGCCGACGCTGGTCAATACCGGCTCCGAGCTGATCCTGTTCGACACCGGCCTCAACCCCGCGGGCATCACCGCCGCGCTCAATACCGCGGGCTACAGCCCCGAGCAGGTGGACACCGTGGTCATAACCCACATGCACGGCGACCATATCGGAGGGCTTTCGGGCGAGGGCGGCGAGACCTTCGCCAATGCCCGCTATGTCACCGGCGCGGCCGAATACGATGCCTGGGCCAAGATGGACAACGAGGGCTTCAACACCAAGGTCAAGCCGCTGGCCGAGAAGACGGCCTTCCTCGACGACGGCGGCTCGGTCGCCTCGGGGATCACCGCCATGGCCGCCTTCGGCCACACCCCGGGCCACATGGCCTATATGCTGGAAAGCGAGGGCCAGCAGCTGGCTCTGATCGCCGATACCGCCAACCACTATGTCTGGTCGCTGGCCTATCCGGAGTGGGAGGTGAAATTCGACCGCGACAAGCCCGCCGCCGCGCAAAGCCGGCGCAAGGTCTTCGGCATGCTCGCGGCCGACCGCGTGCCCTTCATCGGCTATCACATGCCCTGGCCCGCGACGGGATATGTGCAGACCCGCGGAGACGGGTTCGAATATGTCCCCGCCAGCTATCAGATGATGCTGAACGGCTGACCCCTTTCCCCGGCGCCCCGGGGGTGGCAAGCTGCCACCTTGGGAGACCGGTGCGCATTTTATGAAGGACATTCTGACAATCACGCTGAACCCGGCGGTGGACCTGTCCACCGCCACCGACCAGGTGGAGCCCGGGCCCAAGCTGCGCTGCGCCCCGCCGCGCAGCGATCCGGGCGGGGGCGGCGTCAACGTTTCGCGCGCCATTCGCCTCCTGGGCGGGGACAGCCGCGCGCTGGTGGCCCTCGGCGGCCCCGCCGGGGAGAAGCTGCGCCACCTCCTGTGGAAGGAAGAGATCGCCTTCCTGCCCTTCCACGGGCCGGGAGAGACGCGCCAGAGCCTCGCCGTCACCGACCGCGGCACCGGCCAGCAATACCGATTCGTCCTGCCCGGGCCCGAATGGAACGACGAACGCGCCGCCGCCATGCTCGACGCGATCGACCGGGCCGCGCCCAAGGGGGGATTCGTGGTCGTCAGCGGCTCCAACCCGCCTGGCATCGCCGGCGATTTCATCCCCCGCGTGGCGATCCGGCTGTCAGCCCGGGGCAGCAAGCTGATCGTGGACACATCCGGCGGCGCGCTTCGACAGCTCGTCACGACGCCGTCGCCCGCCGCGCCCTTCGTGCTGCGGATGGACCAGGAAGAGGCCGAGGCGCTGGCCGGCCGCCCCCTGCCCGCCCGCACCGACAGCGCGGACCTTGCGGCGCGGCTGGTGGCCGAGGGCGCGGCCGAGGCGGTGATCGTGGCCCGCGGCGCCGACGGGTCGGTGCTGGCAGCGGAGGGTCTGCGCCTGCACGTGGCGCCCCCGCCCGATCTGCCCGTGCGCAGCAAGGTCGGCGCGGGCGACAGTTTCGTCGGCGCGTTCACCCTGGCGCTGGCACGCGGCGCCGGGCTGGGCGAGGCGCTTCGGCACGGCACGGCGGCAGCCGCGGCGACCGTGACGACCGAGGCCACGCAGCTCTGCACCCGCGAAGACGCCGAGCATCTGCTGCCGGACTGCACGCTGAGCGAGGTCTGAGCGGGCCGGCGCCGGACAGGCTCAGCTTTCGTCGCGCCAGCGGTTCACGATCGGATAGCGCCGGTCCAGCCAGAAGGCCCGGCTGGTCAGCCGCGCGCCGGGCGCGGACTGGAAGCGCTTGTATTCCGAGAGATAGATCAGCCGCTCGACCTTCTTCACCGTCTCGCGGTCGAAGCCCTCGGCCACCACGCCGGCCACGCTGTCCTCTTCGTCGATCAGCATCTCGAGGATGCGGTCGAGATCCTCGTAGGGCGGCAGGCTGTCCTCGTCCTTCTGATCCGGGCGCAGCTCGGCCGAGGGCGGCTTGTCGATCACCCGGGCCGGGATCACCTCGCCCGCCGGGCCCTTCATCCAGTCGCGGTGGTTCTCGTTGCGCCAGCGGCAGGTCTGGAACACCCGGGTCTTGTAGAGATCCTTGATCGGGTTGTAGCCGCCCGCCATGTCGCCGTAGATCGTGGCGTAGCCCACCGCCACCTCGGACTTGTTGCCCGTGGTCAGCAGCATCTCGCCGAACTTGTTGGACAGCGCCATCAAGAGCAGCCCGCGCAGCCGCGACTGGATGTTCTCCTCGGTCACGTCGGGCTCGCGCCCCTCGAAGAGCGGCGCCAGCGTCTCGGTGATCGCGGCGCGGCCAGCGGCGATCGGAACATAGTCATAGCGGCAGCCCAGCGCCTTCGCCACCGCCTCGGCATCCTCCAGCGAGCTTTGCGCCGTGTATTCCGAGGGCAGCATCACGCAGCGCACGTTTTCGGGCCCCAGCGCATCCGCGGCGATGGCCGCGACCAGCGCGCTGTCCACGCCCCCCGAGAGCCCCAGCAGCGCCCTGGAAAACCCGGTCTTGCCCATGTAGTCGCGCAGCGCCTGGACCATGACGCGGTAGTCCTGCTCCCATTCGCCGGGCAGCCGTGCCTTCTCGCCGTCTTCCGCGTGCCAGCCATCCGCGCGGCGCAGGAAGTCGACATGGCAGATCTCCTCGTCGAACAGGGGCATCTGCACCGCCAGCGCCCCGCCCTTGTTCAGCACGAAGGAGCCGCCGTCGAACACCTGGTCGTCCTGCCCGCCCACCATGTTGAGATAGACCATCGGCAGCTCGGTCTCGACCACGCGCGAAACCATGACGTTCATCCGGTGATCGAACTTGCCCCGGTAATAGGGCGAGCCGTTGGGCACCAGCAGGATTTCGGCCCCGGTCTCGGCCAGCACCTCGGTCACGTCCTCGTACCAGGCATCCTCGCAGACCGGCGTGCCGATGCGGACGGGGCCCACCGAATAGGGGCCATTGATCGGGCCGCTGTCGAAGAGGCGCTTCTCGTCGAAGACCGCGTCATTGGGCAGGTGATGCTTGAACACCCGCGCCGTGACCTGCCCGCCCTGCAGGATGAAATAGGCGTTGTAGAGATGCCCGTGCGAGATGTAGGGGCCGCCGATCCCCATCGCCGGGCCATCGGCGCAGGCCGCGGCCAGGGCCTCGATCTCGGCCATGGCGGCGGTGACGAAGGCGGGTTTCAGCACCAGGTCCTGAAGCTGGTAGCCGGTGATGAACATCTCGGGCAGCGCGACCATGTCGGCGCCGGCCTCGCGTGCCGCTTCCCATGCCTTGCGGGCCTTGTCGGCATTGGCGGAAAGCGCCCCCACGGTGGGGTTCAACTGTGCAAGCGTCAGGCGGAATCTGTCGGACATGGGCGCCCCCTTTTTGCATTCTGTCTTAGCAGACTCTTCGGCAAGGAAAAGCCGGATCACGGGAAAAGCGTTGTCAGCGACCGGGGGGTAAACTAGGCTTCAGCCACCGCGCGGCAGCGCAACGAGGCTCAGAGCACAAGGGGGCTCACATGCACAAAGCAGGGGCAGGCGCGGCGGCTTTTCGCGCCGTTCTGACAGGCATCTTCATCGCATCCGCCGGCGCGGCCACCGCGCAGGAGGGTGAGGTCGTCACCAAGCAATACGACGACGGCGGGATCTACGAGGGCACCTTCAAGGACGGCAAGCAGCACGGCCACGGCACCTACCGCCTGCCCAACGGCTATGAATATTCCGGCGAATGGGTCGAGGGCGAGATCCGCGGCACCGGCGTCGCGCGCTTCCCCAATGGCTCGGTCTACGAGGGCAATTTCGCCAAGGGCAAACCCGAGGGGCTGGGCAAGATCACCTTCGCCGACGGCGGCACCTACGAGGGCGACTGGGTCGACGGCAAGATCACCGGCACGGGCGTGGCCAACTATGCCAACGGCGTGCGCTACGAGGGCGAATTCCGCAACGCGCTGCACCACGGCACGGGCACCATGACCAGCCCCAACGGCTATGTCTACGCGGGCCAGTGGGTGGATGGCGTCAAGGAGGGCACGGGCAAGATCACCTATCCCGACGGCGCGGTCTACGAGGGCGATTTCAAGCGCGGCCAGCGCGCGGGCCAGGGCACGCTGACCATGCCCGACGGGCTGGTCTACACAGGCGCCTGGAAGGACGGGCAGATCAACGGGCTGGGCCGGCTGACCCAGGCGAATGGCGATGTCTACGAGGGGCTCCTCGTCAATGGCCAGCGCCACGGCACGGGCAAGATGACCTACGCCAATGGCGACGTCTACGAGGGTGCCTTCCAGAACGACCAGCGCCATGGCAAGGGCACTTTCCGCGGCAGCGACGGCTATGTCTATGACGGCGACTGGGTGGCCGGCCAGATCGAGGGAGAGGGCACCGTCACCTATCCCGACGGCTCGGTCTATGCGGGGCAGTTCCGCGACGGGCTGGCCGATGGCTCCGGCAAGATCACATATCCCGACGGTTCGACCTATGAGGGCCAGTGGGCCGGCGGCGTGATCGAGGGCAAGGGAATTGCCACCTATGCCAACGGGCTGGTCTACGAGGGCGAGTTCAAGAACGCCAAGAGCCACGGGATGGGCACCATGACCTATGCCGATGGCTACACCTATACCGGCGAATGGCGCGAGGGGCTGCGCCACGGCCAGGGCAAGGCCACCTACGCCGACGGCACCGTCTACGACGGCGAATTCGCCGAAGGGCAGCGCCACGGCCAGGGCAAGATCGTGATGCCCGACGGCTTCACCTACGAAGGCGAGTGGAAGGCCGGCGAGATCGACGGCATGGGCGTGGCCACCTATGCCAATGGCGATGTCTACGAGGGGATGTTCCGCGCCGGCAAGCGCCAGGGCGAGGGCACCATCCGCTACGCCAACGGCGAAGAGGAAAGCGGCACATGGAAGAACGGCGTGCTGACCTCGGGCGATGGCGCAGACACCGAGAACGGCGCCCAGGAAACGGACGCCCCCGCAGAGGGCGAGACACCCGCGGGCGGGAACTGAGCCGACCCCCGGCCCCCGCGACCGCTGAGCACGCCCGCCCCGCGGGCCCAGGAGACGGAAGGGACGGAACGAGATGCGTGGATTCATCCTCTGGCTCGTGACAGCGGGGCTGGTCATCGCCGCGGGCATCGTCGTGCCCTACGGCCTGTTGACCGGCGGCGCGCCGTCGCTGGATATCCTGATCTTCTGGTGCCTGTTCGGCGGCGCAGTGATCGCGCTGATCGCGACCGGCGTCGCGCGCTGGAGGCTCTGAGCGATGATTTCAGCGACCCTGATCTGGGCCACGGTGGCCGTCTTCGCCGTGATCGGCGGCGCGATCGCCTTTGCCGCGGCGCGGGGCAATACCGGCACCGCGGCGGACTACTACCTGGGCGGGCGCCATATCGGCGGCATGATCTCGGGGCTGTCCTATGCCGCCACCACCTATTCGGCCTTCATGCTGGTGGTGCTGACCGGGCTGACCTATCGCGGCGGCGTCGGCGCGCTGGGGTTCGAGCTGATCTATTTCTCGGGGCTGACGCTGCTGGTGGTCTTCGGCCCGCGCTTCTGGCTGGCGGCGCAGAAATGGGGCTTCATCACGCCCGCCGAGATGCTGGGCGCGCGCTATGGCGACCGCAACATCGCGCGGCTGGTGGCGGTGCTGAGCCTCGTCTTCCTGATGCCCTACTGCACCACGCAGATGGCCGGGATCGGGCTACTCCTGTCGGGCGTCACGGGCGGCGGGATCGGGCTGGGCACGGCCATCGCCATCGGCGCGGCGCTGGCGATCTTCTGGACCTTGGTGGCCGGCCTGCGCTCCGTCGCCTGGACCGACGCCGCGCAGGCGGCGGTGATGATGGTCTCGGCGCTGCTGGCGGTGGGGTTCGTGGTGGCCGCGGTCGGCGGCACCGGCGCCTTCGCGGCAAAGGTCAAGGAGACCAACGCCGCCTGGCTGGACGTCCCCGGACCGGGGCTGTGGAAGCTGCCCACCTTCCTCGCGCTGGCGATCCCGTGGTTCTTCTTTCCGCTGTCGAATCCGCAGGTCAGCCAGAGGCTCTTCGTCACCCGCGATCTGGCGGCGATGCGGCGCATGATCTTCTGGGTGCTGGGCTTCGGCCTGGTCTTCACCCTGATCGCGGTGATCTGGGGCTTTGCCGCGCTGGTGCTCGCGCCGGGGCTGGAGAACCCCGCAACCGCCACGCCCGCGCTGCTCGGCTCGGGCGCGGTGCCGGTGGGGATCAGCCTGCTCCTGATCATCGGCATCCTGTCGGCCGCGGTCTCGACCCTCGATTCGATCGCGCTGACGCTGGGCTCGATGGTGGCGCGCGACCTGATGCGCCAGGGCGAGGGGCGCGACGCGCGGCAGATCTTCATCGGCCGGGTGATCGTGGTGCTGGTGGTGCTGTTTGCCGCCCTCTTCGCCCTGCAGAAGGCGCAGATCGTCGATCAGCTGGCCGCGCTGTCGGCGGCCGGTCTGGTCGTGACGGTGCCCGCCACCATCGGCGCCTTCTTCTGGCGCGGGGGCACGGCCTGGGGCGTTCTGGCCTCACTGATCGGGGGCGCGGGCACGGCCATCTACATGGCGATGATCGCAGGGGTCAGCGTGTTCGATCCGAAACTGGCGCTGAGCGTGATCGGCGTCACCGTGGCGCTTTTCGTGGGCGTCAGCCTGCTCACCCGCCCGCGCCAGGGCGCGCTGGACTTCCCCGCCGAGCTGCGCGGCGAGCTGGACGACAACGGCGTCTGGTAGAAACGCAGAGGCCCGCCGGATCACCCCGGCAGGCCCCAAAGAACCGGGACACGCCCCGGATCAGGTCTTCAGCTTGGTGATCTTCATCATCCGCATGATGAATTTCTCGTAGAACGGCTCGCTGACGCCCTTGCGCACCTTGCGCATGAAATACCATTCGAAGGCCAGTTTCGCCCAGTGCACCCAGCGCCCCTTGGCCGCCCAGTTCACGTTGCGCGGCGGGTTCTGCGGCATCGCCAGGAAGGCCGCGCCGCCATCCCCGAAATCGGCGAGGCAAAGCGCGTTCCAGGTGGGGATCTCGCGCGGCTCCTCGCCCTTGATGACCAGCGGGATATTGTGCGCGGTGGCGGTGACCATGGATTCGATCATGAAGCCGGTCTTGGGCACGCCGGTGGGCACCGGGGTGGGCTCCTTGGGCGCGATGGCGATGCAGACGCCGATGCCGAAGATATTGGGATAGGCCGGGTTGCGCTGGTAGTCGTCGACAATGACGAAGCCGCGCGGGTTGACCAGCCCCTCGATCCCCATCAGCGCCGGGATGCCGCGGAAGGCGGGCAGCATCATCGAATAGGCGAAGGGGATCTCGTGCTTCTTCTTCTCCTTGCCGTCCTCGTCATGTTCGGTGACATGGACCTTGCCGGCCTCGAATTTGTCGACCTTGGCATTGGTGATCCAGCGGATCGACCGATCGCGCATGATCGATTCCAGCATGCCCTTGGTGTCGCCCACGCCGCCCAGGCCCAGATGGCCGATGTAAGGTTCCGAGGTGACGAAGGTCATCGGCACCTTGTCGCGGATCTTGCGCCGGCGCAGGTCGGTGTCGATGGTCATGGCGTATTCGTAGGCCGGCCCGAAACAGGACGCGCCCTGCACCGCGCCCACCACGATGGGGCCGGGATTGGCGCAGAAATCGTCCCATTTGTCGCCCGAGACCTCGGCATGCTCGATATGGCAGACCGAGTTGGTGTAGCCGTCGGGGCCGAACCCCTCGATCTCGTCGAAGGCGAGGTCGGGGCCGGTGGCGATGATCAGGTAGTCATAGCTCACCTCCCGGCCGCTCTCGAGCGTGATCCGGTTCTCTTTCGGCTCCAGCTTGGTGGCGCCGTCGCAGATGAACTCGATCCCGCGGCGGTTCATCACCGGCTCCAGCTCGATGATGATGTCTTTCTTCTTGCGCCAGCCGACACCCGCCCAGGGGTTCGACGGGGTGAACTGGAAATAGGGCTTGTTCGAGATCACCGTAATCTGGTGATCGCGGCCCAGCGTTTCGCGAAGCTCGTAGGCCTGGATCGTACCGCCCAGCCCGGCCCCCAAAACAACAACATGCGCCATGGAATTCCTCTCCTCCTGGTCGGGTACGGGGAGGCGTCGACGGCGACGACCAACCCGGACGCCTTGGTTTCGGAGGTGACAGCCCGGCAGGGCGCCGCACCCTCCGCCGCAGGCCGGCGCGCTGATAACCCGCCGCCCTGATTGCAAAATCCAAGAATTCAATAACTTGAGCCTAGCTTGAAGGCCGGGCCATCGACAAGGTTTTTGTCGACGCAGCGACATGACATCGGGAAAGCCGCGAAATTCGCGCTTTTCTTTTCACCCGCAGCCCGTATATTCCGCCCCATGGTACGGAACCGGAATATCGCCATCTCCACGGACGCCGCGCGCGCCCTGCTTCCCCGTGCCCTTCTTCTCCTTAGCCTGCGCTGAGCGCGCTTCGGCGCGGCCGCTCAGTCAGTGACAAGCGCCGGCAAACGCTAAGGACAAGACGAAAGACACCGACATGACCAAGACCGCAAAACAGGACCGCGTCCTGATTTTCGACACCACCCTGCGCGACGGCGAGCAGAGCCCCGGCGCAACCATGACCCATGACGAAAAGCTGGAAATCGCCGCCATGCTGGACGAAATGGGTGTCGATATCATCGAGGCCGGCTTCCCCATCGCCTCGGAGGGGGATTTCGCCGCCGTTACCGACATCGCCAAGCAGACGAAAGATGCCGTGATCTGCGGTCTGGCCCGCGCCAAGACCATGGATATCGACCGCTGCTGGGAGGCGGTGAAACATGCTCGTCGCCCACGCATCCATACCTTCATCGGCACCTCGCCGCTGCACCGCGCCATCCCCAACCTGAGCAAGGACGAGATGGCCGGGGTGATCCACGACACCGTGACCCACGCGCGCAACCTGTGCGACAACGTGCAATGGTCGCCGATGGACGCCACGCGGACCGAGTTCGACTATCTGTGCCGGGTGATCGAGATCGCGATCAAGGCCGGCGCCACCACGATCAACATCCCCGACACCGTGGGCTACACCGCGCCGAAAGAGTCGGCCGAGCTGATCCGCCGCCTGATCGAGACCGTGCCCGGCGCCGACGAGGTGGTCTTCGCCACCCATTGCCACAACGACCTGGGCATGGCCACGGCCAACGCGCTGGCCGCTGTGGACGCGGGCGCGCGTCAGATCGAATGCACGATCAACGGCCTGGGCGAACGCGCCGGCAACACCGCGCTGGAAGAGGTGGTGATGGCGCTGAAGGTGCGCAATGACATCATGCCCTACCAGACCGGCATCGACACCACCAAGATCATGAACATCTCGCGCCGCGTGGCGGCGGTGTCGGGCTTCCCGGTGCAGTATAACAAGGCGATCGTCGGCAAGAACGCCTTCGCCCATGAATCCGGCATCCACCAGGACGGCATGCTGAAGAACGCCGAAACCTTCGAGATCATGCGTCCCGAGGATATCGGCCTCAGCGAAACCAGCCTGGTGATGGGCAAGCATTCCGGCCGCGCCGCGCTGCGCGCCAAGCTGGAGGATCTGGGCTATGCCCTGGGCGACAACCAGCTGAAGGATGTCTTCACCCGGTTCAAGGAACTCGCCGACCGCAAGAAAGAGGTCTATGACGACGACCTGGTCGCGCTGATGCGCGACAGCGCCTCGGACGAGGGGCATGGCCGCATCCAGGTGAAATTCCTGCGCGTGATCTGCGGCACCGAGAAGCCCCAATCGGCCGACCTGACGCTGAGCATCGACGGGGTGGACCACCAGGTGACCCAGACCGGCGACGGCCCGGTGGATGCCACCTTCAACGCGGTCAAGGCGCTGTTCCCGCACGAGGCGCGGCTGCAGCTCTACCAGGTGCATGCCGTGACCGAGGGCACCGATGCCCAGGCCACCGTCTCGGTGCGGATGGAGGAAAACGGCAAGATCGTCACCGGCCAGTCCTCGGACACCGACACCGTGGTGGCCTCGGCCAAGGCCTATGTGAACGCGCTCAACCGCCTGCTGGTGCGGCGCGAAAAGACCAAGCCGGACGACATCCGCGCCACGGTCTGAGCGCGGCCGAAGGACACTTGGCCCGGCCCGGGCCGGGGCGCCGCCACAGGCGCCCGGCCCGAGGCCAGCCGGGGAGATGTTCGAAAAGCTCAATAAACCCGCATATCCGGCCGCATCTTGCGCGAAATATTGCAGCATTTGTGCAAGCGGCGGAAACGCGCCGGTTCGCCGGGGATGCGCCCTTTACCCTTGCAGGGCTGAACGCCTATAACCGTTTCCAATGCGCCCGCCCGACTCGGGGCGGCACTCAGGCTCGGAAACAAGGCAGCACGCGATGGCAGGATTTGGCGGTTTGTTCTCGTCGGACATGGCAATTGACCTCGGCACGGCGAACACGCTGGTCTATGTCAAGGGGCGCGGGATCATCCTCAACGAACCCTCGGTGGTGGCCTTCCATGTCAAGGACGGCCGCAAGCAGGTCCTGGCGGTGGGCGAGGACGCCAAGCTGATGCTCGGCCGCACCCCCGGCTCGATCGAGGCCATCCGCCCGATGCGCGAGGGCGTGATCGCCGATTTCGACGTGGCCGAAGAGATGATCAAGTATTTCATCCGCAAGGTCCACAAGCGCACCACCTTCACCAAGCCCAAGATCATCGTCTGCGTGCCCCACGGCGCGACGCCGGTGGAAAAGCGCGCCATCCGCCAGTCGGTGCTGTCGGCAGGCGCCCGCCGCGCCGGCCTGATCGCCGAGCCCATCGCCGCGGCCATCGGCGCGGGCATGCCGATCACCGACCCCACCGGCAACATGGTGGTCGATATCGGCGGCGGCACCACCGAGGTGGCCGTGCTCAGCCTGGGCGACATCGTCTACGCCCGCTCGGTCCGCGTCGGCGGCGACCGCATGGATGAATCGATCATCTCTTACCTGCGCCGCAACCAGAACCTGCTGATCGGCGAGGCCACGGCCGAGCGCATCAAGACCTCGATCGGCACCGCGCGCATGCCCGATGATGGGCGCGGCGCGGCACTGACCATCCGCGGCCGCGACCTGCTGAACGGCGTGCCCAAGGAGATCGAGATCAACCAGGCTCAGGTGGCCGAGGCCCTGGCCGAGCCGGTGCAGCAGATCTGCGAGGCGGTGATGACCGCGCTCGAGGCCACGCCGCCGGATCTGGCCGCCGACATCGTGGACCGCGGCGTGATGCTGACCGGCGGCGGCGCGCTGCTGGGCGAGCTCGACCTGGCGCTGCGCGAGCAGACGGGGCTGGCGATCTCGGTCGCCGACGAGTCACTGAATTGTGTGGCCCTCGGCACGGGCAAGGCGCTGGAATATGAAAAACAGCTGCGCCATGTCATAGATTACGACAGCTGAGGCGCGGGGGGACGCGCGCCTGACAAGGGGCTGCGATGGCACGAGACCGCAACAGCCAGGTGGATTACGCCCGCCCGGTCAGGCGCATCCTGATCGGGGCGATGATGGTGGTGATGCTGGGCACCTTCCTGCTCTGGCGGATCGAGAGCCCGAGGGTAGAACGCTTCCGCGCCACGCTGGTCGACCGCGTCGTGCCCAGCTTCGACTGGGCGCTTCTGCCGGTGACGAAACTGGTGGGGCTGGTCGAAGGCTTCCAGTCCTACGCGCGCCTTTCGGAACAGAACCAGGAGCTGCGCCGCGAGCTGCGCCAGATGAAGGCCTGGAAAGAGGCCGCCCTCCAGCTGGAACAGGAAAACGCCAAGCTGCTGGACCTGAACAAGGTGCGGCTCGACCCCAAGCTGACCTATGTCACCGGCGTGGTGCTGGCCGATTCCGGGTCGCCCTTCCGGCAGTCGGTGCTGCTGAACGTGGGCGCGCGGGACGGCATCATCGACGGCTGGGCGACCACCGCCGGGCTGGG
>ENA-ORCT01000232-ORCT01000232.1-marine-metagenome-genome-assembly--contig:-NODE-232-length-28814-cov-3.477886_pt1 | contig 28814 bp, 20 predicted proteins | sample MGYA00248632_ERZ508511 | MGnify/ENA primary metagenome ERZ508511 (study PRJEB26182, sample SAMN06268839) | marine metagenome | isolation source: Tt an P1-techrep anaerobic enrichment on pine from sediment...
GCATCGACTACATGTTTTTCGTCACTTTTTCGAATGCCGATCCACTGCCAGGGTCCGCTGCCGAATTGCCGGCTGCTGCGCAGCCGTTCGATCGCATCCGGTTCCAGACGCCACAGCAGCTGGTAAAGCCAATCCTTGCGGCTGCAGATGAAGATCACCCCCTGGGGGTCCACCACCAGTTGGATGCTGGCTTCTTCCATGGACAGTTCTTTTTCGACGAAAAATACGGGTGCCTTGATCACGGCGATACCGACGGGGGTGTCGACGGATTCATGGTAGATGGGGTAGCTGTAATACGCACCCCGTTTGAGAGAGGTGGTGCCCAGGGCCAGGTAGCTGCCCGGAAGCCCCTGTAGGGCATCCTGAAAATAGGGTCGGAAAGAAAAATTCATGCCGACGAAACTGTCCTTTGCGTGGCGGTTGGACGAAGCGATGGTTTCGCCGTTGGTGTCCATGAGATAACAGACATCCACATCGAGTGTATTTTTAAACAGGTCCAGCAGGGCGTTGGCGGCCTCCAGCCGTTCCGGGGTTTTTTGGACCAGAACGTCAACCAAAGGCTGCATGCCGGCTAACGCGCGAATGGGTTTGGTGTTTTCGGAAAAAAAAGAGGAAAGGTTTTTTTTGGTGGTCTGCAGGCTGTCGATGGCGGTGCGCTCGGCCTGCTGAACGGCGTACTCCTGCAGATGGCTGTAGTAAAAATAACCGGCGATGCTGGCCGAAATAAACGCCAGCAGGGAGAGCACCCGCAGTATGGATCGTAGTTTCATCGAATCAAGCGTTGACAGGCTCGTAAAAAACCACCGGATATGTCGTTCCCGCGGAATCGGGAATCCATGACGATCTGTCGGGTGCGTGGTCGTTTACATGTCGGACTTGAAAAAAGACTCGGCATCCACGATGGTATCCGGCTTTTTGGTGGTTTCGGTCGGCACGGTCCCTTCCTTGAAACACTCGAATCGGGTTTTCTGGGATTCTGGGATCGGCAGAAGTCCGGTCTGCGCGTCGATTTTGGCAAAGACAACGCCCTCGGGTACCTGGAACATCTGCACCGGCTTGTCCTTTAAAATGGCGTCCATGAACCCCAGCCAGATCGGGCTGGCGGTGCGCGAACCGGTTTCCCCTTTGCCCAGGGTTCTTCCGTTGTCGTACCCCACCCAAACCCCGGATATGAAACGCGGGGTATAACCGACGAACCAGGCATCCTGAAGGTCGTTGGTCGTACCGGTTTTCCCGGCGACCGGCCGGTTCAAGGCCTTTACTCGACGTCCGGTGCCCTCTTTTACCACGCTTTCCATCAGGCTGGTCATGATGTAGGCGGTGCTTTTATCGATTACGCGTTTTCGCGCCGGATTCATCTCTTCCAGAATGTTCCCGTTGCGGTCTTCGATCTTGGTGATGAATGTCGGCTCAATCAGATACCCCTGGTTGGCGAAAACCGCGTAGGCATTTACTAATTCGAGAAGCGACACACCGGAAGACCCTAACGCCAGGGACAGATCCCGAGTCAGGTCGGCGGTGATGCCCAATTTTCTGGCATAATCGATGACGGTGTCGAGTCCAATATCCTGAACAATTTTAATCGTAACGACATTGCGTGATTTTGCCAGTGCTTTCCGTAGGAGCGTCGGGCCATAGAATTTTTTACCGTAATTTTTCGGTTTCCAGGTGAAATCGTTGACTTGATCCTTGAATACAATGGGTGAATCGATGATTTCCGTTGCCGGGGTATAACCATTGTCCAAAGCGGCTGCATAAATAATGGGTTTGAAAGCCGATCCGGGCTGCCTTCGGGATTGAATGGCCCGGTTGAACTGACTTTCGCTGAAGTCGCGGCCGCCAACCATGACCTTTACCAGTCCGGTTTCCGCTTCGATACAAACCATTGCACTCTGGGCTTGGGGGTTTTGATCGAGCGACAACGCCCAAAGCCCTTCTGATTGTTCTTTTTTCTTCAATCGAACCAGAATGACATCACCGGTCTCGAGGACGCTGCTGACCTTTCTGACGCGGGTTTGGTAATGCGCGATATTGACATTGGGTTCGCGGGCCCAGCGGATGTCCTTCAGTGGGATGATGCCGCGGGCATCTCCCATTTGAACGGTTGCTGCACCGGCCTTGTCGTCCACATCGATGACCACCCCTTTGGTCGAGGCGCCTTCGTGAAGTGGATTTTCCTGGTTCGCGGCCCGGCGTTCATCGTTGAATGCTTCAATCTGGTCTGCTGCAAGATGGGTTTCCGGTCCCCGGTAACCCTGTCGCCGGTCGAGGTCGCGAAGTCCCTTTTCGATCTGCCGGCGTGCCGCTTTCTGCATCTCGATATCCACTGCGGCATAAATCTTAAGCCCTTGGGTATACAGCGCCTCTGTGCCGTATTTGTCTTCCACATAGCGCCGGATATGTTCGGTATAAATGGGAACTTGCTCAATATACCAGTTCCGGCGGGGCTTGATGTCCATTTTTACATCGATGGCTTCGGTAACCTGATTGTTGTCGATAAAACCTTCGGCCAGCATCCGGTTCAATACATAGATCTGCCGCTGCTTGGCCCGTTCAGGATGCCGGAAAGGAGAATAACGGCTGGGTGCCTGGGGCAGCCCGGCCAGGATTGCGCATTCGGCCAGATTCAGTTCGCTGACCGACTTACCGAAATAGTTTTCCGCCGCGGCTTCAACGCCGTAAGCGCCGTGGCCCAGATAAATCTGGTTTAGATAAAGGTAGAGGATCTCCGCTTTGGTAAACGCTTTATCGATTCGATAGGCCAGTATGGCTTCCTTGATTTTTCGTTCATAGCTGCGTTCAGGGGTCAGCAGGAAGGACTTGGTCACCTGCTGGGTAATGGTGCTGCCCCCCTGGACAATCGTGCCTGCCTCTATATTTTTGATAAACGCACGGATGATGCTTAAAAAATCGATTCCCTGATGCTTGTAGAACCGGGCATCCTCTGCGGCGACGAACGCCTGCTGAAGCTGAAGCGGGATTTCGGACAAGGGAACCACAATGCGTCGTTCTTTATAGAATTCGGCGATTTTTCGGTTGTCATCCGAGTAAACGGTTGTGATGATAGATGGGCTGTAGTCGGTCAGAGAGGTTATTTTGGGCAGGTCGTCACTCAAGTAAAGATACACGCCCACAACGCCCCCCATCCCGATGAACATCAGGATGATGGCCATGATCAACGACCATTTCACGAGGCGGCCAAATGTCGCCGATGGCTTCCGGCGGGCTCTTTTTTTTAAAATCTGCGAGGCACTTTTTTCTTTTGGCATGGTAACTGTCGAACACCTTTTATTTGCTTTCTTGCGGTCCGGGAAATGAATACCCAACCCTTATCGGTACCCATTGATGCCATGTTTAGCGAAGTCGGGTAAATGGCGCGACTCATTATTCCCGCATAGCCTTGCTACAGTACCAAAAGAAATAATTTTTCGCAAGATTATCCCTTAGTTGCAAAAAAAAGAGATTGACTCGGCCAGATGATCTGTTTAAATAATTCGCTTTTTTACCACACACACGGTGATCCTTCGCACGCATGCGCCATGAAAGAAAAGCGCAATGACCTGACGATATCGCCAAATTGGAGTCAAATCAAATGATAGAACTCAATTTCGAGAAGATGGGCGGATTGATACCGGCCATCGCTCAGGATGCTGAAACCGGAGACGTATTGATGCTGGCTTTCATGAATCGGGAGGCCTGGGAAGAAACACTGAAGACCGGCCGAGCCACTTACTACAGCCGCAGCCGAGACACCCTCTGGGTCAAAGGACTCACATCCGGACATATCCAAAATGTCAAGGACATACGGGTAGACTGCGACAACGACACCGTTCTGCTCAAGGTCGAGCAGGTCGGCGGCGCGGCCTGCCATACCGGTTATGCCAGCTGCTTTTACCAACAAGTGAAAGACGGCGCCCTGAAGACGGTGGGGCAGCCGGTTTTCGACCCCAAGGAGGTTTACAAAGAATGACCCTGCCCCTGAAATTAGGCATTCCCAAGGGAAGCCTGCAAAATGCCACGTTTGCCTTGTTCAAGCGATCCGGCTGGACCATCAATGTCAATGACCGCAGCTATTTTCCGGAAATCAACGACGAATCCATCGAGTGCGCCATCTGCCGTGCCCAGGAGATGTCCCGCTACGTGGAAAACGGCACCCTGGATGCCGGTCTGACCGGCAAAGACTGGATTGCCGAGAATGACTCGGATGTCCACGTTGTCGAAGATCTGGTCTATTCAAAAGTCAGTGCCAGGCCGGCGCGTTGGGTTCTGGCCGTTCCCTACGACTCGCCGATCAAAAGTGTAGCGAACCTGCAGGGCAAGAAAATCGCCACCGAACTGGTTGAGTTCACCAAGTCCTACTTTGCCGAACGAAGCATCGATGTCTCCGTTGAGTTTTCATGGGGGGCCACCGAGGCCAAAGTCGTCTCGGGCCTGGCCGATGCCATCGTGGAGGTGACCGAAACCGGCAGCACCATCAAGGCCCACGGGTTGCGGATTATCCACGAACTGATGCAGACCAACACCCGGCTCATCGCCAATCATGAAGCCTGGAGCAATCCGGCCAAAAAGGAAAAACTCGAGCAGATCGCCCTGCTGCTCAAAGGCGCTCTGCTGGGGGAAAAACTGGTGGGGCTTAAAATGAACGTTCCCGGGGAATATCTGGAGGCGGTGGTGGCACTTCTTCCCAGCCTGAACGCACCGACGGTTGCCTCCCTGTACCAGTCCACCTGGTACTCGGTGGAGACGGTAATCGACTCCAACGCCGTTCGGGACCTGATCCCCCAGCTGCTTAAAAACGGTGCCGAGGGCATCATCGAATATCCGCTGAACAAGGTGGTTTAAAAACAAGGAATCAGCATATGGTATCCAAGCGAACCACAGAAATGACCTCCTTTATCGTCATGGACGTCCTGGAGCGCGCCAACGAACTGGAGCGCGAGGGGATCGACGTCATTCACCTGGAGGTGGGCGAGCCGGACTTCGACACCCCGCCGTGCGTCAAAAAGGCCGTATGCGAGGCGCTGGACCAGGGGCACACCCACTACACCCACAGCCTGGGCATGATCGAGCTCAGGGAAGCGATCGCCGAGTATTACGATCGAACCTACGGCGTATCGGTTCATCCGGAACAGGTCGTGATTTCATCGGGAACCTCACCGGTCATGTTTGCCCTTTTTGCCGCTCTGCTGGAGCCGGGCGACGAGGTGATCGTGTCGGATCCCCACTACGCCTGCTATCCCAACTTTATCCGGTTCGTCGAAGGCAAACCGGTCATGGTGCCGGTTTACGAGGAGGACGGATTCCAGTACCGCCCCGAGGAGATCGCCAAAAAAATCACCGATCGGACCCGTGCCGTCCTGATCAACTCGCCATCCAATCCGACCGGCAACCTGCTTTCCAGAGAGCGGATGAAGGCCATTGCCGATCTGCCGACTGCCGTTGTCTCGGATGAAATCTATCACGGTCTGGTCTACGAGGGAAAAGAGCATTCGATCCTGGAATTTACCGACGAGGCGTTCGTGTTGAACGGTTTTTCCAAACTGTTTGCCATGACCGGCCTTCGCCTGGGCTACCTCATTGCGCCCCGGGAGTTCATCCGGCCGATCCAGAAGCTCAAGCAGAATTTTTTCATCTGCGCCAACGCCATGGTGCAAAAGGCCGGAATCGCCGCCCTGAAACACGCCGACGAGGATGTGGCCCGCATGAAAACGATCTACAACGAGCGGCGCATATACATGATCCAGCGCCTCAAGGCCATGGGGCTTGGCATCACCGTGGAGCCTACCGGCGCCTTTTACGTATTTGCCAATGCCCGGCACATCTCCGGGGATTCGTACAAACTGGCCTTCGATATCCTGGAAAAGGCTCACGTCGGGGTGACGCCCGGCATTGACTTCGGCGCAAACGGTGAGGGCTACCTCCGCTTTTCCTACGCCAATTCCCTTTCGAACATCGAGCGAGGACTGGACCGGCTGGAAAACTACCTGAACAACAACCCGCTTAAGACATGATCATCAAGTCCGCCACATTCATGCGGGGTGCCGTCAAACCGCATCATTACCCGCCCCCGGAGCTGCCGGAAATCGCCTTTTCCGGACGCTCCAACGTGGGCAAGTCGTCCCTGATCAACACCCTGGTCAACCGAAAACGGCTCGTGAAGACCAGCTCGACCCCCGGGCGGACCCAGGAGATCAATTTTTTCAACATCAACGACACCCTGGTTTTCGTCGATCTGCCCGGCTACGGCTACGCCAAAGTACCCAAAACACTCCGGCGCTCCTGGGGTCCCATGATCGAAACCTATCTGGTGAGCCGACAGGTTCTGGCGGGAATCGTGCTCATTCTGGATATCCGCCGCAAACCCGGCCTTGAGGAGATGAATTTCATCGACTGGCTCGACCAGCACCGGATTCCCCGGATTCTCGCCCTGACCAAAGCCGATAAACTGTCAAAAACCCGACAGATGAAACAGCGAAAAGCCATATCCGATGAACTGCGAGTCGACCCGGCCGACCTGATCCTGTTTTCGGCCAAGTCCAGGCTGGGCGTAGCGGCGATGTGGACGGCCATCGGGAAGCTGATCGAACCGGCCTGAGCATTCGGCCATCTTACGGTTTTCAAAACGGAAAAACGTATTATTTTAGATGAGTAAAATTTCTCGGGCGAGCTTATGATTGACCACTGAACGTACTGAAAAAAACTTAAAATAGATTTCCGTGTATTTCGTGTGGTCCGTGGTTTAAGTAACGTTTTTTCCTGATTCAACGCGGATTGGTTTTTTGACCACGGAATACACTGAACACACGGGAAAAAAACTAAAATTAGATTTCCGTGTAGTCCGTGTGGTCTGTGGTTTCATTAATGTTTTTCCCTGATACAACGCGGATTGATTTTATTGACCACGGAATACACTGAACACGCGAAAAAAACTTAAAATAGATTTCCGTGTATTCCGTGTGGTCCGTGGTTTTATTAACGTTTTTCACGGATCCAACGCGGATTGGTTTTATTGACCACGGAATACACTGAACACACGGAAAAAACTTAAAATTAGCTTTCCGTGTAGTCCGTATTGTCCGTGGTTTCAGTAACTTTTTTTCCTGATTCAACGCGGATTGGTTTTGTTGACCACGGAATACACTGAGCACACGAAAAAAAACCTAAAATTATTTTTCCGTGTATTCCGTGTGGTCCGTGGTTTCATTAACGTTTTTCCATACACCTATAAACATCTCTTAAAGGAACAGCAGCCGTGTCCGATCTCATGGATGCCAGCAGGAATTTCAAATCCGGCTTTGTGGCCATTGTGGGCGCACCGAACGTGGGCAAATCCACCTTGCTCAACCGGATGCTCGGGGAAAAGGTATCCATTACCTCAAAAAAACCCCAGACCACCCGCAACCGGATTCTCGGCATTCTTCACCGCCCGGAAGCGCAGCTCATTTTTATCGACACCCCCGGGGTTCACCAGGCTTCCCGGGCCCTGAACGTCCGTATTGTCGAAGCAGCGCTCTTGGCCCTCGACGATGTGGACCTGATCCTGGCCGTGTCAGACGTGTCCAGACCGGATCCGGTTTCCGAAGAGCTTCTGTTCAAGCGGTTGGCCGAACAGAAACATCCGGTGGTCCTGGCGCTCAATAAAATCGATCTGGTGGATAAAAACCGGCTGCTGGCCATAATCGACACCTGGAACAGGCGCCATGATTTCAAGGAGATCGTACCAATCTCCGCCAGCAGGGGCACCCAGGTGGATTCGCTGATCGGTGTCATGGAACGTCTGATGCCTGCCGGCCCGCCACTTTTCCCCGAGGACAGCCTCACCGATGTCCCCGAGCGGTTTCTGGTCGGCGAAATCATCCGGGAAAAGGCATTTCGCCTGACCGGGCAGGAACTGCCGTACTCCGTTGCCGTTACGGTGGATTCCTTTTCCGAGGAAAACCGCCAGAAACAGGTGACCATCCACGCCACCCTGCACGTGGAGCGGCCCAGCCAGAAGGCCATCATCATCGGTAAAAACGGCGCCAAGCTGAAACAGATCGGCCAGGACGCCAGAAAGGACATCGAGCGGCTTCTCGGCACCCGCGTATTTCTGAAACTGTTTGTCCGCGTCCAGAAGAACTGGAGTCGGGACACACGGGCCCTTCGGAGATTCGGGTACTGATGATCGTATCGTTTCACCCCTGCTTTGTGGGCGATGCCAATCACATCTGTGCCGGCCGACCGCCGGGTGACACCGATCTGGCCGCCATCCGGGCGGCGGATGCTGTCGTTCTGCCCCAGGGGTGCTCCAGGCAGCTGTTCGATATGGCCCGGGCCAACTGCCGCCATGTGTTTCCCGACTACGAGACCAAATTCCGGTACCCGGGAAAAATCGGTCAGACCCGGTTATTCCGCAAGCTCCGGGTCCAGCACCCGAAAACAGTGACCTTCGAGACCTGCGAAGCATTTTTCAGCCGCTGTCCCGACTGGCAAAAACACCCTCCGCTCGCCTATCCGCTGGTCTTCAAACTCGACTGGGGCGGTGAGGGAGAAGCGGTGACGCTGATTCGATCGAGCGATGATCTGTCGGCAGCCCTCGATCATGCCCATCGCTGTGAATTGTCCGGACAAAACGGATTTCTGCTCCAAAACTTTATCCCCGGGCAATCCCGCACGCTTCGGATCACGGTCATCGGCACACGGTTTATCAGCTACTGGCGGGTTCAGCCCGACGGTGGCCGCTTCATCGTCAACCTGGCCGACGGGGGCATCGTCGACCACGACTCCGATCCCGATTTGCAGCAGGTGGCAAAAACCACGGTGCGGGACTTCTGCCGAAAAACCGGGATCAATCTGGCCGGATTCGACATGCTGTTTTCACCGGATGGGACACCGCTGTTTCTTGAAATCAATTATTTTTTCGGCCGCCGGGGGCTTGGCGGATCGGAGCGATACTATGAATTGCTCGTTGCGGAAATCCACCGATGGATCGAGACCACCGGCCTGACACCGCCCGGGGTCTGACCACCGGCTATGGGGGGCAGCCAGGCCGGACACAACAAAAAGAGATATGTAGAAGTATATCTGAAATTTGGAACCTGTGATTTGGAATTTACGGTTTATCCGGGTTAGATAGGGTGAGCACCGCCCACCATTTTCTGGCTCACTTCAAACGTTAAACAATTGAATATTTTCGACCGGTCCGGACAAGGAACCCAATAAACGAAATGGATCCATTCTACTTTGCAATCGATGAGGCGGATATCCGGCGCGAACGGTCAAAAGCGCGTGAGCTTCGGGCCACCCAGTGGTGGAAGCGGCGGTGCGCCAAGGGTCTCTGCCATTATTGCGGCCGCCCCACCGCGCCCAAATCCCTGACAATGGACCACATTGTTCCCCTTGCACGCGGCGGCAGGAGTACCAAAGGAAACGTCGTTCCGGCCTGCAAGGACTGCAACAATCGTAAAAAACAACTCCTTCCCATGGAATGGGAGGAGTACCTGAAAACCATTCGAAAGTCCGACAGTTTTGCGGATTGAACACGAATTTATTGACATAAATCGCGGAAATTCATAAATTCAGTGCTCACAAATTTTTAAAGAATTTTATCCAAAAAAATCAATTAGTTTTACGGATTAACACACAGAGGCTGCAATATATCAGTTACCACGATTTGAGGTCATCACCTCACCTGCCGGTCGGCGCCACGGCGCAGGTACGCCGGGCGGCGGGATAAACACCAACGCAGGAGGGTGAACATGAAAAAGCTGGTCACGTTGTTAGCGGTTGTCCTGGTCTTTGCAGTGGGCATTGCCGCAGCTGTCGACAAGGAAATGAAAATCGGATTCATCTACGTGTCGCCTGTTGGCGATGCCGGGTGGTCATACGCCCATGATAAGGGCCGTCTTGCCGTGGAAGCACTTCCCGGCGTGGAAACCTCCTTTGTGGAGGCCGTTGCCGAGGGGCCGGATTCCGAGCGGGTCATGCTGAACATGGCCCGAAAAAACTATGACATCATTTTTGCCACCAGCTACGGGTACATGGACCCCATGCTGAAGGTGGCCGCCAAGTTCCCCAAAACCGTGTTCATGCACTGCTCGGGCTTTAAAACGGCCGAAAATATGGGAAATTATTTCGGTCGCATCTATCAGGCCCGGTACCTGAGCGGCATGGTTGCCGGCGCCATGACCAAGACCAACATTCTCGGCTATGTGGCCGCCTTCCCCATCCCTGAGGTGATCCGCGGTATCAACGCCTTCACCCTGGGCGCCCAGGCCGTGAACCCCAAGGTTCAGGTGCGCGTCGTGTGGACCAAAACCTGGTATGATCCGGCCACGGAAAAAGAGGCCGCCAAAAGCCTCTTGGATGTCAAGGCCGACGTCATCGCCCAGCACCAGGACTCGCCGGGCCCCCAGGAAGCCGCCCAGGAACGCGGGGTCTACTCGATCGGCTACAACTCGGATATGAGCGCCTTTGCACCCAAGGCCCACCTCACTGCCCCCATCTGGAACTGGGGCCCCTTCTACACCGGGGTCGTGGACAGTGTCCGCAAGGGAACCTGGAAAAGCGAATCCGTCTGGCCGGGCCTCGACGAGGGAATCGTCGACCTTGCGCCGTTCGGATCTATGGTGCCCAAAGCCATCCAGGACACGGTAATGGCAAAAAAATCCGAGCTCGCCTCAGGCAAGGCCAAAGTCTTCGTCGGCCCGATCAAGGATCAGGCGGGAACGGTTCGCATTGCCGACGGCAAAACCGCTCCGGACGGGGATCTGCTGGGCATGACCTGGTTCGTTCAAGGTGTCATCGGAACCCTGGAATAACGGACGCATGACGGGTAATCCCGATGATTAAATTACGCATCATCAAGAGACAGGAGCCGCTGATGTGGAGCTCCTGTCTCGTTTTTTTGGGCGCCGTGGCACTTTCTCTGGGCATCAGCGCAGCCCTTCTGGCCACCCAGGGGCGGCCGCCGCTCAGGGCCATGCTCCTTTTTTTCGACGGCGCGTTCGGCTCCCGGTGGGCCCTGGAGGACTGCCTGCTCAAAGCGATACCGATATTTCTATGTTCCCTGGGCGTGGGAATCTCCTTTCGCCTGCAGATCTGGAATATCGGTGCCGAAGGCCAGTTCGCTTTAGGGGCGGTAGGGGCCACCTGGGTGGCCCTTAATTTTCCCGGACTTCCCGCGCCTCTGCTTATTCCGGCCATGATGGCGGCAGCCATGGTGGCCGGCGCGCTGTGGGGCCTGATCCCCGCACTGCTGAAAATCCGCCTGGGGGTCAACGAGATCATCGTGACGCTGATGCTCAATTACATCGGCATTCTCTTTCTCGAATACCTGGTCTACGGTCCCTGGAAGGATCCGCGCAGCTTCGGCTTTCCAATGACCCCTCAGTTTCCGGACAGTGCCATTGTCGGCACCATTGGCACAACCTCCATTAACTGGGGCATTCTGCTGTGCCTGGTTCTGGCGGTGGCAATGTTCGTGTTTTACGGCTACTCCCGCCGGGGCTATGAACTTCGGGCCTGCGGCGATAACGTTCGCGCCGCCGGATATGCCGCCCTTCCCTACAGCGGCCTGATCGTGCTGGTGATGATGGTCGGCGGAACCCTGGCCGGATGGGCCGGTTTTCTGGAGGCATCGGCCAACATGAACCGCCTTCAGCCCACCATCGTGGTCGGCTACGGTTACACGGCCATCGTGGTCGCCTGGCTGGCCCGGCTCAACCCCTTCACCATCGGCGTGGCCTCCTTTCTCCTGGCAGGCCTGCGGGTCGGCGTGGAAAACCTGCAGCTCGAGCTCAAGGTGCCGGCGGCATTCGGCAGCATCATGGAAGGTCTGATCCTGTTGACGGTCCTGGCCGGCGGGCTGTTTGTCCACTACCGGGTCACTCTGAGGAGAAGCGCATGAACACGGAAATCGTTTTCTCCCTTCTGGCCGCCGCCATCCAGTCCGGCACACCAATTCTCTATGCCACACTGGGGGAGATCATCACCGAAAAATCGGGCATCCTGAACCTGGGCGTCGAGGGCATCATGATAGTCGGGGCCCTGGCGGCTTTTTTGACCGCCAAGGTCACAGGGAACCCGGTGGCCGGTTTTCTCGCAGGCGGTGCGATCGGCATGATGCTGGCCGGCGTCCACGGCCTGGTCTGCCTGGGATTTCAAGGCAATCAGGTGGTATCGGGCCTGGCCCTGACCATACTCGGAACGGGCCTTGCCAACTATTTCGGCACCCCGTTTATCGGCCAGGCCGCTCCGGGGTTCACGGCCGTTGCCATTCCCGGTTTCTCTGCCATCCCCGGACTGGGGACCGTTTTTTTCAGCCATGACCCCCTGATCTATTTCTCGTTTGCCCTGCCCCCTCTTCTGTGGGCGTTTTTGAACCATACCCGCTGGGGTCTGGGGCTGCGCGCCGCGGGCGAGCACCCCGAGGCGGCACTGGCCGCCGGGCTGAACGTTACCGGCTACCGCTGGACCGGCGTGCTGGCAGGCGGTTTCCTCATGGGGCTCGGCGGAGCTTACCTTTCCCTGGCCTACACTCACCTGTGGACCAACGGCCTGACGGCCGGCCGGGGATGGATCGCCGTGGCGCTGGTAATCTTCGCCTTCTGGCGACCGGGCCGGGCCGTACTGGGGGCCTATCTGTTCGGGGGTGTGGTGGCATTTCAGTTCCGCCTGCAGGCCATGGGCACCCACCTGCCCTCGTCCCTGCTGCTGATGCTGCCCTACGCCCTGACCGTTGGTGTACTGGTCTTCTCCTGCTGGAAAAAACGCGGTGACGAAGCCCCCGCCGCCCTGGGGGTGAACGTGGAACCCGCTGAATAGCGATAAATGAACCGTCAGCTTCCGGCTGTCAGCCGGTTGTCAAAAACGGCTGCTGCTGACGATTTGATAAAGATTTGCGAATTCAAAATCAAAACGTTTCAACATATCGAGAAGGTATTCCCATGAACGACACCCATGAACACTACAAACGAGCCTACCCCATTTCCTGGGATCAGCTCCACCGGGATGCCAAGGCCCTGTCCTGGCGGCTGCTTGACATGGATTTTTTCAAAGGGATCGTCGCCGTCACCCGCGGCGGTCTGGTCCCGGCCGCCATTGTCGCCCGTGAGCTCGACATCCGGCTGGTCGATACCGTGTGTGTTTTCAGCTACGACTGGCAGGATAAAAAAGGCGAGGTCGAGATCCTGAAAGCCGTTCAAAACGACGGGGAGGGGATGCTCATCATCGATGATCTGGTGGACACCGGCCGCACGGCCAAGGTCGTTCGAAACATGCTGCCCAAGGCCCATTTTGCCACGATCTATGCCAAACCGGCCGGAAAGCCGCTGGTGGACACGTATGTGACCGAGGTCAGCCAGGACACCTGGATACTGTTTCCATGGGATTCGGAAGTCCAGTTCATTCAGCCGATCGCCGGCCAGAGGCGGGGCAGCTGATGAAGGCCACCGCCCCCCCGATGATACGCCTGGAAGGAATCCGGAAAACCTTTGGCCGGGTTGTGGCCAACAAGGATATCACGCTTGATATCCGGGCTGGAAAAATCAAGGCCCTGCTCGGCGAAAACGGCGCCGGCAAAAGCACCCTGATGAGCATTCTGGCCGGTCGCCTTCAGCCCGACGGGGGACGGATCATGGTGGACGGGGAGCCCAGAAAATTTTTCTCGGCCAAAGACGCCATCACCCACGGAATCGGAATGGTCTACCAGCACTTTATGCTGGTGGAGGCCATGACCGTTGCTGAAAACGTGTTTCTCGGTCAGACCGACGGTTTTTTGCTCAACCCTGGAAAAATGGAAGCCCAGGTCGGGGAACTGGCCGAGCGCTACGGCCTGTCCATCGATCCCGCAGCCCGGGTCGCGGACCTGTCCATGGGCGAAAAACAGCGCGTTGAAATTCTCAAACTCCTCCAGCGTCAGAGCCGGGTGCTGATCTTTGACGAACCCACGGCCGTTCTGACTCCCCGTGAGATCGATCAGCTGTTCACCGCCCTTGGCCAGATGGCCGGCCAGAACAAAGCCATCGTCTTTATCAGCCACAAACTCAACGAAGTAATGACCATTGCCGATGACATCGCCATCCTGCGCCGGGGAGAAATTGTAGACGACATACCGGCCGCAGCGGTCCATTCCAAGGCGGATCTGGCCCGGCGAATGGTGGGGCGGGAAGTGCTGCTTAAGGTGGAAAAAGAGCCCGTGGAGCCTCGCCAGATCGTGCTTCGAATCAATGGCCTCAGAGATCAGACATTGAATGACGTCGATCTGGACGTGCGTCAGGGAGAAATCCTCGGACTGGTGGGGGTGGCCGGAAACGGGCAAAAAGCTCTGGTGGAGACCATTTGCGGCCTCACCCCGCCGCAAACGGGCACCGTCAAGATCCTCGGCAAAACCTGGAAACGCTTTTTTGCCGAAGCCGACTGGCACGGCAACCTGAGTTACATCCCCGAAGACCGCCGGGGCCTGGCCACTTGCCCGGACCTGGATCTTCTGGACAATTTTCTGCTCACCACCCGGGCCGGCTTCTCCTCCGGCCCGTGGCTTCGGAAAAACCAGGCCGCCCACAAGGCCCGCGCCCTGATCAACGACTTCGGCATCCGACCGCCGGACGTCAATGCACTGGCCCGGCGGCTGTCGGGGGGAAATCTCCAGAAAATGGTTCTGGCCCGTGAATTTTTCCGGCGGCCCCGGCTCATCGTCGCCGAGCAACCGACCCAGGGGCTGGACATCCAGGCCACGGAGGATGTCTGGAACCTGTTGCTCAAAGCCCGGGAAAATGCCGGTGTGCTGCTGGTCACCGGCGACCTGGCCGAGGCGCTTGCACTCTCCGACCGGATTGCCGTCATCTTCGCCGGACGGATCATGGACGTGTTTCCGGCAACCGATCCGGATAAACTGGACCGCATCGGCGCCCTGATGGCCGGAATCGAACTGTAGGCGATGCGGCTGCTGAAATAAATTGAATATTCTATTTACTTTTTCTAAACTGACATAACGAATAAGCGCTGGGAACCATCGGCCAATTACCGGGTAATCCAGCAACATTGCGCCGTCACAAGCGTTTGATCCGGCCGGAAATTACAAAGTCCGGAATCTCACCTGACCAGCCGATTCATTCAACCCGTTCCGGTTCCATTCTGGCTGCACCGGACGCCATTCTCCCATTTTGGTACCGATATCACCACTGCATCAGCTCTCATCAAGCTCACGGCGAGTCGCTGATTCGGATGTGAATGGTCACATCTGTCACGTTTGAAACAACTTTCTGGGACACCGGATTTGCAAAACAAAAGAGTTGGATTTTCTAATCAATAATGATAGATATTTTGCTTTATTGGTACGTGTTTGCAATGGATTTAATATTATTTTCTTTTATTATCAAGGAGTTATAGATTCAAAGAAAGGTTTTGCCCATGCCGACAGATACTCAGACGCTTGAAGCCCTCTCCATTTTCAAGGACCTGGCGCCTGACGAGAAGGAGCTGATCGCAGAAAAATTCCACCACATGCGGGTCACCGAGGGTGAAATTCTCATCCGGAAGGGACAGCCCGCCCAGACTTTCTACATCGTGCTCTCCGGGAACTATATGATCGCCTACCCCGAAGACCGGGCCTTGACCCTCCATAACCGTGGGGACATCATGGGCTGGTCCACGGTGATTACCCCCTTCCGATACCGGGGCACCGCTGTTGCCCTGACCGACGGCGAAGTCCTCTCCATGCCCGGTGACGAATTTCTCGAACTCATTCAAGGCAACGCCGCACTGAGCGACAAGATCATGCGGGTGATCAACGATGTGGTCGCCCGGCGTATGCCTCTGATCAGCGCCTCCGAGACGGGGGAGCAAAGCTGAGCGCCCAACAATTTGTTAACCCCTTTATTCTGAATCAAGGAGGTATCCTTTGTACGGTTTGGAAGCAATATATGCCCACAACGGATGGGCGATCTCGGTGCTGGGAATATCGATCGTCTTCACCGGGCTGTGCGCGCTCTCCTTTGCCATCGCCCAACTCCATAAACTTCTGGATTTCTGGGATCACCGGGACACTGCCTTTGAGCGATTCAGGCGCCCCCACAAGGCCATTGACGAAGGCCCGGTGCTTCCCGACATGGAATTTTCCCAGGATATCTACGGCGCCATTCGTCAGTTCAGGCTCCTGGCCGACTATGTCGGCGACCCGATACCACTTCCGAAGCTGCTCGCGCTGGCTAAAAAAACCGGGCAGGCCCGTCCCCATTCCACGCTGAACCAGCTGCTGAAGGCCGGGGTCATCTACCCGGATGACGGCGGCTATTTCAAGTGGAACGAAGACCTGGCGAAGAAACTGTTAACGCTTGAGGGAAAAAGGAGCTAAGGGAACATCCATGGAAGATCTGGTCATCCAATTTTTGTCCAATACCGGTTACGCGATGGCGGACTACCGTCACCTGATCATGCTCGTCATCGGGTCTACCTTTATTTACCTGGGCATTGCCAAACACTACGAGCCGCTGCTGCTGGTTCCCATCGGATTCGGGATCCTGGTCGGCAACGTTCCGGTCTTTCAGGGACTCGGGCTCAGCATATACGAATCCAACAGCGTGCTTCACTACCTCTACCAGGGGGTGACGCTGGGTATCTATCCGCCGCTGATTTTTCTCGGCATCGGCGCTCTGACGGATTTTTCCACCATGCTGGCCCGACCGATCCTCATGCTGCTCGGTGCCGCCGCCCAGATGGGTATCTTTCTGACTTTCCTGGGCGCCCTGGCCCTGGGTTTTGCTCCCAATGAGGCGGCATCCATCGGCATCATCGGCGGTGCGGACGGTCCCACCGCCATCTTCCTCACGGCCAAACTGGCCCCCACGCTGATCGGCCCCATTGCCATCGCCGCCTACTCGTACATGGCCCTGGTGCCGGTGATCCAGCCGCCGATCATGAAGCTGCTCACCACGAAAAAAGAGCGACTGATCCGTATGGAAGAGCCCCGGGAAGTCTCCAAGCGGGAAAAAATCATCTTCCCCATTATCGGATTTCTGCTCTGCTGTTATCTGGCTCCGGCCGCCCTTCCCCTGCTCGGCATGCTGTTTTTGGGGAACCTGCTCAAAGAAGCGGTGGTCACCGAACGGCTCGCCCAGGCAGCCCGCAGCGCGATCATCGACACCACCACCATCGTGCTTGGCCTTACCGTGGGTGCCTCCACCCAGGCCGATGTGTTCCTGACGCCCCAATCGGTGGGTATCTTCGCCCTGGGCGCCGTCTCCTTTGGCGTTGCCACGGCCTCGGGCCTGGTCTTTGCCAAAATCATGAACCTGTTCCTGAAACAAAAAATCAACCCGCTGCTCGGCGCCGCCGGCGTATCGGCCGTGCCGGACTCGGCCCGGGTGGTCCAGATGGTCGGCCAGGCCGAGGACCCGAGCAACTTTCTGCTCATGCACGCCATGGCCCCCAACATCTCCGGTGTGATCGGATCGGCCATCGGCGCCGGTGTCCTCTGGAGTTTTATCATGTAAAAATAAAAAAGCCCCCCGGCGGAACGACTGCCGGGGGCTTATTTATTGTCGATTTTCTCTGATTTCACGGCTCCCATGGAGCCATGCCCCTTAACCACGGAACACACTGAACACACGGAAAACGTATTTTAACCATCTTTTCCGTGTAGTCCGTGTAGTCCGTGGTTCCATTCAGTTTTTCCCTCCATTCCAACGCCGATATTTTTCAATTAACCACGGAACACTCCGACCACACGGAAAGCGTACTTGAACCATCTTTTCCGTGTATTCCGTGTGGTCCGTGGTTCCATTCAGCTTTTCCCTCCATTCCATCGCTGATATTTTTCAATTAACCACGGTCCACACCGACCACACGGAAAAACTATTTGAACTATCCTTTCTGTGGGTTCCGTGGTTTCATGCCGTCATTTCTCCTCGTCCCTCTGCAGTGCAGGTTGCTGGCGTTTTTTCAGGATGCCCGCCAGCGCGGCGCTATAGTCAATCCGCGTTTCTAACCGCTTAAATTGTCCTGAAATTTTGAGCCCGGTGCAAAAAATTCACATTGACAAAAGAGACCGCTTTGCTTATCGGATAAAGATTGTTTTCTTTTATTCAGGATGTCTATATTTAGCGCCACAAAATATATCCATTCAGCATTTCGGTTGATTTCGCATTGAAAAACGCCATGGCTTATCCGTTTTTCTGCCCCATGTTTTTTTACCCGGTACTCCCCAATACATTGCCACTACACAAAAATTCCCCCTTAGCCCTGGAGGTATCTTTTGTCCGGACGCACATCTTTATGTGGTATCCTGCTGACGACATGGTTAATCCTGTCTTGCCTTTTCACGACAACGACCGCCCTTGCGGATGCAGCCTCGGCCCGGCAGCAAATCAACGCCACGGTCACGGAAATCGGCCAGCGGGTGGCGGAAATCAAGTCTCTCAAAAGCGCTAAAAAACTCTCCCAGGCCTTTGACAAGCTCGCTGATCTCAACCGATTCATCCAAAGCAATCTGGGTGATGTGTTTTACGACCGGGTCCAGGACGTGCTGCGGGAAGAGCCTTCCTATACTCCACCGGTTGTAGACATAGACCTGGGGGTGGAATTCACCGTCGAGTACTGGGACCAGAAAGTCGCGGTGGCCGAATCGTCCCTGAAAAACGCCACCGAATCACTGAAGGGCATTCCCGCCATGGCCGCGCTGGATTACCAGGACAAGGCGTGGGTCTGGCTCAAGGCCACCAAGGACACCGTCGAAAGCATCGGAAACATATACAAAGACATCGCAACGCTCGATTTCTTCGGTCTGTTCAAGGATGGATATGAGGGCGTAAACGGCTTTATCGAAAACATGACGGCCGTGGAGAACGCCAACCTCAAAGACCTGGAACGCGAGCTGTTCCGTGTCCAGGTTAACAAACTCATCTCCAAGGCCAAGAAAAACCTGGAGCTGATGAAAGACGCCAAGAGCGCCATGCTGGTCTATCGTATGGAGATCATCGGCCTCCAGTACAACCTGCGAAACATTGCGCGGTATACCACCTCCGCCAGCCAGAATCCGGTGTGGCCCCTTGATTTCAACAATGCGGACTACAATTTCGATCCCACGCCCTACACCCAGGCCATCGACCGGCTGCTCGGGGATTTTCTTGCCGGCGAGTTCTGCTGGGACAAATTCGTGCGCATGTACGACAGCATCCGCGCTGAGGCCCTGGCCGAGAAAAACCAGATCGAAGCCAACATCAACAACTCGTCCGAGCCGCCCCAGAACAAAACCGTTTATCTGAACGATCTTGCCATCAACTGGGATTATTTCGACAACTACGCCACCACACGATACAGTGCGCAACATGACGTGCGGCTGCTGGTCCTGGCCGAACACAACAGCCTTCTTGCCGAGGTGGACGCCCTGCGCACCCAGCGACAGGCATTGGCGGATGACTTCTGGGACACCACGGGGTTCGCACGGGAGGACCTGGAGACCTTCGATGAGCAGGCCGATGGCATCGTCCAGACCAACATGCCGGACTTTTCCGGGGAGAGCCCCTATTTTCTCGGCAGAGAATACGCGCCCTCGTTCCCGCTTTTCCCCGCCTTTTACAGCACCGAAATGCCTGCACAGGCCCCGGACATTACGGCGTACTCCTACAACACCTACGGCGAGGGCCTGATCCGGCTGGCGGCCGCCTACCGGAACATGGCCGAGGCGGCCCTTATGGCAACCTCCACCAAAATTTACCAGGGCAGCGGCCGGCCCGTAGCCACCTTCGCCCAAAGCCCCCTGTCCCTTGATCACATGAACGTGGTGGAGACCAACCTTATCACGCTGAAAACCCAGGTTTCCAACTTCACCTCCCACATGGATATAAAGCGCGACCTTATCCCGGACCTGGAAGCCGGACAGGATGAACTCATCGCCGCCGAAAACGCCCTTGTGGCCCATGCCCGGGACAACTGGATATACCTGTGCGAAGATCCGGACGGGCTTGCCACCGACGCCGACAGAACATGGGACGACATCTTCATCCCGATCCTCCTGGCCGCCATGGACGCGGACGCCGGGGCCTATACAGCAGAAGAAGCCATCGACGCCCATCTTGACTACATCGCCGGCCAGGAGTACGCCAATCAGCAGATCGATCTGTCCACCAGCCTGATCGCCCGCATGCAGTCGGATGCGGAGCTGCGGGCGGTGGTGAACTTTACCGTTTCGGACTACACGGTGCTGCCGGCCATGCCGAGCGAGCAGGGATACCTCGATTTTCTCACCCAGCTTCGATGGATCGACGCCTTTTACGCACTGGCGGACCTGAACCGGGTCATGGACCTTCGCCAGGATGCCAGGGACATCTTCCGGCGGATTTACGCCGATGCCGGCAATTTCAACCAATGGCTGCGGCCGGAAAACCCCTTCTGCGTCATGCCGGAGAGCGTGGCGGCGTTCAATGCCCTCATCGACCAGACAGGATTGTGGAGCGATCAGCACATGACCGCCGTGCGACAGGGTTTTCCGGGATGGGACGATTTTGCCCGCGAGCAGCTGGCCCTGCACTGGCCTGCCGGCAACACGGACGACATCCGGCCCAACGTCATCCACTTCACTCCGGGACGAAACAGCGAGATGGTGTCCCTGTATCAGGTGATCCGCGTAACGTTCAACGAAACCATGAATCCGGACACCCTGAAAGCGCCCAACATCGCCTTTACGGCCAACGACACGCCGCGGCCCATGAATCCGCGATACGACAAGGCCACCAACACCCTGTCGATTGATCCCGGCCGCATGCTGCCGGGCACGGTCTATACCCTCGCCTTTACCGAGGGGTGCACGGACCTTTCCGGCAACACCCTGGTTCCGGAAAGCTGGTCGTTCACCACCATGGCCATGCCGGAAGATGCGCCGGCCGGCGCGGCCATCGATCTGTCCGGTGTGGCCGACGGCGGGAGCTACCCGGATCCGGTGACCCTGGCCATCCAGGCCACGGACAGTTACACGGCCACGCTCTCTGTCAACGGCGAGGCGGCCGGACCCGTGGTTTCCGGCACCACCCTCACGCGGCGGGGCAGCTATGTTCTAACCGTCACAACGGACTCGGGACTTGTGCGCACCGCTACCTTCACCATCGGCACCATGCCCGAAAACGTGGAGGTGGCCACCGCCAATTTTTTCGAAACCCCGGCCCGGCCCCGAGCCATGAACAGTGCCGACCGGGTGGGCGCAGGACTGCGCTATTTCGTGGACGGCAACCGCTACTACTACATGCTCAACGGCACCGTGTACCTGTTTGACATGCTCACCGGACAGGATACCCGGCTCTTCGATGCCGGGTATTATTACCAGAGCACAGGCGGGGTGAATGTGGCGCCGTCCACGTATTGCTCATTTCTCGGCGCATCGGGCGACCGCGTTCTGTATGTGAAGAATACCGGCGCCGAAGGGCCGGGCGTATCCCCGGAGACCAAGACCTTCAACCTGTTCGTATATGACCTCGCCACCGGACGGACCACAGCGTTGCCTCTGCCCGAGGGCGTATCGGTCACCTCCGGCCGTATCGCCGGCCGGGCCGTGGCGTGGATGGAGCCCCACAACGGAACATCCGCCATCTACCGGTGGGACATGGACACCGGCGAAGTCTTATCGGTGGCCGACTTTTCGGAGCTGGAAACGTGGCAGGTCCCTGAGTTGATGGGATTTGACGGTGAGTGGGTGCTTTATAAAATCGGGGACGGAAACAAATACACGATCGTCAAAAGCGGCGATATGATGACCCGCACGCCCCGGGGCGAGAGCCTTCTGGCGAAAAACCCGGCCACGGGCATGATCCGCACGGTGGTGGCCCGCGACCCGGCCCGGCCGGTTCGGGTAAAGGACGCCGACCTGGTCGCCGGCCGTTCGGCCTACCTCACCTACGAATCCTCGGGGATCAACCCGCCCGACTACTGGGAGGACACCTGCACCGCCAGCCGGCTGTCCCTGATGCACCTGGCCTCGGGCATGGTCCGCCTGGTGAGCGAGAAACCCCTGGTGCGGGATTTCCAGATGTCCGGCAGCCTGCTGTATTTCACGGACCGGGTCAGCGCGCCGCCTTACAGCCTGACCGCCGTCGTCACACTCGACCAGTCGCTGTTCACAGTCACGGACCTTTTTACCTACCGTTCCACCGTAGCCAGCTTTGACATCTCTTACTACCATTACGGCCTGTTTGGCGACCGACTCGTTTCCGACCACGACACGCCGCGGGTCATCCGCTACGCATCGGCCGCCAGCACGGTCACCATGGTTGAGAAAGCCCCGGCACCGGACGCAGCGGATGTGCCCGCGGACGCCCGGGTCACAGCCTCCTTCTCGGCCCCCCTTGACCCCTTCACGCTGACCGGCGAGTACATGGCGCTGTCCCGGATCGATGCAGGCGGCACCTTTATTGAACGCGTTCCCGTGGACATCTCGTACGACCCGGCCACCAACACCGTGACTCTGGACCCGAGCGGGCTGGTTTCCGGCGCCCGCTACCGCGTGGTGTTTGCCGGCGGTTTTCTGGATGCCGACGGCAACACGGTCACGGCCCCTGCCATGTGGTATTTCACCGCCACTGACACCACCGGACCGGTGCTTGCGGGCAGCTCACCCGAGACCGGCTGTGCCTGCATGGCCCCGGCAGCCGGTATCGTCCTGCGCTTCAATGAGCCTGTGGACAACGCAACCGCCGCTGCAGGCATCCGGCTGCTCTCCGGCCTAGAGCCCGTGTGCTTCACCTCCTATGCCGGAGTCGACGGTACGCTGACCATTACACCGGATGTGCCGCTTGACCAGGACACGCAATACACGGTCAACGTTCTGGCCGGATTGACGGATACTGCCGGCAACCCGGCCGAACCGTCCTCGTTCACCTTCACAACGACCGCCCCGGGGGCTGACGTGCCCCCGGGTGCAGTGTACCGGTCCGATGCCATGATGGGCGGCATCTACCAAATCGACCTGCCTGAACTGACCACAACGCAGGTGGGCGCTGACATGGCCATGAACATCACGCCAAGTCCGGACGGGAGCGTCGTGTTCCTCAACACCATGATCCAGAGCCTGGTTGCCCTGGACATTGCCTCGGGCAATACGACGACCCTGGCGGACAATGTGCCCTACGGCCAAACCCCCGTGTTCTCTCCGGACGGTGAAACAGTGTACTACAGCCACCAGAGAGACGGCTATGTCAACCACGATGTCATTGCCTCCAGCCTGTCTGGGGACGCCGCCCACGTCGTTCGGGATTTTCCGTCGGGAACCGTTTCGAGCCTGGCCCTGTCACCGGACGGCTCGGCCCTAGCCTTTTCCCACGCCGAGGGATTTACTGCGCCGAGCCTTTATGTAATGACCCTTTCCAGTTCCCATGAAGCGAGTGTTGCAGATGCCACCCTGCCGGTATGGTCCCGCGACGGGCAGCGGCTCCTGGCGTTTGCTAAAACATCGGCCACCGAATACCGAAACGCCCTTGTGGAGTTCACTCCCGACCTTGCCCCGATCCGCGTGGTACGCGAAATGGAGACGCCCCAGGCGGCGGCATTGTCCCCGGCCGGAAACCACCTGGCGGTGTTTTTGTCCACCGGCATCTACCTGGTTGACCTTGGCACCGGTGACATGCGTCAGACACTTGCCTGCGGCCAGGCCAACATGCAGTCGGCCGTCCGACTGTTCTGGACACGGGACGGGGTGTCGCTGGTATTCAATGCCACCGGCGTTACCGGATCCTGGGATCCGGGCGTGTATGTGCTGGATGTTGCCGCCGGTAAAACGGCCACACTGTTTACGGTGGAAGGAGGGATGCCGGGCATGCCAATGGGGTTTTTCGAAGCGCCTTCGCCCGCCGTTTTGCCCCAGCCCGTCACCCCCGTGGTAACCGACCAGTCCACGGACGCGGCGGTTTCGGTACATATCGACTGGAGCAGCTACACTGATTCTGCCAATGCATCAGAGTACCGGGTGTACCGGGCCGAGGCGCCCTTTGCCAGTGTACGGGATTTGGTGCCGCTTTCCACCACCTCGCAGCAGACCTTCACCGACACCACGGCCGTTCGCGGCACGGCCTGCTACTATGCCGTGACCCCGGTGTCCCCCGCCGGCTCGGAGCGGCAGCTTGTCAGCCTCGCGGGACCGGTGGCGCCCGGCGACGGGGACACGCTGGACAACGCCTGGGAGATGCACTGGTTCGGCTCGCTTGCCGCGGACCCGGCAGCGGATACGGACCAGGACGGACTGGACAACCAGGCCGAACAGCGGGAAGGGACTGATCCCACCAGCGCGGACACGGACGGGGACGGCGCAGCCGACGGTGCTGAAGTCACCCGGGGATTCAATCCGCTGGTAAACGACGTCCAGCCACTTTTGCTGTCCGCCGCGGGGCCGGACGTGGTGGTTTCCGAGACGCTGACGCTTTCAACCTCAGGCGGCTCCGGATTCTACACCTGGTCCACCGACGGTGCCGGGCAGGCCACGGTCAGTCCTGCGGGCGTTCTCACCGGCGCTTCTGCCGGTCCGCTCACAATCACCGCCCGGGACAGCATTTTCCCCGATCTTGTATCCAATCCCGTGACGGTTAACGTCCTGGCCGAGCCCTTCGGCATCCGGCCCGGCTCGCCGGTGGCCCTGCAAATTGACGGATACGTGCGGCTGACGGCCCCGGGAGGCAGCGGGTTCTACGAGTGGCAGCTGTCTCCGGACGCGCCGGCCGACCTTCAGGAATCGGGCGCCGGCTGCCTTGTATCGGCCACCGAACCGGTCGGAACCTTCGATATCACAGTCACCGACCTTCTGGTGCCCGAGCGCATCCCGGCCGCGGCCACCCTGATTATCCAGGCCATCCCGGGTGATATCACCGGCGACTCAATGGTCGGTCTGGACGACGCCGTGCTGGGCCTTAAGATCCCCACGATGCCGGCACCTGCCGACATGGTGAATCCCAACGGCGATGCAGACGGCGACAGCCGGGTGGATTTCCGCGAAAGCCTATATATCCTTAGAAAAATAGAAAGATAAAGCGATGCGGCACCGGCTGCATCGCTTTATTGCTTTGAATGGTCGAGAGCCGGCCTGACGCCGGCTCTTGGGAAGGAAGGGGTGAAACCCGCAGTTTTTACCCGTCAAGCAGCCCGCCGCGAAACGCCTTGAGGTAGTTCATGCAGAAGTTGTCCTTGCCGGCAAGGGCCTCGGCCGTGACGATGGCGCCCATCATCCCCTTGTCCAGGGGGTTGACGATGGCCCCGTCCAGACCCTTGGCGATGGCCTGGATCATAAAGGCCCGGTTGACGTATTTTCGGCCGGGAAGACCGTAGCTGATGTTGGAAAGGCCGCAGGCGGTGTGAATGCCTTTGAATGTTTCCACGATCTGCTCGATGGAGTTGATGAACTCCATGCCGAAGGTGTTATTGACCGACAGGGGCTGGACCAGGGGATCGACAAAGATGTTCTCCATCTTCACGTTGTTCTGAAGCAGCCCGTTGACCAGCTTGTCGGCGATCTTCATCCGGTCCTCGACGGTCTCGGGCATCCCCTCATCGCTCATGCAAAGGGCGATCACCTTCATGTCCGTGCCGGCGATGATCGGCATCAGGTTCTCGTAGCGCTCCTTTTCAAGCGAGATGGAGTTGATCATAGGCGTTCCCTGGTGAACTTCCAGAGCCGCTTCGATGGCCTTGGGATCCGGGCTGTCGATGGCGCAGGGGGTGTCGGTGACCGCCTGGACCTGACGGACCAGCCAATTGAGGTACTCGGGCTCCTTGCCCACAAAGATGCCGGCATTGACATCGATAAAATTCGCACCGGCCTCGGCCTGATCCGTGGCCACCTTCTGAATGACCTCGGCATCCTCGGCCTCGATGGCCGCGCCGATGGCCTTGCGGCTGGCGTTAATCAATTCTCCAATGATAATCATCTGGGATCTCCTGAATTTTTAAGAACTAAAACCGAAAAAAATTGTTGCACTATTCTAATTTTTCACCCCCACCCGGCCTCCCTCCAGCCTTCGCCAAGGCTTCCGTCTTCGCTGAACAAGCTACGACGGGACAAGTCGGCGCGACAGGCCATCAAGGGGGAGGAGGAAAAAAACTTCCCTCCCCTGGTGGCTTGTCCGCCGTAGCGGTAACCGCGAAGGATGGGGAGGGATTGAGGGAGGGCGGATAAAATCAGACTCGCTTTTCAAATTGGTTAAAGGCCCCATATACCTCTGAAGCAACTATAGTGCATCAGCACCACGAATGTCCCTTCCCCCGCCAACCGGCAACGCCATTCCACCGGCCACAAGCGTTTTGTTTTCATATCTCTCATGGCAATCTGATGATTTCTTATCAGTCCTCTCCAGTGACTCTCTCATCTGATTCAGTATGTCACACCACAGAGTGGCGGTTTCCGGACCGATCCGGTCGATCAATTGACAGATCGGTGAGAGAATAGTTTCTTCTATCCGATTGAAATCGTTTTTTACCGTCGAAGTCAGCCGAACAATAACCTTGCGCCTGTCCTGAGGAACAATGTCGCGTATCAGCAGGTCTTTTTTTACCATCCGGTCGACCATTGCCGATGTCGAGGCGACGGAAACATCCAGAAGATTGGCCAGTTCCGTTATGCTAACCTGCTTGCGTTCCCGAACGATATTGATCACCTGCAGTTGCGAAGGGGTAACCTCAACCGAACCGGTCGGCGCAATGCCGTTTCGCATGCAAATTTTCGATCGCTCATTAATGAGTTCCTGAAGTGTTTTTACCGATCCGCAAATTTGGCGTGCATAGTCGACTGCGTCAGTTTGTGGCATAACAACCTCCATCGTTCAGAAGAGATTTTTTAAAAGCCAAACGGAGTTAATAAATCCGGAAGCACCGTATAGTATTAAGTCGTATTGATGTTTAATACGGTTACATAATCAGTACTCTACCAGTGACTCTTTCAGCTGATTCAGCATGTCGCACCACATAGTGGTTGTTTCCGGACCGATCCGGTCGACCAACTGGCAGATCGGCGAGAGGATGGACTTTTCTATCCGGTTGAAGTCTTTTTTAATCGTCGGCGAAAGCCGGATGATGACCTTGCGCCTGTCCTGAGGAACAATGTCGCGAATCAGGAGGTCTTTTTTAACCATCCGGTCGACCATTGCCGAAGCTGATGCAACGGTAACTCCCAGCAGACTGGCGAGCTCGGTCATGGTCACCTGCTTTCGTTTCTTTATCAAACCTACCACCTGCAACTGAGCGGGGGTAATTTCAACCGGCAGATGAGTTGCTATGCTGTTGCGTGTACATGATTTCGATCGTTCGTTGAGAAGTTCGTGAACGATTTTCACGGAGCCGCAAATCTGTTTCGCATATTCTGTTTTTTCTATGGATGTCATAACGCTTTGCCTTATCTATATCTATTCAGTTAACTTCATTATTGTACGGTTTCTTCCATCGGAGATGACGGATCCCATCCGCCACCCAGGGCTTTGTACAGCGCGATCAGATTGGATGTTACCGTGCCGTCGCTCTGGGCCAGCTGATCCTGGAAAGACAGCAGCGATCGCTCGGAATCCAGAACATTGCTGAAATCCACAAGCCCGGCCTTGTACTTATCCTGAGCCAATTTTACGGCCAGGTCGGCGGCCTCAACGGCATCAACCAGAATATCCCGGCGCACCTGCTCTTCCGCATAGGCGGTCAACGCGTTTTCAACATCTTCAAGGGCTCCGAGGACGGTCACCTCGTAGGCCAGCAGAGCCTGCTCCTGAAGGGCCGTCTGGACCTCGATGTTGCTGCGGATGGCACCGGCATCGAAAACGTTCCAGGACACGCCGGGGCCGATGCTCCAGGTCCGACTGGCAGACTTCAGCCAGCTGCCCGATGAAAGAGATTCCAACCCGATGGAACCGGCCAGGCTGAACTTTGGATAAAGATCAGCAACCGCTTCGCCGATCCGGGCGGTCTGGGCGGCCAGATCACGCTCGGCTTTCCGGACGTCCGGCCGGCGCCGCAAGGTATCGGCCGGAACACCGACAGCGACCGTGAGAGGGGTTACCGGAATGGGCTGAGGCTCCGCCAGTTCATCGTGAACAGCACCGGGCGATTCGCCGATCAACACGGCCAGGCGATTTTTAGCCTCCTCCAGACCGGTTCGAAGGGATGGGATCTGGGACCGGGTATCTTCCAGATTGTAACGAGCCTGCTGGAGATCCAGTGCATCACTCAATCCGGCTTCATAACGGGATCGGATCAACGCGTAGGTTTCTTCCTGTGCGTTCAAGTTGGCCTCCGCCACATCCAGCCGGGTCTGGAAAGTACGCGCATCCACGTAATTCAGGGCCACCTCGGCCAGGAGGCTAACCAGGACATCGTTCAGGTCCTCGCGGCTCGACTGAAGATCGGCCTCGGCTGCCTCCACCGATCGGCGCACTCCGCCGAACACGTCGATTTCCCAGCCGGCATCAAACCCTGCCGCATAGAGATCGACCTCCTTTCCTGTGCCGCTATTTTCACTGCTCCGGGATTTGGTCACCGAACCGGATGCATCCAGGGCAGGGAAAAGACCCGCCCGGCTGATCCCCCGGCGCGCCCGGGCCTCACGGACCCGGGACCGTGCCTGCGCCAGATCGAGGTTTCCCTGGATGGCACGCTCCACCAGACGGGTAAGGATCGGATCATCCAGAGCCGCCCACCAGGCGGTCAGAATGTCGGGAGCCGGCGGCTCACCGATCAGACCGTCCTGCAATTCGGTGTGCCAATCCGCGGGTTCCGGCAGTTCAGGTTTGACATAATCCGGGCCAACAGCGGCACAGGCAGTCAGAAACATGGCAACAAAAGCCGGAAGCAGGCGGTGCAGAATCTTACGGCGCATTGAAGGGACCGCA
>ENA-ORCT01000233-ORCT01000233.1-marine-metagenome-genome-assembly--contig:-NODE-233-length-28695-cov-4.221050_pt1 | contig 28695 bp, 22 predicted proteins | sample MGYA00248632_ERZ508511 | MGnify/ENA primary metagenome ERZ508511 (study PRJEB26182, sample SAMN06268839) | marine metagenome | isolation source: Tt an P1-techrep anaerobic enrichment on pine from sediment...
GCAACCCCATTCGCGAGGATCACCTTGAGAATGGATGTGCGGTTGTAGAAGGTAACGTTGCGGCTGAAGACCACCAGCTGGGTGGAAAAGTCGACTTCCGGAAGCTCCTGCCGGGGCTGAAAAGCCCGCCAAACAGCAACGAAGGTTTTGTCATCAGCGATGTATCCCGCACTCGCCTGCCGCTGGCCGGCAGGCAGCAGATCGAGTTGGGCCACGGGGAAATCACCGCTCCAGCTACCCTGCAGAGGCAGACTCCGCGCTGGGACCGCCGGCGCCGCGGCCTCCACGTACGGTTGGCTGTCAGCTGTTCCGGTGGCGGCGCAGCCCGTCAGAAGGCCACCACTGCAGGCCAGCCCCAGTACCAGAGACAGCATTAGCGCACGTCTCATCATATCCTCCGCATAGATGGCTTTCAGTCTTTGCGATCGATTCCGCTCGCAAGATCACCTCCGTGGAACCTGGGCAACCCGTCCCCTCTCTACTGTCAGCTATTTTTCAATTTCCAGCTGACGGTACTTGGTGTAAAGCAGCCGGACCAGTTCGTATTCGAAAGGCGAGCCGGTTTCGTAATAGCGAAACTCAACCCGGTGCCGCGCATCGACTGCATACAGCCCGACATAGGCCATGCCGAGTTCCTCGTTGTGCTCAAAGTTAAAGGGATCGAGCAGGCTGAAGGCGACCGTATCCGTCACCAGCCCTGTCGTGTCACGCAGATTCGACGGCCCGAAGATCGGCAGCATCAGGTAAGGCCCGTTGCCGACCCCGTAATGCCCCAGGGTCTGGCCGAAATCCTCATTGTGGCGGCGAATGCCCATGGTCGTGGCCGGATCCCACAATCCGCCGATGCCCAAGGTGGTGTTGACGATGATGCGTCCTACGGTGTCGGCGGCACACTCCGGCTTAAGCTGCAACACGCAATTGGCCAGAGTGAAGAGCTGCCGGACATTGGCGAAGAAGTTGCTGACACGGTCCTCGACCGGATCGGGGGTGATGGTTTCATAGACGTTGGTCACCGGCAGGAACAGGTACTTGTCGAAATAGTAGTTGAAGCGGTACACCCCGCGGTTGAACTTTTCCAGCGGATCGTAGACGTCGATCGGATAGGTGACATCCGGCTTAACATATTCGCTGACCGGCCGCATGGCCGGAATCTCCGGCTGACTGGTGGCGCAGCCGCACAGAAACAGCAGCACCAACAGGGTGAGCAGATGAAAACCCCTGGCGAGTTTGGCTCGATTCGGTCCCATGGCGCCCCTCCTCATTGCAGAAAGAAATAGATCATGTCAGCGACGTTCTCGCGATAATCCATGTTGCCGCAGTGACCACCCGTTGGATAGATCGTGGCCCGCGGGCCAAAGATTCGAATCAGGTACTGCAATTCGCCGGGCGCCATGATCACATCGTCGGCATTGTGGAACATGCCGATTTTCTTGGCTTTGACCAGGTAAGGCTCGATGCTGACCAGACTCTGTCTGTCGATCAGCTCCTGCCGGGTCAGGCCAGGTTCGCGACTCTGGAAAAAGGGCAGGAAGAGTTCGTCGAAATATTCGACAAAGGTCGTTCGAAAGGCGACCTTGGCATAATCCGTCGTCGAATCGGTGCTCGACAGCTTCAGGTCCTTGGGCAGAATGTAACCGGCGTTGTTCACGGCATCGGCGGTAAAAATCATGTTGCCGGCGGAAATGCGAAATGCCGTACCGATAAGGGCCTTCATGTCGGCATCGCTCGGTTGGTTCTTTTCATAAACGCGGTAGAGAAATTCGGCGTTGAAGGCCACGTCGTCCGACTCTTGGTAAACCTCGGAAAACTTGGCCATCAAGCGGTCAAAAAATTCGCTGAAATTGCCCGGCCCGCCGGGAATGTTATCCTGCAGCATCGCATCGAGAATCCTCACCGAGCTGTACAGGCTGAGGGGCGGGTTGATCATCAGCACCTTGCGAAAATTGAACAGCTGTTGTTCATCGTCCAGCTTGGAGATAAAGGCCGCCTGGGCGCCGCCCAGACTGTAGCCGGTCAGGAAAAATTCCGAAACCTCGACCCGTTTCTGGATATCGTCCCAGATGTGAGCCATGACCCGGTAGAGGTCCGCGGAATCGTCCTCGAGGCTGCCCGGCATGCCGGTGCTGGAGGCGGTGACGATAAAATTCTCTATGGTTGGCGAGGCCAGGCTGACGACATGGAAGCCGGCCTGGAAAAAGGCCCGTTTCAAAATCTGCATCTTGGGTGACTTGAAGCCTGCGCCGGTACCGGCGACAACAAAGATCAGCGGGGCTTTCTCTTTCTGGTAGGCCAGGGAATAGCGAAAGGCCTTCTCATACCAGAACAGCTTGCGAATCTGCTTCCCTTCAGGGAGCGCCAGCTTGAGTTCCTTCTCCCGGATTTTTTTCGGCAACTCGGCCTTCAGGTCCGCTGGCGTGCCGATGATGGTGGCCGCATAGGCATTGTCAAAGGGATAGTCATAGGGTTTCGCCTTCGCCGGCGCCGGCAGCAGCAGACAAACCGTCAGCACCAACAACAGCCAAAGCCTCATCAAACTTTTAACAGTCAGGCGATCCGTCCGGACTGCCTGTACTCCTGCCCGTATCTCCTCCATGCTGCCCTCCTCTGAATGGCGAGCCGACTGGTTCTTCAGGGCTTTGTTTCCGGAACTTTCCTGCTTCCCTGGCTCATTATAAGCATGCTCTAAGTATAGACAGCTTTGGCCGGTTGACAATAAACGGATTTGTCCCACCCTATCCGCCAAACACTTTTTTATAGCTCGACATTCGAATTTGTCACAGTTTGTGCAGGACACATCGGTAAATGCCTGAAGCGGGCAGCGGAGCGGCAGCGCAGCCAAGATTTTGGCGGGCGCGGCCAGCAAAAATTGGCACTCGTCAAAACAATGACCAACCGCTGTTTTGGATGTGACCTGTGCAATCGATATCTTCAAAGGAGACGATAGAGATAATGGAAGAGACATTAGGCCACGACATTCTGCTGGAGAGCGGCACCAACGAGATGGAGATCCTCGAGTTCTATCTGGGGGAGCAGTCCTTCGGCATCAACGTGCAAAAACTGCGGGAGATCATTCAGTACGAGCCGGAAAAGACCACCACTCTGCCGGAAAGCGAGCCGTCGGTAATCGGCACCTATCTGGTACGGGGCCAGTCCATCACCCTGGTCGACCTCAATCGGCATCTCAACCCCCACCAGGCCGACGGCCAAAGATCGGAGCGACCCATTGTGCTGGTCTGCCAGTTTAACCGCAAAGTGACCGGCTTTCTGGTGGACAACGTCAACCAGATTCACCGCATCAACTGGAACGACGTCCGGCCGATGGCCCCCTTCATCGACAAATTCCGGCCCCGTTTCACCGGCAGCATCAATGTCAGCGAAAAGGAGATCCTGATCGTCGACCTGGAGCACATTCTTACCGAGCTCGACCCCGAGATGAACATGGCATTTGAAGCTGCTGTGGAAAACCAGCAAGGGGACTCAGAAGGTCCGAGCAAAACCGAGCAGCGCCAGCAAATCAAGCTGATGCTGGCTGAAGATTCGGCCATCATCCGGGCCTCTATTCAGCGGATATTAACCGAGTCGGGTTACACTCAGCTGACCGCTTTCGTCGATGGCGAGGAATGCTACAAGACTCTGAAAGAGATTCACGAACAGACCGCCTCGGAAGAGGAATTTTTGCAGCATCTCGATATGCTGGTAACCGACATCGAAATGCCGAAAATGGATGGTTTGACCCTGTGTCGAAAGGTTCGCGAAGAACTGGGCCTGAAAAAGCTCCCGATCATCATGTTCTCGTCGCTGATTACCGAACAGATGGCCACCAAGTGCGAGTCGGTAGGAGCCAACGGTTCCATCAGCAAGCCGCAGATACCTGAACTGGTAGAGATGGTCGACAAGTTCTGCCTGTAACACCCCCTTTGAAGGGGCTAACCATTTAACTCTAAAGCTTTTTCAGACTCAACCGATCTGAACAACAGAAGGCTTCAGAACCCGTCCACCATTTGGGCGTGCCGCTTTCCCTCCTAAGTGGCACGCCAATTTTTTTACCTGGCATGTTCCCGGCACATATCAACGCTTCCTTGCCCGCACGCTGAACATTCCCTATAATCCTGCCACATTCGTCCTGTTGCAAAACATCTGTCGTTCTTATCAAGGAGAATCGCCGTGAGCGCCTCGAACCCCCTGGTCCAGATCGAAACATCCCTGGGTGAAATCGTTCTCGAACTCAACGCGACCAAAGCGCCCGTCACCGTTGCCAACTTTATCGCCTATGCCAACGCCGGCCACTACGACGGCACCATTTTTCACCGGGTGATCAAAGAGTTCATGATCCAGGGCGGCGGCCTGACCCCGGATCTGACGGAAAAACCGACCGGCGAACCGATCAAGAACGAAGCCAGCAATAAGCTCCGCAATAAAACCGGCACCGTCGCCATGGCCCGCACTTCAGAGGTCGACAGCGCCCGGGCCCAGTTTTTCATCAACACCGCCGACAACCGCTCTCTCGACCACGCCGGGTCAAAGCCGGAGGCCTTCGGCTACGCGGTGTTCGGCGAAGTGGTGGACGGCATGGATGTGGTCTATACCATAGAACAGGCGGCCACCGGAAATGTCGGGGATTATCAGGACGTGCCCCTGGAGCCGGTCATCATCGAAAGGGTCACGGTCATCGACTGATCGATCATTTTTGTCGGGCAGGCTTGATGCACGGTCAAGGAATTCGGTTATCATTAAACAAAAGGCACCGAATTCCTCTTACCACGCTGCGGAGCCTGCATGAGAATCTGGCCCATCATCGCGTTGCTTCTGCTGCCTACCTTGGCTAGTGCGATCTGCCAGCCCGAGGAAGGCATGTCCAAGAAAGAAGTCTACGACCTCTGCGGACCTCCCGACTATACGGAAATTGTCTATGGCCAAATCAGAGAAACAGCCATGCCCCTGACTACCGGCGACGCCGAATTGCTGGAAGGAGAGCAGACGATGGTGCTCTGGCAGTACGACCTGTTTGAAGGCGAAGCTAGCCGCATCATCCTGTTCCACAAGGGCCGAGTGGTTAAATGCTGCCTGCCGGAAATCGACTAACACCTGCCCTGTCCTGCACATTTTCACTGACCAAAATCTACCTTTTTACCACCAGTTCTGATGCAAACCTGTCCAAGGTTAATTCACTAAAACTATCCATTCTTTGTTGCATGAAGTTCATCCACCTAGAACAGCCAGGGGCCCTTCGTTTTACCGCCTTGATGGTGGATGATAAATCCTGGGTGATGTAAGCCCCCATTACAGAACAAAATGTAAGAAGGCCCAACCTGATGGGTGCAGGTTGGGCCGCTTGGGGTGTCTTAAGTCGTGACTTGTGAGAATGGGTCCACCGAACAGGACTTCACAGCCATCTGTCTAGTTCTCCGCAACGTTCGAGCTCGTTACGAGCCTTGAACGTTAGCGCGACAGGATCATTCGGACAAAGCGTCACAGATGTCCGTTGTCTTTCCTTTGACCTCTTGAAGCATAAAGGTTCCGTATTCGTCGACCGTAAACACGACACGCCCTACATACTGCTTCGTCGATGGTCCAACGCCGGCCGGAAGATCGCCCGGGAAGAAAATGATAACATTGTGTCCTTCGGTCGAAACAGTGCTCGATCCATCAGGGTTATAGGTTGTGTGTGATACCGACCCATTTCCCTTTATCTTGAACGTGGCGGCGGTTTCCTCATTCACGAACTCCAGGTCGTTTCCTTTGCCGGCAGTGAGCATGCGTACGAGGGCGCCGAATTCGTCTGTCCATTGTTTCACGACGTAATGGTCGCTGGTGGTGACCTTAAGTGTTAGAGCGAAGTCAGAACACGCCACTCCTTCATCAAATGGAATAATAAACTCGTCTGCATTGACTTGGCTCACAGACACCAGCGCGAATGCCAGCATGAATGTGCAGATTGCGGATTTTGTAGTCCTTTTCATGGTCTCTTCTCCTCTCTCAATGGTTGGTCTTACGGTTGTCTTGTTTGTCTGACGTTTATCGCCAAGGAATGCCTTTGCAATAGTGATCGTTACGGCTCGTTTCCGCGATTTCAATAGTGGTAGTTTTTCATCACCTCCTCCTTTGCGAAAAAGGAACTAAGGATAAGAACGGAGATTGCTATCTCTGCCATGGAAAGGATCTCGTAGGTCTGCACCCCCCTTCTCGTTCTTAAAGTGATAAAAAGAATTCCGCACCTAAAAAAATTCTTTTCCACTGAAACAATCTTAGAGCCGAGACACACAACTGCCATACGTATTTGTTCTGATTTTGGAAGCGTAATTTTAGGGGGGGGGCAATACGACTAGGGGTGGGATGATCTACGTAAATAAACCGATACCATTATGAATCTATACTTAGCCTCTGCAGATTTTCCTGGCTCCAAAAGGAGGCCTCCGTACGGTTTTTTACCTTGATTTTTTGATAGATATTGTAGAGGTGGGTACGAACGGTGTGCACGCTGATGTGCAGTTTGTTGGCAAGATCCCGATTGCTCGTTCCAGTGGCCAGGAGGACGAGGATTTCCTTCTCCCGAGGGGTGAGCTTTGCTGTGCTTGGAAATTCCCGATGGCAACGGTGAAAAGCCTCCGATATGCCATCCAAAAGGTATTTGGCCATTTTTTTTCTGGAAAGCCAGATTTCCCCCTTCAAAATAGCCCTCGTTCCGCGACAGAACTGATGTGAAGAATCATCGGGATGGAAAAATCCCCGGACCCCGAGAGACAAAGCAGTCTTTTCAAAAGTGTCGTTTTCCGGGCAATTGTAGAGAGCCAGCAAAATACCGAAGGGGATATTTTGTTTGACCGAATGAACAAGTTCTTCTAAATCGCTACGCATCAGATCGAAACAATCGAGATAAACCAGATTCTTGTGGACCGTTTTGTTCCAGTTCACTTGTGGCAGTTCAAGGCAGGATCTAATCGCGGAATATCTGCATTTGCAGAGGAGGGTATTTTTCATCGAAGAAACAAACAAATCGTTCTGAAAACGATTGGCCCCAACCAGACAAATGTGAATCTCTTTACCGTGCTTCTTCTCCACGATGCTCTCCAGCCGCGCCATAGCTGCCGAAATTATCTTGACATGCTTTAATTTAAGAATGCTTTCTGTCAGCATCAATCCAAGGGAAGCAGTAGGACTTAATTACGTTGCTATGCAAACAGCCAAAGAGGTGTCATTTTTTTAGGGGCTGTCCTGGATATCCATTGACAGAAAATCCTTGGATTAAGACTATTGATTCTGCTTTTAGGTCGGGCAAAACGACAGCGGAGTTCCGTTGATCGAGCCAGCCCGAAAGCTGATCCAGGTCATAGGGTTTATGAAATACCGTGCAGCCAAGTTTTTCGGCCAGGGCTATTTCATCAGGAGTCAAACATCCAGTAAGCACGGCCTTCCTTGTCATGGGAATCTTGCATGAACCGTTTTTTTGTCGTGCTAGCAACCCCAACCCATTGATACCAGGCATCCTATTGTCAGTAAGGAAAAAATGTCCACAAGGTTCTCTCCTAGAACACGTAAATGCTGACCCCTTATGTAGTTCGCAGCAAGCAGCAGAATCGTGAGATATTACATCATAACCCTTTTTCTTTAAAAAACTGGAGAGGGCATATCGGCAAACGTATTCATCATCAACAATAATAGCCCTTTTATCCACAGTGAACTCCGAAAAATTTTTAAAATATTCCAAGTAAAAATTTACAAAAACTGAAACTTATGATATTCAGCAAGGCTACAATTATTTGAATATACCACTATAATAACAAGTTTTTTGGAAGAGATGAAAAACAAATGGTTGCATAAATTGCAACCATAACTCTTGTCTGAAAAATTAATGTAGTTATTTGTCCATGTTTTAGTTAAGACTAAGTTTTACAACAAAAGCCCTCGGTCAGCAGGCCGAGGGCTTTTGTTGTCTGAAATTGGTAGATTTACCAGCCCTCCCCCGATCCAAAGATCGATGGCTCTTCGTGTCTGACGGGTGGCGCAATACTAGCTCCAAGAGAGAGACCAAGGGCGTTTGGTTTTTGAGGTTTCTCCAGGAATATGAGAAGTAAAAAGAGTTTGGCAAGGTGGAAGCCCCTCGCCTGACCGGATGTTAAAGCCCTGCCCAGAACTTAGCCATGCTGATCTACACCGAGTTTGTTTTTATAAATACACGATTATAAAAACATCAAGAAGGACGCAGATCAAAAGATTTTCAATACAGATTCAGGACTTTTTGGGCCGCCCCAAACCCCATTTCCTCATCCCGCTATACGCTGTCGACTTCTATCGGTTTTCTTGTCTTTGAAATAGTTCCAAGCCTCACGTAAAAAATAAACCAACCCCAATGGAGCGAAAATAGAGCAAAATGTCAAAACACCGATCAAGAAAAAATCTTTCCACGTTGTCATGCCCCCTCCATTTCCAATGTTCCCATACAAACTCTAAAAAAATTGTCAATAATCAGAAATTGTTCAATAATTTCAGTTTGATTTTTATTCAAGATACCATGAAATTATTTCAGAAAAACATGATCAGAGCTATAAATTTAGAACATTTTGTTGCTAAAATTGAAACTAATCATTGTCTGAAATTTGCTGGTTTACGAGAAAAGTGCCCGTTCCGTAGGCCGAGGGATTTTAGTGTTTGACCGGTGATGATCAGTAAGGCTCCGCTAGGAATATCAACGGTGTATGAATATCAACGGTGTATCTATTCGGTCGTTTTGTCATCTAAACACGGCGACCGACAGTTTGATTTCGTAACCTCCTAACAGGTTCGCTATTGCGTTTTTTACATTCGAGTTTAACTGCCCAAGGAATTCCCCCGCGCACGGATTACTTTTGACTCTACAATTTTTTTAATCCGTATTTCTTTTTGATTGCGCCTAAAGGCCCACAACAGTCTGGTTACCGGGCACTGGGGCCCCAGCAATTCGAACCACTTTATAGCGTCACGCTCGTCCTTGAACACACGTGTTATGACCCCCACTTTCTGAAGACATGTTTCAACAATATTGAAGAACTTTTCATTTTCCTCGCTGCCTATGTAAGCCGAAGGAATATATTTCAAGGTCGAGTCAATAAACTCATGGCTGTTGAAAAACCAGTAAAAAATATCGACAACTGACAAAAAGCTATTTGCTTTTCTGCAATCGTGTATTACTGAATATTCAAAGTCTTTCGCACGAATAAGTGTATTCTTAAGGTTTGCGACAAGATCTACTTTATTAACTTCTCCGTATATTCTTGTTGTGATTACGCTGTTATTACAATCGATTCTTTCTTCATATCCCATAGCAAGTAATCTCACCGAGCTTCTACTTTGATATACATACTTGAAGTAAGCCAGCTTGCTCCAAATTGTTGACATAAAATTATCATTTGAGTCTATTAGAGGAGCATTAGCCGTTGCAAAACAAAATAAAACAAAAGGTTGCTCCAGACACAACTCATCTGTTCCCCCCCTGACAATAGTGCCAGCGCCAATGAGTCATCTTTGGCATACTAGAAGGCCGGAAGGAGGGCTCGTCGCATGCGAAAGTCCAAGCTTAGTGCAGCGCAGATCATGAAGACTATAAAAGGGGCCGAAAAGGCGGCAGAACCCCTAAGGAGTTCTGCCGTGAACCCGGGCTGTTAAGGTCGGCCTTTTATTGCTGGCAATCCCTCTCCAGCCTTAAGGACTATCTAGCAGTGAGCAAATAACCGAAAATGTCCCATTCCAGGTGGCACTAAAGCAGGAAGGTTTTCACGGCAAGGGCTTGGTTGTCTTACAAGTTGGGTCAGGTCAATCTGCCTAAGAAAATAGGGGGGGGCTCATGCGAATTCTCAAAAATTCTACAATTTGAGAAAAGCCCCCGATCCGGAGAACGGGGGCTTTTTACTTCCATGCCAGTAACTAGTTATGTGCCCTCTAGCCTCGCTCCAGCAACTCAGCCAAAACTGCAAGTGACTCTGGTGACGCTGTACCCTGAAGGCGGGAGAGCTCCAGCGCGGTCGCTCCCAGATCACGATAGAGATTGCCAAATCGCGGATTCCAGTCGGACAAGGCGGCGACTTGCTTGGAAACCATCGAGTGGTCACCTCTCGCTATCGGCCCGGTGAGCGCTTGTACGGTTCCGGAGTTAAAAATATTTTCAACGGTACCACGCACAATTGGTTCCATCACCTGCATGGAAGTCTCTCGGTCCAGACCAGCTTTGAGGTAAGTTTGGGCTCCTATCTCGATCAACGATGTCAGGTAATTGCAGACCATCACCGCCGCAGCATGATAGATGGTTTTAAATTGAGGATTTATGGCAAACGTCTTCCCACCGATGGCCTCGAAGGCCGGACGGAGAACTGCCAGCGCCTGCTCGTCGCCCTCCATTCCACAGAAAGTGCCACTAAAATCCCCTACTGCCACATCAGGATTTGCGAAACTTTTGACCGGATGAACGCTTCCGATCCAAGCTCCGGCCTCTTTGGCTGAAATAAGATCGGCCGAGGGCATGGCACCGCTGCAATGGAATACGACATCGCCAGGTCGCAACAGGCCGGAAGAGGCAAGCACACGGCAACAATCGACTATCTGATCATCAGATGTGCCGATGAAGAACACTTCGGCGGGGCTCATCGCGGCAACTCCGGTGACCGCCCGGCCAGCACCGATGAAGCGTACCGCTGACGAACCACTCTCCTCTGAGCGGTTCAGGATGTCGCCAATTGCAAAAACCTTCTGCTGCCTCCAGAGGCGCCCAAGTGTTTTGCCGACATTTCCGCACCCGATAATATTGAGCTTTCTCATCAATCAGTTCCCTCCACTGGAAACGTACATAACAGGGATCAGGTGGCTCCGCAAATCTGCCTGTCCCTTGCTTCCCTGACATCTTAATCTTTCACACTTCGATATTCTAACCATTTCGACAACCTGGTTATGCATTTGGCTCCAGCGGAAAAGGAAAGTCCACAGAAACCCTTCCTTGTCCACGGAATACACGGAACACACTGAAATAATCATCAACCATTCCGTGCTTTCCGTGTTTTCCGTGGACCGAATGCCAAAGATCATTCTGTTGTTGAGGGAAAGAATATGGACTTTCTCCGTGGCCTCCGTGGGCTCTGTGGTGAAAGTTTTTGACTTTGACAGGTCATCAGCTTGAGGCAAATAAAAACGAGGCTATGGCCACTCAATCCGGTAAAAGAGATCAACGCCGCTCTCGGTGCCGGTCATCGATTCAATATCCCAGTGCTCGCCGAGACTGTAGCGCATGCGGAATTCGCTGGTTTCGCTGAACAGGGACTTGCCGTAGCTGATGTAGAGGTCGGGACTGAGGTACTTGCCGATGGTCAGCAACGAGCCGGCGCCATTGCCATTGTCGTCACCCGCTTCGAAGCCTACTTCCAGCCCCAGCGTGCGCTCAAGTCGGTCCTGCAGCACCGCCGACTCCCCTTCTGACAGCAAAGCCCCGGCTGCAGTCATCATCAGAGCGGCTTCGCCGCTGTTGCGGGCCAGGGGCCGGCCGAGAACGATGTAGGCCAGACGGTCGCTGTCACTCATGGCCGGCTCGGAATAGAGGGTTATTATCGGATCTTTCGCTGTACCCGTAACCCGCACGCCGGCCTTGACACTGCGCAGAACGCGAATGGCCAGGATGTCGAGACGTGGGTTCTCGACCGGACCGTTGAACATCAGCAGCCCCCGCTGAATGTCGAGCTTGGCGCCATAAGCGCTGAATTTCCCTTCGGCGACGGAGATTTTACCCTTGGCCCGCACCTGGTCAATGGCGGAGGCCATCAACTTCAGGCTGCCGGTGAGACGGGCATCGAGCCCCTTGGCCTTGAACAGCACCTGATCCCCGAGCAGCAGCTCGACGTCGGCCTTTAGCGCGAACGGCTCCGCAGGCTCTTCCGGCAGCTCCTGGCTGACGATGATGACGTCTTCGCTCGGGCCCTCGGCCCCTGTGGTGGCAGCACCACGCACCAGCATTTCCGGCACCGTCAGAGCGCCGTTGACCTCCACCCCCTGCAGCGTCCCCTTCAGGGAGAGACGGGGGTTGACCGACAGCTCCAGCTCCGGCAGATGGACCAGCTCAAACCCTTCTCCCTCCAGGGTTGCGGTGTAAGACGCCGGCTGCCAGTCCTGCAGTTGCAGGCTTCCCTTCCCTTGCATAAGGCCCTTGCCCGAGCGCACCGAAAAGGAGCTGAGCTTTACCTGGTCCCCGGCCAGTTCGGCCTGGAGGGTGATATCCTGCAATTCGATGCCGGCGGACGGCACATAGGCACCGGCCTCCTTCAATCCCAGGCTCCCCCCAAGAACCGGCTGGCTCCATTGGCCGGTGGCGGTCAGATCCATCTCCAGCTGGCCGCGGGTTTCCTGCAGCACACCGGGGAAGATCACCGTGACCAGGCCCATTTCACGCAACTTGCCGGTGAGAGTGGCGTTTATGGCTCCCTGCGCCTCAAAAGCCAGGGGCAGGCGGGCCGGCAGGGGCAGCTGAAACTTGCCGTCGAGGCGACCGTACTCTTCGAGCACCAGGGCGACCCCGCCCTGCAACTGACGATCGTGCCAATCCCAGTCGAAGGTGCCGCTTTTCAGCAACAAGGAAAGGCGGCCCTCGCCCACTGTTCCCACCAGGCGCCCGCCTTCTACCGCCGCACTGCCGGTCGCGCTGAAAACACCTTCCGACCCCCAATCGCCGCTGGCTTTGCCGTCCAGCTGCCCCGCAGCGGTCATCCCCGACGGCAAAAAGGGCTGAACACGTCCCAGGTTGAGGTCCTGCCAGTCCAGCTGCCACTGAACGTGCTGCGGCAAGCGCTTAGCGGCCGGCTCCGGCGAACGGCAATGTCCCTCCAGACGGCCGCCTTCATCCATGTGGAGCTGAATTTGGCCCTCCAGGCCGCTGCGGTTCCAGGCCAGTTCGGCCAGGCCCCGCTGCAGCCCGACGGTAAGATGCTCCTGCACCAGCTTGCCGTTCAGTTCGACCCTGGCCGCCAGATCAGGAGCGCCGCCTTCCGGCAACTTGAGATCCACATGCCCGCTGCTTTGACCGCTGAGCTGATAGGACGGCAACCAGGGATTGGCCCGCGCCAGATCGATTTGCCGCCATTTCCCGCGCACCTGACCGGAGAATGGCTGCAACTCCAGATCGGCTGCTGCGGACAGCCCCTCGTCAGCAGTACCTTGCAGCTCTAGCTCGTCAAAGTTCAGTTCCCGGGGAGAAACAGTCACGACCGTCGGTTGCAGCAGACGGAAGGGTCCGGTCTTATCCTGCAGGACCAGCCGTTGCAGACTTCCCTGCCACTTCTCCTGCTGGTATCCGCCGGCCAGACTCAGCTCGATCGAGTTATCAGCACCCATTTGCAGGCTGGCATCCGCCTCATGGCTTTCCAAGGTGCCGAGTACCTGCAACTTGCCATCGATCGCAGGCAGATCGGCGGCCTGCAGCTGGCCGACCTGCAGCTTCAGTTGTCCCTGCCCCTTTGCCGACCGCTGCTCGGCAGCAAAGTCTACGCTTTGCAGCGTCAGGTCACCATAACGGATATTTCGCCCGCTGCCCTGCGCTGCACCGCTCAGCTCCTCGTTCTGCCAGCGCAGCCAGCCATCGCCCTGTAGAGCCCCCTCCGCCTCAGACAACCAGGCGGACAGCTCTGCCACGCTGGCCTGAAAATCGATCCGTTGACTCAACACCCCATGTGCGTTCAGCGTGGTCCCCTTGCTTTTCAGCTCGAGGGCCGCCAGTTCCAGCTCACTATCCCGCAGACGGGCATCGACCTGTCCGATCAAGGGATAGCCGCGCAGCAGGCTGTCATGCAGCCGGCCCTGCAGCTGCAGCTCCATCGGCTGATCCTCCGGCTGCCTCCAGAATCCGGCGAGGTCCAGGTTGACGGTACCGGACAATTCGCTCCGATAGACGCCGGGATTGAGGTTACGGCCGGCTAGCCGGCCTTCAAGCAGAAGTTCCGGCTGCCAGGCGACGCTCAGCTCACCCTGAATTTGTCCGCCGAGCAGATGGGCGTCGAGCCCGGTCAGGTTCGCCTGAGCATCGTTACCGGAAAAATCGCCGGCCAGACGCAGGGCCTGCCAGCCTTCGACACGGTTGTTCAGTTCGAACCGGCCGCGATAGTCGTCCAGGCTGCCGCCAAGCTGCACGGTGCCGCCCAGGTCGGTGGCCTGGCCGGTAAAACGCGAAAGATTCAAATGTTCCAAAACCAGGTCGGCCTGTACTTCCACCGGTTCAGCCGCCCAGCCGAGGCGCAGGTCGCCGGCAATCCGGCCCCGATCCCCGACCTGGCGCAGCTCCAAACCCTCCAGGGAAAGCTGCTGTCCGCTGAGGACGAGTTGACTGGTCAGATCGAGTTCACCGCTCGGTGCGCTATTAGCGGAAAGGCGTATTGTACCGGCAAAGCCGTCCCCATCGGGGCCTGGCTGCAGTTCCAGGTTCAGGCTCAGTTCAGCAGGCTCGCTGGCCACATTCTTGAGCCGGGCGTCCCCCTTGAGCCTCAGCAACGGTTGGCCCCAGCGCGCTTCGAGGTTCGCAGCCAGCTCCCCTTCCGCAGCCAGTACAGTGAAATTATCGACTTCCAGGCGATTGCCGGTCCACTTGACCCGGGCAGCCACCCGCTCAATGAGCAGCGCCGGTTGGTCGGGCCGCTGCCAGCTCAGCCCCAGCAGCTGCAGCTGCTCGATTTCGGCCTCTATCCAACGCAGCCAGCCGGGCAGTTCGGGCCAGCGCAAGGGCTCCGCCGGCCGGCTCGGCTCGGATTCGGCGGAAGTGAACGAGCCGTCGAGATGCAGGCCGTCGACGCGCAACTCGGTCAGCAGCAGCTTGCCGCGCAACAGGTTCGCCGGCCGCCAGGCAAGCTCCAGCTCCTCCACCGCCAGCTCGCCCTCAGGCGCGCTGGCCGCAATTCCAGTCAAAAGTAGACGGTCGCACAGCCGTCCCTTGACCTGCTGAACGGTCAGCACGATCGGTGCCTGCCGCACCAGACGGTCGACCAGCCAGCGCGCACCGCTGTTGGTGGCGAACAGCCAGCAGGCTATGCCGACCGTCAGCAGCAGGGTCAGGACCAAGGAGAGGCCGATTGCGTATTTCCAAAAGCGTTTCACCATCCGAACCCGATGCTGAGATGAAGCCGATAGCCGGGGTCAGGCTCGCTGATGTCCCGGGCGATATCGAACTTGACCGGCCCGATCGGCGTATAATAGCGCCCGCCGAGGCCAACCCCTTCGGCCGCTTCGAAATCGGATAAGGAGTTGAACGCATTACCGACATCGTAGAAAGCCGCCACCCCCCAGTTCTCGCCGATTGCCCGCTCCAGCTCAATGCTGCCGACCAGCAGATGCTTGCCGCCGATCACCTCGCCTTCGTCGTCCTCCGGGCCGAGGGACTTGTAGGCGTAGCCGCGCACGCTCTGGTCGCCGCCGGCGAAAAATCGCAAGGACACGGGGATGTCCTGCAGCGTATCGTCCTGCAGGGTACCCGCACCCTCACCGCGCACAAAGATGGTGAAACGCCACGGCAGAGGCACCATGAAGTTGCCGGCGGCCAACAGTTGCAGCAGGCCCACATCGGACCCGAGCCACTGGTCGCTGCCGCGCAGCTCCAGCTTATACTGGTAACCCTTGCGGGGGCGTACCAGATTCCGGTAACCGCGATGGGAAAAGCGCACCCCCGGCATGATCATAAACACCCCGTCCTTCTCGTCCGCCACATCAAAATCCTCGTAAAACACCTGGGTGTAGACCGAGCCCCTCTTGCCGCGACCGAGCGTCCGGGCCCGCTCGATCTCGGTGTAGACCTTGCGCGTCTTAAAGGCATCGACATCTTCCTGCTCCAACCCGGCCCGCAGGGCGGTAAAACTGTGCAGCCTTTTCAGGTCGGGCCAGATGTAGGCCGCCCCGAGTATCTGCCGGACCTCGGACACGTTCATTTCCAGGTGCAGCTCATGCCCCCGCTCGAACACGTTGAGGTTCTCGAACTTAAGGCTCACCCGCGCGCCGGTATCGGTGCCGTAGCCGACACCCGGCCGCAGGCGCTTGGAGGCCGATGGTTCCAGGGCGATTTCGACGGGGATGTGCTCATCGACGGCGGCTGGCCGGTCGGGCAACAGGCGAATTTCCCTGAAGCGGTCGGAGTCGAGATAGTTGAGTTGGGTCTGGCCAAGGCGGGACTGGGTATAGACGTCGCCCTTGGCAAAGCCCAGATAGCGACGCAGAAAGGGTTCCGGATAATTGTCCGCACCGGTGAGGCGTACCTCGCCAAAGTAGTAGCGCGGACCGGTTTCCAGGGCCAGAAGGACATCCGCCGTATTACGAACAAGATCGACGCGGATTTCGTGAAGCCGATAGGCCGCGTCGAGATAACCGATGGCCACCGCTTGGTCCTGCAGACCCTTTTTGGCCTTCTCGTATTGATCCTGGCGCAACACACCGCCCGCCTGCAACGGAAAGCTGTCCCGCAACCTGACCAACGACTTCCGCTGCGCTCCGGGACCCTCAAGGGTAACCTGCACCCGCTCCACTCGCACCGGTGGGCCCGGCTTGATGGTCACGGTCAGCAGCTGCTCGTTCTCCTTGAGCGTTGTCAGGTCGGTGTGGACTTCTGCGGCATAAAACCCAAAAGCTTCCAGAGCCTGGCGCACCTTGTCAGGCACCTGGCGCACAAACCTCTCCAACCAGCGCTGATCGACGCTGCCGTTTTTCACCAGCCCCGGCGGCAGCGTTAATGCCGCCTCCACGTTGGCCTGCGCATCCTCGTCGAGCCCTTCGATCTTCAGGCGCAGGGGCTCGGCGGCCAGGCCTCGGCCGGCCAACAGCCAGCAGCAGATCAGCGTCGCAATACATGCGGTGGCAAAAGATTTTTTATAAAAGGTGGTTGAAGGCATCGTTTCTCTGTCTCTTCAGGCCGAAGCGCCGGCAGAGGAATAGCCAGCCGTTCCAGATCTGTCGATCACTGCACTCTTTCCATTCTACCTCATTAATCGGGAGCAACGGATGCCGGCAAACCAGGGAATTATGTCTATTGTAAAAGGGAAGTCGCTGTCAGGAAAGGTGTTGGGAAAAAATCGGAAGGGGCGGAGGCTTAATCAGCGATCCAGAGGCTAGGCTGATAACCGGATGAGTTGGCTAAGTCCAGGACCTGCACCCTGTTGCGGCCCTGCTGCTTGGCCTGATACAGGGCCTGGTCGGCCAGGCTGACCAGCGCCTCGGGCTCCAGGCCCGTTTCGGGCACCAGGCTCGCCACGCCGACGCTCAGGGTGACGTGCTGGTCGACGGAGGAGGTCTCGTGAGGAATCCGACGTTTCTGTACCGCCTGGCGGAAAGCTTGGGCCACTGCCAGCGCCCCCTCCAGGTCTGTATCGACCAGAATGGCGGCAAATTCCTCGCCGCCGTAGCGGGCGACCAGATCGCCCGGACGATGTACATTTTCGCGCAAGGCATGGGCCACCTCGCGCAGACACTGGTCGCCCTGCAGGTGACCGTAGGTGTCGTTGTACTGTTTGAAGTAATCGACGTCGCAGAGAATCAGGGCCAGGGGGCGCTGTTCGCGCAACATCCATTTCCATTCTTTGGCAAAACATGCGTCGAAGCGACGGCGATTGGCCAGACCGGTCAGGGTGTCTTCCTGAGAAATACGCTGCAGCTCGGCGTTGGCTTCGGCAAGTTCGGCGTTCTTCTGCTCGATCTCGGCCATCATCAGATCAAATTCGCCGGCCAGCTGGCCGATCTCGTCCCGCCGTTTAAGCTCCAGGCGCACCGACATGCCGCCGCCTTCCCCAATAGCCCTGGCGTGTCCGGTCAGGCGCTGCAGAGGTCCGATGACGATCTGCTGCAGCAGGGTCGACATCAGCCCGAGAAAAACCAGGCCAGCCAGAACCAGCGACAGCACCACATGATGCATGGCCAGATTTATGGTCCGAATAAACAGCCGAGGGCTCTGCACTCGCAGCAGGAAGGCCGGCTTTCCGGTCAGATCGGAGTAGACCTGCGAGGTCACCAGGATTTTCTCATCGGATTTGTCGAAGTTGGAAAGCTGCGAATCTGCGAGAAACAGTTGGCGCTGCTTGTCCGGCATCTCGCCCAGCGACAGGAAGGAAAATTCCAGCCGTGTACGCGAGATAAGCTCAACAGACAGGTCCTTATCCAACAAGCGCCCCATTATCAGGGTGCCACGCACCGGCCCCTCATTGTCGCTGGTCAACACCGGGCGCGCCGACAGCAGCAGCGGACCATGCTCGGTCGACAGAATGCCGCTTAACTTGAGCTCGGCATAATTCGGACCTGCAGGAGAAAGTGGCGACAGGGTCAGGATTCCGGGCTGCAGAGACTGAGCAAAAAGAGCCAGGGGCAGAGGCTGCCCTTCGCTCAGTTCATGGGATCCCCCCCACACCAGGCGGCCCTGAGTATCGAAAAAATAGATGAGATTGATTCGGTTATCGAGAAAGGTGCTCAGAACCAGGTTGCTGTCCACATACTCGGCATCCCGGGAGGAGACAAAAACGTAGGTGTCATCCCAAGCCGCCCAGTCCCAGCAGACCCTGTCCAAATGATCGACTTCGTTTTCCAGAGCAAAACGGACCCGCTGCAGATCCTGCATGGCCTGGTGCTCTTCCATCCGCAGAAAACTGGGGAAGAGAATCCAGTGGTGGATGGCATACTCCACCCCGCTGTAAAGCAGAATGGCGCCGAGCACGATCGACAGGACTTTCCGACGCAGGGACATTATTCACTCGTTGACGGCTGGCATAAACTCCGGGGCAGGCTGTCTTATCGGCCAAGAGCAGCCAAAATCGTGCCATGAACAAGGCCCCGTCCTCCTGCCCGCCCCTTAAAAAGGAATCCGGCTAAGTTACTGTGAAAACACAATCGATGCAAAGACCTTTTTCGATTTTTAGCTGACCTCACAAAAGATCTATCCGCCGGCCCACTGAACCTGCAGACGCTTTTTGCGCCAGAGGTAATAGGGCAGACCGCTCAGGGCAATCAGGATGCCGAGAAGCGAGGTGCCGGGAGTGGCCCAGCAGATCTGAACCGCAATCCACAGGTAGGCGGCGATAAACAGCAACGGTACTACGGGATAACCCCAGGTACGATAGGTCCGCGGCTGACCCGGGCAACGGTAGCGCAATATGAAGAGCGCCAGGCCGCTGGCGACACTGGACAGCAGCATGACGAAGACCACGTAGCCGAGAAGCTGGTTGAAGGTGCCGAGCAGAACCAGCAGACAGGAGAGCAGACACTGGCAAAGCAGCGCCCAGGAAGGTGTACCATAGTCGCAGTGAACTCGCCGAAAACGGGACCAGAACAGGCCGTCTTCCCCCATGGCGAAGGAAACCCTCGCCCCGGTGAGAATGGTGGCGTTGATGCCGGCGGCGATGGCCAGCATGATCGGCAACGATACCAGGCCGGCCACAGCCGGGCCGTAAAGGATCTCCATAGCGAGCTGGGCGACGTTGACCGCCCCGTGCAACCGCTCCATGGGCAGGGCGTAGAGATAGACCAGGTTGACCAGCAGGTAGGTCGCGGTCACGCAGAGGGTGCCGAGAATCAGCGCCAGGGGCAGATTGCGCTGCGGGTTGCTGACCTCGCTGCCGACGTAGGCAGCGGCAAACCAGCCGCTGTAGGTGAATATCACGGCAATCATCGGCGTGGCGAACAGCTTGGCAGGCGAAACAGCCGGCAGCCCCGCTGCACTCAGGTGCTGCCAGCTGCCGGCACCGGAGCCGAGGCCGGCGGCGATGAACACCAATAGGGTCAGCAAAGTGCCGAGAGTGAAAAGATTCTGGGTGGTGCCGCTCAGGCGCAGGCCGCGGTGATTGATAAAGGAAAATCCCAGAATCACCGCCACCGCCAGCAGCTTGCCCTGAGCGGCGGTCAACCCCGGCATTAACAGGCCCAGATAACTGACCAGACCGATGGCCAGCGCGGCGATGGAGCCGGGATTGATCACCCAGAACAGCACCCAGCCGAGCAGAAAGGCAGCCCAGCGCCCGTAAGCGGCCTTGAGATACTGATAGTCGCCTCCGGCCAGGGGATACATGCCGGCCAGCTCGGCATAGCTCAGGGCGCCGCAGATGGTCAACAGGCCGCCGAGCAGCCAGATGCCGAGAAAAAGCCAGGGATGGGGCAATTCACCGGCGAGAAAGCCGCTGGTGGTAAAGATGCCGGCGCCGATCACATTGCCGACGATCAGCAGCAGGGCATCGCCCAGATTGAGCCGACGATTCAGTGGCACCCTTCCCCCCCTTCCGCCAGACAGGGACCGACGTAGATCAGGCCGAGGAACGGTTCTTTTTCGCCCTGAGCTGTGTCGAGCACTTCGCCGAGGGTTGTAATCAGCTGGTGTTCGCGATTCTGAATACCGGCAGCGTAAACCAGCCGCACCGGCGTGGCGTCGGTATAATGGCGCTGCAGCAGCGGCACAAGCTGCGGAAGGTCCTGCAGCCCCATGAAGATGGCAAGGGTTTCGCCGTTTTCCGCCACTGCCGCAACCAAATCCTCGTTGTTACGCAGACCTCGCGGAGCGGTGAGGACAATGGAGCCTCTGGCACTGACATCGAGGTTTATAAACGCATTGGCAGCATTGAAGGAGCTGAGCCCTGCCACTGTTTCGATTTCTTCCTCGTTCAAAAACTCGCGAATCCAGCGCGAGCTGCCGAAAATCATCGGGTCGCCCCAATCGAGAAAAGCCACATCCCGCCCGGCATCCAAGGCCCGGCGAATCTTGGCAGCGTTGGCGCGCCACTCTTCTTCCCGCAGTCGGTCTCTCTCGGCGGCGGACAGTAGCTTGTCCCCGTCGCGCTTGGCAAAGGCAAAGGGATCGAACAGCACCTCCTTGCCAGTGAGGTAACGAGCGTAGCGATTTTGAATATCCCCCGGCGCCGCTATGGCATCGGCTCGCGCCAGAGCGGAGAGGGCCTCGAGGGTGATCTGGCAGGTGTCGCCGGGACCGACGCCGATCACCGTCAGTTTCGGTTTGCGGATCGGCGTCAGCATTTCGATGCTCGCCACGTCCCGCACATAACGGTTGGCAGAGGAATCGGGCAGCACCAGCCACCGCTCGCCCGATTTTCCAAGGGGCTTGCCGTCCATGCGCTCGGCAAGCAGAATCCGCCGACCGAGGGGCGACCAGAACAGCTCGGCGCAGGACAGCAAAGAGCGGTAGCCGTCGCGGGAACGGATCAGGATCGCTGCCTGCGGATCGTCCTTAACCCCGGCCTGGCGCAGGACATCGACCAGCGGCGTGCCGGAAAACTTCTGCACTCCGTCGAAACGGGAACCGCTCCAGACGATCTTGGTAGTCACTTCGGTGACCGGTCGATTTCCCGGCTGCGGAAGGGGCACCGCCTCAACGCGCGACGTTCGCGAGGGATCAACCACCTCGATGGCGATAATCTCGTCCAGCGAGCGGTCACTGTAAAAATCACCGCCCAACACCAGTCGTGGCAGCGTCAATGGTTTTGGCGATACCTCCCCCTTGGTCAGCAAGGATTCGGCGGCAAAGGCCACGATCACGTCGGCCGGCCGGCCATAGGCCACTTCCGCCCAGGACAGAAGAGCCCGCTGTCCCTTGCGGTTGCGGACCTCGATGGCCAGGTCGATAGCCTTGGCGAAATCGCTACTTTCTTTTTCCACCCCGGCGGCCTGCAAAAGGACCTGCAGAGGCACCCCCTGATAGCGGTAAACGCCGTGAAAAGTGCCGTCTCTGCCGACCTCGGTGGCGCGCAGCGATACCGCACGGTAGTTGGCCAGATCCTGCAGGGTCAGCCGTTGGGGGTGCTTGGCCAACCCGGTCACCGTCACCACCGATTCGACGACTGCCTGGGCTGGTTCGGTATAGCAGGAGAAAAAACTGAACAGCAACGCGATACATAGCCATGTCTTGCGCATTATCTCCTCGCCTTTCTATCAGGATGAAAAAAGGGGCAGGTCCTCGTCACGCTGCGAACCTGCCCCGGCTTTTCTTTTTTTGCGTACTCCTACTCGTACTCGTACGCGTACTCGGAATTTCTCAGGTCACGAGTACGAGTACCGCCCCTACGGGACTGAGTACGAGTTCGAGTACGAATATACGCCATGCCTTACTGGCATTCGCTGGAGCGCTGATGGAGGCGCGGCCCCATGTAAATCAGACCGAGGAATTTTTCGTGGTCGGCCTGCAACTCGCCAACCGTCTGGCCGAGATCGGTACGCACCAACCGTTCGCTGCCGGCCACACCGGCACTGTAGACCAGGGCCACCGGAGTATCGGCCGCATAGTAGCGGTCGAACAGAGGCTTCAGCTCCTCGAACTCTTTCAGTCCCATGAAGATGGCCAGGGTATCGCCGCTGTCGGCGACCGCCTTGAGCAGCTCGGGATGTTCTTTGAGTCCGCTGGGCATGGTGATGGCGATAGAGCCGCCGGCACCGATATCCCGCTGCAACATGGCATTGGCAGCATTGAATGAACTCATCGCCGGCACGGTCTCGAGCTGGTCGTCGCTGAAAAAGGCGCGAATCCAGCGGGAGCTGCCGTAAATAAGCGGATCGCCCCAGTCGAGGAAGGCAACGCTCTGGCCCTGTTCGAGAGCCTGACGAATCTTGGCCACGCCCGCTTCCCGCGCAGCGGCGACCTGCTTCTCCAGCTGCTGTGCATTAAGTTCGGGATGGTCCTTGCGATAGATGTGCTTGATCAATTTCAGCGGATCGAACAGGTTCGGCTTGTCACCCACATAGGACGCGAAGCGCTTGGCGATATCCTCCGGCGCCACCACCACGTCGGCCCGCGCCAGGGCACTGATTGCCTCCAGAGTCAATAGATCGGTATCGCCGGGACCGACGCCGATGATGGAAATTTTTGGTTGGGCCTTCAGGTCGACAACTTCGATACGATCGACGGCCAGCACATCCCGGTCGTCGACCAGCTCCTCGGGTACGACAATGCGGTACTTGCCGCCCCGCTGTCCCTGCAGCAGCTTGCCGTTGTCGCTCTCGGCAAGCATGATGCGTTTGCCGGCGAACGACTGAAAGAGTTCACCGAAGGAAAACAGCGCCCGGTAGCCGTCCGGCGCCGAGATCATCACCGCTTTGGTCAGTTCGCCTCCGGCACCGGCCTTCTTCAGAACCTTGGCCAGGGACACCCCTTTATAGCGGTGCAGACCGTGATAGCCCATATGGACACCGACCACTTTCTTCGACATCTCCATACGGGGGAATTCCTTCATGTCGGAAAGGGTCAGCTCCTTTTCCACCGCACCGGTCACCAGGAACTCTTTGGAGTCGAGCTTGGCGGACCGATCGACCTTGAGGGGCGGATAGAGGTCCAGAACCTCGATACGGGTGATGCCCTCCAGGCAACGGTCGGTATAGAAATCCTTGCGCATCAGCAGCTTGGGCATCAGCGCCGGCCGCTCGTACTGTTCCAGCGACTGCCGGTAGATTTCCGGACCGTGACATTTCTGACAGCGGGCTTCGGTCATCATTGGCTTGACCGGAGTCGCGGCGTAGGCAATGGTTATCTCTGCCGGATTGCTGTAGTAGATTTCGCCCCAAGACAGCACCACCTGCTTGCCTGCGGCGTCAGTTACACGAATGGCGAGATCGATCTGCTTGTTGAAGGGTTGGTCCTGCTTGACGATCTCGGCCATGTCCAGCAGGGTGCGCAGCGGCACCGCTTTATGCAGATAAACACCGTGGAACTTGCCGTCGCGGCTCACCTCGTTGAGCTGAATCTCCACCGCCTGAAAACGACTCAGCTCATCAAGGCTCAGCTTCAAGGGACGCTTGACTTCACCGGTGATGGTCAATCCCCGTTCGGCAAGCGGCCCGTGGTTACCCATGGCCAGTGCGTTGCCAGAAAACAGCAGCCAGACCAGAAACAGTCCGAACAGTTGGGCGAATCTTCTCATTATCCTTCTCCTCCGTTGCGAATCTTACGGATTTGCGGAAAATACCAGATCATCAGCAGACACAACACGACGTTACCGAGCAGGATCAACAACAGGCCGGGGTCCTTTTTTACAGTAATTTGTAACGGAGGCAGCTCGTCGGTGCCGGGCTTGCCAGCCATGCCGAGATGCATGCTGTACCCCTGCCAGTAGATGGGTTCGAGAATGGCGATCTGCCGCTGCTCGACGTTGGCACCGTTCTTCAGCTCCAGAGTCGCGGTACATTGGCGCATTTTTCCTTCCAGTGCCGGTTCCTGCCAGTAATCGTAATGCCGTTCAAGCAGGGTAACCTGACAATCGTCGAAGCTGACCTGCTCGCCGACCGCCGCCGGCAGGCGCTGTTTGCTGCCGGTAAATTCGGTCAGGGCATGACCTCCAATAATGAACAGAAAACAGAAATGCATGATCGAAGGCGCCAGCAGCAACCAAAAGATGCTGCGCCGATGATGTTGACGGCGCCTCCAGAGGAAGACGACCCGTTCAAGGGTGCAGACCAGGGTGTTGGCAAAGAGCAGAGCAAGCAGGCCGAACAGTGTAAAGATCCACCAGCTGTGGCCGTCGCTGCGGGTCATCAGCCAGGCGGGGAACAGCCTGGTGTTGAGTTCGCCGAACACCGGCATGAACTTGGCGTAGAAGCTGCCGACGAACAGGTTGACGGTGAGCAGAGCGAGCAGCCAGAGGGTCAGGCGGATGCCGGCCAGGGCCTTCCACAAGCGCTTAATCATGGCTTTCCTCCGTCAATTCGGGATTGCGGCAGGCACCGGGCACGGCACCATGCGGCACGGAACCATGCACCTGTTCCTGGGCGGTCACTCGCGCCTCACCTCTACCAGAGCCTTTGCCGGACCCCTTGGCCGGATTGAGCACGGTGAGATGAGCCGCCACCTGGAGAGCATAGGCGACGACCAGCACCACCATGGCGCCGGACAGTGCCCAGCGTGCCTTTCTTCGGATATCGAAAGAACGGTCGAAATGGGTATGCAGATAGCCGCAATAGAGGCACCAGATGGCCGCCGACTGCAGATGCCGCTCTCCCCAGTGGAAAAGACTGGCCCAGCCGAAATAACTCCACACGGCACCGACAACCTGAGCCAGGCTGTAAAGGATAAAGCCCCAGATGGCCAACTGGTTGAACAGCAGGTCCTCATCTCGCCGACGCAGCTGCTGCCAGGCAAACCAGCCGCTGGCGAGAAAACAGGCGACGGCCAGTACCTCCAGACAGAAGAACATCGGTGACGACCAGGTGGCGGTAAAAGGACCGGGCGGGGGAATCTGCACCGGTAGAGCCAGGGTAGTCAACATCGTCAGGGTCGCCAGCCAGCTCATCGAAGCCGCGTCCCGCACCCGCCCGCGCATCAGGCAGGTCAGGCCCACAAGAGCCAGAGCCCAGGGCAGAAACAGGGCGCCATTGAACACCCCGTCGAGGGAAAAGATCCCCCAACTCCAGCAGCGCGCCAGCAGACTTGCCGTATGGATGACAAACCCGATTCCCAGAAACAGGCAACTGATACGCTGACGTTTCAGGAGATGAAAGAAAAGGCTGCCGGCATAGGCGCCGGCAGCCACATTGAATAACACAGAGGAGGCAGTTGCAATGGTCATGCGGAATCCCCTTGCGGAGGGAAATTAAACGATCAATATCTCAAACTCAGGCCGGCCAGGAAGGTACGACCAGGGGTGAGATATTCTTCTTCGTCGTAGAACTTGTCGGTGATGTTCTTGACTTCAACAAATACCCGGCCATCCACGCCCCAATGTCTGCCGAGATTCTGCTCGACACGAGCATTGAGCAAGAAGAAATCGGGGCCCTTAACCCAGTTGTCATTGTCGTCCTCGTAATACTGCCGCTGAGTGTAGGAGGCCTGCGCACTGGCGGCCAGGCCGAAAGCAAAACGGTAACGCAGATCGAGGTTGGCGCGATGGCGGGGCTGCCCTTCCAGAGGACGGTCGGTTTCCTTGTTCTTGGTGGACAGATAGGTGTAATTGAGTCCGGCCCAGAAATTATCGGTGATGTCAGCGCCCAGAGTGGCCTCGATACCCTGGGTGCGGGCCTCGCCGATATTGACGTATTGTTTGTCGCCATTGATCGTGACTCGATCAATCAGATCCTCGATATCGTTGTAGAAGCCGACCAGCGAGCCGCTGATTGCATCGTTGAAGGCATGGGTGACCCCGATCTCGTAGCTTATGGTCTCCTGGGGATCGAGGGCGGGATTACCGCCGGTCGCATCGCTATAGAGTTCCTTGAGATGGGGAAAACGGATCTTCTTGGCGATTGAGCCGTGCAGGGTGGTGTTCTCCGTCAGGGTCACAACCGCCCCGCCCTGGGGGTTGAAAGAATCGGTGCTGTCCGGCACCGGCTGCCCGCCTGCTTCGCGGGGATCGTAGTAATCATAGCTGGCGCCGACGGTGAGAGCCAACCAGTCATTGACCTGAATTTCGTCCTCAAGGCCCACAGAGTAGGTGTCGGACTCGTATTCGCCGGCATCCGCCCAAGGGCCACCGCCTATAGGAAGCTCGCTCTGTTTGGAATTGTCGCGCACAAAGTTCACGCCAAACTTGAGGAAGCTCCAGGGTCCGAAATTCATGAAGGACTGCAGTTCACCACCGACAGAATAGTTGTCGTAGGCCGAGGCCAGCCACCAGTGCTTGCCCGGCGAGGTCAGGAATTTGTCAACCAGCTCGTCTTCATGGTCGACATAGAATCCGCGAGCCTTGACCCTCAGCCAATCATTGAAACGTCTCTCACCCACGAGGCTGACCATCCACTGCTCCCACTTGGTGAAGGTCCAGCTTTTGTCGGGCACGCCCTTCCTGTTCTTGTGATAATCGAAGGTCAGGTAGAGGCTGGTATCCTCATTCGGTTGCCAGCCGATCTTGGTGTTGATGGTGCGCTTGATGTAACCACTGTCATCACGCTTGCCGCCATCCTCGACAAAATCAACTCCATCTACAGTATGCTCTCCGAAAAACTTGGGATCGCTCTCGAAGTCGTCGGACAGGCGAAAGCCGTCGGAATCGCGATAGCTGGCGGTCAGCCAGGCGCTGAACTGGCCGAAGGTGGCACCGCTGTTAAGAATGTAGTTCTGGGTGCCGTAGTCCCCCCAGGAGGTAATGACCTCGGCGGTCGGTTTGGCACCGGCCGTCTTGGTAATGATGTTGATGACCCCGCCCATGGTATTGGCCCCATACAGTACTGATGAAGCTCCTTTGGTTACGGTGATCTTGGCAATGGCGTCACTCGGAATCTCATCCAGGTCGAGGGTCCGGAAATACTGCTCGTAAACCGGTACACCGTCGATCATCAGCTTCAAGTCGCTCTGGGCAAAACCCCGTATGCTGACGAACTGCTGGCCCTTGCTGCCGGATGACACATAGACTCCGGGCAACAGTTTAAGGGCTTCAGCCGCAGTCTGCGCTCCACGGGCCTGGATGTCCGCGGCAGTCACTTCGGTAACGGTAGTGGCCAGATTGACCACCTGATCTTCGCCGGTGACGATAACCTCACCGAGACTGAACACCTCACCGCTCCCCTCCTCGTCGGCAGAAAAAGCCGGCAATGCCGGCACCAGGGCCAGCAGGCACATCCAGACCAGTAGTCTAAGAAATCTCGCGTTCATAACATTCCTCCTGAAATATTGAAGTTCCTCATCTTCTGCAGCTAGTAAAATCACATAAAAAAAGGCGCTGGCGAGTCACCTCGCCAGCGCACCATAAACCTCTGATACACGCTCTCGAAGGTCGACTCCTTTCCAAATACGGGAGGCGCCACCGTTTCCAGCGACACCCATCGTTCGAAACGGCTTAGCCGCAGCCTTAGCGGGTTTCGAATCGGAGCAGACTTTTCGGTTGTTGAACCGTAAAGCTTTTTTTAATGAATTAGAACCGCTCGTTGTATATCAGATTGAATAACGGATGGCAAGTGAAATTTGTCGTTTTTTTGGCGACCAGTCCATTCGGAGTGGCTGCTGTATAATTTAAAAAGTAATTTGGCTATCGCTGTGGATTATCGGACGACTGAAACGGGGGAGGAGCAGATGGAGAAAACCACGATTAGCCTGCTGGCCTTGATGCTGGGCCTTCTGCTGACAGGGACCGGCTGCCAGTCGACCCAGCCGAGCAACAGGCAGTTATTGCAGGAAAACTACATGCAGATGACCGATACGGAACTGCTCGACTACTATCAGCTCCTGACGGAGCGCATCGCCGAACCTTCGTCAGGAGGCGGCGGTTTCGGCTTTGGCCTGGGCATCGGAGTCGGAGTGGGCGACAGCAGTGCCGTGGGCGTCGGTGCCAGCAGGGGACCGGAACCGGATTATACGACGGAGGCGCTGCTCAACAGGAGAGATCAGGTACGGCTGGAGATGGCCCGGCGCGGCCTGGAGCCGACCGGAAGGCCGACGGATATGCCTTGAACAAGCCCTTCACTGCGTGGGAAGTCTTTAAACAGACCGAAATTTAGGGAAACGCTCAAACCTCCTTGACTTCGACCGGTCTCGCCCGGCCAGGCGAGTTACTTTTCTTGACGGCTTAGCCCGAATTATTCATGAAGGCTTCTGCTGCAACCGCCAATTGCACGCCATTTCTAGCCGTGCTCGCTCCTTGCGCTTCGACGTACTGAAAGTACCCCTGCAGGGCAACTCTCTGCGCTTGGCTTGATCTGCTGCACACTTGTCGGTTTCGTGACGATGCCTCATGAATAACCCGGGCTAGAATAGTAACCAAAAGAAGGCCGCCCCACCGTTTGCCCGTCTCCGCCCTTTGGGCTCCATCGGGTTCCCTCACTCCA
>ENA-ORCT01000234-ORCT01000234.1-marine-metagenome-genome-assembly--contig:-NODE-234-length-28423-cov-3.393883_pt1 | contig 28423 bp, 23 predicted proteins | sample MGYA00248632_ERZ508511 | MGnify/ENA primary metagenome ERZ508511 (study PRJEB26182, sample SAMN06268839) | marine metagenome | isolation source: Tt an P1-techrep anaerobic enrichment on pine from sediment...
CGAGTATTACCGTCACGAGGGGAAAGCTAAACTGCTGGCCAATGCTGCCTGGGCTGGAGCCGATGGCAAGATTGTTTGGGACTCGGCGAGAATCCCCATCGATTTTTTTCTTGAAAAGCAACCAGACTGGTCTGAGCGTTTCCATGTCTGGAAAATGGATTGGACAGCGGAATATATCCGCCTTTACATGGACGACCAGCTTCTGAATGAAATTGATATTAAAAATGCCGAATACCTGGATGGATTTAATCCGTTTCATCAGCCGCAATACATTTTGTTGAACCTGGCGATTGGATCCAACGGGGGAGATCCTTCGGGAACGTCCTTTCCCCGCAAATACCTGGTCGATTATGTCCGGGTTTATCAGAAGGAGTAAACAAGTTCACCTTTCAGCAAAGGAAAAAGAAGAGAAGAATCGGTTGGACATGCAGCCGGAGAAAAATAGAAAGTAAATTAAATATTCAGACATGCTTAAAATACTTAAAATAGGAATAACAGGTGTGCTTTTGGCGGGTTACGTGCTTACTGCCTGTTCAGCTGATTCGGACATGAGCGATCCCGATTCGGGGGCCCAAAATTACTACTTCAACCCTGAAACAGGGGGTACAACAGGAGATGGAAGCTTGGAGCGACCATTTAAATTCCTGGCACAGATCAGCAACCTACGCCTCAATCCAGGAGATTCAATCTTACTGGCAGAAGGAACGACCAGCCCCGGTTCGATTGTTTTGAAGCAGATGCATGGAACAGCCGAGAAACCCATTGTGGTTTCATCTTACAAACCAGACAATTTGTCCGGAGATCAAAAGGCAAAAATTGATGCCAAAGGCGCTGCAAGCGGGATTCTACTCGAGAATTGCAGCTTTATCGAGGTAAGCAGGCTGGAGCTTTCAGCCAACGCCGGACCTGTAAAAATGGTTGACGGACAAATTCCTGATATGAGGTGTGGAGTTTTAGTACAAACCACCGAATCTGGCACCTTCGGGAATATCTTCTTGTCCGACCTGGTGATAAAAGATATATTTTATGAGGAAGAAGGTTATGTCAGGGGAAAAGATGAGGTCCGTTCGGCTAACGGAACACAAAGTTATGGTTGGGGAATCCGCTTTATCAATCAAACGGAAGGAGCACTGCTACAAAACCTAAAAGTGGAAGATTGCGAAATAAGTAACGTCGCTCATACCGGCTTGAAATTTACCGGGAAAGGGAAGAGTATTGAAAATATAAGTGTTCTAAATAACCGGGTGACGAAAACCGGCGGCCCTGGGATTCAGATGTCAGGCGTTAAAGGGGGGATTGTCAATGGCAACACGGTCGAACACTCAGGGAGCAATAACGATAGCCGGAAGTGGGGACGTGGAAGTGGACTCTGGACCTGGGGGACAGACAATGTGCTCATTGAACACAATTCGTTTTTGAATGCGAATGGGCCGGGCGATTCGGCAGGATGCCACATTGATTTTAATTGTAAAAATGTGGTGGTGCAGTATAATTTCAGCGCAAACAATGCCGGCGGGTTTTGCGAAATACTAGGAAACACCCACAACTGTGCCTACCGCTACAATATCAGTGTAAACGACGGTCGGCGGGTAAAAGGGCAAGATGGTGCCTTTCAGGAGGGCAAAGTATTCTGGTTGAGTGGATATGTTGGAAGCCAGCAACAACCCAAGGGACCTTTTAATAGCTACTTTTACAACAATACAATTTACACCAGTCCGGATATCGTCGCAAACTTTGCGGTGGCCAAAAGTTCATCTGGTGTTTTAATAGCGAATAATATCTTTTATATTGCAGGGGCTAGTAAGTTAGTGGCTGGGGATCAATATCAGCCAGAAGAAATTGGTTCAACACCAATTCCCAATACCGTTTTCGAAAATAACCTTTATTTGTCCGATTCGAATTGGCCGCAGGAGGTTCTAATACAAGATGGTAGTCCGGTGATTGGTAATCCGGAATTTCGAAATCCCGGAGGTTTGAAACTCGAAGATTATTTGCCGGGAAATACCGATTTGATTAAAGATCAGGGTATGGAAATTGCAAAAATTCCCGGTGACTCCGTTGGTTTAACCATTGGACTCGATGTGCAGAAGGACATCATGGGTAATGCACTCAAAGGCATGCCGGATATGGGTGCGATTGAGATTCAATAGAAATTTGATAAATATGTTATGATGCTGAGTAAACGATTGAAGCAGTTTTTATTACTACCCTTGTTTTTGGGGACCACTGCATGGGCTCAACCCAAACCAAACATTTTGTGGATCACCATTGAAGATACTTCGCCGCAATTTATTGGGTGTTATGGCAACCAAGATGCCCGAACTCCTGTGATTGATCAGCTGGCCAGCGAAGGCGTTCGCTTCATCAATGCATTTTCAACCGGAACGGTGTGTTCTCCCAGTCGATCAGCCATTATCACCGGCGTAAAGACCTATAAAACGGGCACCGGAAATCACCGAAGCAATTATCCGATTCCGGAGTCGATCAAAGGATTTCCCCATTATTTGAAGTCGGAAGGTTACTACACAACCAACAACAGCAAAACGGATTACAACGTAGCCCGAGTCAATGATTTTATTCAGGAGGCCTGGCATGAAAGTTCAGGTAAAGCGGGCTGGTGGAACCGTCAGCCGGGGCAGCCATTCTTTGCTGTGTTCAATTTTATGGATTCGCACCAATCCCGGACCATGACCGAAAGTTATGATTGGTATGAAAATCATGTGCTGGCGAATTTGGATGAATCAGAACGCATTGGTGATGACGATTTTCAGATGCCTCCATTTTATAACGACAGCCCCGAAATGCGAAAGCAGTTTGCCCGGGTGTATAATTCCATCAAACTTACGGATAATAAAATTGGAGAGCTGTTGAGTCGTTTGGAAAAGGATGGGTTGAGAGATAGCACCATTATTTTCTTTTATGCCGATCATGGTGAGGGAATGCCACGTGGAAAGACCAACGGAATTAATTTCGGTTATCGGGTGCCGTTTGTGGTTTGGTTTCCTGAAATGTACAAAAACCTTTCGCCTTGGGGAACGGGCGTGGTTACTGATGAGTTGGTTGATTTTACCGATTTGGCACCAACAATCATCAGCATGGCAGGAGGAAAGCTGCCAGGGCATTTGGAAGGCCGTATTCTGATCGGCGACAAGCGCTCCGCAGAGTCGGACTACCTGCATTTGTCGTCCGATCGATCGGACAATGGAATAGACAAGGTTAGGACAGTAACCGATGGCCGGTTTGTGTATTCGCGGAATTTTATGCCATTTATGCCCGAAGCCAGATACATCCGCTACATGGAAATTGGCGAGATCAAGCAACAAATGCGTGAGGATTTAGCTGGGGATAAACTGAATCAGCTACAGAAAAGTTTGTTTGAAGACCGGCCGGCTGAATTCTTGTTTGATATTGAAAATGATGTATGGGAAACGAAGAATCTGATTAACGATCCGACTTATGGTTCGGTTCTGGGTAAAATGAGGGAGCGGCTGAAAGCGGAAGTTTTCCAATCGCGCGATGTGATGTTCCTTCCCGAATATGAATTAGGTTTGATTTCAAAAACAACGACGCCTTACGAATTTCGGATGGATGATCAAAATTATCCGATTGAAGAAATATTTAAAGCCGCGTCTTTAGCCGGACAGCGCGGAGAAACGATCACCAAACAGCAGGTTGAACTTCTCCGGTCGGCTAATAAAATAGTTCGTTATTGGGCCATGATCGGCTTGAGGGCTCAACATCCGGACGACCTGAACGAATGCGAATCTGAGATTATCCAGGCAATGAAGGACAGTTATCCGCCGGTGGCAGTTACCGCTTCAGCAGTTGCATTTCAAGTTTTTCAGCATGATGCCGCAGAAAACAGTTTGATTCAGTTTTGCGCCAACGAAAATCAGGACTTGGCTTTAATGGCGATCAATTTTCTGCTTTATGTTGATCATAAGCAGCCGTTTGTCGAAACAGTCCGTCGTGTGCGTGAGAAGAAATCCAGTGGTTACAATGTGAAAGCAGCCTGTGCCGATTTTCTTGGGAGCTTGGGCTTGATTCCGAACAATACGGATTATCGGCAGTAGTGGATTTTTGAATGAATTTTTCAACTGTAAGTGAAAAAAGAGATGAGTAAATTGACCGATTTATACCGATTGACAGCAGCTTTCTTGGCTATTTTGATCGTGGGAACGGCTTGTTCAACCAACAAGGTTACCGACAAAGAAGCAACGAAACCTAATATTGTAGTCGTGTTGATTGATGATGCCGGCTATGCCGATTTTGGCTTCATGGGTTGCCAGGATTTGAAAACACCTAACATCGACCGCCTGGCAGCTTCCGGAGTTGTTTTTACTGATGCGCACGTATCGGCAACAGTATGTGGCCCATCGCGGGCTGGAATAATGACCGGGCGTTACCAGCAGCGGTTTGGTTTCGAGTGTAATCCAACAGGCGACTCTTGCTTTATTGATTCGAACGAGCTTTCCATCGCCTCTGCGCTCAAAGAGGCTGGCTATAAGACAGGTGCTTTTGGGAAATGGCATCTGGGCGATCAACCCGGGTACCGGCCCAATGAGCGGGGTTTTGATTATTATTGGGGATTTCTTGCAGGCGGACGCAGCTATTTTCCAAATGAAAACCAAGATGTGGAAGGAGATCCGCGGGCCATTACCGAGAATTTTCAACAGGTCAGTTTTGACGGTTATCTGACTGATCGGCTCGGAGATCAGGCTGTTGAGTTTATCGATCGGAACAAGGAACAGCCGTTTTTCATATACTGGGCTCCCAATGCGGTGCACACCCCGATGGAAGCGACCGAAGAAGATCTGGCATTGTTTGAAGGACATCCGCGACAAACGCTGGCTGCTATGACCTGGGCGCTTGATCGTGCTGTCGGAAAAATTGTTGGCAAGCTTACGACGGAAGGACTGCTCGAAAATACGCTCTTCTTCTTTTTGAGCGACAATGGCGGGGCACACAATAACCAATCATCGAACAAACCCTTGAAAGGGTTTAAGGGAAACAAGTTTGAAGGAGGACACCGGGTGCCGTTTTTCGTTTGCTGGGGTGCCGAAGTTGAAGGCGGAAGAACCTTTGAGGGCTTAACATCGTCGTTGGATATTTACGCAACGGCAATGGATGCTGCCGGGGCTGAGCGATCCGAAGAACAGTCGTTGGATGGTGTATCGCTGATCCCTTATTTGAAAGACGAAAAGCAGGGAAGTCCGCATGGCAAATTGTTTTGGAGAAAGGATGAAATGGCCGCAGTTCGCCTGGATTCTATGAAGTTGATTCGGGTAAAACGCTTGCCGCCAGTAATGTACAATTTGTCTGAAAATTTGGGCGAGACAAATGATTTGGCATCCGGCCTCCCTGAAATTGCAGCCCAAATGGAAAACGCCTTGGAGAATTGGGAGAAGGAACTGATGGAGCCGCTGTGGACTGAAGGCACTACCTGGGATACCATTACCTGGATGATCCACCAGGATTTAATGCTGAACCGAGCGGTGCGGGTAAAAGAACCGGCACAGCTCAAACGTTTCAAGCAGGAATTGAATCACGAATAGTTATATTTGAAAACCAATAACGTTAAAACCAATGAAATCAATCAAACAACTATTCATTATTGTCGCGGTGTTGATGAGCACGGGAAGCTGGGCTCAGAAAAGCAAAAAGGTGAGTTTCACGCCTGGAGAAATCTGGCCCGACAACAATGGTATTCACATCAATGCCCATGGCGGAGGACTGCTAAAATTTGATGGGACTTACTATTGGTATGGAGAACATAAAATTGAAGGAAAAGCGGGAAACCGGGCAATGGTCGGTGTTCATGTGTATTCCTCGGAAGACCTGTACAACTGGACAGATGAAGGAATCGCCCTTGAAGTGTCGGATGATCCGGAAAGCCCGATTGTCGAAGGCTGTATCATTGAGCGTCCAAAAGTAATTTACAATGAAAAAACCGGGAAGTTTGTGATGTGGTTTCACCATGAATTGAAGGGGATGGGCTATTCTGCTGCCAAAACCGGCCTGGCCGTAGCTGATTCGCCTGTCGGACCTTTTAAATACATTCACAGTGTCAATCCAAACCCGGGACAGTGGCCGCTGAACTTTAGCGCAGAGCAAAAACAAATGAGCTTTCCCGAGGAGCTGAAAAGTTGGTCGGAAGAATGGCTGGAAGCTGTGGCCAACGGGATGTTTATTCATCGCGATTTCGAAAAAGGACAAATGGCGCGCGACATGACCCTCTTTGTGGATGAAGATGGGAAAGCCTACCATATTCATGCTTCCGAAGAAAACCTCACCTTGCATATTTCAGAATTGAACGACGAATATACGGCGTTTACTGATCGCTATATCGCGGTCATGCCGGCTGGTCATAACGAAGCCCCAGCGATTTTCAAGAAAGATGGAAAGTACTATCTGATTACTTCTGGCTGTACTGGGTGGGCGCCCAACGCTGCCCGGTCGTTTGTGGCTGATGATATTTTTGGACCGTGGACTTCCTTGGGCAATCCTTGCCGTGGAACCGAAGAACAAATGGAAACTACCTTTGACGCGCAAAGTACCTTCATTCTGGAAAACCCAAAGAAACCTGACGAATTTATTTTCATGGCTGATCGCTGGGTGCCCGAAAATGCCATTGACGGGCGTTACATCTGGCTGCCCATTCAGTTTGAAAACGAAAAGCCTGTGATTAGTTGGCAGACGAAATGGACCTTAAAATAAGCTCAAATTAAATCAATATGTTACCAGAATAAACCAATAAACGAATGAAAAATTTACTACTTGCGACCATTTTTTTTGTAGTCTTTTCAGCCTGTACAACCAGCGAAAAACCAACCCCTGAAGTCAGACCCAATATTGTTGTTATCTACCTCGATGATTTGGGCTATGGTGATGTTGGTGCTTATGGCGCCACTGGATTAAAGACTCCCAGCATGGATGCTTTAGCGAATTCGGGCGTTAAATTTACCGATGCCCATGCCACTTCCTCTACCTGTACCCCCAGCCGCTACGGTTTGCTTACCGGCCTGTATCCCTGGCGAAACAAGGATGCGAACATTCTTCCCGGAACAGCGCCTTTAATTATTGATACGGCGCAGGTAACCATTCCTAAAATGCTCAAAAAACATGGCTATCAAACAGCCATTGTGGGCAAGTGGCATCTCGGCCTGGGCGATGGCGTTGTGGACTGGAATCAGCGGGTTTCGCCCGGACCAAACGAGGTTGGATTTGATTATTCCTACATCATGGCAGCCACGCAGGATCGGGTTCCAACGGTCTATATTGAAAACGGTTATGTCGATAATCTGGATCCGAATGATCCAATCCAGGTGAATTACGAGCAAAACTTTGAGGGCGAGCCAACCGGAAAGGACAATCCCGAGTTGTTAACGATGAAGTGGCACCACGGGCATAACAACAGTATTGTCAATGGCATTCCTCGTATTGGTTTTATGAAGGGTGGCGAAGCTGCCAAATGGAGCGATGTGGACATGGCTGACCATTTTCTGGCAAAAGCACAGGAGTATGTTCGGAGTCATAAGCAGGAGCCCTTCTTCTTGTATTATGCCATGCAGCAACCGCATGTTCCCCGTACACCTCATCCACGTTTTGTTGGTTCGTCGGGCATGGGGCCGCGCGGCGATGTGATCGTGGAAGCCGACTGGTGTATTGGTGAGTTCATGAAGACGTTGGAAGCGGAAGGCCTGCTTGAAAATACCTTGGTAATTTTAAGCAGCGACAACGGCCCGGTTTTGAATGACGGCTACTATGACGACGCGGTTGAAAAACTGGGGGGCCATCAACCAGCCGGACCTCTTCGTGGTGGTAAGTATAGCCTGTTCGAAGCAGGAACCCGCGTTCCGTTTATCACTTACTGGAAAGGTAAAATTGAATCTCAGGTATCCGATGCGCTGGTTTGCCAGATGGACTTGCTGGCATCGTTGGCGTCGCTGATTGGGGCGGAAGAACCAACGACTGACAGCCAGAACCTGCTGAACGTGTTGATGGGAAAAAGCAACAACGGGCGTGAATCGCTGGTGTTGGAAGCCACAAGCCGCACAGCTTTGCGCCAAGGAGATTGGCTGATGATTCCGCCGTACGACGGACCGGCGATAAATAATCAGGTGAATATCGAGCTGGGCAATTCCAAAGAGTTTCAGCTATACAACCTGCAAGACGACCTTGGTCAGCAAAATAACCTGGCGGATTCAAATCCGGAGAAATTGGAGGAGATGAAAGAAACTTTCGTTGCGATACGAGGAAAGGAATATTCAAAAACACAGGCTTTGGAACTAAAATAAGAAAACAGTTAGTTCGGATGAATTAAAAACACCACTGCTAGCTTTGGTCGTGGTGTTTTTATCGTTTACTTAAACCAAGAAACTTAAATCGGGATAAAATGAACATGACGAATCAATTTTCAGTATGGACAGCGCTGGGACTCTTACTTCTTATGTCCTGTTCACAGGATGTTGCAGAAACAAAACCTAACGTACTTTTTATTCTGGCCGATGATTTGGGCTATCACGATTTGAGCTGCATGGACAGTGAATATTACGAAACGCCAAATATCGACCGGATTGCGCATGAAGGAATGATATTCACCAATGGATACGCTGCCTGCCAGGTTTGCAGTCCATCGCGGGCCAGCATCATGACCGGACAATTTCCCGCCCGCCATGGAATTACCGATTGGATAGGAGCCCGGGTAGGAGAGGACTGGAGACAGCAAAAACGCTACAATAAGTTGCTGCCTCCGGAGTATCTCCACCGCTTACCCGCAGAAGCACTCACCTTGCCCGAAGCAATGAAGCAAGCTGGATACAAGACTTTTTTTGCCGGTAAGTGGCACTTGGGTGATCAAGGTTCGTGGCCCGAAGATCACGGTTTTGATATCAATGTGGGCGGATGGGATGCTGGAAGCCCGGCCGGAGGCTATTTCTCGCCCTATAAGAATCCGAATTTGGAAAACCACGAAGCTGGTGAAAATTTGTCGATGCGCCTGGCCGAAGAAACGGTTAAGTTTCTGCAGGAAAATAACCCCACTCAAACAGGACAGCCGGTTTTTGCTTTTCTCTCATTTTACGCCGTTCACGGCCCCATTCAAACAACCCAGGCAAAATGGAAAAAATACCGTGATAAAGCTGAAGAACTCGGCATTGCAGAATCCGGCTTTAAGATGGGCCATTTTTTACCCATCCGGCAGGTGCAGGATAATCCAATTTACGGAGGATTGGTTGAGGCAATGGACGATGCTGTGGGCCGCGTTTTAAATAGCCTCGAAGAACTGGGGTTGGATGAAAATACGATCGTTATTTTCACCTCAGACAATGGCGGAGTAGCAGCAGGCGATGCCTTCGCTACTGCGAACCTTCCATTGCGGGGAGGAAAAGGTTACCAGTTTGAAGGAGGAATCCGCGAGCCCTATTTTATCAAAATGCCGGGCTTGATTGCGGCCGGTTCAACCAGCGATGTGCCGGTAAGTGGCACCGATTTTTATCCAACAATTCTGGACCTGATCGGTGAAAAACAATTGCCCGATGAGCATGCCGATGGTATCAGCTTGTTGCCCGTCATTCAAGGAAAAACGATGGAAAAGCGTCCACTTATCTGGCATTATCCTCATTACGGAAACCAGGGTGGCGAGCCATCATCCATCATTCGCCTGGGGGAGTGGAAACTGATTCATTATTATGAAGATGGGCGGGAAGAGTTGTATAATCTAAGTGTGAATCCGGAAGAAACAACCGACCTTTCAGAAGAAAATCCAGCACTTGCCAAACAATTAAGCGATCAACTTTTTGCTTTCCTGAACGATGTGGGGGCCCGATTTCCTGAGAAGGATCCGGAGTACAAAGAAGAGCTGGAACGAAAACATTTGGAATGGGTTGAAAATGTGCGCCTGCCCCAACTGGAACAACAACGGCTCGAGTTTCTTTCCAAAGATTTTGATCCGGGAAATAACTGGTGGGGAAGTGCTGTTACGGCTGATTAATACGCATGTTCATCAAATAATCGTTTGGGGGTAATTCGAAGGGTTAGCTTGAGACGCCAGATGTTGAAGCAGTATACTTTTAATCTTTATTGAATGGGCTGGTAGTAGAAGATGCAGAAGGCTATCAAAAACTCCGGCAATTTGTTGATGACCACATGGCTAATTGAGTTATGGCGGATTTGAAAAAGCTCTGTGTTACTCTGTGGTTAAAAAAAACGTATGGCAAACATTTTAACCACAGCGTTTCACTGAGTTTTCACACGGAGTTTCACTGAGAAGATAAATGTTTCTGATAACCATTTCTTTAACTAAACAGCATTGATGTTTCGGGTTGAACCAATAAGCGATTAACCTAATTTTTTGGTTAGCGGATGCAGCAAAAATACCTTTAATGAATGACTAACAGCATAGCATTAGGATAGTAGAATTTGGGCATAAAAAAAGAGAAATACCATGAAGATACTTCTCTTTTGTGGGCGATGAGGGATTCGAACCCCCGACCCTCTGGGTGTAAACCAGATGCTCTGAACCAACTGAGCTAATCGCCCGAATGTTTTCTGAACTCACCTCCTTTTCAGAAAGGCGTTGCAAATATAAATCCTTTTTTCGCTCTGCCAAAAGAAAAAATCAAAATTTTCAAGAAAAATAATCAGCCACCACAAAGGTGCTGCCCCCGATAAAAATCAAGTCTTCTGGTTGGGCTTGCTCAAGGGCTTTTGCAACTGCTTCAGGAACAGAACCGATCACCTGTCCGTGAAGTCCCAAAACGGCTGCCTGAGTGGCTAAATCGGCTGCCGGGAGTGCCCGGGGAATTTTTGCCTGGGTAAAAAAATAGTTTGCTTCCCTGGGTAAAACAGCCAGAGCCTGATCCAGATTTTTATCATTTACCATGCCCAAAACCAGGTACAGCTTCTTCCAGGCGGTAGCCTTAATCTGTTCAACGATGTCAGTTAAGCCTGCTGCGTTGTGTGCAGTATCGCAAACGACAAGCGGATTGTTGCCAACCACTTCCCAGCGTCCGCGCAATCCCGTGTTTTTTGAGGCATTTGAAAAGCCTTCATAAATGGCTTGATTGCGAATAATCCATCCCTTTTGCTGAAGGAGCTCAATCGTTTTCAGCACGCCACCTGCGTTTTTTCGTTGATAGTTTCCCAGCAGATCCATTTTCAGTTTGGGATAAGCCATTTGCCCGCCTTTGTTGAAATTGAAAACTTGTTTTCCTTCAGGTAAAAACATCGAATAGCCCGATTGAAATTCCCGATCGGCAAAATAAATCGGACTTTGCTTCTCGCGGGCCACGGTTTCGAATACCTGATTGTATAATTCGTTTGACTCAGAAATCACGACAGGAACTGACTCTTTGATGATCCCGGCCTTTTCTGCAGCGATTTTCTCGATCGAATTCCCCAAAAGGGCGGTGTGATCAAGACTGATGTTGGTAATGAGCGATACCTCGGGGCGGATGATGTTGGTTGAGTCCAGCCGGCCGCCAAGCCCCACTTCAATGATAGCGATGTCGATCTTTTGATGTCGAAAATAATCAAAGGCCATGGCCACGGTCATTTCAAAAAATGAGGGTTCGAGCTGTGCCGTTTCGTTCATTTCCCGGAATCGATTGACGAAATCAACAACCCCTTCTTCTGAAATCATTTCGCCGTTAATTTTTATTCGTTCCCGAAAGTCGATCAGGTGGGGCGAGGTATAAAGGCCAACCTTGTAGCCGGCCTCTTGCAATACCGAGGCCAGCAGATGCGAACTCGAACCTTTTCCGTTGGTCCCGGCCACATGCACGCTTTTGAAATTTCGGTGCGGAAAGCCAAATAATTCATCCAGGATCAGGGTGTTTTCAAGACTGTCTTTGTAAGCGGCAGGCCCGGTGCGCTGATACATGGGCAGCCGGGTATATAAAAAATCAAGGGTGTGTTTATAACTTGTCATTCTGAATCAGATGTTTACTATAAAATGTCTTTTCAGTGTTGATAACATTCGTTCTGCTTTACAATGCCCTTGGGACTTAGGTCAGCTATTTTTTTTACATTTAGCAAAAGCAAAACCTAAGGCGATGGCAACAACTAAGAAGATTAACACCAAAGTATTTGTACTTGATACAAATGTTATTTTGCACGATCACACGTGTATTTACCAGTTCAAAGATAATGATATCATTCTTCCTTTAACGGTGTTGGAAGAGCTCGACAAATTTAAGCGTGGAAACGATCCGATCAACTTTCAGGCGCGTGAGTTTGTGCGAATTTTGGATGGTATTGTTGGCGAGAAGCTTTTTAATGGCGGAATCCAGTTGGGAGAAGGCCTTGGTAAACTGATTATTGCAACCGGCAAACCTTTTACCGAAGCCATGAAGCAGTCGTTCAAGGAAGATATTCCGGATCACCGTATTTTGGCGGTAGCGGAATTTGTGAAGAACGATAACCCGGATCGCCAGACCATCCTCGTGTCAAAAGACATTAACTTGCGGATGAAGGCAAAGTCACTTGGACTCATGTCCGAAGACTACCAGAACGATAAGATCAAGGATCCGCAGGTTTTCGAGAAGAGCATTACCGAGATTGAAGGCTATAAGGATCAACTCATTGACCGCTTATATAATGAAGGTTCGTTTCCGATTGCAGAATCGGAGATTGCCGGGCAACAAGTTTCCAATGAATATTTTATTTTGAAAGGTAACAAATCAAGTGTTTTGGCCCGTTATGATGGGGTTTCGAAGCGAATAGTCCGCATTGAAAAGCGCGTGGCTTATGGAATCAAACCCCGCAATGCCGAGCAAACGTTTAGCATCAATTCCTTGCTGAATCCCGATATTAAGCTGGTCTCGCTCACGGGAAAAGCCGGTACCGGGAAAACATTGTTGGCGCTGGCTGCAGCATTGGAGCAAAACAAACAGTATGAACAAATTTTACTTGCACGTCCCATTGTTGCGCTGAGTAACCGCGATTTAGGTTACTTGCCCGGCGATGCCACCGAAAAAATCAGCCCGTACATGCAACCGCTTTTCGATAACTTGTCGGTGATCAAACACGCATTCAACCCGCGCAGCCAGGAATACATGAAAATTGAAGAGTTGCTGAAGGAAGAACGCTTGCTCATTACGCCATTGGCTTACATTCGCGGGCGCAGTTTGTCCAATGCTTTCTTTATTGTGGATGAAGCTCAGAACCTGACACCGCACGAGATAAAAACAATTATTACCCGAGCGGGAGAGGGCACCAAGATGGTTTTCACAGGCGACATGCAACAAATCGATTCGCCTTACCTGGATATGAAGTCAAACGGACTGGCTTACATGACCGATAAAATGCGAAGTCAGGAACTGTTTTCACATGTCAATCTGGTGAAAGGCGAACGCAGCTACCTGGCTGAGTTGGCGAGCGATTTATTGTAGGTGACGTCATTTCGGCGCTTTTTTATACTTTTGCCCGATTATTTGCGAAAGGATTTTCATGGATTTTTCAGGCAAAAAAGCAGCCTTTTTTACTTTAGGTTGTAAACTTAATTTTTCAGAAACATCAACCATTGCCCGGCATTTTGAGGTGAAGGGGTTCGACCGTGTTGACTTCAAGGCACAAGCAGATGTGTATGTCATTAATTCTTGTTCGGTGACTGCCGAAAGCGACAAGAAAAGTCGGAATATGATTCGGCAGGCTATTCGTCGAAACCCCGATGCGCTGGTTGTGGTCACCGGCTGCTATGCCCAGCTGCAGGCCGATGCGATTGGGCAGATTCCCGGGGTGGATTACATTCTGGGAACCAACGCCAAATTTCGGATGACCGATTTTTTTGATGATTTTCGAAAACGGGAACAACCCTTCAAACTGCTTCAATCGGAAAATAAGAACCGCGACTACCACCATGCAGCATCGTGGGGCGATCGCACCCGTAGTTTTCTGAAAGTTCAGGACGGCTGTGATTACTTTTGTACCTATTGCACCATACCCTTTGCCCGTGGGCGAAGCCGGAACGACACGATCGTCAACACGGTGTCGAAAGCCAGGGAAACCGTTGCTAACGACATCAAGGAAATAATTTTGACAGGTGTGAATATCGGCGATTTTGGAAAAAGTACAAACGAAAGCTTCATCGAATTACTCAAAAATCTGGATGAAGTGGAGGGGCTTGAACGCCTTCGGATTTCGTCGGTTGAACCGAATTTGCTGACCGATGAAATCGTCGATTTTGTTGGGGGTTCAAAACGAATTGCTCCACATTTTCATTTGCCTTTGCAGTCGGGATCCAATGAAGTGTTGAATTTGATGAAGCGCAAATACAAGCGTGAACTATTTGCTGAACGGGTCGCCAAAATCCGTTCGGTTTTGCCCGATGCATTTATTGGCGTGGATATTATTGCCGGTACCAATGGCGAAACCGAAAAATTTTTTCGCGATAGTTATGATTTTGTTCGTGAGTTGGAAGTTTCGCAGTTGCATGCTTTTCCGTATTCGGAGCGACCGGGCACCAAAGCATTGGAGCTTAAACCGGTAGTTTCGGTTGATGATCGGAAAGCCCGTGCCCGTCGGCTTATTCAGTTGTCGGAACGGAAATTACGTGCATTTTATGAGAAAAACCGGGGTCAAATCAAATCGGTTCTCTTTGAAAACGAAACCGACCAAAAACAACTTCATGGTTTCACGGATAACTATATTCGGGTTGAAGTTCCATTCAGTTCATCATTGGTCAACCAAGTGCGGCAGGTAAGACTTTCAGAAATAAATAACATGGGAAATTTTGAAGTCGAGCTGATTTAAGCGAATTTCAAACAAAAATTTTTAAAAATGGATTTACAAAATATTTGCAAGACGGTGGAAACGATCGCCAAATCGGCTGGTCAGTTTATTCGTGAAGAGCGGTTGAAAATTACCAACGATGATATTGAACTGAAGGGGAAAGCCAGTTTGGTAACCTATGTCGACAAAAACGCGGAGAAAATGATCGTGGCCGAACTGGAAAAATTAATTCCCGAAGCCGGATTTATAACCGAAGAGGGAACGGCCACGGAGGATGGCGAACAATTGAAGTGGGTGATTGATCCGCTGGATGGCACGACCAATTTTATTCATGGTATTTTCCCACATTCAGTGTCTGTCGGCTTAATCGATGGCAATGAGCCCATCGTGGGCGTGGTGTACGAAATTGGACAGGATGAGCTTTTTTCAGCCTGGAAAGGCGGTGGTGCCTGGCTCAACGGAAAGCCGGTTTCCGTGTCGAAAAGCAGCACCCACGAAGATGCTTTGCTGGCTACCGGATTTCCTTACTATAACTTTGAGAAGTTACATGATTACCTGCGTTTGCTGGAGTTTTTCATGACCGAAACGCGTGGTATGCGCCGCATGGGATCAGCGGCCGTGGATATGGCTTATGTGGCTTGCGGGCGTTTTGATGGCTTTTTTGAACATGCCTTGCATGCGTGGGACATTGCCGCGGGAATTGTCATCTTGAAAGAAGCTGGCGGAAAGGTGACCGATTTTAAGGGAGGTGACAACTATTTGTACGGAAAGGAAATTGTAGCATCGAACGAAAACTATTTCCCGGCTTTTTTCAAAAAAGTAAATCAATATTTGGGCTAGTTTTTTTTATCCTGACTGTTGGACGAAGCCGGGCAATAGAGTAAATTGCACAAAAAAGCAACCATGGCTGACAAAGAAATTGCCTTATTGAAAAAGCAGCAGGAAAAACTGACCGAAAAAAGCTTCGATCTGGAAGCCTGGAAGAACCAGACCACCTTGTTTTTGCAACGTATTTTTGGTGCCAACCACAACATTGTGAAGATGATCGCTGAGTTGAAGTATGATTATTCAAGCTGGACTTTACGCGATGCTACCGGCAACGAAAAAACCGATGACCCGGTGAAAATGCAGGCCGACGAAATTTTGGAAGCTGCCATTATGGAACTGGAAAGCCTTGGACTGCCTAAGCAGGAGTCTTCTACTGACAAAGTATGGGAGTTCATGGAAGAGGAATTAACTGGTAAGCAATTCAAAGAAATTAAGACCATTATCGATTTAGGCAAAAAGAACAAACTGGCCAAAGTACAAGAGGTGTTAAACCGGCTTGAAAAAGAAAACCTGATTAGCATTCTTTCCCGGATTCTGATTTCATAACTATCTTTGCGGCATGAATTCATCCCGAGTTGCCATTGTTATTCTCAACTGGAACGGCCGAAAATTGCTTGCACAGTATCTTCCTTCCGTCATTCAGTATAGCGGGGAAGCGGGTGTTGAGGTGATTATAGCCGATAATCATTCCGACGACGATTCCGTTTCGTTTCTCCGCGAAAACTTTCCGCAGGTAAAAATTTTACAGCTCGATCAAAACTATGGGTTTGCCAAGGGATACAATCAGGCGCTTAAAAAGATAAAGGCGACCTATTATGTTTTGTTGAATTCGGATGTGGAAGTGACATCAAACTGGATCAATCCACTCATCCAGTTGATGGAGCAGGACGAAATGGTGGCCGCAGTTCAACCCAAAGTGTTGAGCTGGCTACAGAAGGATGAGTTTGAATATGCCGGAGCGGCTGGAGGTTTCATCGATAAGCTGGGCTATCCGTTTTGTCGCGGACGAATTTTGAATGTACTGGAGAAAGACAAAGGACAGTTTGATCAGGTGACTGATATTTTTTGGGCTACCGGTGCCTGCATGGCGGTTAGATCAGAATATTTTCACGAGGCGGGCGGATTCGATTCCGACTTTTGGGCACACATGGAAGAAATTGATTTGTGCTGGCGGCTGAAAAACAGGGGATATAAAATTAAGTTTACTCCTTTCAGCAAGGTTTATCACCTCGGAGGAGGCTCACTTGCGTATGACAATCCCAAAAAATTGTTCCTTAATTTTAGAAACAGCTTGTGGTTGCTGTATAAAAATCTTCCGAGACGTAAGTTTTACAAAGTGATTGTACTGCGAATGCTGTTGGACGGAGTGGCTGCGTTTAAACTGTTGAGCGAGGGGAATGCCAAGGGGTTTATGAGTGTGTTTCGGGCGCATTGGGCCTTTTACCGTTCACATCGCCAAATCCGGCGTAAACGCGAAGCGCTGAAAAAAAGGGCGACCCTGATATGGCCCGATGAAGTGCTCTGCAAAAGCGTGATCTGGAAATTTTACATCGAAGGCAAAAAGACGTTTCGGGAAATGATGTTTTAAGTTTTCCTGGTTTCGTTTTGTTGCGGATCAAAAATCCTTTGTATCTTAATTGCAATTTAATTCGTTACTGACATGGCTTTAATCCACGCGTACACTATTTTCCCCTTAACAAAGAAAGTTGAACAGCTGACGGAAGATCAAATCAACGATCCGGTGCCCGAGCAAGCCTACCAGTGGCTGCAATTCGACTTAAATTCCCCGGAGACACGTGCCATGATTCGCTCGCTGGAAGGTGCTGACGAATTATTTGCCGATGCCTTGTTAAAGGAAGAAACCCGTCCGCGTATGTCTATTTCCAACGACGATATGCTATTGATTCTGCGTGGCATAAATCTGGCCGAAGGAGCTGATCCTGAAGATATGGTTTCGATCAGGTTGCTGATCACAAAAAACCGGATTGTCAGTTGTCAACGAAGAGGTCTGTTGTCAATCGACGACATCATTCAGCAGCTTGAAGCGGGAAATCCGCCAAAATCAACCGGGCATTTCCTGGTTTTTCTTTGTGAGCGTTTGGTATTCCGCATGAGTGATGTGATGGAAGATATTGAAGATCGCTCGGCTGAGATTGAAGAGCTTGTGTTGGACGATGAAGAATATGATTATCGGAGTGAAATTCATAATTTGCGGCGCCAGATCATCCAGTTGAAGCGATTTTTGGTTCCCGAACGAGATGCATTATTGAAGATTCAGCTTGAGAAAACCTCCTGGATTAATGTGAAGCAACAACATCGCTTTCGCGAAATAAGCGATCAGCTCATTCGCTACCTCGAAATGCTGGATGCGGCACGCGATATGGGCACAGTGAGTCAGGAAACACTGTATAACCGGCAAAATGAGCAAATGAACAGGCGCATGTATGTGCTGTCCATTGTGGCGGCTTTCTTTTTGCCACTGGGCTTTTTTACCGGCCTGCTTGGGGTAAACCTGGCGGGAATACCGAAAGCTGAAAATCCGCTGGCCTTTGCTGTATTTTTCGCCGCATTGCTTCTGATGGTTGGCTTTCAGTTCTGGCTATTCAAAAAGAAAAGGTTTTTATAAGCTCATCCGGCTTCAGGAAGAAATTTAACTAATCTACTGAACCCACCGGAAACATAAAAAAGCCCCGCTTTCGCGAGGCCTTTCTGCTAACTAAACTAAAACCTAAACCTACTAAACTATGAAATTTCAATCATGCGCGGAGCCTGTTTTTTATAGGCTTCCAGCTTTGGCAGCGAGATTTTAAGTACGCCATTTTTGTGTGTCGCCTTAATTTTGTTGGCATCAACACCTTCCGGAAGCCGGAATGAACGACTAAACGACGTATAGTTAAACTCGCTTAAAACAACTTTTTCTCCGTCCTTTTCTTCTTTCGTCTCTTGCTTTTCCGAAGAAACTGTCAGAACATTGTCCTTCAAGTCAATATGAAAATCTTTTTTTTCCAGTCCTGGTGCAGCCACTTCAATTTCGAAATCATCTTTTTTCTCATAAACATTGACGGCTGGATTGGAGTTCCATTCTGGCTTGTCAAAAACATCGTTCCAAAAATTTCCTTCAAAGAAATCATTAAATAGGCCAGGAACGTTTCTTCTGCTTCTCATTAATGGTAACATGGCTAAATCCTCCTATTCTTTTGTTTAACTTTTAATGACTACATTTTGCAAGTATCAAAGCTTATACCAAGCGAAATTATTGCGGACTTGTGATTGATTATGTTTTGTTATATGGACATTTTGACGGAGCAGAAGTCAAATTTTCATTATTTAATCTATTGATGCTGAAATATTTTCATGTTTTTACAAAGGCGATTACTAATTTAGAATTCCAAGTTTGGCTTTTGTTTTCTAAATTTGCAGCGTTGTTTACGCAATGGGGTGTCCAAAATCAACGGACTGAGATCATACCCAAAGAACCTGATCCGGTTAGTACCGGCGTAGGGAGGGCGAAGGGAATTTTTGTTCCTACCTCATTGGTTATTTATTAACCAAAATTATCACAAAATGAAATGTTTAGGATTAATGCTGCTATTGCAGTGTTTGTTTATGTATTCGTTCGCACAGTTTTCGGTCAGCGGAAAGGTGACGGATGAATCAGGTGAAGAACTGGTTGGTGCCAACCTGGTTTTATCAGGAACGTACCGTGGTACGTCGACCAATGAAGATGGTCAATACCATTTTAAAAATGTGAAAGCTGGAACCTATACCTTGACGGTTTCCTACCTTGGTTTTGACACCAGCAGCCTTCAATTGCAGGTGAATGATGATACCCGCCTGGATGTTGAGCTGAAATCCCGGCACATTATGGCTGAGGAAGTGCTGGTTTCAGCGACGCGGGCGGGCGACAAAACGCCGGTAGCCAAAACAACGGTTGACCGATCGACCATAGAAAGCAGGAATATGGGACAGGATATTCCTTACCTGCTGACCATAACCCCTTCGTATGTGGCCACTTCTGATGCAGGAGCTGGTATTGGCTACACCAATTTCCGGATCCGGGGAACGGACCTGAACCGGATCAACGTAACGGTGAATGGAATTCCGATGAACGACGCGGAGTCGCATGGAACCTGGTTTGTCGATATTCCTGATTTGGCGGGCTCGGTCGAAAATATTCAGGTGCAGCGCGGTGTTGGAACATCGACTAATGGTGCCGCTGCTTTTGGAGCGACCATCAACCTGCAAACATCAACACTTAATCCGGAGGCTTACGCCGAGTACCGGACTTCAGCAGGTTCGTTCAATACCCTGAAGAATTCCGTGGCCGCCGGGACCGGCCTGATTAATGACCACTTTACCTTCGATGTTCGTTTATCAAAAGTGAATTCCGACGGGTTTGTCGACCGGGCTTCAGCCGATTTGAAATCGTTTTTTGTTTCAGGAGGATATTATTCTGAAAACACCATTTTGAAGCTCAATGTGTTTTCAGGCTTTGAAGAAACTTACCAGGCCTGGTATGGTGTACCTTCGGTAAAGTTGAATGGCGACGAACAAGGAATGCAACGCTACCTCGACCATTGGCTGTGGTCAGGGTCGGCACGGGAAAACCAGCTTCGGTATGAAAATCTGGTTAGCTCCGATGCGAGAACCTACAATTTCTACACCTACGACAATGAGGTCGACAATTATCAACAGGATCATTACCAGCTGCATTTCTCGCACCAGTTTAATGATTATCTGAATTTGAATGCCGCCTTGCATTACACATACGGCCGCGGCTATTATGAGAATTACAAGTACGATGAGGAGTATTCTGACTATCAAATGACGGCTCCATCGGGGGTGGACGAAACTGATATGGTTGTTCGGAAATGGTTGGACAATGATTTTTACGGGACCACTTTTTCGCTGAATTACAACCAAAACAAATCAAGCTTGACGTTTGGTGGTGGTTACAACTCTTACGACGGTGATCATTTTGGACAAGTAATCTGGGCGCAATACATGGGCGAAAATGAAAAGGACCATGAGTGGTATCGTGGAACCGGTGTTAAAAAAGACTTTAATGTTTTTGGGAAATACAATTACCAGCTTACGAAGGCCGTGAGTTTGTATGCCGACCTGCAATACCGAAACATCGACTATACGATTGATGGCATTGACGATGATTTACGTGATTTGACTCAATCGCACGAGTTCAACTTTTTCAACCCTAAATTTGGCGTTTTCTACCGGCCAAACGATTCGCAGGAGGCTTACCTGAGTTATGCCCGTGCCAAACGCGAGCCCAACCGTAGCAATTTTGTCGATGTTGATCCGGGAGATAAAATTCCGGTAGCCGAGACGCTGAATGATTTTGAGGCCGGTTACACTTACCGGACTTCTGCTTTTTTACTTGGGGCAAACCTGTATTACATGGGTTATCAAGATCAGTTGGTACAAACCGGCGAGTTGAATGATGTGGGTTCATCGCTGATGATGAATGTGGATGATAGTTACCGCGCAGGAATTGAACTGACCGGTGGTTTGAAGTTGACACGTAGCCTGAGCTGGGATGCCAATGCGACCTTCAGCCAAAATAAAATTAAGAACTTTACCGAGTACGTCGACAACTGGGATACGGGCGAACAGGATGTTTTTGAACTGGGTGAAACAGACCTGGCTTTCTCTCCCAATGTAATTGTGAACAGCCAATGGAAGTTTGCACCTGTCAAAGGTTTTAACATCAGCTTGTTGTCTAGCTATGTAGGCGATCAGTACATTGACAATACCTCGAGCGAGGACAGGAAATTGGATGCCTGGTTTGTGAATAATCTGAAAGTTGAATACGCCTGGAAAATGCAATTGTTTGATGAGGTTAAACTGCACCTCATGGTGAATAACCTGTTCGATGTTGAATACGAAAGTAATGCCTGGGTTTATTCCTATCAATTGGGCGGCGACCGCTACAAGATGGATGGTTATTTCCCACAGGCAGGAACGCATTTCTTTGTCGGAATAGATTTCAAGTTTTAGATTGACAGATGATCCCCGGGTCGCTTCGTGCCTGGGGATTATTCAACTTCAATTTGCGACAAGTTATTGGTTGCAGTATCATAAAATAGCGGGGCAACAGTAACTTTGGGGTAACGCCGTCGAATTCGCGCGGCCTCGGCGATCAGAAAGTCTACGGTGTTGCCAATTTCAAAAAAAGGAGAGAGATTTTCAAAGTGCATCTGGGCAGTATCTCTTTCCCAACCCGCATTGGCCGCCATCCCGTTGATGAATTTTTCCTTTCTGTTCTCAAGTTGAACCATTTCGCAGTTGGTATGGCCAATTAAAGCAACGTGCTGAACTCCTCCAACCCCAATGGCATAAGAAACTTGAAATTCATGATAGAACAGATTGGCACCACCAGAACGAATAATGTAGGCGAAATTATCCGGAACCCACAAGTTTTTCCGGTTATCCATACACATGCCAATCAGCATTTTCGGATTTTCATACGTGCTAAATGTCTTATTTAAATTTTGGTACTCCAGCAATAACCCAATGGGCGTATTTCGATATTTTTGTAAAATATCTTCCTTGTTGTTTACTTCAATCAGTCGTGTCATCCTATCATGCAATTCGTTAACTAATGCAACCAATCCGACACCTGAAAGGTTCATAAAAGTCGGTCAAAAAGAATGGGCAGGCGGAGCCGTCGCCTCAGATATTCTTGTTACTTTTGAAATGCTTAAAGTGAAAAGAATATGGCAAAAGATTGGAAAGAGCGCTTAGGGGTAGTTTATTCTACCAATCCGGACTATCGTTTCCAGAAAGAGGAGCAGCAAGAACAAGAAACTCCGGCACCCAGGCAGCAGGATTTGCGGGTGAGTTTGGATAAAAAGAACCGCAAGGGAAAAGCAGTGACGCTGGTTACCGGTTTTATAGGAAAGGATGACGATCTGAAAGCGCTGGGAAAACTATTAAAATCGAAATGTGGCGTGGGTGGATCAGCGAAAGATGGCGAAATCATGATTCAAGGTGATTTTCGTGACAAAGTCATGCAGATTCTTCAATCTGAAGGATATAAAGTAAAGCGGTCAGGAGGATGATCCGGCCTTTATCTTTCCCACCGTCTTCCGGATGCTTTCAGGAAAGATTGTAGTTTTGTTGAATTCTAATTAAAACACCCGCATTGATGAAAGATAAATTGGAAGCTTTTGGAAAACTCTTGCAGATTATGGATGAATTGCGTGAGCAATGTCCGTGGGATCGCGAGCAAACTTTTGAGTCGCTGCGCCGGCTCACCATCGAAGAAACTTATGAGTTGGGCGATGCCATTTTGCAGGCTGATCTTCAGGAGATAAAAAAGGAACTGGGCGATTTACTTCTGCATATTGTGTTTTATGCCAAGATTGGTTCAGAGCATAAGGCCTTTGACATTACAGATGTAATCAACAGTTTGAACGAGAAACTAATTTATCGTCATCCGCATATATACGGCGAAGTAGATGTGAACAATGCCCGCGAAGTGGAGCAAAATTGGGAAGCCCTAAAGCTGAAAGAAAAAGGAAGAAAAAAGAAAACGGTACTGGAAGGTGTTCCGGCTTCCTTGCCAGCTTTGGTTAAGGCCAACAGGATTCAGGAAAAAGCCAGTGGTGTTGGTTTTGATTGGGATCACCCCCATCAGGTGTGGGATAAAGTGAAAGAAGAGGTGAATGAATTACAACACGAGCTGACAGAGAACAAGCACGATGAAATTGAAGCTGAATTTGGTGATTTATTTTTTGCCATGGTCAATGCTGCCCGGCTTTATGGCATCGATCCGGAAGCCGCATTGGAGCGCACGAACCTGAAATTCATCAAGCGCTTTAACTACCTCGAAAGCCAAACCTTGAAAAAAGGTAAAGACCTGAAAGAGATGCCGCTGTCGGAAATGGATCGCTACTGGGAAGAAGCCAAGCGGATGGAATAGATACTATCTCTGAAATGCTTGAAGAATTGGTTCGGCCAGTTGGAGATCTCCTTCGCGAATGTACAGGTCAACTCCAGTCGGCGTACTTCCGGCAAAACCGGCTGCAATGCCCGACTGAAAATCATTTTGAATAATGGCCGAGACACCCGCTTCTTCCAGCTTGGCTTTTAGTAGAATAACCGAGACCTCGCTCCCGGAAAAAACACGAACAAGTTGATCTTCGTTTTTCATAGTGGGCTAAAATTTTTCATTGGTTCCATAGAAGCCCCAATTTACTGAGATTTTATTACAGAGCAGTTGTTTGCACCTCATTTTTCAAAAAAAAAGACAAAAAGAGAGGGAGCTTAAGCTGCCACCCCCTTTTTTTGAATGCTCAAAAAAAAACAGACTCTTTCACGGCAACTTTCTATACTCCCTCGAACTTTTTCAGATTTTTGACTATAAACTTGCCAAAATTGATATATCAATGTTCAGACTAACTTGGCTGTTGGCTTCAACACCTACATTGTTGAGCAGCAGGCCTCCAATTGAGCTTGAAGCTTCAACCATGCCGGTAAAACTGACCTGCCCGTTGGTGTCTTCTTCGTACGAAGCGATATGAACTTCATAATCACCTTCTTCCAAAAAGGCCAGTTTATAACTACCATTGCTGGTAACTTTGGCACTTGTTTCTGCATTGGCAAACAGAACCTGGCTAGCGCCCTGCCCTTGAGTTTCAGTTTCGGCATTGAAACTTCCTTTTTTATAGGCAAAAATCACCAGTTCACCTTCGGCTTGGCTGTGATTGTTTATCTGTCCGTCAATTTCTCCACATTCGTCTTCCTGAACAATTCGCAGCGAGTTGGTCAATTCGGCGCTGGTCACCAGTTTGTAGTCGCTCTCGCCGCCATCATCATTTCGAACAACTGCTTTTCGAAGGTCAAAATCAATGACCAGGTCGGTCATGCCATTGGCATCCACCTGAAATGGCTTGTTGAAGGTAATTTCGGTGGTGCTGCTGGTCGATGCGCTTAGTGCATGTTTGCTATTATCATCGGTCAGTACATAACACCCAGGCGAATTTCCTTCCGCATCGTTTTGGTAGTCGAGCACCAGGCTAATGCTACTGTAGGCGCCTGCTTCCAAGTTTTCGTTGACCAACAGCTTGGCGTTGCCATTCTGATAGGCCGAAATTTCTATGGTTTGAGCAGTAAATCCTTCTACTGCCTGTCCGTTAACTCTGATTTCGGATATGGTAACGAATGTGCCCTGAATATTGGCATCATCAGAAGGGGCATCAGTCACCTTTACATTCAGTTCACCATGCTGCGTGTCCACATCGTCATCGTCCGAACAACTGATTGCTACCATTGAAAAAATAAACAGTACGAGCAAAATTGAAATTTTTGTTTTCATCTTTTCTAAGTTTTAGAATTGAGTTTAACACTTAAGATTCGTCATGTAATTTTTCTTACTTCATCTACTTAACCCATAATTTCTGGGGATTTTAAACAGACAAGAAACTAACATGTTTACCGAATCCTTCGATTTTTATATTCTTGGTTATGGAATGACAAGGGCTGTGCCATTCGTTTTGAATTGATCAATGGTCAGATTTTCAGAGCAGTATCTAATAATGAGTTTTCGATGGATTATCAATATGAAGGAGTGATTTTCAAAATGAGACTATTTTATCTGATTTTAGGGTTTGGGTTCAGATTTTGATTGCTTTTGGAGTGGTAACTGCACCTTTTTGCCAAAATTTCGATAAGCCGGACAAAAGAAAGAGGCGATCAAAATGCCGCCTCATCTAAAAAACTTTGCTTATGATTTTAAAGTTTATTGTGTGTGCCGTCGCAAAATGGCTGATTGTCGGTTTGTTTGCACCGGCACCAAAAGACCGACTGAACTTCTTCAATTTTTACTTCTTTGGGTGTAAACTCACTGCCTCTGTGCGACCCGTCACAAAACGGCTGATTGTTGCTTTTTCCGCATGCACACCAAAAATAAGTGCCTGGTTGCATTTCCATCATCAGCGGGCTTCTCTCCGCTATTTTTCCTTTCGCCATATTCTTTTTGTTTTTAGCACGGTTGCAGAGTAGCTGTCACTTTTCAATTCGATAAGCGACGACCTGATTGTTAAAGAAAGTAGGAACCAAAAGCAGGTCGAGTTTTTCGGCAAAAAAGATATCGGCTGTGTTGATCTCTTCTTCGGTTGAGTCCCAAAGTTTGGTCATTTTTCCATCTTCAAGATAAAAAATTCGCCCGGGCCAGTTCGAAAAAACAAAGTTGCCCTCGTTATCTTTTTCCAAGCCGTCAATACCCTGACATCCGCTTTGCATTTCAGTCATTTGTTTGGTCTTTACATCGGCTACATGAATCTTGTCAGAGCCAATATAGAGCTTTCCGTTTTCCGTATATAAGCCGTTTATTCCTTCAAACTGGTCACTTTCTTTCCAGACCGAGAACTTTCCGTCTATCAGGGCGTGGATTTTGTTAGTCCGGGTGTCGGTTACGAAGATGGTGCCGTTGCCACAAGCAGCCACATCGTTCAGAAAAATGGAGCCAGGCGCAGGGTATCGTTTTACTATCTGACCATCGCTCAGGCTAATTTCAACCAGTTCGTCAATATCTGAAACGTACAGTTTACCGTCATAAACAGCCATTCCTTTTGGGGCACTCAGCCCCGTCGCCCATTTCATTTCTTTTACTGTTCCATCAGGGTTTAGTTGAGTGATGAAACCATTTCCGTCCTTTTCAGAAGGGTTGTCGTTGATGTTGGCAACGAAGATCACGTCAAGGTCTGCATCGTAATAAACAGACTCGGGGGTTTTCATATTGGGGCCGGTACGCCACACTTCAACCAGTTTCTGGCCGTAACTGTAAATCGAAAAAAATAAAATAAATGCAGCGATAAATGTTTTTTTTGAGTTCATTTCCGTTATTTTTAGGTTTCATTCTTATCCAATTAACAAGGTACGAGCTTTTTAGTTTGGTACTTTAAATCCATGCAGATGAAAAAAATAGGCCTGTTTATTACATTGACAACCATAATATTGGTTTCGTGTAGCCCCGAAAAGGAAACTTTGTTGTACGTGGGAACCTATACTGAAGGTGATAGTGAAGGAATTTACTGTTATCAGTTTGATGAAAAAAGCGGAGAATTGACTTTGAAGTTGATCTCTCCAAATCGCGAAAACCCCTCATTTTTGGCCATCTCGCCTGACCGAGCCCATCTCTATGCAGTGTCGGAAGTGAAACAAAGTCCGGATATTGATAGTGGCTCGGTGACGGCGTACCGGATCAAAAGTTCAGGCGAACTGGAAAAAATAAATCAAGAGGCGACCCGTGGTTATCATCCCTGTCATGTTGAGGTTTCGCCTAACGGCAAGTTTGTTGTAGCTTCAAACTACAGCAGCGGCAGCCTGAGCTTTTATCGGGTAGAAGACGATGGTGGGTTGAGCAATTCTTTCCAGCAGATTCAGCATACTGGATCGGGTCCCGACAGCAGCCGCCAAAGTCAGCCCCATGCGCATTCGGCGCTTTTCGATTTTTCGGGCGACTGGCTTGTCTCGGCAGATTTAGGTAACGACAAGCTGGAGTTTTATCAGTACGACGAAGCAAGTGGTCGTTTTAAGGAAGCCGATACACCTTTTATTGCGATGACTCCCGGCGCGGGGCCTCGCCACTTCGCCTTTTCGCCCGACGGACAATTTATTTATGTGATGAACGAGTTAAACTCGCAGGTGAGTGTCCTGAAGAAACAGGGCGAACGTTTCGAGCTGCTCGAAAGTGTATCGGCTTTGCCTGATGATTTCGAAGGAAAGAATTCAGGAGCTGATATTCATGTGAGTGCCGATGGGCGATTTGTTTACAGTTCCAATCGGGGGCACAACTCCATCGCGGTCTTTAGCCGCAGTGCAACCGGCAGCATTCGTCTGCTTGAAACTGTACCGGTTGAGGGCGATTGGCCGCGCAATTTCAGCATTTCCCCCGAAGGAAACTACCTGTTGGTTGCCAATCAGCATAGCAACAACATCACCTTGTTTGAAATTGACAACGAAACCGGCAAGCTGTCTTATACTGGGCAAAGTCTGGAGGTTCCCGATCCGGTTTGCTTGAAATTTCTAGTTCGCTAACGAGGCTATTGGTCGTTCCGTATATCGTATCGTCGGCTTGTGGTCCATAAAAATGAGCTCAGTCGGTTTGCTTGTTCGAAGGTTATTTCATCTCCCGATTTGGCATTATTAACAAAAAAGCCTTAACTTTTTTTTCTTGCTTTTGTTTGGATGAGAGATAATCTAAAGCTAAAATACAATGAATCAAAAACCGATGAATCAGTTAGCTGCAATGCTTGTTATGCTTTTGGTATTTGGAAGTTGTGCCACGAATGGACAACATAATCAACAGCAAATGCAACAGGCAGCCGAGAATTACCAAAACTATTGCGCCGGATGTCATGGCAATAATCTCGAAAAATTTGAAGACAAAGAGTGGATGTATGGAGAGGATAATGCCTCCATTATTCATAGCATTACCTTTGGTCAGGAAGAAATGGGTATGCCTGGTTTCGACGTGACTTTTTCGGAAGACGAGATCTCAGCATTGGCCGAATATGTAAAAAAAGGGTTACCCGAAGATAAAGAATCTTTGAAACCGGCGCTTTCTGGAAATCAGGTCGTTGAGTCGGAGGAACAGAAGTTTATTGTCGACACGGTGGTTTCCGGATTGGGAGTGCCTTGGGGGTTGGAATTTCTTCCCAATGGAGACCTGCTAATTGCAGAACGTTCAGCTAAATTGTATCGCTATACCAATTACGAACTTCAGGAAATTACGGGTTTGCCCGAGATCATGGTCAAAGGGCAAGGAGGCCTCATGGATTTGGAATTGCACCCGAACTACGAAGATAATGGTTGGCTGTATCTGTCGTATTCCGGTTATGCC
>ENA-ORCT01000236-ORCT01000236.1-marine-metagenome-genome-assembly--contig:-NODE-236-length-28357-cov-3.157390_pt1 | contig 28357 bp, 28 predicted proteins | sample MGYA00248632_ERZ508511 | MGnify/ENA primary metagenome ERZ508511 (study PRJEB26182, sample SAMN06268839) | marine metagenome | isolation source: Tt an P1-techrep anaerobic enrichment on pine from sediment...
CCTGAAGAGGCGAATCGGTATATTTTCTGGCGAGATAAATGGAAATTTGACGGGGTCTTACGAACTGGTGCTTGCGTGAGCGCGAGACCACATCGCTGATCGAGACCTTAAACTCTTTGCACACCAGTTTCTTGATAGACTCAATCGTAATTTTTTTTCGCGACCGGGCGATTGTCTTTATAACACTTTCGCACAAATCCCTGTCTATGGGTGCGCTCAGAAGTGACGATTTTGCAGTGACCCCCAGCAACCCACTCTCCAACTGTCGGATATCGCCGGTCAATTCACTGGCCAGATATTGAATCGCTTCATCGGGAACCTGGACACCGAACGCCTTGGCCTTTTTCCCCAGAATCCTAACCCGGGTTCTGAAATTCGGCGGTTCGATGGCGGTAACCAGGCCGCTGGTTAACCGCGAGCTCAACGTGTCACTCAGTTTGGGGATCTCGGTCGGTGCATAGCAACTGGAAAAAATAATTTTTTTACCAGACTCATACAGATTATCCAAAGTATGGGCGAGTTCGATCTGGGTCCGCTCCTTGCCGGTCAGATAATGCACGTCCTCAAGAAGCAGCACATCACATTTGCTTCGATATTTTTCCTTGAAACTGACCAGGGAATCCTGTCGAAAGGCCTGGACCATCTCGTTTGTAAAGTCTTCTGCCGTTATGTAGTACACTTTTTCATTAGGAAATTCAGATAAAATGTAATGTCCGATAGCCTGGGATAGATGGCTCTTTCCCATTCCCGTCTTGGCCAGAAGGTACAATGAATTTCGGGACGACCGCCGGCGGGAGGCCAGCGCTAACGAGGCCGAATAGGCGTAATCGTTATTTCCGCCGACCACAAACTGGTCGAATGTGAATTCTTTTCGCAGCATTCGACCCGTTTGGGACCGCGGCGTAAAGTTAGGCAACGGCATCTGCAGATCCGGCTTCGGCTTCGGCCGGACTGCACGGGAGGTCTGTTTTCGCTGTATCCTGGCTACTTCAATGGCAAACTGCCACGAGTCTCCAACCAATCGATTTATCTCTGATTGAATCAGATCACCGTACTGTTCCTGCACCCGTTTCCGGGAAAAAAAATTGGGACAGGAGAGAAAAACGCACTCTCCTTCGGTCTTGGAAAACCCCATGGGTTCAATCCACATCCTGAAGCTGTGATCAGGAATTCGATTTTTTAACGCAGATTTCACCTGCTTCCAGATAGCATCCATAGGTACCTGAAGTTACTCAATTCGAATTGTAAAAAATGATAAAAAACAAATGCGGTGTCAGAAGAACAATTCAGCCTGCCGACTGTTTCGGTTTGGGAGAAATCTTCATATTTACCGGACTGGCTGATTGTTTTGGAATGCAACTACACAAGCTGGAATTGTTTGTAATGGATATGGGCCATTCATGTCAATCCGGATGACCCCGAGTTATTTTACATTTAAAGGAACACTACGAACAAACCGTAACCATCCGTTTTCATTATTTTATTACCAGACAACTCAGACAACTTCCTTTAAATACAACCATTTTCCCTCCTCCTAACTTTTTTCAAACATTTTAGTCAGATCCGCCAATGCCCGGCAGGGGATTCGACTATAGCAATCTCCCGATTTCTCCAATTTACGCCGATTTTCTTTATTTTTCTAATCCAAAAAAATAAATACTATATCTTGCGTACGAAAAAAAACCACCCCCAAGACTGACAAGCCGATTGATATTCTGTCACCCGCTGTTACCAAGAAGTCTCTGCAGACGCACATGAATTTAATTTGAAAAATTCAGTCGTCATGGGTACTATTACGTGTGTTTGAGGCCAAGTCAGTTTACTGTTGTTTTTTTCTCATCGTTAACGGAACGCTGATAAAATAAATTGTTACGCATTCCATTCATGTTCCTACCCCGGTTGCCATGAAATCAGATCAAATCGTTGTTCGCGGAGCGCGCCAGCACAATCTAAAAAATATTGATCTCGAGTTGCCCAGAAATAAACTTGGCGTAATTACGGGGCTTTCCGGATCAGGCAAATCGACACTGGGGTTTGATACGCTTTATGCAGAAGGACAACGGCCCTATGTGGAATCGCTGTCCACCTACGCCCGTCAGTTCCTCGAACGACTCGAAAAGCCGGATGTGGATCTGATCGACGGATTATCTCCCGCCATTGCCATAGAGCAGAAGACCGCCAGCCATAACCCCCGGTCTACGGTTGGAACGGTCACCGAAATCTACGATTATCTGCGTCTGTTGTTCGCACGCGTCGGCACTGCGCATTGCTATCAATGCGGCAGGCCTATCGTGGCCCAATCGCTGGATGAACTGATAGACAGACTTATGTCCCTGACCGCCGGGTCTAAAATCATCATCCTTTCCCCGGTTGTATCCGGACACATCGCTGATTTTCAAAAACTGATCAACAGCCTGAGAAAAGATGGATTCTCAAGGATTCGCGTAAACGGCGTCATTGAGGATATCGAGGATCTCAGGGCACTGAGTGTAAAACGGAAACATTCCATTGAGGTGGTCATCGACCGGCTCATTATCAAAGACACGATTCGTAATCGTCTGGCAGACTCCCTTGAACTGGCCCTGGCACATTCGGAAGGCACTGTTTTCATCGATGTCCTTGATCAGGAATTAATCGTGTTCAGCGAACGTTCCGCCTGCTTCCAGTGCGGAGTCAGCTATCCGGAGTTCACCCCAACCAGTTTTTCATTTAATTCGCCCCAGGGTGCCTGCCCGACATGCGACGGCCTGGGGGCAACCAGCGCATTTGATCCCGAGTTGATTATTCCGAACCCCGATCTCTCACTTCGCGAGGGAGCGGTGGATTTATGGGCCAATCGCAGTACCGTCCATTTTATGGAGTTTCTCGACTCAATTACCAGCCACTACGGCACTGATATCTATACGCCCTACAGAGACCTGCCGGAGCCATTCAAGCAGGTGCTTCTGCTCGGCTCGGGAGACGAGAAGATACCGTTTTTTCAAGAGCGCGGCAATCGGCGGATTACGCGGGAAAAAACGTTTGAAGGAATTATTCCCTCTCTTGAGCGACGCTACCTGGAAACAGAATCCGCAACGGCACGAGAAGAAATCACAAAGTATATGAACTTTCGACCATGCCCCAGTTGCCTCGGTGCCAGATTGAACCGCGCCAGCCGCTCCGTTCGCGTTGGAGAAATGGCTATTTCTGAAATCACCGCTCTGTCGGTGGACGATTCAATTGATTTTTTGCAGAATCTTCACCTGGACGGAACAGCCAGAGCCGTAGCCGATAAAATATTGAAGGAAATCATCGAACGATTGGGATTCTTAAAAAATGTAGGGCTGGCTTACCTGACCCTGGACCGGGCCGCGCAAACCCTATCCGGAGGTGAAAGCCAGCGAATCCGCCTGGCCACGCAAATCGGATCAAAACTCACCGGTGTCATGTATGTTCTTGACGAGCCCAGCATCGGTCTTCACCAGCGCGACAATCAACGCCTGCTCGATACCCTGATCAACATGCGCGATATCGGCAATACGGTTCTGGTGGTAGAACATGATGAGGAAACCATACTGGCAAGCGATCACGTGGTGGATATGGGGCCCGGCGCAGGGGTTCGCGGAGGTGAAGTCGTGTTCTCCGGCTCACCGGCTGAACTGTTGAAAGACGAGCACTCGCTGACGGGTCAATACCTGTCCGGCCGCCGCCGTATTGATATTCCACCTTCCAGGCGGACCGGCAACGGCAACCGGCTGATTCTCCGGGGAGCTTCGGAGAACAATCTGAAATCCGTTGATGTCGAGTTTCCACTGGGCAATTTTATCTGTGTGACCGGCGTATCCGGATCGGGAAAGTCGACCCTGATACTTGAGACCCTCTACAAACTGCTGGCTCAGCGCCTCTATCGTGCCCGTATCCATTCGGGTAAGCACGCCGGCATCCAAGGCCTCGAGCATATCGACAAAGTAGTGAATATCGACCAGTCTCCCATCGGACGAACGCCCCGATCAAACCCGGGTACCTATACCGGCGTATTCAATCACATCAGGGATCTGTTTTCCCGTACTCCGGAGGCTCGAATGCGCGGATTCAAAGCGGGGCGTTTCAGCTTTAATGTCAAAGGCGGTCGCTGTGAGTCGTGCACCGGTGACGGCATCATCAAAATCGAGATGCACTTTCTGCCGGACGTATACGTCACCTGTGATGTATGTCGTGGCAAACGGTATAATCGGGAGACCCTTGAAATCAAATACAAAGGGAAAAATATTGCTGATGTTCTGGACATGACCGTCAATCAGGCATTGGCCTTTTTCCAAAAAATCAGTTCCATACGGCCCAAGCTCGAAACCCTGGTTGAGGTGGGACTGGGCTACATCCGGATCGGTCAGCCCGCCACCACCCTGTCCGGCGGTGAGGCTCAGCGGGTCAAGCTGGCCAGAGAACTCAGCAAACGGGGAACGGGCAGGACACTTTACATCCTCGACGAACCAACCACGGGACTTCATGCCGATGATATTCAAAAATTGCTCAACGTCTTAAACCGCCTGGTCGATTACGGCAACACGGTCATCGTCATTGAGCACAACCTGGATGTAATCAAAACAGCCGACCATATCATTGATCTTGGCCCCGAGGGCGGCGATTCTGGCGGATATGTTGTGGCATGTGGAACCCCGGAAGATATAATCGGGGTAAACGCTTCATACACCGGGCGATATCTGAAAAAAGTCCTGAACTAAAAAAAAACAGGGTTGCCCTGCCGTGCGGGGCAACCCTGTTTTTTTTTAAACCGATCGCTATCTGATCAGTGACCGAGAAGACCTGTTACCGTGGTCGCCATCGGCGTTGCATAGATCAGGATCAGCGAGATAACCAGAGCGTAAATACACAGAGACTCAATCATCGCCAGACCAATCAGCATGGTCACGGTGACTTTACCCGATGATTCCGGGTTGCGGGCGATCCCTTCAACAGCGGATTTCAGCCCGAGGCCCTGAGCGATACCACAACCAAAAGCGGCGATTGCGATACCAAAACCAGCAGCCGTCACACACGCGATAAAGAATTTCAAGGCTTCAGCTTCCATTCTCGACTCTCCTCCTTTAAAAGATTAATAAATTGCTTCTTCCATTTATCCCATTAAACCTAACAGGCTGTGTTAGCGGATTGAACGGTCACCGTGACAGTTAATGCGCATGTTCCATGGCGCCGCTGAAGTAAATGATCGACAGCAGAAAAAAGACGAACGCCTGAACGAATGCCACAAATATGCCCAGGGCCATGATCGGCAGCGGTGCAAAGAACAGCCCCGCCAGTGCGAAAAGAATGGCCAGCACGATCTCGTGCCCCATCATGTTTCCGAAAAGTCGGAAGGACAGGGAGAGAATCCGGGCGGCATGACCGATCACTTCAATAACGAAAATCAGCGGACTCATCCACCAGACCGGTCCCATGAAGTGTTTGATATACTTTGCCCCGTGATATTTGATTCCGATAACATGGGTAAAGATTACGACAACCAGGGCACAGGATGCGGTCGTGTTCAGATTGGCGGTTGGCGGCAGGAACCCGGGGATCAATCCGATGAGGTTGCCAGCGGCGATATAGATAAAAATCGTTGCAATGATCGGAAACAACCACCGTCCCTCTTCACCGGCGACATCCACCATGAATTCCTCCATACCGGAGATGATGATCTCAAACAGATTCTGCCCGCCGGCAGGAATCATGCTGAGATTTTTCACGGCGATATAGCTCACACCGATGAGCAGGGCCATCACGACCCAGGAGTAGATCACGTGCGGATAATGGTGCGCGAACTCTCCCAGACCGACCATTTCAAACAGCTTCACAAAAATTAAGAAGGGATGTTCCATCCTTAGACCGCCTCCTTGAAAATGAGTTTTTTAGCTTCCAAAAGGGTTGCGAGAATTATACTGGCAACCACGACAGACAGACCGATAAACAATCCCAGCGGGTCGATGTAATGCCCGCGGATGAGCAAGAATATAATCAATCCGCTGATAACGAATCGGATGTAATATTTTACAAGCACTGAATTATGAGACGCCAGATGGGGCGGAGCGAAAGCCTTTTTCAAGGTACGCGACAGCATATGAAAATTGATCGTCACGATCAAGCCGCCGGCAACGATCCCCCAGGCAAACTTGGGAGGTGATGCAAGCAACCCGATTGCGCTGGTAACAAGCAGAAGGATCCAGTTGGATCGTGTGACAAATTTTACCAATCGCTTCTGCAGTTCCACGGTTGCTATCCCGTTTAAAATTTTCTTGTTTTCCGGATCGCCAGTCCGATATTCCTGAACCCGGCGGCTATTCCCAGGCCAAGGAAAATCAGAGTGAACCACGGGCTTGTTCCAAATACCCGACGGTCCAGAAAAAGACCGATTCCGAGTCCAATAAATATCGAGAGCGCAACCTGAAGCCCAAGGCTGCTGAAGTACGCAAACTCCCGGAGTGTTTTTACTGTTTCTCTTTTCATGTTCCCAACCGGCCGGATTCAGGCCGCCAGAAAGTTGAGCATCTAACACAGGATGTAGAGCAAGTCAATCTCAAATTAGCAGACTGCCGGCTTCAAACACCGGGCCATCCAAACAGGCATGAAGATATTTATCCGGATTCAATCGGTTTTCCATGGCGCACCCCAGGCAGGCCCCCATTCCGCATGCCATGAGCGTTTCCGTGGAAATCTGACAGGGGACGGAATATTTCTCGGCGATACCGGCAACGCATTTCAGCATGGCCATCGGGCCGCAGGCACAAATCAGATCCGGTCTGCGTCGTTCAGCTTCCACTTCAACCGGATGGGTTATCAGGCACTGATCGCCTTCGGTACCATCATCGGTTGTCAGGTGGGCAACGATTCCCAGTTTCTCAAAATCCTGCCGGCAAAGCAGATCCTGACTGGATCGTCCCCCGAGAAAAAGAGACAGTCGCTCCGGCTGGAAACCGCGCTTTCTTAGCGATGCGGCCAGAAACAGCAGAGGGGCGACCCCAATGCCACCGGCAACCAGGAAAACCTGCCGGGCCTCATCGGCAACGGTGAACCCATTGCCCAGAGGCCCCAGAACATCAACGGTATCTCCGCCGGTCAGTTCTGAAAACTGCGCCGTTCCCGCCCCGACCACCTTATACAACAGCTCGACCACAACCCCGCCATCGGTACCGGGAGTGATCCGGTGAATGGAAAACGGCCTTCGGAGAAACGGCGTGAGGCGCCCGGGCAGTCGGACCATCACGAATTGCCCGGGTATTGAATGGACAAATACCCCGGAAAGGCCAATACCCATCCGGTAATACGTCGGTCCCAGGCAATCGTTCCATAGAATTTTGCCAACTTCCTGAATCATGGTAAATTCCCTACACCACCCTATTTGTACCGACCGTCGCCGGCTCAAGACCGATGACGGCGGCAAATCGACCGGTTTTGTTTTCAGCGCGATAGGAAAAAAATCGATCCGCATTGCACCGGGTGCACAGCCCGCTGACGGCAATTTTCTCGGAACGGACGCCGGCGTCAACAAGCTGATCATGCGTCATTTGCCAGAAATCGAAACGATCACCCTCGTGGCGATATCGCCAGAGGCTCTCCGGTATTTCTCGGCGATAATGAACAAATTCAGCGCAGCAAGGTCCCAGTGAAGGGCCGACTCCGGCCACAAGGTCATCGGCCCGGCTGCCGAACTCAGATGCCATCACCGCCACTGTACGCCCGGCAATATTCCGAATACTTCCCCGCCAGCCCGAGTGAATGTTAGCCACAACTCGCCGAACAGGATCATAGAGCAGTATCGCCTGACAGTCGGCCACTTGAATAACCAGCCCGCACCCCGGAAGGTTTGTCACCATGGCATCGCCTGTCAGCGGGTTGCCGGCATCGGGGGGGCGGGTCCCGGACAGGCCACCGGAAAACACCAGTACGGTCGTGCCGTGATTCTGCCGCGCAAATATCAGATTCGAATTTCCGGCGATCTTCCGGATCAATTGGCGGTTTCGCTGCACATTGTCGTCGTCATCACCGAGTCCGAATCCAACGTTCAGACTATCGAAGGGTTTGCGACTGACCCCGCCGTTTCGGGTCAGAATCCCGTGAAAAAGTTCCGGAAAACCGGCCAGATTCGAAAACCGGTAATGGGGCAACCCGTTTTCATTGCCGTAAATCATCACAATCTCCGATTAAATGACACGATCTTAAATTCACCATGAACGCTGCCGAGCAGGATTCAGCCGTACCGGGCCAGGATGCAATCGATAATCAGCGATGTTGAAGCGCCGCCCACCACAGGGACCCGCTCCACCCGACCGCCCCGGGCCTTGACGAAATCTCCCCCGATGATGTCCTCTTCTTCCCAGTCAGCCCCCTTGACCAGGACATCGGGTTTCAACGCCCGGATCACGTCCAGAGGATCGGGCGCATCAAAAAGAACGACAAAATCCACACAGGCCAGACCGGCCAGAACTTCGGCCCGATAATCCTGGGGGATTATGGGCCGGCGATTGCCCTTGATCGATGATACGGAACGATCGGAGTTCAAACCGACAATGAGGACGTCTCCCCGGGAGCGAGCGGCGGTCAGGTACCGGACGTGACCCACGTGAATCAGATCAAAACAGCCATTGGTAAAACAGACGGTTTGCCCCCGCCCCTGAAGGGATTCGACAATTCCCGCTAACGCATCTACCGTATATACTTTGTTCAAATCACCCCCGGCTGCAAAGTGCCTTATTCACTAACTCCGCGTTGGTTGTCAGCTGAAACGGTCTACAGCGCCCTGGCCAGCGTCAACACGTCAACCCTCATGGCACCGGCTTTCAGCAAAACCCTCGCACATTCGCCCACCGTGGCCCCGGTGGTGTAAACATCATCGATCAGCAGAACCCGTTTTCCGGCCACCGCTGCGGGTCGTTGCACCGTAAAGGCACCGCGGATATTACGACTCCGCTCAACGCGTCCGAGACCGGCCTGAGATTCGGTCCATCGCCATCGGACCAGAACCGATTGGTCATCAACGACAGCCGGCAAGGTTTCCGGATTAACGGCACGCAACGTCGACCAGTTTCGAATCAACAGCGCTGCCTGGTTAAATCCCCGCTGACGCATTTTTCGACGGTGCAGCGGAACCGGCACCACCAAATCCACCGTTTCCATATCCCAAAACCGGAGAAAGGCGCCAAAGAGCAGTTCGCCAAGTGGACCCGCCAAACGAATCGTTCCACGATACTTTAATTGATGAATGAGAACCTTCAGGGTACGGTCATAAACCCCTGCCGCCCGGGCCATGGTGAACCGGGATGAGGATTTCAGGCAGCTGCCGCAGATCCGATCCCCGCCCTCCCGGCTGGTAAACACCATGCCGCACCGCCGGCAAAGGGGCGATTCAACCGGTGCAAACGCATGGGCACAAGCCGAACAGAGCAAGCCGCCAGCCATAGGGGCAAGCGACGGAAAAGGCAGCAGGGACCGGGATCGCGCCGGAAGATCCGCTGCCGGTTCAACCTTCCGGCGTTCGTGCCCGGGAGACGTCTCGGCAAAGCCGTTCCGGCTTGTTTCGGAACCGGCCAGAAAACGGCGGCAAACCAGGCACCTGGGTGGAAAGATGGCATTTAAAAATGCGCGAATGATTCCCGTTCCCATGATATGATCTGCTGTCTCCCGGCTCCACCGCCCCATCATGGGCATAAAAAATCGCCGCTGTTCAGGACCATGAATTTAATTCATAACCCGTTGATCCGCGATCCAAGTCAGCCAAGATTGTCGACGATTTTCTCGCCAAACGCCGAGCAGGATATTTCGGTAGCGCCGTCAATCTGCCGGGCAAGGTCATAGGTTACCGAACCGCTTTTGATGGTGGTGGCAACGCCCCTGCGAATCAACTCGGCCGCCTCCTTCCACCCCATATAGTCGAGCATCATGGCACCTGACAGGATCAGGGAACCGGGGTTGACCTTATCCATGCCGGCATATTTCGGCGCCGTCCCATGCGTTGCTTCGAAAACAGCACAGGTATCGCCGATATTCGCCCCGGGGGCCATCCCGAGGCCACCAACCTGCGCGGCAAGTGCATCGGAGATGTAGTCGCCGTTTAAATTCGGCGTGGCAATCACGTGATACTCATCGGGTCGGAGGAGAACCTGCTGAAACAGCATATCCGCGATACGATCCTTGATCACCACCTTGCCCTCGGGCTGCTTGCCACCATATGTATCGTAAAGTTCACGCTCGCTCAGCGTTTGATCGCCGAACTGCTCAGCCGCCACCTCATAGCCCCATTTACTGAACGCACCTTCGGTGAACTTCATGATATTGCCTTTGTGCATGAGGGTCACGCTGGGATACCCGTATTCAAGTGCATAACGGATCGCGCTGGCAACCAGTCGCTTGCTGTTAGCCGCACTGATCGGTTTGATTCCAATTCCAGCCCCGTCAGGGATTGACGCACCCATCTGCTGCTCGAGAAACCGGATAACCTGCTCGGCCTCAGGGCTTTTTGCCTCCCATTCAATCCCGGCGTAAACGTCTTCGGTATTCTCACGGAAAACGACCATATCGATCGCTTCCGGTGCTTTCATGGGACTGGGGACCGCCGGAATGTATCGAACCGGTCGAACGCACGCATACAGATCCAGCTTCTGACGAATGGAAACGTTCAAACTGCGGATACCTTTACCCACCGGCGTAGTCAGCGGCCCCTTGATTGCGATCACGTGTTTCTCAATTTGATCCAGCGCATCCCGGGACAGCCAGTCGCCGGTTTTTTCATAGCCCTTTTCCCCAACGTAGAGTTCCACCCATTCGATCTGGCGAGCACCCTGATAAGCCACTTTTACGGCACCGTCCAGAACCATACGGGTGGCATACCAGATATCGGGGCCAATGCCATCACCTTCGATAAACGGAATTATCGGACGATCCGGAATATCCATCGAGCCATCACTGTTTTTTTTGATCACAGCTTTTTTTTCCATATTTTCATCACCCTTCCACGTTCAGTTATATATCAGCCTGGGAACGCTGGCGAAAAGCCTCGTACAAAACAACAGCACCTGCGGCAGACGCATTTAATGAGTTCAGGTCTCCAACCTGGGGAATGGCAATCAGTTGATCACACTCGGAGCGGACCAGAGGACGGATCCCTTTCGCCTCCCCTCCAACAATAATTGCAAGCGAATCGGTCAAATCGCTTGAGAAAAGGGATTGACGGGCCTGTCTGTCCAGCCCGAAAACCCATACCCCGTGAGCTTTCAGTTCTTTTAACGATCGCACCAGATTGGTTACCCGTACCAGCCGGATGTGCTCCAAAGCACCGGCAGAAGCCTTGGATGCAGCCGGAGAGGGTGGCGCGGACCGGTCTTTTGCCATAATAACTCCGTCTACCCCGGCACACAGAGCCGTTCGGACCAACGCCCCAAGATTGTGGGGATCGACGACATGATCCAGAACAAGCAAGAGACACCGGCGGCCCGGGTGATTCACCGCTTCAGTCAATTCCTCCCACGATCCCCATGGATATGGAGTGACCCGTGCGCATACCCCCTGATGAGCGCCGGTACCGCTCAACGCTTTCAATTTCCCGGAATCAACCGTTTCGATTGGAATACCCCGGCCCTGGGCCAGTTGTACGACAGGTGCAAGGCGTTTGGACGGATCACCGACTGACACAAAAACCTTGAATGCATCTCGCCGTCCGGCCCGAATGGCCTCAAAAACCGGATGAATACCGTAAACAATTTCTGTCTTCATAGAATCACAAACTTAGGGCCACTCAAAACATACGTTCCGATCCGGCAGTTCGATACCGATCAATCAATTCAATAAACTCCCGCGTGGAGACCCCCAGTTGATCGTTGATGATAACGTGCCGGTACATGTTTCGCTGGGCAATCTCATCTTTGGCATTATCAAGCCGCTTCATGATCGTATCGTGGGTATCCGCCCCCCGGGATTCAAGCCGCATGGCCAACGTTTCCAAAGACGGGGGCATAATAAAAATGGTGACACTGTCCGGGTATCGCTTAAGGATCTGGCGCGTACCCTGAACGTCGATATCCAGCAGAATATCACGATTGCGCGCCAGGTTTCGGTCCAGAAAATCAGCGGACGTGCCATAATAGTTGTCGTGGACTTTTGCCCATTCCGCCCACCGGCCCCGGGCAATATCGGCTTCGAAATCCTCGGTTGAAATAAACATGTAGTCGACCCCGTTTTGCTCGCCGGATCGGGGTTGACGAGTCGTATAAGACACGGAAAAAAGAATCTCCGGATACCGTTTTAAAAGCGCGCGGCAGAGGGTGCTTTTTCCGGCACCGGAAGGGGCGGACACAATAAACAGGTGGCCCCGGTCTCGATTATCAGACGTGGCGACTGGATCTTCAAGGCTCATAGCAATCGTATGCACTGTCTATTCGGTTTTTCTCAGCATGGCATACCGCTGGGATATGGTTTCGGACTGAATTGCGGAGAGAATCACGTGTTTGCTGTCCAGAATGATAATGGAACGGGTTCTTCGCCCGTGGGTAACGTCAATAAGCCGCTGTTGATCGCGGGCTTCGTCCTTGAGCCGCTTCATAGGGGCTGAATTCGGCGAAACGATCGCAACCACCCGCTCGGCAACCACAGTATTTCCGAAACCAATATTTAACAGTTTCTTGTCCATGTTACTCCACGTTCTGAACCTGCTCCCGAAGTTTTTCAAGTTCTGTTTTTATTTCCACGGTCCACTGGGACACACGGGCATTTCCAGTTTTGGCACCCATGGTGTTCACTTCCCGGTTCAACTCCTGAAGCAGAAAATTTAACTTCCTTCCTGCGGGTTCATCGGATTCCATGGCATCCCTGAACTGCTGAATATGGCTATAAGCCCTTATAATTTCTTCAGAAATATCACTTCGATCCGCCAACAAAGCAGCTTCCTGAGCGAGGCGGACCGGATCGATTTCAACCGTATCTTTGGTCAGTGCGGCAATCCGGTCCCGGAGACGATCCTGGTAAATGGCCAAAAGCCCTTCGGAATCTTTCTCGATATTGCCGACAGCATCTTCGATGAACGCCAGTCGCTTCGAGAAATCCCTGGCAATAAAATCACCCTCTTTTTTGCGCATATCCACCAGGGCGTTCAACGCCCGGGTGACGCATGTAGAAATCGGGATCCACCGGGACTCGATGTCAGCGACAACTTCTTTTGCCTTGATTACGCCATCGGCCCTGGCAATCCACTCAAGGGGAATCGCCATATCGCCATTGATAAGCTCCTTCAGCTGTTCAAGGGCGTTTCGGTAGGCAAGGGCGCGAACCGGATCGATTTCAAAGGCAGCCGCTTCAGGCGAATTGTCCTTGATTTGCAGCTTAATCTCCAATCGCCCGCGCGCAACCTTTCCGGCGACAATTGCTTTTATCCGGTCCTCGATGGCCTGATATCCGTGAGGCGCACGCAGGACCAGATCTAAAAACCGATGGTTGTACGAGCGAATCTCAGCACTTACCGAAATGTCAGCTTCGGTGTAATCAGCACTTGCATATGCGGTCATACTGTAAATCATGGTCTGTTTTCCTTAATGACCCATCAGCCGGGCGGGCCGAAACAGGTTTGATCGGCATTTTTCATGTCGACCAGATACTTTGATCGCACCCGATTCAGCCATGACACCAGAAGTCGGTCCGCATAATCCGGATAGGTCCATGGCAGGGGTTCAAATCGTCCCCGGGAATATACCAGCGTCAAATCGGCATAAATCCCCTTACCGATATAAATCCGATGCGTAAAATCCTTACCCGTGGCCAAAACAAATCGGGGGGAAACCAGATATCCGGGATCCAGGTTTAAACGCCGGTTTTCGTTTTCTGAAAAGTCCAACTCGACTCGATTAGTCGCCAGTTTGATACCCGCAAGATCACCCTGCCCGATCAGATTCCGGAAGGCGAACATCCGTCGATAAAGCGGACCGCCCATTTCAGCCTCGTAATAGGATGTCCAGTCGAACGGAAACCAGGCGCTGACCATATCGACGGGTCCGAATCGATCGACCAGGATCTCGGCTGCCGGCCGGGCCAACGATCTGTCGTTAAGAAACATGCCGATCACCAGTTTGGCCGGATCGGGTGATTTGGGCAGACTCATGTTCTGATCCCGTCCATTGATCGGAGCCCCCTGGTTAATCGATGGGTCTGGCCTCGTCGATCAGCATAATGGGAATATCATCCCGAATTTCATAAAGCAGTTTACACGTATCACAGATCAAACCATCCTCGGAGGCATTCAAATATATGTTCCCCTTGCATTTCGGACAAGCCAGAATATCGAGCAGTTCCTGACTGATTCCCATGTCGTGTTCCTCCTGATCGGCAATAGGTATGATCGGGTGATGACCATCACCCGTGATTAGTTGCGGTTTTTGTCAGCTGTAAAATCAGCCGATGAACGCGGCGCAACCATACCAAAAAAAGTGTCTTTCCAAAACCTTAAATCTGATGAAAATCCGGGGAAATGAGTTCTTTCTTGCATTAGCGGCCATCTTATTTTAATTTATTTGGGTTTAATCTTCGGTCATCGGCCTCATGAGCAGGCGCTTTCTGTTGACCGATGATAAATTCCGACGCCAATCGTCCCGGTTTGGATCCCATGGGGCAGCGCGCCGGCATCAGAAAAACTAAAGACAAAGCGACATGAAGCATGATCGAAAGCGGGTTCTGGCAACTGGCGGTGCCGGTTTTTTAGGTTCACATTTATGTGAACGACTGGTAGCCGAAGGGCATGACGTGTTGTGATCTGATTGAAGCCAGCATCCGGTTGATGCAGACGCCCGATAATGTTACAGAACCGGTAAATATCGGCAATCCTGTTGAATCCAGGATCATCGAACTGGCAGAGCTGATCATTGCCCTGACGGGATCCTCCTCAGCAATTGAATTTAAACCCTTGCCCTCTGACGACCCGAAACAGCGGAAACCGGATATTCGTCTGGCTCGAAGGCAGCTGGACTGGGAACCGAAAACTCCGCTTGAGGACGGCTTGAGGCATACTATCGCGTATTTTGAAAATCTGTTGCGAGACCAGTCGCATCAGGAAGTGTTTGTCCGGCGGACACATAATTGACCGAACAACGCCTGTCGAGTGGTAACGGCCTTGAAACCTCTACATCAATCAGTGGAAGAACCTGAGACTATTGAAATTTGCTTTTTGCCTGATAAAATATTTTACCTTTGGCGGACTCCAGCGCAGTTTCCTTCAAATTGCCCGGACGTGCGGCGCCCGCGGACACGAAATAGATGTATTTACTCCCGAATGGGATGGAGACGTGCCGCAATGGCTTAATTTGAAACAGGTAAAGGTCAAGGGGTTTACCAATCATCGACGGAGGGAATCCTTAGCCGAAAAGCTGGCCGAACACGTCAAAAGAGGATCTTACGATGCGGTGGTTGGTTTCAGCAAAATGCCGGGATTAGATATTTATTATGCCGGAGACGCATGTTTTGCCGCTCACGCCGAAAAAAAAAGCCGGGTGTATCGCTTAACTCCGCGCTGCCGCCGTTACCTGGACCTTGAGCGGGCAGTGTTTGATTCAACATACAAGACCCGAATACTTCTGGTGTCAGAGCTGGAGAAGACGCTCTACCAGAAATACTACGGCACGGCAGATGAGCGGTTTCATATACTGCCGCCGAATCTGTCCGCAGAAAGGATGGCCCCGCCAAATGCCGGTGAGATGAGAGCTGAACTGCGAAACGAATTCGATATCGGCCGTGACGACTACGTGATTCTGATGGTTGGATCCGGATTTCGGACAAAAGGGGTTGACCGCAGCCTTGAAGCGGTTGCGGCCCTGCCGGAATCCATCCGGGCCAAAACTTGGCTGATTATTATCGGAAAGGACAATTTTTCGCCGTTCCGCCGTATGGCAAAAAAGCTTAAAGTGGCGGACAATCTGCTGTTCTTTCCCGGCAGACCCGACATTCTGCGATTCATGGTGGGGGCGGATCTGCTGCTTCACCCGGCCTATCGGGAGAATACCGGAACGGTTTTACTCGAAGCCATGGCAGCCGGACTGCCGGTTCTTGTCACCGATGTATGCGGATTTGCACCTCACGTTAAACGCGCCGATGCCGGCAGACTGGTGCTCTCTCCTTTTCAGCAGAAAACGCTGAACAAGATGCTCATCGACATGCTGACATCCGCCCGAAAACACCAGTGGTCAGCCAACGGCAAAACATACGTTTCCACGACTGATCTTTACAGTCGATCGGAAAAAGCCGCTTCAATCATCGAGGAAGTCGCTTCATGATCGTACTGCCCGACACATTGAAGAATCGACTGGGTGGTGGGGATGAATTCGCATCCGTTTTTTCCATTGAGGGGAAAATTTATAAACAGCGGCAGGGGCGAACAACGCTTCGGTTCACGATTGATGACACGGGCTATTTCCTGAAAAAGCACCAGGGAATCGGGTGGAAAGAACTGCTGCGCTACCTGTTTCAGTTTCGCATACCGGTGTTGAGCGCAAAGAATGAATGGCTGGCCATTCATCAGCTTCAGAAACTGGGTGTACCGACCATGTCCCCGATCGGCTATGGCCGGAAAGGCTGGAATCCGGGACGGCTGAAATCCTTTCTCATCACCCGGGAGCTGGCCGGCATGGTCAGTCTCAAGGAATTCTGTAAAGAATGGCCGGCTTCGCCTCCCGGTCCGCGACTGAAACGGAAATTAATCGAAAAGGTGGCTGAAATCGCCCGAACGATTCATGAAAACGGAATCAATCACCGGGATTTTTATCTTGCCCATTTTTTGCTCGATCCACTGACGATCCATAATGGGAAAGATCCCCGACTGTACCTGATTGACCTGCACCGGGTTCAAATCCGGCCAAAAACCCCGGATCGCTGGCGAGTCAAAGATATCGCCGCGCTCTATTTTTCAAGCCTTGGCATCGGATTGACGAAGAGGGATCGCTGCCGGTTCATTACCCATTACCAGGGCAAACCGTTGCGTCGTTGCCTGACAGAAGACGCTGTTTTCTGGAAAAACGTTCAAAAACGCGGCCATAAATTTAATCGGGAATTTATCCGGAAGCATCCGGGCCACTGACGTCGACAGGCTCATTTGCCGAGACATACAGAACGGGAGCTACATTGAGCAACCACCACACCCAGAAACTCAACATACTCCAGATACGTCAGTATTACCGGAATCATAAACATATTATTGCAAACGCCGTGGTAAAAGCACTTCAGAAAGAGGGACACGATGTGTCGGTGCTCTTTATCTACGAAGCCCCTTCACCTGAAATTGAATCCGACCTGAAATGCAGAACCATATGTCTTCAAAACGGCAAAAGCGGCAAGCGTCCCGGCAAACGGACGATTGTCAAATTTATGCGTGAGCTTTTCCGGCGGGAACCATTCGATGCCATTATCACGCATCGCTACCGCCCCTGTGCGCTGGCCGCGAAAGCTGCAACCGGGTCATCCGCCGGGAAAAAAATTGCAGTATTTCACAACCTGTATATTTTCAAACGATTTCGACGAAAATTGTTTGCGCGGTTTTATCTGAAGAACTGGACCCTGGTCGGGGTTTCTTCGGCGGTAACCGAGGACTTGATCAACAGCAAATCCGGCTTCACAAAAAATCGCGTCGTAACCATTCCCAATGCAATCCGCATCGCCGATGCGGAAAACGCATTTCTGCCCCGGGAAAAAGCCAGAGAAAAGCTTGGCATTCCGGAGCATGCGTTCACGTTTGGAAATATTGGAAGGCTCTCCCCCACAAAGGGCCAGGACAATCTGATCGATGCATTTGCCCGAATCGCCCAGAACGCGCCGGACAGTTACCTTGTCATTGCCGGAGACGGCAGCTATAAAAACAAACTGCTTGAGGCAATCAACAGATCCAGTCTCAAATCAAGGATTCTGCTGACGGGCTATCTCGAAAATGGTCACCAGTACCTTAAGGCGTTGGACGCATTTGTTTTCCCGTCAAAAAAAGAGGCCTTCGGGAAAGCCCTATTGGAGGCGATGGTCGCCAGACTCCCGGTGATAGCCGCCAATGCACCGGGAGGCATTCAGGAGCTGCTTGGCTCATACAAGCACATGTACGACATCAATGACATTGACAGACTCTCGGAGCTGATGCTTGCCATGTACGGGATGTCAAACGGTGAGCGTGAAAACATAGGCCGGCAACTCTACGACAGAGCAGTGGCCCGTTTTGATATTGAACATTTGGAAACGGCTTACCAGCGGCTCGTTCGTTTACCGTAATATGTAACCATGGACGCCAATTAAAACCATTGCATAGGTATTGCGCCGGATAGATGAGCCGCTCGGCTGGCAGATTTATGCAATGCGCATTATGGCACTCTACAATTAAGGAAAGCAAAGATTCGGCATGTCACAACCCGTTGAAACACCCTGTTCAGGATCCGGCCCACGCGTTGAAACGTTCACCGTTGCTGCGTATGCATTGTTCTTCTGGGGTTTTTTGTTTTTTCCGACAACGAAATCACACAACAACTTTTTTTACCTGGCCATCCTGCTTCCATCTCTTTTTCTTATCGGAAAATATTTTCATCGTCTTAAAACCAGTAAAACGTTAATCCTGATTGTTGCATACGTTGTATATATGGTTGTGTCGTGTTTCTGGAGCACTGAATTTACGGCCAAAAGCTTTTTAAAATGTTCCAGACATGCGATTTATGTCCTTTCATTTATTTTCATTTCAATCGTTGTCAGAGTTTCACATCTTGAAAAAAGCAACATGATATTGCGCTGCGCTGTCATACTGTCATCACTTTTCATCGTCCTGAGCATCCTTAACTGGTATCAAAGCCATCCCCTGCTCTCTCGGCTTTCCGACCCCATCGGAAGACTCGACAACCCGATTCGGGCCGGTTCCATCTGTGGTTTCCTATCCCTCATTGCCCTGAGCATTGTTTATAGAGAAAAAACCAACTACAAAGGATTTCTCTTTTTGATGGCGTTTCTCCTGAATATTGCCTTTATCGTTCTCAGTCAAAGCCGGACACCCATGGCCGCCATTGCGCCATCCGCTCTTATTCTGCTTTTCACGTTTAAGGAAAAGAGATACAGTTTTCTGGTTCTTGCAGCAGTAATACTCATTTTGTGGGCGTTTCCCGCCGAGGTATACAAATCCCTTTCCGATCGCTATTCCTACCGTCTCGATATGTGGCATGTCGTCTCGGATAAAATCATCCAGCAACCGGTTTTTGGGCATGGTTACATATGCGACAGCACTTACGTGGCGGGAGGGCGAAACTGGACGCATGCGCACAACAGTTTCCTCGGTACACTGAGAGATGGCGGGCTTGTAGGCTTGGGGCTGATGCTTGCGTTTCTTGGAACCGGTATTTTCCAGTCAATAAAAATCGCAAAAGCCTCTGGCAGCTACCTTCACCTGTCGTTGCTGGTCTTTGGAATCATCGCCATCAGCTTCAATCCTGACCGGTTGATTAACAATCCGGAAGAATTCTGGCTGTTTTTCTGGTTCCCCCTGGCTTTGATCATTGCGGATTCGGAGTTGCCCATCAGTCCGTTGGCTGAGGCAAAAGAGCGCTTCATCCCGGTCTGATCGGAACGCTCGATTCCGATTACAGCGAGACGAATTCGAACTGGAGTGCGGGAGGAAATCCACGCCTGTGGATCATTTAATTCCGATATCCGAAAAATGGCGATAAATCCTGTTCCATTCGCTCTGTCACCCATTGAATATCGGCCGCGTCAAGATAGTCCGCATATCCCCCGATCTTACCCTTTCTTACCTTGGCTGATTCAGGATCGTTTTTATCGGTCCATCCCAGACGTTTGGCAGTGATTCGGCCTTTCTTCTCTATCTGTTTGAGATTATCAAATCGGGCAAAATCCACCGCATCGGACAGGATGCTGTCGGCCATGTTGTGGATTCCTGCGAATTCAACGACCCGTTTTAATTCTCCTTTGGTGTCGGCATGTAAATCTTCATAACGCACCAGCAAAAAATCCAACGGATCCTGATAACGATCCGCCCATATGTTGTAAAACCGGATCATGGTCTCCACCGAGCCCCGATGGCAGCGAATGAATTCGCCAAGTGAACCCGTAAACCGCTTCTCCCGCCGGGTCATCTGAAAGTAGGTCGAAACCGCCAGATCCCGAAGGTCGCGAATCAGCAGCACAACTTTAACCCCGGCGTATTCGGTCTTGACATTGACCAGTTCTCCGGAAGTTTTCAACTGAGGCTTGTCATCATGTTTCGGTTTAATGCGGGGAAGCGTCGAAACCGTTTGGCTCAACTCCTTCAAATCCGGCAACCGGTTCTCACTGTCAATGCCGCAATGAAGGCATATCGATTTGGAAAGCATCACCCGAAGCCAGGTTCTGCCGGCTTTGGGAAATGAGATCAGCATGACATCCGCAGAGCGGTTCCATCGTCTTTTGTATACCCAGCGGGCCAAAAGGCTTTTCCGGACAAGAGTCCGCAGCCGAAATCCAATCGGCGCCGACTGATTTAACATCACATTTCGGTAACTCATTTCGACAAAAACTATTCCTCGCTGATTGGCGTTTGATCGCTGAAGAGCATAAACTGCATTAACTTTCTAATCGGACAGATAGCCGTATTTTTCAAGCGTATGCCCTGCCACCTGCCTCACAGTGGCAATATCGGAGCGGCTCAACCTGCCTATGGAACCGCTGTTCATATTGCAGATGGTCGAGGTCACGCCGTGAATTTTCCAGTTCTGCTGCACGATCCGATTGGGAAAAGGCCCGATGTCAAGAAAATCGCAGAGCCGATTTAAAACCCGCTTTGGATTTTCGGTAAAATCTTCATAGGAGATATCGACAATGTGCTTCACGGCATGCCGGTCCTGAGTGACGATTTCATCAGTCTTTGCCCACTGTTCCGCACACATGGCGATGGGGTATTGTTCGCCGAATTCGTTTCTTCCCCAGCGGCGGGGCCGGGCGCCGCGACGGATTCCCTCGGCTACAGCGTACCCGTTTCGAACGATGTAAATAAAATACGCCGGGGAAAAATAGTGCTGGATAAATTGCAGGCGGGCGGCGTTGGCAATGGATTTTTCAAGAAACAGCGGCCTGTTTTTCAGCGAAAAAGACCACTGTTTCCTGACTCGCGATGCGATCCTGTCCATACCGGTTCCCGGCATCAGACGAACAGCATCCAGGCATCGGCACCACATCCGGTTCCAGCCGAACTCCTCGGGACGCGGCCACACATCCGACAGTGCAACGCCTTCAACCGGAAGAGCCGATATTTCGGGGTGTTTGCCCATGATATGGGAAAGCAGCGTCGTTCCCGAATTGTAACACCCGATAATAAACACCCACTTTTTCGGTTGCGGCTCCCGTCCCAGGGGGACAAGAAATCTCTGGACGGACCGCTTCATCAGCAACTTGGTTTTCAATGCAGTCATGCTTCCCGCCGTTCCCCCCGTTCAAATCGAGCCAGCCCCTTTCGAATCATGCGCCTGAATTTCAAGGGATGATATAATTTATTTCCCTTTGCCGTATACCGATTCAACGTCAATGGATTTTCCCGGGCATCATTTAGCCCTTCCTGAATGCTCACCCCGTATCGGTATCCGGCCTCCCGTGCCAGGTCAACGACGTGCCGATTAAAACTTCCATACGGGTATGCGACAGACTCCACCGGGCGCTGAACAATCTCCTCAAGCCGGGCTTTGGATTCACTCAGTTCGGCACGCTGTTCGGAAAGCGGCAGTTTGGCCAGTCGCACATGGCGCATGAGGTGCGAGCCGAATTCGATACCGGCATCCGCCATTTGCCTGATCTGGGCAGAAGTCAGCAAATCGGTCGGCGTTTTTTCACTGGACTCCGGCCAGACGACCCCGGTCTTTCCGATATCACCGATAACCGGAAAAATGACAGCCGGAACACCAAACTTGTTAAGAATCGGGAACGCATGGGTAAAATTGTCACGGTGCCCGTCATCAAACGTCAAAATGACCGTTCGCCGACTACGTATCGGTGGCTTGGATTTGCCCGGGCAAGACAGCGCACTGAACGTGGTAAAGAAAAAACCCCTCCGGATCAGCCAGGCCAGATGCTGTTCAAATTGCCGCGGTGTGGTGTACATGCCCCTGATTCGCACAGAGGACGGCGGCCGGGCAATATGATGATACATTAAAATAATCAGCGGTTCTGTAGTCATTGTCCCCAATTGCCGGACTGCTCGCTGCAATCCGAAACGCAGCGCCCCGGTGGCATGTCCCGGTTCAGTTGCGAAATAACCGATTCAAATTCCCGGCCCAACGCCGGCTGATTCAGCCAGTTTTTCATGAATCGTTTCCGGTCGCGTGCAAAGGCCTTTAAAAAGCGCCACCGAAACCGGTGTTCTTTCATGGCATCCAGGTCGGTGATAAACACCCCGCAGGGTGACACAATAAAATTGCTGGCTTTCAGGTCTCCATGGCTGATGGAATGATTGACCAGCGACTGAAACAATTTCGATATGTCATGAATTACACCTGAAGCGGCGCCCGATCCTGCCGTTTTGTCTGTCAACCGATCAGCCAGGGTGTCTCCGTCCGTGTATTCAGTGATAAAATACGCCCCGGATCGCAGCCACCCCCAGCGGATTTCCATGAATGCGACGGGCCGTGGTGTCTGGATTCGAATAAAACGAAGAAGATGTGAATTCCGCCACGCCCCCCAGGCCCTGGACGGTCTGGCACAACGGCTCAATCGATGAAAAATATTCTTGATATTGTAGCGTTTGACAGCCAGCCGCCGACCGTTGACGTCCACCAGCGCCAAGGTGGAAGAGTTGCCGTCTTTCAACAATCGGCTTCTGGCGATTACCGGATCGGGGTTTTCCAGGAAATCCGACATTTCCGGGGTAAATGCTTTCCGGTCACAAACCAGAAATCGTCTCCAGGATTTTCGGCAGACATGGTCTGTGGATTCGCGGAATTTTTTTCGAAGATACCGTTTTTTTCTCCACTTTCGACGCGCTCGCACCGCCCGCAGCAGGCGCTTCAGCCGGCGAGAGTCCGCCGGCCAGCCCCGTGCCTGTTCATACTGCTCAAAAGCGGCGGCAAGCAAAGCGTCGTGCTCAACAGATGATTGGGCAAAAAATCTGGCGACACTGTTCAGGCTTTCGGTTTCGGAAAGCGGCTGCCCCGCCCGGCGGTGATCGACAGCATCCCCATCAACGGCTACGATCTGCTCGCCCCGGATCAGAAAATTCCCCCAATGGGCATCGTTCTGGGACAAGCCGGCCTGATGCTGGGCGGCAATCGCCCCGGCCGCCTGGCTCAGCAACCGGATACGTCTGGTATCGTCGGCACATTGGCGCCATTCAGCCGCAAAATCCCGGGCATCCAGCAAGCGTTCAAATCCCAGCGCAAAGGCCCGGCCGGCAGACAGCCGGCCGGCAAAAAGCAGTGAAGGGGTTTGCAGCCCGAATCGATTCATGGCCGCGACACCGGCCCGCTCCCTTTCCCAATGGCGCTTGGCATGAATGGCGTCCAAAAAAATTTTTACAACCACCGGACGGCTGTTCCACACCCCGAAACAGGTCAGTCGCTTTGCGGGCAGGCTCCGTACGACCTCAGTGCAGCAAACCGACAGGGTCTCATCATCGCAGACCACGTCGATACAAAACGGCACGTCCGGCCGCCGGCCGGCCTCTCTCAGCACATGGCCGCTTGCTGGGGTTTCCATGGAATCAGGCCCATTTCCGTTCTTTTTCCCTGGCTTTCCGCCGTTTGCGTCGAGCGACATATTCCGGGTACAGCTCCGGGTAATGCTTTTTCCATCGTTTGTGAAACCAGAACCATTGATCCGGATGCCGGCTGATTATCCTCTCGATAACGGTCATCATCAACTGAGTGTTGACCTTGAGATCCATCCGCATGTTTCCCGTTCGCTGGATGGTCACAGGGGGCTCGACAACCAACCGGAGACCATTGTCGGGATCACGGACGCAGTACATGGGCAGCACCGGACTGCGGCATCGCATGGCCAGCAGCGCCGCACCGGGAGTTGCGGTAACCTTCCTGTTGAAAAGGGTCGCCTCGATGCCTTCTGAGGATTTCGTTCCCTGGTCGATCACGATCCCTACCATACCGCCGCCTCTCAGTGTTCTCGACATCTCGGAGAATGCGCCATCCTTTTCAAGGACCCGATTTCCAAAACGTGTCCGAATCCGGCGAATCCACCGATCGAGTATTCCCGTTTCAAGAGGCCGCATGACACAGGATACCGGTCTGCCGAAATAGCACGCCGTAAAAAGCGGCAGCACCTCCCAGTTTCCCTGATGAGCAGATATCAGGATCACCCCCCGGGGATCGGTCATGGCGTCATGTAAATAGTTCTCTCCGGAGATGCGAACGGTTTTCAGAATCGTCTCCCGGGACAAACCGGCAAGCTGGAAAATCTCCATCGCCGTAATTCCAAAATTCTGAAATACCTGCCGGGCGACCTGACGAATTCGTGAAGGGGACCAGTCGGGAAATGCAAATTTTAGATTCCGGCGAATAATCCGACGATGAGGCCAGTCGATGGTGTACGCCGCCAACCCGATCATTTTGCCGATTCCAACGACAACACCTGACGGTATGCCGGCAATAAATCGGAAAAGCACCGGCCTCCGGTCTTCGCCCGGCCTTTTGGCGCGATCCAATGGGATTGAATGATTACCCGTCATTGCGTTCAGAACGATCCCCTCTGACAATTTGCAAACGTATTGGTCAACAAACCGGTTTTAATCCGGTAAACTCAGTTGTCTCCGCGCAGGCATCCGCCAACGCGATCCACGAGTAACAGACTCCCCCAGGCGTGTCAATGCGGAACGAATTCCATCACTTAGGGTTCACGAAAAAATAAGTTCGAAATTCCGGGAGTTGAGACGCTCGGCTGACCAGCTTTCGTTTAAAAAAATCTACGGCAAAGAAACCGGCCTTTCATTGCAATGACGTTTGACACGCTGCCTACATTTAATTATTATCCTGCCGTTTTGACTGATGATCACGAAAAAAACTGCGACTGAAAACCGACACGATTCCGGGTTCCTCAGGAACGAGGATTTTTTAAATCTGCGTCCCTTTACCATCGGGCACCCGGAGATATTTTCCGAGCATATATGTCCAAGTTAGCCTTGTCTGTTTACAACCTCGCCTGGGGTATAGTTCTGCCCCTTCTTCGTCGAAACGTCCGACTGGCCGACGGATTCGATGAGCGGACCCTGAAAACCCGGCTGCCAAAAGCCGACATCTGGATCCAGGCGGCTTCCGCCGGGGAATCGTACCTTGCCCGTACATTGCTGGAAACGCTGAAACCCGTTCGGCCGATTCAGGCGCTGATCACGACCAACACCCGCCAGGGATTTGACATTCTTCAACAGGCGGCCATGGATCTGAACGGAAAAAACCACATCGTCCGAGTGCTTTCGGCGTATTTCCCGTTTGACAGACCCGCTATCATGGAAAAGGCGGTTGCCCAGGTTCGCCCGAAGCTCATGATTACACTCGAGTCCGAAATCTGGCCGGGCCTGTTTGCCGAGCTTAAAAAAACCGGGGTACGGACGCTGATCCTCAACGGCCGCATGACCGAAAAAAGCCTGCGGCGATATCGCTGGTATCCAGGATTGTGGCGTTCGCTGAGCCCGGATCGGGTGCTGGCCATTTCCCGGGCCGATGCAAATCGATTTGCCTCACTCTTCGGTGATGAGCGCGTCCAGGTGATGCCGAATATCAAATTTGACCGAATTGCCATCTCCGGCCCGGCCACGGATATCGATACTCCGCTGAATGCGATCATTGATCGAGGGCAGCGTTTCCTCGCTCTGGGGTCAATCCGGCGCGAGGAGGAAAGCGCGGTTTTGAACATCATATCATCTGTTCTCGCCCGGCGAAAGGATGTCGTTATCGGTCTTTTTCCCCGTCACATGGAACGTCTTGCCGCATGGGGCGATCATCTGACAAAACGCGGCATACCCTGGACGCGACGATCCGAAATGGCATCACAGGCCTCGATCGGGTCAATCATCCTCTGGGACGTTTTTGGAGAGTTGTCTGCAGCCTACAATATGGCTCAGGCCGCTTTTATCGGAGGCAGCCTGGCGCCCCTGGGCGGACAGAATTTCCTTGAGCCCCTCATGTGCGGGATCTCACCCGTTATCGGCCCCCATTGGGAAAATTTCAAATGGGTGGGAGAGGAAATCGTCTCCACAGGAATGGTGCGGGAGGCCAAGGACTGGAAACAGGCCGCGGATATGCTGGCAACCAGTCTGGACGCGCCGGCATCCCGGTCGCAAATCCGCCAGGCCGCCAGCGCTTTTCTGAAAAATCGACAGGGCGGCACCTTGCAGGCCTGCCGTCTGATAAACCGCTGTCTGTCCGGTGATAGACAGTGGCCAACCGGAAACGGCAGATCTCCCGGCATAGCGGCTGACGCCTGACTTCTAAGCAGTATCGAAACTTGCGACAAACCCGAATCCACAAGGATTCAGCATCGGTTTTTCGCCGAAAAGAGAGCGTTTCATGAACCGATTTCCCTACTGCGTCGGTATCATCCCGGCGCGATACGAATCGTCCCGATTTCCGGGCAAACCGCTGGCGGATATCCTGGGGCGCCCCATGATCTGGCATGTATACCAGCGCGCCATTCAATGTCCAGAACTGCAGCATGTTGCACTGGCCACCGACGACCGGCGAATCGCCAAGGCAGCCGATCAGCTGGATATTCCGGTTGTCATGACCCGGCGCGACCATCCCAGCGGCACCGATCGTGTTCTTGAGGCTGCCCGGAAAATCAAAGTCCCCGAGGACGCGGTTGTGGTAAATATACAGGGTGATGAACCCGCCCTGGATCCGGAAATGCTCTCAGAACTTCTCAACCCCTTTAAATCACCGTCTGTTCAGGTGACCACGCTCGCGCGCGCCATTGAACCGGCAGAAGCCCGGAATCCTGACCAGGTCAAGGTTGTTTTTTCAAAAGATCAGTCAGCGCTTTATTTTTCAAGGGCCCCCATACCATTTCCCCGGGACGAAGTTGAGTCCGGATATTTCGGTCATATTGGTCTGTATGCCTTCCGCCTTCCGGTCCTTCGCAGATTTGTCGAACTCGGCACAAGCCGGCATGAGCGCATCGAGAAACTTGAGCAATTGCGGTTGCTGGATCATGGCATTCCGATCCACGTTGTGGTAACCCGGCACACGAGCGTTGGCGTCGACCGGCCCGAGGATATCGAGACGGTCAGTCAGTTGCTGGCCGGATCGCTGTAGCGACATGCCGCAATACCGGGTACCCTGATCATATCCCATGAAAGCTATGCAAACTGACCGTCTGGCGGTCACTCACACCAACCCGAGCCGTTCAATGAAAATTCTGCTTGTCCAAACCAGCTATCTGGGAGACACCATTCTCTCGACCCCTGTCATACGAGGTATCCGAGATCTGTATCCGGAGGCGAATCTCTGGATGATGACAACGCCCCTTTCCGCCTCCCTGGTCCGCCGGGATCCTCTGCTGACCGGCGTCATCCCATTTGACAAGCGCGGGGTCAACAGCGGCGTCCAAGGTCTTTTTCGTATGTCAAAAACGATCCGCAGGCATCACTTTGACCGGTGTTATTCCCTGCATCGCTCCGCACGGACCGCTCTGCTGCTCAGCTTAAGCCGGATACCGATCCGAATCGGTTTCGATAACGCCAGGCTGAATTTCTTTTATCATCGAACCCGAAACCGGAACCCTGCCCGGCACGACGTGATCCGAAATCTCTCCCTGCTGTCCGGGGAGATGCCTGTCAGCGGCCTGTCAACGGATCTTCGCCTTTTTCCACCGGATAAAAAGGAATTGTCCGGCAAACTGCAGATCCAGCTGCCAGCCCCCGGCAGTTATGCCATTCTCGTTCCCGGCAGCGCATGGGAAACAAAACGATGGGACTGGCGAGGATACCGCGAGGTTGCCCGGTTTCTCAGGAATCAGGGGCTGGAAGTGGTTCTGATCGGCGCTCCATCTGAGCGGTCGGTTGCCGAGAAAGTAGCCCGGGGGCTGGATGTTTTGAATTTCGCTGGAATGACCACTGTAGATGACGCACTCTATCTGACCCGGCATGCAAAGCTGATGGTGTGCAATGACAGCATGGCACTTCACATGGCTTCAGCCTTTAAGGTGCCGACCGCTGCTGTCTTTTGCGCCACCACACCCGAATTTGGTTTCGGCCCGTGGAAAAACCCCAAGGCAACCGTAGTGGAGAAAACCGGCCTCAGCTGCAAACCCTGCGGACGCCACGGTGGAAAATTCTGCCCTGCCGGAACGGACTCCTGCATGAGGGATCTTTCCGCCGGGCAGGTAATTTCAGCGATCCGACGGATGCTCGACATAT
>ENA-ORCT01000243-ORCT01000243.1-marine-metagenome-genome-assembly--contig:-NODE-243-length-28057-cov-3.849249_pt1 | contig 28057 bp, 26 predicted proteins | sample MGYA00248632_ERZ508511 | MGnify/ENA primary metagenome ERZ508511 (study PRJEB26182, sample SAMN06268839) | marine metagenome | isolation source: Tt an P1-techrep anaerobic enrichment on pine from sediment...
ACCGCACCACCCGGATGCTGAACCCCACCGAGCAGGGCAACCTGTTCTACCGCGGCGCCTGCAAGATCCTCGAGGCGGTGGACGAGGCCGAGGCCGAGATCAACAATGTCACGCTGATGCCGCGCGGCTCTCTCTACGTCGCCGCGCCCTTGGGGTTGGGGCGGCGGCTGATCGCGCCCAAGGTGCCGGAATTCAAACAGGCCTATCCTTTAATCGATATCCGCCTGCGCCTGTCCGACCGCAAGCTCGACCTCGCGGCCGAGGGGCTGGACGTGGCGTTCTTCCTCGGCGTGCCCGAGGACTCGGCGCTGCGGATGCGCAAGATCGCCGATTGTCCGCGGGTGCTCTGCGCCGCGCCCGAGTACTTGGCGCGCAAGGGGCGGCCGGTGACGCCGGAGGCACTGACCGACGGCAGCCATGACTGCCTGAACCTGCGTTACCCGGGTGCGCCGGAATTCCAGTGGCCGCTGCAAACGGCTGAGGGCGTCAAACGCTTTGCAGTGACGGGGCCGTTCGAATCCGATGACGGCGATGTGCTGACCGGCTGGGCGCTGGACGGGCACGGGATCATCCTGAAGCCGATGTTCGAGGTGGCCGAGCACCTGCAATCCGGGCGGCTGGTGCCGGTGCTGGAGGAGGCGCCGCCGGTGCCGGTTCAGATGGGCTGCCTCTTCATCCACCGCCGGCGGCAGGACCCCAAGGTGCGCCTGTTCATCGACTTCATGGCCGATCGCATCGCCGGGGTGCTGGCGGAGGGGTAGGGCGGGCTTCGAGACCTGCTGAGGCCTGGAACCGCCCGGGGCGCGGCCCTCTGTTTCAAACGTGGACCACTGGACAGATCAGTGGCCCTCAGCTCCCCCGATAGGTGGAATAGCCGAACGGCGACAAGAGCAGCGGCACATGGTAGTGCGCCGCCTCGGACATGCCGAAGCGGATCGGGATCACGTCCAGGAACCGCGGGTCTTCGGGCGGGGTTCCGCTGGCATCCAGATAGGCGCCAGCGTGAAAGACCAGTTCGTACATCCCGGTGGCGAATTCGGCCTCGGGCAGGATCTGCTCGTCGGTGCGCCCGTCGGCATTGGTGGTCAGCGTGCGCAGATGGCGCCGCGCGTCGCCCTCGATGCGGAAAAGCTCGATCTTCAGCCCCTGCGCGGGGCAGCCGCGGGCGGTGTCCAGAACATGGGTGGTCAAATATCCGGCCATTGGCCCTCTCCGTGGTCTGTTTTCAGGCATTTTGCCGGGCGCGCGCCCCGGCGGATACCGTGTTTTTCCGATAGCTCTTTCAAAATTTAACAGAAGGAAAACGCGATTATCATGCTCTACAAAGAAATAAGCAGAAGGAGACCGGAAATTGACGCGCTATCCTCGTGACATGCGTGGTTACGGGGCGACGCCCCCGGATGCGAAATGGCCGGGCGGGGCCAAAATCGCCGTGCAGTTTGTCATCAATTACGAGGAAGGCGGCGAGAATTGCATCCTGCATGACGACGCGGCCTCCGAGGCGTTCCTGTCCGAGATCGTGGGCGCCGCGCCCTGGCCGGGGCAGCGCCACTGGAACATGGAGTCGATCTACGAATACGGCGCGCGGGCCGGGTTCTGGCGGCTGCACCGGCTGTTCACCGAGTTCAACATGCCCGTCACCGTCTACGGCGTGGCCACGGCGCTGGCGCGCAGTCCCGAACAGGTCCGCGCCATGCAGGATGCCGGCTGGGAGATCGCCAGCCACGGCCTGAAATGGATCGAATACAAGGATCACACCCCCGAGGCCGAGCGCGCCGACATGGACGAGGCCATCCGCCTGCACGAAGAGGTCGCCGGCGAACGTCCGCGCGGCTGGTACACGGGGCGCTGCTCGGCCAACACCGTGGCGCTGGCGGCCGAGGAGGGCGGCTTCGACTACGTGGCCGATTCTTACGCCGACGACCTGCCCTACTGGCTGCGGGTGGGGGACCGCGACCAGCTCATCGTGCCCTATACGCTCGACTGCAACGACATGCGCTTCGCCACCCCGCAGGGGTTCAACTCGGGCGACCAGTTCTTCGCCTATCTGCGCGACAGCTTCGACGCGCTCTATGCCGAGGGGCAGTCCGGCGCGGCCAAGATGCTCTCGGTCGGGCTGCATTGCCGCCTGGTGGGCCGGCCGGGGCGGGTGATGGCGCTGCGCCGCTTTCTCGAGCACGTCGCCTCCAAGCCCGATGTCTGGGTCGCGCGCCGCATCGACATCGCGCGGCACTGGCATGAGACCCATCCGCCGGTGCATTCCGAGCGCCCCTCGCAGATGGCCCGCGCGGCCTTCGTGGCCAAATTCGGAGGCGTGTTCGAGCATTCTCCCTGGATCGCCGAGCGCGCCCATGACCTTGAACTGGGCCCTGCCCATGACAGCGCCACGGGGCTGCACAATGCGCTTGCCCGGGTCTTCCGCAGCGCCAGCGAGGAGGAGCGGCTGGGCGTTCTCACCGCCCATCCCGACCTCGCCGGGAAACTGGCCGCCGCGGGCCGCCTGACCGCGGACTCGACCGCCGAGCAGGCCGGCGCGGGGCTTGACGCCCTGACCGACGAGGAACGGGAAACCTTCCAGCGGCTCAATGCCGCCTATACCGGGAAACACGGCTTCCCCTTCATCATCGCGGTGCGCGACCACGACAAGTCCTCGATCCGCGCGGCCTTCGAGCGCCGCATCGGCAATGACCGCGACACCGAGTTCGCCGAGGCCTGCCGCCAGGTGGAGCGCATCGCGGAACTGAGGCTGAAGGATATGCTGCCGTGACCGGCCGCCGCCTGCACAGCCGGCCCCTGACGGCCGAGGCTTTCGCCCCCTATGGCGACGTGATCGAGGCGCGCGGCGCGCCGGACAAGGTGATCAACCAGGGGCTTTGCGGGCGGCACAACGATCTGGCCCGGCTCGATTTCGGCGATGGCCGCGCCGGGATCAGCCTGTTCGATGCCCAGGCGCGCCATCTGCCCCTGACCGTGGAGATGGTCGAGCGCCACCCCGAGGGCAGCCAGGCCTTCATCCCGCTCGAGGGCGCGCGGTTCGTGGTTGTGGTGGCCGATGACGCGGGCGGCAAGCCGGGCGCGCTGCAGGCCTTCATGGTGCAGCCGGGGCAGGCGGTGAACCTGCATCGCGGCACCTGGCACGGGGTTCTCACGCCGCTGGGCGCGGATGGCCGTTTCGTCGTCGTCGACCGCATCGGCCCCGGCCCCAACCTCGAGGAGCATTGGTTCGGCGAACCCTACATCATCGCGAAATGAAATGAGCCGCCAGGAAAGGCGGCCGTCTGCAACACGCAACAGGGAGACTGACAATGGCAGACACTTCGATCGGGACGGCACGTCAGCTGCGCGATCCCAACTACACACCGCCCTTGATGAAGGCGATCCCGCTGGGCATCCAGCATGTGCTGGCGATGTTCGTCTCGAATGTCACGCCCGCGATCATCGTGGCCGGGGCCGCGGGGTTCGGCTTCGGCTCCAACTCGCCGGATTTCCCCGAGCTGCTCTACCTGATCCAGATGTCGATGCTGTTCGCGGGCGTGGCCACGCTCCTGCAGACCGTCACCATCGGCCCGGTGGGGGCGGCGCTGCCCATCGTGCAGGGAACCTCCTTCGCCTTCCTGCCGGTCATGATCCCGCTCGTCGCGGGCAAGGGGGTGGATGCGCTGGCCGCGCTTTTCACCGGTGTTCTCATCGGCGGGCTGTTCCATGCCGCGCTGGGCACGGTGATCGGCAAGATCCGCTTTGCCCTGCCGCCGCTGGTCACGGGGCTTGTGGTCACCATGATCGGGCTGGCGCTGGTCAAGGTGGGCATCCAGTATGCCGCGGGCGGGGTGCCCGCCATCGGCACGCCTGAATATGGCAGCCTGCTGAACTGGTCGGCCGCGCTGGTGGTGATCTTCGTCACGCTGGGGCTGAAATTCTTTGCCCGCGGGATGCTGTCGATCTCGGCCGTTCTGGTGGGGCTGCTGGTGGGCTATGTCTATGCCCTGGCCGTGGGCATGCTGTCGGTGGACGCGATCACAGGGTCCTGGACGAATGCGGCCGCCTTCGCCCTGCCGCAGCCCTTTAAATACGGGTTCGAGTTCTCGGCCGCCGCGGTGATCGGGTTCTGCCTGATGGCCTTCATCTCGGCGATCGAGACGGTGGGCGACGTGTCGGGCATCACCAAGGGCGGCGCGGGCCGCGAGGCGAGCGACAGGGAGATCGCGGGCGCCACCTATGCCGACGGTCTGGGCACCGCCATTGCCGGGATCTTCGGCGGGCTGCCCAACACCTCGTTCAGCCAGAATGTCGGGCTCATCGCCATGACCGGCGTGATGAGCCGCCACGTGGTGACCATCGGCGCGATCTTCCTGATCATCTGCGGGCTGGTGCCCAAGGTGGGCGGCGTGATCCGCACCGTGCCGATCGAGGTGCTGGGCGGCGGCGTGATCGTGATGTTCGGCATGGTCGTGGCCGCGGGCATCTCGATGCTGTCGGACGTGGACTGGAACCGCCGCAACCTGGTGATCTTCGCCATTTCGCTGTCGGTAGGGCTGGGCCTGCAGCTGGAGCCCGGCGCGGTGCAGCACCTGCCCGACACCGCGCGCATCCTGATGACCAGCGGGCTGCTGCCCGCCGCGCTGATCGCCATCGTGCTGAACCTGGTGCTGCCCGAGGAGCTGAGGGAGGAAGCCACCGAGGAGGTGGCCGGGGGCATGTCCGGCACCGGCAGCTTCGGCCACGAGCCGGGCGAGTAGACCTGAGAGCAAGGAAAGCCCGGCCCCGTGGCCGGGCAGCCCGCTGATCAAAGGTCCCGCCCGGCGGCAACGCCGGGCCGTCCTAAGGGACGAAAATGAAAAGGGCCCGGTGATCCCACCGGGCCCTTTCCTGTCCGTGAGTGATAGGCGTCTTAGAAATCCACCTCGATCGCCACGCCCTTTTCCAGGGCCAGGTCCACGGCGGCCGAGGCCACCGCGAGGTCCTGCAGGCCCACGCCGGTGCCGTCGAACAGCGTCACCTCGTCGTCCGAGCTGCGCCCCGGATGGGTGCCGTTGATCACGGCGCCGATCTCGGTGATGGCGTCCTCGCCGATCAGGCCCTGCGCCACCGCGTGCTGGCATTCGCCGATGCTGGTGGCCTGGGCCACCTCGTCGGTGAACAGCGTCGCGCGGGCGACGAGGGCCGCGTCGACCTCCTGCTTGCCCTTGGTGTCGGTGCCCATGCAGGCGATGTGGGTGCCGCCCTTGACCTGCGCGTCCATCAGGATGGGGGCGAAGCTTGAGGTGATGGTGATGATCACGTCGGCCTCGGCGCCCAGCTGGTCGAGCTCGACCGCCTCGAAGGGCAGGCCCAGCTCGGCCGCGGTCTCTTCCAGGCGGCTCAGCATCTCGGGATGCATGTTCCAGCCGATGACGCGGTCGAAATCGCGCTGCTTGACGGCGGCGCGCATCTGGAAGGCCGACTGGTGCCCGGCGCCGATCATGCCCAGCACCTTCGCATCCTTGCGCGCCAGGTGCTTGATCGACACGGCCGAGGCCGCGGCGGTGCGCAGCGCGGTCAGCAGGTTGCCGCCCACGGCGGCCTTGAACCGGCCGGTGTCGGGGTCGAACAGGAACACCGTGGACTGGTGGTTGATCAGCCCCTTTTCCAGGTTGTTCGGCCAGTAGCCGCCGGCCTTCAGCCCCAGCACGAGGCCGGCGCGGTCAAAGCCCGACTTGAAGCCGTAAAGCGCATCCTCGTGGCCGATCGCCTCGCGGATGACGGGGAAGTTGTAGGCATCGCCGCGCGCCATGGCGCCGAAAACGGCCTCGACGGCGTCAAAGGCGGCCTCGGGCGAGATCAGCCCGGCGATTTCCTTTTCAGGGACGATGATCATGAGGGAAACTCCGATTTTTCGCAGAAAAATCGAGGGCCCGGAGGCCCCCGATATATGCGCCCGTCCGGGCGGTGTTCAGTAGGCCTTGCCGCGGGCCGAGACCGGCCACAGGCATTCCACCTTGCCGCCCCGCACGCCGACATACCAGTCGTGCACGTTGCAGGTCGGGTCGCAGTGGCCCGGCACCAGCTTCAGCTTTTCGTTGATCTTCAGCGCGCCGTTCGGGTCCGAGATCACGCCATGCTCGTCCGAGCACTTGACGTATTCCACGTCGTCGCGGCCGTAGACCACGGGCAGGCCGCTGTCGACCGACTGGGCCTTGAGGCCGGCGTCGCAGACCGCGATGTTGGGTTTCACATGGCTCATCACCGAGGTCAGGATGAACAGCGCGTTCTCCCATTCGCCCTGGTCGATACGCTTGCCGTCCTTGTCCAGGATGCGGCCGTAATCGGCATCCATAAAGGCGTAGGAGCCGCTCTGCAGCTCGTTATAGACGCCCGAGTTGCCCTCGAAATAGTAGGAGCCGGTGCCGCCGCCGCCGACGATGTCGCAGTCCAGCCCCTCGGCCTTCAGCGCGTCCACGGCGTCCTTCACCATGGCCACGGCGATGTCGATCTTGGCCTTGCGGTCCTCGTATTTGTCGAGGTGCTGCATCGCGCCCTGGTAGGCCTGGATGCCGCTGAAGGACAGCCCCTCGGCCGCGTCGATGGCCCTGGCGATCTCCAGCACCGCCTCGGTGGTGGTCACGCCGCAGCGGCCGGCGCCGCAGTCGATCTCGACCAGGCACTCGATATGGGTGCCGTGCTTTTGCGCCGCCGCCGACAGGTCGGCCACGTTGTCGATGTCATCGACGCAGACGATGGTGCGCGCGCCCAGCTTGGGCAGGCGGGCCAGACGGTCGATCTTGGCCGCGTCGCGGACCTGGTTCGACACCAGGATGTCCTTGATGCCGCCGCGGGCGAAGACCTCGGCCTCGCTCACCTTCTGGCAGCACACGCCGCAGGAACCGCCCAGCTCCTGCTGCATCTTCTGCACGTCCACCGACTTGTGCATCTTGCCGTGCGAGCGGTGGCGCACGCCCATCTCTTTGACGAACTTGCCCATCTTCTCGATGTTGCGCTCCAGCGCGTCCAGGTCGAGCACCAGGCAGGGGGTCTGGATATCGGCCGCGTCCATGCCGGGCAGGGCGGGCACGTCATAGCCTACTTCGAGGCCTTCGAAATTCGCATCTGCGTTCATTTTTTCTCTCCCGTGTCAGGCTTTGATCCAGGGCAGGTGGTCGAGATCGACATTGCCGCCCGTGATGATGACGCCGACCCGCTTGCCGGCGAATTTGTCCTTGTTCTTCATAATGGTGGCCAGCGGCACCGCGCTGCTGGGCTCCATCACCGTCTTCATGCGCTGCCAGGTCAGCTTCATCGCGTCGACGATCTCGGGGTCCGAGGCGGTCAGGATGTCGGTGACGTAGTTGGACACGAAGTGCCAGGTCAGCTCCTTCAACGGCACCTTCAGGCCGTCGGCGACGGTCTGCGGCGCGTCATCGGCGATGATGTGGCCGGCCTTGAAGCTGCGATAGGCGTCGTCGGCCTGCTCGGGCTCGGCGGCGTAGATCTCCACATGCGGGGCGAGGTTCGACAGGGTCAGGCAGGTGCCCGACACCATGCCGCCGCCGCCGATGGGGGCGACGACCGCGTCCAGCCCCTCGACCTGCTCCATCAGTTCCTTGGAGCAGGTGCCCTGGCCCGCGATCACCCGCGGGTCGTTGTAGGGGTGCACGAACTCGGCGCCGGTTTCGGCCTGCACCTCGGCGAACACCGCCTCGCGCGACGAGGTCGAGGGCTCGCATTCGGTGATGATACCGCCATAGCCGCGCACGGCGTCCTTCTTGGCCTGCGGCGCGGTGCGCGGCATGACCACGTGGCAGGGGATGCCCCGGCGGCCCGCGGCGTAGCTCAGCGACAGCGCGTGGTTGCCCGAGCTGTGGGTCGCCACGCCCTTCTTCGCCGTTTCCTCGTCCAGCCCGAACACCGCGTTCGAGGCCCCGCGCACCTTGAAGGCGCCCGCCTTCTGGAAGTTCTCGCATTTGAAGAACAGCTCGGCCCCGGTCAGCTCGTTCAGATAGGTCGAGGTCAGGACCGGCGTGCGGTGGATGTAGGGCTTGATGCGCTCATGCGCGATCAGCATGTCGGCAAGGGTGGGGATATACATGGTGCTCGTATCCTTTATCATGCGGCCTTGGCGGTTGCGCCCGGCTCCGCCCGGTAGACCTCCTGCGCGGCGGCGACGCCGCTGCCCAGGGTCACGGGCAGGCCCAGATCGACCATCGCCATCTCGGCGGTGGCGATGCCCGACAGCGCCATCACGTCGGTCAGGCTGCCCAGGTGGCCGATGCGGAACACCTTACCTGCAACTTCGCCCAGGCCCGCGCCAAAGGCCACACCGTATTTCTCGGCGGCCAGGGAAACGACCTGGCCCGCGTCGAAGCCCTCGGGGGTGCGGATCGCGCTGACGGTGTCGGAATAGACGTCCGGCGTCTGCGCGCAGAGTTCCAGCCCCCAGGCGGCGACGGCGGCGCGCACGCCCTCGGCGATGCGGTGGTGGCGGGCGAAGACGTTTTCCAGCCCCTCGTCCAGCAGCTTCTCGGTCGAGAGCTTCAGGCCGTTCAGCAGGCCCACGGCGGGGGTGTAGGGGTAGCCGTTCGCGGCATAGCCCTTGGCCATGTCGCGGATGTCGAAGAAGGTGCGCGGCAGCTTTGCCTCCTCGACCGCGGCCATCGCCTTGGGCGAGAATGCGGCGATGCCCAGGCCCGCGGGCAGCATGAAGCCCTTCTGCGAGCCGGTCACGGCGATGTCCACGCCCCATTCGTCCATGCGGAAATCGACCGAGGCGATGGAGCTCACGCCATCGACCAGCAGCAGCGCCGGGTGCCCGGCCGCATCCATCGCGCGGCGCAGCGCGGCGATGTCCGACAGAACGCCGGTGGCGGTCTCGTTATGGGTGGCCAGCACGGCCTTGATCCGGTGGTCGGTGTCGGCGGCCAGGATCTCGCCATAGCGGTCGGCGGGCAGGCCGGCGCCCCAGGCGGTCTCGATCACCTCGACCTCAAGGCCGTGGCGCTGGCACATGTCGATCCAGCGGTGGCTGAACATGCCGTTGCGCGCGGCGACGACCTTGTCGCCCGGGCTCAGCGTGTTGGTGATCGCGGTCTCCCAGCCGCCGGTGCCGGTGGAGGGGAAGATGAAGATCTCGGCGCTCTCGCTCTTCAGCACCTTTTTCACGCCGTCGCGGGCGGGGTGCAGGATGTCGGCGAAAAGCGACGAGCGGTGATCGAGCGTCGGCATGTCCACCGCGCGGCGCAGGTCTTCCGGCATGTTGGTCGGGCCAGGGATGAAAACGGGGTTCTGGAAGCTCACGTGGCTGTCCTCCTCTGAATTTTCGGCAATTGTAAGGGAGCCGGAATGCCGAGCCAATTTTTTTGAAAAAATTTTTCAAAAAGTGAAAAATAGCGAAAAAGTCATACAAGACAGATATTTGTGTTTTTTCACTGGTCAGAATGAATTTTCAAAAATATGATCAAAGGCAAGCCGCACCCTGCAAGGAGACCCCAGCGATGCCCGCAACCCAACGCCGCAAGGGCCGCCCCAAGGGCTTTGATTCGAAGCCTGCGCAAAGCACGATCCAGTCGCTGGAACGCGCGCTCAACGTGCTCGACGCGCTGGCTGTTGGCAACGGGCTGACGCTGACCGAACTGTCCGAACAGCTCGACCAGTCGCCGGCCACCATGTACCGCGTCCTCTCCACGCTTGAGGCGCGCGAGATCGTCGAAACCGACCCCCAGACCCAGGCCTGGTTCATCGGGCCCACCGCCTTCCGCCTCGGCTCGGCCTTCCTGCGCCGCACCAGTGTCGTCGAACGCTCGCGCCCGGTGATGCGCGCGCTGATGGAGGCGACGGGCGAGACCTCGAACCTCGGGGTCGAACGCAACGGCGACGTGATGTTCCTCAGCCAGGTCGAGACGCATGAATCGATCCGCGCCTTCTTTCCGCCGGGGACCCTTTCGCCCATGCATGCCTCGGGCATCGGCAAGGCGCTGCTCAGCCTCTACGACGACGAGAAGGTGACGCGGCTTCTGAACATGCGCCCGATGGAGCGGTTCACCGAAAAGACCATCGCCGAGCCGCAGGCGCTGATGGCGGACCTCGCGATCATCCGCCAGCGCGGCTATTCCTTCGACGACGAGGAAAAGACCACCGGCATGCGCTGCGTGGCCGCCCCCATCGTCAACCTGCATGGCGAGCCGGTGGCGGGGATTTCCGTCTCCGGCCCGTCGAACCGCATGCCGCCCGAGGTGGTGGAGCGGTTCGGCGCGCTGGTGAAAGAGGCCGCGGCCGAGGTCTCGCACGGGCTGGGCGCGCCCTAGCGCCCGGGCGGGTGCAGGGGCATGTGCCGGTTCACGTCCTTGTAGAGCAGGTAGCGGAACGGCCCCGGCCCCCCGGCATAGCAGGCCTGCGGGCAGAAGGCGCGCAGCCACATGTAATCGCCCGCCTCGACCTCCACCCAGTCCTGGTTGAGGCGGTAGACGGCCTTGCCCTCCAGCACGTAGAGCCCGTGCTCCATCACATGGGTCTCGGCAAAGGGGATCACCGCGCCGGGCTGGAAGGTGACGATGGTCACATGCATGTCGTGGCGCATGTCCTCCGGGTCGACGAAACGGGTGGTGGCCCATCTGCCCTCTGTGCCGGGCATGGGGGTGGGGGCGATGTCGTTTTCATTGGTGACGAAGGGCTCGGGCGCCTGCAGCCCCGGAACGGGCGCGTAGGCCTTGCGGATCCAGTGGAACCGCGCCGGCGCCTCGCCCCGGTTGTGCAGCGTCCATTCCGCCCCCGCCGGGATATAGGCATAGCCGCCTTCCTCCATCTCGTGGGCCTGGCCGCCGATGCTCAGGCTCACGCCGCCGCCGACCACGAACAGCACGGCCTCGGCCGCCGGGTTGGTTTCGGGCCGGTCGCTGCCGCCGCCCGGCTGAACCTCGGCGATATATTGCGAAAAGGTCTCGGCAAAGCCCGACAGCGGCCGCGCGATCACCCAGAACCGGGCGCCCTGCCAGAACGGCAGCGGGCTGGCCACGATATCGGTCATGGTGCCCCTGGGGATCACCGCATAGGCGGTGGTGAACATTGCCCGGTCCGTCAAAAGCTGGGTCTGCGGGGGCAAGCCGCCCTGCGGGGCGTAGTAGCTGCGTTTGGGCATCGGTCCTTCCTATGCGTTTTCGACCCATTGAACCGCGCGGGCGGCGGGGCGGCTACCTTTTTCCCGCTCAGGAAAGACTGAAGGATTGATCGGAAAAAACTGAAAATGCAGTGACGTTTGAAGCCGCCCGCCCGCCCGCGTAATGTGCCCGGGCAGGGCAAGGAGCGCCGGACATGATCGCATATCTCGCCGGGTGGGCGCGGAAGAAGGACAGCCTGTTCGCCTCGGTGGCAGAGGCGGCGGGGGGCGGCGTGCGCCTGCCCCTGATCGGGCTGTCGCTGCGCGGCTTTCCCGAAAGCGGGGCGCGGACGCGGGCGGCGCTGGCCGTGGCCAAGCGCCAGCCCAAGGGGCGGCTGGGCCGCTGGCTGAAATTCGCGCTGATCTGGATGCAGTACAACTGGTCGCGGCGCTATTTCGCCCGTCATCCGGGCTGGGTGGCGATGTGCTGGAACGGGCTGACGGGCTCGCGCCGGGCCTTCATGGAGGGCGCGCGCGACGCCGGAGCGCCCCGCCTGTTCGCCGAGCTCGCCCCGTTCCCCGGCCGGGTGACGCTGGACCCCGAGGGGGTGAACGCGGCCAATTCCGTGCCCCGGGAGGCGCAGTTTTTCCGAGACTGGGCCGCCGGCGCGCCCGAGCGGCAGGGCGAGGGCTGGCGCAGTTTGGGCGCGAACCTCACCGCCCGCGCCTCGCGCCGGGCCGATGTGGGGCAGTCGGGCGCCGAGGCGCTGTCCGGCGCCGGCCCCTTCCTCTTCGTGCCGCTTCAGGTGCCCAATGACAGCCAGATCACCCTCTTCGCGGGCTGGGTGGGTTCGGTCGAAGGCATGCTGGCGGCACTGGCAGAGGCTTCGCGGGCCCTGCCCCAGGGCTGGCATATCCGCATCAAGGAACACCCTTCGGCCCGCGCCTCGCTGGCCGAACCGCTGGAGGCGGCGGTGAGCCGCGCCGGGGGGCGGCTGGTGGTGGACAACCGGACCGACACATTCGAGCAGGTCAAGGCCAGCGGCGGGGTGATCACCATCAACTCCTCGGTCGGGCTGCAGGCGTTCTTCCACGACAAGCCGGTGATCGTTCTGGGCGCGGCCTATTTCGCCATCGAGGGGCTGGTCCATGTCGCCGATGGCCAGGCAAGCCTGGCGGCCCTTCTGAAGGCTCCGGAAAGGCTGGCATTCGACCCCGCGCTGAGGGCGGCTTTCATGAATTTCCTTGACCAGGTCTATTACCCGAGGGCGACCACCGACGCCGAGGGCAACGTCACCGTCTCCCCCGAGGACGCCCGCGCCAGGCTGGCCGCGGCAAGCTCAGGAAAATAAGGCTGCGGCCCCTTTCACTGCCCCCGCCTTTCTTGTATGGCTGCGCGCCAGTCGCAATGACGAATAGGAGAGCCGATATGGGCTACAAGATCGCCGTCGTTGGCGCCACGGGCAACGTGGGCCGCGAAATGCTGAACATCCTGGCCGAGCGCCAGTTCCCCGTCGACGAGATCGCCGCACTTGCGTCCCGCCGCTCGCTGGGAACCGAGGTGAGCTTCGGCGACAAGACCCTCAAGACCCAGGACCTGGCGCAGTTCGATTTCGCCGGCTGGGACATGGCGCTGTTCGCCATCGGCTCGGAAGCGACCAAGGAATACGCGCCCAAGGCCGCCAAAGCCGGCTGCGTGGTGATCGACAACTCGTCGCTCTACCGCTACGACCCGGATATCCCGCTGATCGTTCCCGAGGTGAACCCCGACGCGATCACCGGCTATGCCAAGAAGAACATCATTGCCAACCCCAACTGCTCGACCGCGCAGATGGTGGTGGCGCTGAAGCCGCTGCACGACCGCGCGCGCATCAAGCGGGTGGTGGTCTCGACCTACCAGTCGGTTTCCGGCTCGGGCAAGGAGGCCATCGACGAGCTGTGGAACCAGACCAAGGGCATGTATGTGCCCGGCCAGGAGGTGGAGCCCTCTGTCTATCCCAAGCAGATCGCCTTCAACGTGATCCCGCATATCGACGTCTTCCTCGAGGACGGCTCGACCAAGGAAGAATGGAAGATGGTTGCCGAGACGAAGAAAATCGTCGACCCGTCGATCAAGCTGACCGCCACCTGCGTGCGCGTGCCGGTTTTCGTCGGCCATTCCGAGGCCATCAATGTCGAGTTCGAGGACTTCCTCGACGAGGACGAGGCCCGCGACATCCTGCGCGAGGCGCCGGGCATCATGGTCGTCGATAAGCGCGAGGATGGCGGCTACATCACGCCCGTGGAATGCGTGGGCGATTTCGCCACCTATGTCAGCCGCATCCGCCAGGACTCGACCATCGAGAACGGGCTGAACCTGTGGTGCGTCTCCGACAACCTGCGCAAGGGCGCGGCGCTGAACGCGGTGCAGATTGCCGAGCTGCTGGGCCAACGCGTTCTGAAGAAGGGCTGATTCCCGCCGGCCCGAACGGGCCCGCGATCCGCCGTTGCAATGAGGGCCAAGCTGGCCAAGACTGCCCCCGATTGATTTGCTCATTCGGGGGTTTTCCCATGTTTCAGCACCTGTTTGTTGCCCTGCCCGCCCTGCTGGCCGCCGCCGGGGCCTGGGCCGCGGATTTCCAGATGGCCGCGCCGGTCAGTGCGGTGACCGTCTATCCGCAGGGGGCGCAGGTGACGCGGCGCATCACGCTGGACCTGCCGGCCGGGGCGCACCGGGTGCTGCTGCCCGCGCAGGGTGTCGATCTGTGGAACAGCCCGCCGCGCGTGCGCGCGGGCGCGGGCGCCGCGATCGGGGCGCTGAACCTGCTGGCCGGGCATGTCTCGGACCCCGAAACCGTCTATCTGCCCCGGCAGGCCGCGGCGCTGGCGGCCCTTGAGGCCGCCGAGCAGGCGCTGGAGGCCGCGCGGGACCGGCAGGCCGCGAAACAGGCCGAACTCGCCGCGGCCGAGGCGCGGCTGGCGTTCCTGTCCTCCGTCTCGGGCGGCGCGCTGGAGACCCTCTCGCCCGAGGCGCTGACCGGCACCGCCGCCATGATCGGGCAGGAGACCGCCCGCGCCCGGGCCGAGATCGCCGCGGCCCGCCCCGCGCTGCGCGCGCTGGAGGACGAGATCGAGGCGTTGAAAACCGCCCACGCCCAGGCGCGGCGCGATCTCGACGCGCTCAGCCCGCCCGAGGGGCCGGTGGACATGCTGGCGATCTCCGTCGAGCAGGCCGAGGCCGGCCCCGCCACTCTGGAGATCCGCGAATTCCTGCGCAATGCCGGCTGGAAGCCCGCCTATGACCTGCGCCTGACCCGCGGCGAGGCCCCGGCGCTGGAACTGGCGCGCAAGGTGATGCTGGCCCAGAAGACGGGTGAGCCCTGGCTGGACGTGGAGCTGGTGCTTTCCACCGCCGACCCCTTCGCCCAGATCGAGCCGACCGATCCCTATCCAAACAGGGCCGTGATCCGCCCCGAGGGCCGGCTGGCGCGCGGCGCACCCGAAAAGATGGCCGGCGACGCAATGGAGGAGGCCCCGGCGATGGCCGAGCCGTCCGCGATCATGGCCACGGGCCAACTGGCCGCCGACGGGATCACCGTGGCCTACACCTATCCGCGAAAGGTCAGCGTGCCCGCGCTGGGCGACGGGCTGATCCTGGAGCTTGACCGGGTCGAGCTCGATCCCGAGGTGACCCTGCGCGCCACGCCCCGCCATGACGCCACCGCCTTCATCATGGCCGAATTCACCAACACCACCGCCGAGCCGCTCTTGCCCGGAACCGCCGCGCTTTACCGCGACGGCACCTATGTGGGGTCCACCGATCTGGAGATGATCCCGGCAGGCGGCGAGGAGACCGTCTCCTTCGGCGCCATGGAGGGCATCCGGCTCGACTGGCGCGCGCTGCGCACCGATACCGGCGACACCGGAATCGTGAGGCGCAAGGACGAGCGCGTGGAGGCGCTGGAATTCAGCGTCGAGAACCTTACCGCCAAGACCGAGGAGGTGCTGACCCTCTTCGCGCTGCCCTTCTCGGAGCAGGAGGATCTGAAGATCCGCACCACCACCCGCCCGGAGCCGGACGAGACCGATTACGGCAAGGACCGCGGCGTCGGCGCCTGGCACCTGACGCTCAAGCCCGGCGAGAAACAGACCGTGCGCGTGGACGTGACCCTGAGCTGGCCCGAGGACCAGGAGCTCTACTGGCGGCCCTGAGCCGCTCAGAAACGCTCCGCGCGCAGCACCTCGCAATCGGTGACCGACACCACGCCGATATGGCGCTCGACCACGGCGAAGGCGGCCTCCAGCAGGCCGTCCAGCCGCTCCGGGCGAATGATGCAGATCACCGCCACCATGCCGCCCGTCGGGCTGACCTGCCCGGCCCGGCTCCAGCTGCCCGACCGGCCCGAGCCGCCGCGCACCGGCAGCACGGTGTAGCCGGTCACCCCGGCGCCCTCCAGCGCCCGGGTCAGGCGCCGCTCCATCGGTCCCTCGATGATGATTTCCACGCGTTTCGCCTCATGGGTCTTCATGGGCTTATCCTCCGGTCGCCAGTTGGCCCAACGCCACGTAGAGCGGGATGCCGAGGGTCAGGTTGAAGGGGAAGGTCACCCCCAGCGAGAGTGTGAGATAGATGGAGGGTCTGGCCTCGGGCAGGGCCACCCGCATCGCCGCGGGCACCGCGATGTAGGAGGCCGAGGCCGCCAGCGCCATCATCAGGACCGCGCCGCCCGTGGACAGCCCCAGCCCAAGCGCCATGACCAGGCCCGCGAGGCCGCCCAGAACAGGCATCAGCAGGCCAAAGCCCAGCAGTCCCCCGGTCAGCGCCTTTCGCGCGCCGCGCAGGCCGCGGCCGGCCACCAGCCCCATATCCAGCAGGAAGAGGCACAGCACCCCCTTGAAGGGCGACACGATGAAGGGCGCGATCTCGGCCAGCCCGTGCTCTCCGGTGGCCCAGCCGATGGCGAAGGCGCCCACCAGCAGCACGATGGAGCCGTTCAGCAGGATCTCGCGCCACAGGTCGCCCTCGATCTTCGGCCCGGTGCCGCCGCGGCTGACCAGCCACAGCGCCGACAGGATGGCCGGGGCCTCCATCGCGGCGGCCACCGCCACCATGTAGCCTTCGGCCGCGATCCCCCGGTCGGCCAGAACCGATGTCGTCGCCACGAAGGTCACGATGGAGATCGAGCCGTAGTGGCCCGCCACCGCGGCCGCATCCAGCACCGACAGGCGGGTCATCACCCGCAGCAGCGCGAAAGCCAGCAGGGGAAGGGCGAAGGACAGAATCACCCCCGCGCCCAGCGACAGCAGGAGCGAGGCATCCAGCCCGTGCGCCGCCACGCTGGCCCCGCCCTTGAAGCCGATCGCGAACAGAAGGTAGATCGACATCCCCTTGGCCACCGCCTCCGGGATGGTGAGTTCAGATCGCGCCAGCGCCGCGGCAAGGCCCAGGGCGAAAGACAGGATGATGGGGGACAGCAGGTTGCCTGCTGCCAGGGACAGGATCTCGTTCACCTCGGCCTCCAGCTTTCCGCGGCTTCATCTAGGATGAAAACGCCGCGGCGCAAAGATCAGACCGGCAGGAAGGTATTTTCCTCGGTGTCGTAGTATTCCAGCCCGCCGCTGGCGATGTCGGCCCAGAGCCCGTGCAGCGCCAGCGTGTCGTTCTCCACCGCCTCCTGCACGAAGGGGAAGGTCATCAGGTTCCGCAGCGAGACCAGAACGCCCTCCTTCTCCAGAAGGGCCAGCCGCGTGGCCTCGTCGGCCTCCTTGGGCAGGCGGTCGTAGCCAGGGCGCAGCAGATCCATCCAGCGGCCGATGAAGCTGGTCTTCTCGTCCAGTTCCGGGGCGTGGCCGGCGCACATGTCGTGGCAGCCCTTCACGCCGCCGCAATTGGAGTGCCCCAGCACCATCAGGTTGGCGACCTTGAGCACGGTCACCGCGTATTCCACCGCGGCCGAGGTGCCGTGGTGGTCACCGTCCGGCTCGTAGGGCGGCACGAGGTTGGCGATGTTGCGGTGCAGGAAGATCTCGCCCTGGTCGGCGCTGAAGAGCGAGGTCACGTTCACCCGCGAATCACAGCAGGCGATGACCATCGCGCGGGGGCGCTGCCCCTCTTCGGCGAGGCGCCGGTACCAGACCTTGTTCTCCGCATAGGTGGTGGCCTTCCAGCCATGGTAGCGTTGCACCAGGTAGGCTGGCAGGGCGCGGGCCTTCAGCGGGGTGTCGGTATCTTTGCTCATACCCTGTCTCTATGGCGCATTTGTCCGAAATTCGAGAGATTTTTGCGCTTCGGGGCAACGGTTTCTTGACCGCCATGGCCCAGTTTCGGCCCTGGGGGGCGCAGGAAGCCGGAGCGAGGGACGTTTTGCCTGCCATTCCAATGCTGTGCCGGGAAGAGCCGCTGACGCTCGACCCCGAGCGTCTGGCCGCGCTCTGCCTTGAGATCGGCGAGGCGCAGGCGCCCGAGCTGCTGGTGCGTGCCATGCAGGACCTTTCGGAAAGGGTCGACCGGGCGCGGGGCCTGCTGCGCGCGGGGCGGCTGTCCGACCTGGCGCTGTGCGCCCAGCGGATCGCGGGCATCGCCGGGCCGATGGGGCTGACCGGCCTGGCCCGCGTCGCCGGCGATGTCGCCGCGCTGGGCGAGACCGGCGACCGGGTGGCGCTGGCCGCCGCGCTGGCGCGGCTGGAGCGGATCGCCAACCAGTCGCTCAGGATGGTCTGGCTGTTGCGGGACATGTCCGGTTGATCGCCGCTTGCGGGCCGGGCCCAGCGCGCTAGTCTGTGGGCGACCAGCAGCCGGAGATTGCCATGACCCCGAGTTTCGCCCCCGCCGATGCCCTGTCCGTGCCCCTGCACGTGGTCGAAGAGGGCGCGCTTGACGCCCTGCTCTCGCGCCTGCCCGCGCCTCAGGCGGCCTGGCTCAGCAGCACGGGCTTTGCCGCCAAGCTGGGCGAGGTTCAGCTGCTCGCGGGCGAGGATGGCGCGCTGGAAGGCGCCGTGGCGGGCTATGGCAGCGCCGCCGCCCGCGCCCGCGATCGGTTCCACCTGGCCGGGATCGCCGGGAAATTGCCGGCCGCCACCTATCACCTCGAAACCGCGCTCACCGGCGCCGCGCTGGAGGAAGAGGCGCTGGGCTGGCTGCTCTCGCTCTACCGGTTCGACCGCTACAAGGCGCAGGAGCCCGCGCGTGCCCGGCTCAAGGCGCCTGCGGGCGTGAGCGCCCCGCGGATCGAGGCCATCGCGGCGGGCGAGGCGCTGACCCGCGACCTCATCAACACGCCCGCCTCCGACATGGGGCCCGAGGCGTTGGAGGATGCGCTTTTCGCCCTCGCGGGCCGGCACGGGGCCGAGGCCCGGGCCATCCGCGGCGACGATCTGCTGGAGCAGAATTTCCCCATGATCCACACCGTCGGCCGGGCCTCGGCCAGCGCGCCGCGCCTGCTGGAGATGCGCTGGGGCAAGACCGGCCCGCGGCTGACGCTGGTGGGCAAGGGCGTGTGCTTCGACACCGGCGGGCTGAACCTGAAGCCCGCCACCTCGATGGCCCTGATGAAAAAGGACATGGGCGGGGCGGCCACCGTATTGGGGCTTGCGCATATGATCATGGCGCTGCGGCTGCCCCTGCGCCTGCGGGTGCTGATCCCGGCGGTGGAGAACAGCGTCTCGGGCGAGTCGTTCCGCCCGCAGGACATCCTGACCTCGCGCAAGGGCCTGACGGTGGAGATCAACAACACCGATGCCGAGGGGCGGCTGGTGCTGGCCGACGCGCTGGCGCTGGCCGATGAGGAGGAAAGCGACCTGGTGGTCTCCATGGCCACGCTGACGGGGGCGGCGCGGGTGGCCGTGGGGCCGGACATCGCGCCCTTCTTCACCGGCTCCGACACCGCGGCGCAGGCGCTCAGCGCGGCGGCGGGTCAGGTGGGTGATCCGGTCTGGCGCATGCCCTTCCACGAGCCTTACGAGAAGATGATCGAGCCCGGCATCGCCGATCTCGACAACGCGCCCTCGGGCGGCTTCGCAGGCGCGATCACCGCCGCGCTGTTCCTGCGCCGCTTCGTCGAGCGCGCGCCCTACATGCATTTCGACATCTACGGCTGGCAGCCCAAGCCCGCGCCCGCCCGGCCCAAGGGCGGTGTGGGGCAGGGGGCGCGGGCGCTGCTGCAGGCGCTGCCGAAGATCCTGGACCTCTAGGCGATGGACCGCCGCCTGACCCCCGCCAATGGCCGGGTCGCGCTGGAGGGCTGGCAGGACCGCGTCAGCGCCGAGCGCTTTGTGCCCGGCGAGCCCTGCCGCCTGACCCGCCCCGTGGCCGACCTGCTGGCCGCGCCGGGCGGGCGGCGCGAGCGTCAGCTGGTCTGGGGAGAGCCCTTCACCGTGCTGGAGCGGCACGAGGGCTTTGCCTTCGGCCAGTCGGGCAAGGATGGCTATGTCGGCTATATCGAGGATTCCGCGCTGGGCCCCGTGGTGGAGGCCACCCACCGCGTCGCCGTTCTGGCCAGCCACGCCTATCCCGCGCCGGACATGAAATCGCATGAGGTGATGGGCCTGTCCTTCGGGGCGCGGCTGAGGGTGGTCTCGGCCTCCGGCGCCTTTTTCGAGACGGCCGAGGGCTATTTCGTGCCCAAGCCCCACCTGCGCCCGCTCAAAGTGCCCTTTGCCGACCCGGTGACCGTGGCGCAGATGCATTTCGGCGTGCCCTATCTGTGGGGCGGCAACTCGTCCTGGGGGATCGACTGTTCGGGGCTGGTGCAGGCGGCGCTCTTGGCGGCGGGGATCGACTGCCCGGGCGACAGCGACATGCAGCAGGCCGCGCTGGGCCGGGCCCTGCCGCCGGGCACGCCGCCCGAACGCGGCGATCTGTTCTTCTGGAAGGGCCATGTGGCGCTGGCGGTGGATGGCGCAACGATGATCCACGCCAATGCCCACACCATGTCGGTGGCCTATGAGCCCATCGCCGATGCCATCGCCCGGATCGAGGAACAGGGCGACGGGCCGGTGACGGCGCACAAGCGGCTTTAGTCCACCGCGCGGATCAGCTTCTTCTCCAGCACGCGCAGCACGGTTTTCAACTCGTGCCCGCGCTTCAGGATCTGCCCGTCCATCCCGATCACCGCGTAGGTCCCCTGCCGGTTGCGCAGCCGGGGGCGTTTCTCGATGCGGTAAAGCGGGTGCTCGGCGGTGCGCCGGAAGATCGAGAACACCGCCACGTCGCGCAGGCAGGAAATGCCGTAGTCGCGCCATTCGCCGGCGGCGACCATGCGGCCGTAAAGGGTCAGGATCACCCCCAGCTCGGCCCGGTCGAAACTGACCTGCTCGGGCGCGCGGGGGCCGGGAAAGGGCGTGGGGGGCTGCACGTTCATGGCGGAAATCTGGCCTTGAACGGGGCGCAAATCAAGCTTTGCCCCGGTTTTGCCCGGAAATGACCCGCGGAATTTCGCGCGGATGGCCATCTGCCGCCCCTATTCGGGGGGATATTGATCCCATAGCGAAACGACGCTTACCCCGGTGGCGCGGTTAATCTTAGCCCCCACCCAGCCTGCGCCATCGGGGGTTTCTGTTTTGCGGCCCCGCTTTTCGAAGCGGGGTTTTCTTTTGCTCAGGCGAACTGCCCGTGGCAGAACCACCCCGAGGACAGCGCCGCCCCATGGGCGTAGAACAGCCATAGCCGCGCGCCGTCCGCCGTTTCCACTCGCCAGTAATCACGCACGCCCGAGCGCCAGTCGGGCTCGTCCAGCCACCATTCCGGCGCGATGCGCTCGGGGCCGCGGGCCGAGGCCAGGGTGAAATCGCGCCGCCGCCAGCGGAAGCGTTCGGGCAGGGCGGGGCTGTCGGGCGCGGTGACCGGCTCGGGCCGGCCCAGCAGCAGCGGGCGCGGCCCCTGCGGCGCGGGCCAGTCGGCGCAGGGCTGCGACCAGGCGGCGGCCAGAGTCTGGAACCCTTTTTCGGGGATATGGCTGTCGCCGGGATGGACCCGGGTGATCGCCTCCAGCCCGACCCGCGCGCCGATCCGGCCGATCAGGTCCTCCAGCGCGGTGTCGCCCTCCAGCCGGTCGCGCGCGGCGCGCGCGGCCTCCCGGTGGCCGGTGAACTGGCGGGCATGGACGGGCTCGGTCACAGGCGCCTCCAGCCGCAGCCGGTCGATGCCGAAGCCGGCCTCCACATCGCCCATCTTCAGCATCAGAAGCGGGCGGATGCGGTCAGGCTCGGCCGTGGGCTGGGCGAGGCCGACCTCGAGGCTCTGCATGCTGTGGTCGGCGCGGAAAAGCTGCAGCCGCACCCGCCGCGCCCCGCGCCCCTTCTCGCGCAGCTTTTCGCAGAGCGGCGGCAGCAGCCGGTCGAGCCCGGCCAGGATGTCCTCTTCCAGCCCTACGGGCTCGGGCAGCGTCAGGCGCACCGCGAAATGGGCGGGCGGGCGCGCGGGCGAGACCGGCTCGGGCACCACGCCCAGGGCCTGGTCCAGCCGCAGCACCACCTCGCGCCCGAAGCGGCGCGAAAGGGCCGCGCGCGGCATGCCCAGGATGTCGTCGATCCGGCGCAGGCCGAGGCGCGCCAGCGCCGCCACCGTCTCGGCCGGCAGGCGCAGCGCCGAAAGCGGCAGCGGCCCGATCGCCTGCCGGGTCTGCCCCGGCGCGGCGATGGCCGCCTGGCGGTTGCCGGGCGCACCGGGCAGGGGCGCCGCCCCGCCCCGCGTCCAGTGCCGCCTGGCGGCGCGCGAGCGTGTCGCCCGCGCCTCCTGCTCGATCGCGTCGCCCGAGCGGAGCGCGGCCGCGCCCTGGCCTGCAAACCGCGCCAAGGCCCAGGCCGCGCCCGGCGTGTCGGCCAGCCCCGCCCGCAGGCTCAGCCCCAGATCGGCGCAGTCCTCCTGCACCCGGGCCAGCACCCCCTCTTCGCCGCCGAAAAGATGCGCGCAGCCCGTCAGGTCGATCACCAGCCCGGCAGGCGGCAGCTCGGCCACCCAGGGCGAAAACTTGCCCGCCCAGCGGCGCAGCGCGGTCAGGAAGGCGGCCTCGGCCTGCGGGTTCTCGATCCGCGTGCGCAGATCGGGGCACATGGCCTGCGCGTCGCGCAACGGCTGGCCCGGGCGCAGCCCCGCGGCCTCGGCCGCCGGGTTCAGCGCGACCAGCATCTGGCTGTTCGCTTCATTGCGCAGCACCGCGAAAGGGCCGCCGGGGTCGCCCTCCAGGCGCAGCACCCGTTCGGCGGCCAGCCGCGGAAACCACAGGGAAAGGAGTCGGCGTTGGGGCATGGCGGCAGCATGTTCTTGTTTTGTTCAAGGATACCACGGCCCGCCCCGGAGTCGAGTCCGCCTGCCGCCGTTTTCACCCCGGCTGCGGTCGTCGAGGCGTTGCACCCGGCCGGGCTTTCGCCCATTGTGGCGGCAACCCGAAAACGGAGGAATAGACATGAAAACCCGTGCTGCCGTGGCCTATCAGGCCGGCAAACCGCTGGAAGTGACCGAGGTCAATCTCGAAGGCCCCCGCGAGGGCGAGGTTCTGGTCGAGATCAAGGCCACCGGCATCTGCCACACCGATGAATTCACCCTCTCGGGCGCCGACCCCGAGGGGCTGTTCCCCGCCATCCTGGGCCATGAGGGCGCGGGCGTGGTGGTCGACACCGGCCCCGGCGTCACCAGCGTGAAGAAGGGCGATCACGTGATCCCGCTCTACACGCCCGAATGCCGGGAATGCGAATACTGCCTGAACCCGAAAACCAACCTCTGCCAGTCGATCCGCAGCACGCAGGGCCAGGGGCTGATGCCCGACGGCACCTCGCGCTTCTCGACCCTGGATGGCGATCCGATCCTGCACTACATGGGCACCTCGACCTTCTCCAACTACACGGTCCTGCCCGAGATCGCGGTGGCCAAGATCCGCGAGGACGCCCCCTTCGACAAGGTCTGCTATATCGGCTGCGGCGTGACCACCGGCGTGGGCGCGGTGATCAACACCGCCAAGGCCGAGCCGGGCTGCCGCGCCATCGTCTTCGGCCTGGGCGGCATCGGGCTGAACGTGATCCAGGGCCTGCGCCTGGTCGGCGCCGACCAGATCGTGGGCGTCGACCTCAACCCCGCGAAGAAGGCGATGGGCGAGCATTTCGGCATGACCGATTTCGTCAACCCCAACGAGGTCGAGGGCGACCTCGTGCCCTACCTGGTGGACCTCACCAAGGGCGGCGCCGACTACACCTTCGACGCCACCGGCAACGTGAACGTGATGCGCACCGCGCTGGAGGCCTGCCACAAGGGCTGGGGCGAATCGATCATCATCGGCGTGGCCCCGGCAGGCGCCGAGATCTCGACCCGCCCCTTCCAGCTGGTCACTGGCCGCAGCTGGCGCGGCACCGCCTTCGGCGGCGCGCGCGGCCGCACCGACGTGCCCAGGATCGTCGACTGGTACATGCAGGGCAAGATCGAGATCGACCCCATGATCACCCACACGCTGAGCCTCGACGAGATCAACAAGGGCTTCGACCTGATGCACGCGGGCGAATCGATCCGCTCGGTGGTGGTTTACTAATCCGCCCCCAGCCCCCATCTAAGGGGCAACGTATTGAAAATATTTAAGGGAGCGCCCCTCGGGGCGCGCCCCAAGAACGAAAGAGCAGATATGCCAAACCGCACCCCCCCGCTTCTTGCCGTCCTGATCGACGCCGACAACATCCCCGCCCGCTATGCCGAGGTGATCCTGAAGGAGGTAACCTCATTCGGCGAGCCGGCCCTGCGGCGCGTCTATGGCGACTGGTCGTCCAGCCGGCTGAACCCCTGGGCCGCCAAGGTGCTCGACCTCGGGCTTACGGCCCACCAGGAAACCGCCAACACCAAGGGCAAGAACGCCTCCGACATCGGCCTCGTCATCGACGCGATGGATATCCTGCATTCCGGCCGGTTCGACGGATTCGTGCTGGTGTCCTCGGACAGCGATTTCACCCGGCTGGCCAGCCGCATCCGCGAGCAGGGGCTCGACGTGATCGGCATCGGCGAGTCGAAAACGCCGGTCTCCTTGCGCAACGTGTGCAACCGCTTCGTGATGATCGAGAACCTGATCGAAACGCCCGAGCCGCAGCAAAAGGGCAAGGCGGCCGAGAAACCTGCCCACAAGCCGCCGCTCGAGGCCGTGGACCTGATCCTGCGCGCGATGGACAAGATCGACCAGGAGGACGAGTGGTACTCGCTGGGTCAGGTCGGCCAGTTCATCACCGCCGACAATCCCGATTTCGACACCCGCACCTACGGCAAGCGCAAGCTCAGCGACCTGGTGAAGGACCTGAAGCGGTTCGAGACCCGGCACCTGGGCAACCAGCTGCAGCTGCGCCGGGTCGACTAGGCCCCGTAGCGGGCCATGAACATGCCCACCGCGCCGGTGATCACGCGCTCCACCTCCTCCTCGGTGAAGCCACTGCTCACCCCAAACACCATGCGCGCATGCAGGTCGGCCTTGCACAGTTCGGCGAACTGGTCGGCGGCCAGCTGCAGATCGTCGATCGCCAGCTCGCCGCGCTCGACCGCCTCGCCCAGGAAGGCCGACAGCTCGGCGCGCACATGCGCCGGGCCGGAATTGTAGAACTCGCGCCCCAGCTCGGGGAAGCGCTCGCTCTCGGCCACGCAGATGCGGAACACCCGCTGGGAGAAATCCGAAAGAAGAAAGCGCAACAGATGGCGCGCGGCGGCCTCCAGCACCAGCGCGACCGGCGCTGCGCGGTCGATCTCGTCCATCGCGTCCTGCGATTGCTGGTCGCATTCCTGCTTGACCACTTCCATGAACAGCACCCGCTTGTCGGCGAAATAGCTGTAGAGCGTGGCCTTCGACACGCCCGCCGCCCGGGCGATCTCGTCGACGCTGGCCCCTTCGAACCCATCGCGCAGGAACACCGCGCGCGCCCCGTCCAGCACCTGGGCGAACTTGCGCCCCTTCTTGATGCCGCGTGTCTCGATGCTCATCGCGCCCCCTTGGTTGATGGCAAACATTAAACCAACCGGTTCAGTTCTTGCAATATCAGCAGGCTGCGGCATTCTCGGGGTTGCGCGGCAGATCGCAGGCGTTAGTTTAGAATTGTTCTAAGATAGGAGCCCTCGATGATACCCGGCTTACCCCAGCGCCGACGTTTCTCCGACCTGTCCGAGCAGGAAATCCTCGCCCTGGCCATTTCCTCGGAAGAGGACGACGCTCGCATCTACCGCAGCTATGCCGAGCAGCTGCGCGCCGAATTCCCTGACAGCGCCCGCATCTTCGACGGCATGGCCGAGGAGGAGGACGAGCACCGCCGCCGCCTGATCGACATGCACAAGGCCCGCTTCGGCGAGGTGATCCCGCTGATCCGGCGCGAGCATGTCTCGGGCTACTACGCCCGCCGCCCGGTCTGGCTGGTGCAGAACCTCGGCATCGAGCGCATCCGCGAAGAGGCCGCGATGATGGAGCGCGACGCGCAGCGCTTCTACGAGAAGGCCGCGGCGCAGAGCCAGGACGCTGAGACCCGCAAGCTGCTCGGCGATCTCGCCGCCGCCGAGGCCGGCCACGGCGAAGAGGCCGAGCGGCTGACCGGCGAGCATCTGGACGAGGAGGCCCACGCGCGCGAAGAGCGCACCGCCCACCGCCAGTTCGTGCTGACCTGGGTGCAGCCGGGCCTGGCCGGGCTGATGGACGGCTCGGTCTCCACCCTGGCGCCGATCTTCGCCACCGCCTTCGCCACCCAGGACACCTGGACGACCTTCCTGGTGGGGCTTGCGGCTTCGGTCGGCGCGGGCATCTCCATGGGCTTCACCGAGGCCGCCTCGGATGACGGCGAGATCTCGGGGCGCGGCTCGCCGCTGAAACGCGGCATCGCCTCGGGCGTGATGACCGCGATCGGCGGGCTGGGCCACGCGATGCCCTACCTGATCCCGCATTTCTGGACGGCGACGATCATCGCCATGGTCGTGGTTTTTGTCGAGCTCTGGGCGATCGCCTGGATCCAGAAGAGATACATGGAGACGCCCTTTCTCCGCGCCGCCTTCCAGGTGGTCGTGGGCGGGGCGCTGGTCTTCGGCGCGGGCGTGCTGATCGGAAGCGGATAGAGCGGCGGAGAGGGGGCAGGGGGCGCTGCCCCCGTCGCGCTCCGCGCGCCTCCCCCGGGATATTTCGGGCCAGAAGAAAGGGGGGCGCCGTCCCGGCCTGGCCGCTTCTTCTGGCTAAGAATATCCTCGGGGGTGAATTGCCCCGGGCTTGTCCCGGGGCAAGAGGGGGCGGACAGCCCCCTTGCGCCGCCGGCCACATTTCTGAACGAGGGTGATTGACGCCCGCCCTGCGCGTGCTACCAAGATCCGATGTTGGCGATCTTCCTGCAGACCCTGCCCTTTTTCGCGCTGATCGGACTGGGATACTGGGCCGGGCGCAGCGGGTTTTTCACCGCCGAGGCCACGGCCTATCTGACGAAATTCGTCTTCTACTTCGCGCTCTCGGCCATGCTGTTCCGCTTCGCGGCCAACCTGACCCTGGCCGAGGTGCTGGACTGGACCTTTGTCGCCGCCTACCTGTCGGCGACGGCGGCTATCTACCTTGTCGCCACCGCCGTGGCGCTTTTCCGGCGCCTCGGCATCGAGGAGGCCGCGGTCGAGGCGCAATGCGCGGTGATCGGCAATGTTGGCTTTCTCGGCGTGCCGATGCTGGCCCTGCTGCTGGGAGAGGCCGCGGTCGGGCCGGTGATGATGGTGCTGGCGGTGGACCTGATCGTCTTTGGCAGCCTGATCGTGATCCTGATCACCGGCGCGCGCGACCGGCGCATGTCGCTGGGCATCCTGCGCACCGTGGGCCTGGGCCTTGTGAAAAACCCCATGATCGTCTCCATCGTGCTAGGGCTGGGCTGGTCGGCGCTGAGCCTGCCCATCCCTGCGCCCATGAACGACTTCCTGTCGATCCTCGGCGCCGCCGCCACGCCCGGCGCGCTGTTCGCCATCGGCGCGTCGCTGGCTTCCAAATCGGCCGAGAGGATGCGGGTGGCCGGCTGGCTCTCCTTCTCCAAGCTGGTGCTGCATCCCGGCGCGGTTGCGCTCGCTGCGCTCGTCCTGTTCCCCGTCGAGCCCTATGCCGCCAGCGTGATGATCGCCGCCGCCGCCCTGCCGGTGGCGGGAAATGTCTATATCTTGGCCCAGCACTACGGGGTCGCCCCGCACCGCGTTTCGGCGGCGATCCTGATCTCGACGGCGGCCAGCATCGTCACGGTTTCGGCGGTCATCGCCTGGGTGTCGCAATTCTGAGCCTTGCCGGGGCATCCCCGGCGCGCTACGCCAACGTAAAAGGGGAGCGCGATCATGGAAACGATTTCGGAAAACCGGTGCTTCGGCGGGGTGCAGGGGGTCTATTCCCACGACTCCGACATCTGCGGCTGCGAGATGACGTTTGGCCTTTTCCTGCCGGCCGAGGCCGCGCACGGCCCGGTGCCCGTGCTGTGGTACCTTTCGGGCCTGACCTGCACCCATGAGAACGCCATGACCAAGGCCGGTGCCCAGGCCTGGGCGGCGGAGCACGGGATCGCCGTCGTCTTCCCCGACACCTCGCCCCGCGGCGAGGGCGTGGCCGATGACGAGGCGTACGACCTCGGCCAGGGCGCGGGGTTCTATGTCAATGCCACGCAGGCGCCCTGGGCCCCGCATTACCGCATGTGGGATTATGTCGCCGAGGAGCTGCCAAAGCTCCTGCTGCGCAACGTGCCGGTCGAGGAAGAGCGTCAGGCCATCACCGGCCATTCCATGGGCGGGCACGGCGCGCTGACGCTGGCCATGACCTATCCGGGCCGGTTTGCAAGCGTCTCGGCCTTTGCGCCGATCGCGCACCCCACGCAGTCCGACTGGGGGCGCAAGCAGTTCGCCGCCTATCTGGGCGACGACCCGGCCGCCTGGGTGCGCCACGACGCGACGCTGCTGATGCGCGAGGGGGGCTTCGACGGGCCGGTCCTGATTGACCAGGGCACCAGCGACCAGTTCCTGGAGCTGCTGAAGCCCGAGGCGCTGGCCGAGGCCATGGCCGCCCCGCGGCAGGAGGGCGC
>ENA-ORCT01000245-ORCT01000245.1-marine-metagenome-genome-assembly--contig:-NODE-245-length-27904-cov-3.341790_pt1 | contig 27904 bp, 24 predicted proteins | sample MGYA00248632_ERZ508511 | MGnify/ENA primary metagenome ERZ508511 (study PRJEB26182, sample SAMN06268839) | marine metagenome | isolation source: Tt an P1-techrep anaerobic enrichment on pine from sediment...
GTGGGCGGCGGCGCCAAGGTGCGCGTGACCGACCCCAAGGGCCGCCACGAGGGCGAGGCCCTGCTGCCGGGCGTGCAGTGGGTCGAGGACGCCTACGAGGCCGCCAACGAGGCCGACCTGCTGGTCACCCTGACCGAATGGAACGAGTTCCGCGCGCTGGACCTGAAGCGCCTTGCGCGCAAAATGGCCCATCCCCGCATGGTCGACCTGCGCAACATCTATTCCGCCGAGGACGCGAAACGCGCGGGATTCGAGGCCTATGACAGCATCGGCCGTGCCGGCTTCGGGGACACCCCGGAGGGGTGACTGCCGGCCGGGTCGCGGCTCTGACAAAAAAAGGGGGCGCCTGAGCGCCCCCTCGTTTTTTCCGCGATCGCGCCTCAGGCGCGCATTTCGGCCCGCAGTTTGTCGGTCGCCGCGGAATCGACGGCCCAGCCATAGCCGTCATCCACCTCGACCAGCACCACGCCGTAGTCGTCGCGCGCGTGCTCGGGGCGGATGAACCCGTCCAGAACGTCGTCCAGCACCTTGGCCGGATCGCGCTCCAGCGGGTCGCCATAGCCGCCGCCGGAGGGCGAGAAATAGCTGACCACATCCCCGATCTCGGTGCGCAGGCCCGAGAACTTGGCGTGTTCCTGCCGGGTCTCGCCGGAATGGATGTTGTGGATCTCCAGCTTGCCCACGGCCCCCTCCTTGCCGCCGAACACGCCCCAGGGCGCGTCCAGATGGCGGTCGGATTCATGGGTCATGAAACCGGGCGTCAGGTAGCGCTGCGATTTCACCACGCCCGCGCCCCCGCGGAACCTGCCCGCACCCGGAGGCGCGTCGTCGCGCACCTCGTAGCGGTCGCAGATCAGCGGCAGGTGCATGCCCAGATCCTCAAGCGGGTTGTTGCGCGTGTTGCGCATCAGTTCCTCGACCGTGTCGGGACCGTCGGATGCCGGACGCCCGCCCATCGCGGCCTCGTTCACCTCGAGGAACACCCAGTACTCGCCGTTCGGGCGCACGCCGGAATAGGCGGCGAAAGACAGCGTCGCGGCATTGCCCGCGGTGCAGCGGTCGGGCAGCACCGGCGCAAGCGCCTTGATCACCAGGTCCGCCATGCGCTGGATCTGGCAGAACCGCGCCTCGGACGCCGCCGGCGCCATCGGGTTGAAGATGCTGCCCTCTGGCGCGATCACGCTGATCGGCCGGAACGAGCCCTCGTTCGCCGGGATGTCGTCGGTCGAGGTATAGGTATCCAGCAGCAGCGCGCGGAACACGAAGAAGGCCGCCACCTTGGTCGAGCCGTCGAAGGGCACGTTGAAGGCCGTGGGCACCTGCGGCGACGAGCCGGTCAGGTCCACCTCCACGCTGTCGCCCTTGACCCGGACGCAGACCTTGATCGGCAGCGTCTTGTCGCGGTTGCGCCCGTCATCGTCGAGGAAACCTTCGGCGAAATACTCGCCATCGGGGATCTTCTCGATCTCGGCGCGCATGCGGCGCTCGGTATAGTCCATCAACTGGCGCGTGGCCTGCAGAACGGTCTGCTTGCCGTATTTGGCCATCAGCTCCTCGAAGCGGCGCACGCCCAGCTCGGCCGAGGCGATCTGGGCTTCGAGGTCGCCCACCACCAGCCCCGGCACGCGGGTGTTGTCGCGGATGTATTTCCACATCGACTCGTTGCGCACCCCCTCTTCGTAGAGCTTCACCGCATCGAGGATCATGCCCTCGGCCCACATGTCGGGCACGTCGATGATCAGGCCCGGCGTCGCCGCGCCGATATCGACATGGTGCGCGGTGTTGGCCGAAAAGCCCACCAGCTCGCCCTCGAAGAACACCGGCATCACCACCGCGATGTCCGGCGTGTGCGAGCAGCCCTTGTAGGGGTGGTTGTGCACCACGCAATCGCCGGGCTTCCATCCGTCCAGCGGGATGGTCTGGGCGATGCCGCGCAGGTATCCGGGCAGCGAGCCGATATGCATGGGCGTCGAATCGGATTCGCACAGCGTGTTGTACTCGGTGTCGAACAGGCCGGCGCCGAGGTCCTGACTTTCGCGGATGATCGACGAATAGCTCATGCGATACAGCACGTTGCCCATCTGCTCGGCGATGGCATGCAGGGCGCCGCCAACGACCTGCAGGGTGATCGGATCAAGTTCTTTGGTCATCTTTGTCTCCCTCAGGTCCGCTCGATGCGGATGTCGCCATGGCTCAGCACCGTCGCGACGTAGCCCGGCGGCACGATCGTGGTCGAGTTGTGCTGGGTGATGATCGCCGGGCCCGACACCCGGTCCTCGGCGAGGAGCTTGGTGCGGTCGTAGCGCGGCGTCGGGGTGGCGTGGCCGTCATCGAAGATGGTGTCTCGGGTGTAGAGATGCGCCTCTTCCGGGTCATGCCGCCCGCCATGGTCGAGGTTCGGCAGCCGCAGCTGGTCGACCTCGGCCGAGGCGATCACCCGCAGGGTCACGCCCTCGGTGATCTGGTCGCGGAAGGCGTGGCCGTAGGTTTCCTTATGCGCATCGAAGAACGAGTCGATCACCGCGTGCTTGTTCTCCTGGGTCAGGGCCGCGGCCGGCATCTCGGCGCGCAGTTCGAACCCCTGGCCGAGATAGCGGCATTCCATGATCTTCTGGAACCGGCGCGCCTCGGCCGGGATGCCGTCGGCCTCGAGCTGGGCATTGGCCTCGGCGATCAGCTCGTCGGCGATCTCGTTGATGCGGGCCAGCGCCGCATCGTCGGCATCGTCCAGCGTCTTGAGCACCGAGCGGGTGTATTCGTATTTCAGGTCGGTCACCAGCAGGCCCATGGCGGCCGTGATCCCCGGCTGCAGCGGCGAGATCGCGTCCTTGGCCTGTACCATCTCGGCCAGCGCCACCACGTGCAGCGGCCCTGCCCCGCCAAAGCCCATCAGCGAGAAGCCGCGCGGGTCGATGCCCTTGGCCACCGAGTTGCCGTTGATCGCCAGAGACATATTGTTGTTGATGATCTTGAGGACCCCCAGCGCCGCGTCGGTCACACTCATGCCCAGCGGGTCGGCGATGTGCTCCTTGATCGCCTTCTCGGCCAGCGACTTGTCGATCGATAGGTCGCCGCCGAGGAACCGTTCGGGGTCAAGCCGCCCCAGCACCACCTGCGCGTCGGTCACGGTGGGCTCGGTGCCGCCGCGGCCATAGCAGGCCGGTCCCGGCACGGCGCCGGCCGAGCGCGGCCCGACACGGAACGCGCCGCCCTCGTCCACATAGGCGATCGAGCCGCCGCCGGCGCCGATCGCGTCGATGTCGATCATCGGCGCCAGCACCGGCAGGTCGGCGACCAGCGTGTCGCGCGGGTTCTTGATCCGCAGCTCGCCGTTCTGGATCACCGAGATGTCGGCCGAGGTGCCGCCGATATCGATGGTGATGACATTGGCGCTGTCGCAGTGATGGCCGGTCCAGCGGCCGCCGATCACGCCGCCGGCAGGGCCGGACAGCAGCAGGCCGATGGGCCGCGCCGCCGACTGGTCGATGGTCGAAATGCCGCCGTTCGACTGCATGATGCGCACCGTGGCGCCGATGCCGTTCTCCTTCAGCCGGCTTTCCAGGCGGCGCAGGTAGAGCGCGGTCTTCGGCCCGACATAGGCGTTCATCGCGGTCGAGCTGAAGCGCTCGTATTCGCGGATCACGTTGACCACGTCGGAGGAGGCGCAGACGAAGGCATCCGGCATCACTTCCTTCACGATCTCGGCGGCGCGCTTTTCATGCGCGTCGTTGAGGAAGGAGAACAGGAAGCCGATGATCACCGCGTCCATGCCGCGCTTCTTGAACAGCTCGGCGGCGGCGCGCCCCTCGTCCTCGTCCAGCGGCACCTCGATCTCGCCGGTGGGCGGCGCCAGCCGCTCGGTGATCGGCAGCCGGTTGCGGCGCTTGACCAGCGGCTTCGACTGCCAGGGCACGTCGAACTGCAGCGAGAAGTTATGCGGCCGCTTGTGCCGGGCCATGTGCATGATGTCGCGGAAGCCGCGGGTGGTCAGCATGCCCACCTCCGCGCCGTTGCGCTCGATCACCATGTTGGTGGCGACGGTGGTGCCGTGGAACAGCACGTCGATGTCGCCGGGCTCCACGCCCGCCAGACGGCAGACCTGCAGCACCCCGTTGACCACGCCTTCGGACTGGTCCGCCGGGGTCGAAGGCACCTTGGTCACGACAATCTGCTGGTCCTCGTCGCCCGCCTGACGCGTGCGCTCCAGAACGATGTCGGTGAAGGTGCCACCGACATCCACGCCTACTCTGATCATTGGGTCATCCTCTTATATTACCTCTCTGTCGTGTCATCGCCACGGATGATGTGTTCTGCGCCCAGGCCCGCGCCGAGCAGCCGGTCGTCCTCGCCACCGGTCGCGGCCAGCAGGAAACTGGTCGGCATCCCGCCCGCATCGCGCCCGTTGGGGATCGCAAGGCCGGGCAGGTTCAGGAAATTGCCGATCAGCGTGTTGCGCAGCGTCTTGAGGTTGACCCTGTGGAACAGGTCCTCGTCAGCCTCCAAGGGTGCGATTTCGGGGGCGGTGTGCGGCGTGGTGGGCATCGCCAAAAGCGCGCCGTCCAGCCGTTCGGCCAGTTCCGCCATGCCGGCCGCACGCGCCCGGTGCAGGGTGATAAGATCGGCGGCCGCCATGCGCTTGCCACCCAGGATCCGCGCCACCACGCGGCGGTCGATGCGCTCCACCTCGGGGCCGTCGACCAGCGTGCGGTGCTCGACATAGGCCTCGGCGGCCGTGATGGTGCCCAACTCGGCACCCAAGCGCTGCGCCTTGGCGAAGGCGGGCAGCGCGCCGCGCTCAATCCTGGCGCCCGCGGCCTCGAGCCGCAGGAGGCTCGCTTCGAAATTCGCCGCCACCGCCGGGTCAAGATCGTCGAGGACCACGGTTTCCGGCACGAAGATGCGCAGCCCCTCGGTCGGGAAGCGGCGCACTGCGCTGGTGACCGCGCCGCGCAGCACCATTTCGCTGAGCACGCAATCCTCGACCGAACGCGCCAGGGGGCCGATCGTGTCGTGGGTGTTCGACAGCGCGAAGACCCCTTGGGTGGAAATCCGCCCTTCCGAGGATTTGTACCCCACGACCCCGTTGAAGGCCGATGGGATGCGGACCGATCCGCCGGTGTCGGTGCCGATCGCCACCGGCGCCAGCCCCGAGGCCACCGCCACGCCCGAGCCCGAGGACGAACCGCCCGGCGCGCGCGGGGTGGACGGGTCGTTGGGGTTGACCGGCGTGCCGAAATGCGGGTTCAGCCCGAGGCCGGAATAGGCGAATTCGGTGAGGTTCAGCTTGCCCAGGCTGACCATCCCTGCGGCCGCCGCGTTGGTGACGATCTCGGCATCGGCATGGGCGGGCGCCGCATCGCGATAGATGCCGGAGGCGGCGGTGGTGCGCTCGCCTTCCATGTCGATCAGGTCCTTCCAGGCGATCGGCACCCCATCCAGCGGCGACAGCGCGCGCCCGGCCTTCAGCCGCGTTTCGGCCGCGCGGGCCTCGGCCAGCGCGCGCTCCCGGGTCACGGCGAGGAAGACGGGAGAGCCCTGTGCCGCGACCTGCTCCAGCAGCAGTTCGGCCAGCGCCACCGGGCTCGCCTCGCCGGCAGCAAGGGCGCGCCCGATCACGCTGGCGGAACGCCGGGAGAGTGCTTCTATATCAGACATTTGCGATGACCTCTTGAAGTCGTTTCTTAAGCCGCGCCCGCCTCATGCCGCGACCTCCCCGTTGCCCAGGGGCGCCACGGCGGAGAGAAAGACGCTCAGCGAGTTCCGGATCGCCGCCTCGTCGATGTCGCGGGTGATGAAGATGATGCGCGAGCTGCGGTCGGCATCGGGCCAGTGCGGCAGGTGAAGCGGTGGATGCACCACGTGCTGCACCCCGTGGATCACAACCGGGGTGTCGGAATCGCGCACGTTGAGGATGCCCTTGACCCGCAGCACCCGCTCGCCATGGGCATGCAGCAGCGCCGTGAGCCAGACCCCGAACGCCGTCCAGTCGATCGGCTCGGGATAGGTGAGGACGAAGGAATTGGTGTGGCTGTCATGCAGGTGATCGTGCTGTGGCCGGGTCGACGCGCGCTCCAGCCAGCGGGCGACCTCGGCGGCGCGGCGCTCGGCATCGCCCATGTCCTCGGCAAAGAGGAAATCGGCGTCGAAATCATGCCCCTCGCTGCGCAGCACGGCAGCGGCGGGGTTCAGCGCATGCAGCCGCGCCTCCAGCGCCTCGATCCCGGCCTCGTCCGAGAGGTCGCATTTGGTGATCAGGATGCGGTCGGCGACAGAGGCCTGCTTCACCGCCTCGGCCTGATGCGCGAGCGTGGACGCGCCAGCCACGGCCTCGACGGTGCAGATGATGTTTCCGATGCGGTAGTGGTTGCGGATCACCGGCTCGGCCGCGATGGTCGACACGATCGGGGCCGGGTCCGCCAGGCCCGTGGTCTCGACCACCACCCGGCGAAACCGCGGGATGTCGCCGCGCGCGGCGCGGTCGTGCAGGTCGCGCAGCGTGTCCTTCAGGTCGCTGCGGATGGTGCAGCACAGGCAGCCGGAATCCATCAGCAGCACGCCTTCCTCGACCTCCTCCAGCAGGATGTGGTCGAGCCCCACCTCGCCGAATTCGTTGACGATGACGGCGGTATCGGAAAACTCCGGCCGCGACAGGATCTCGCGCAGCAGGGTGGTCTTGCCCGATCCGAGGAAGCCGGTGACGATGTTGACCGGGATCATGACGCGCCCTCCCGCCCCGGCAGCGCCGCCAGCCATTCGGGGTCAAGCGGGTCGACGGGTGCGCCGCGCAGCCGCTCGACCGCGCCCCAGACCGCCTGGATGTCATCGACAATCTCGCTGCGCCCGGTGGCCGAGCTCAGGATGTAGCTGCTGGCCTGGAAATCCTTGACCTTCATGCGCAGCGGCGCGAGCGCGGTGTTGACGATGGCGGCGCGGTGGCTGCGCTCGGCGCGGATGGTGCGCCGGGCGTCGCCGGTGAATGCGTCGGGATGCGCCGAGGTCTCGGTCCAATGGACCACCCCCAGCAGCCCGCATAGGCCGCACATTTCGCCTCTCTCCTGTCTCGGGTGAAGACGCGCGGGCCGCCGCTTGCGGCCCGCGCGGAACGATCAACGCGGGAAGCGTTTGTCGAAGTCGTTGGCAATCTCGTCGAAGGTGGTGAACTTCACCCCCGGATGCGAGATGATGTGATTGTAGAGGCGCTCCAGCATCAGCAGGACCTGCGGCTTGCCCGACACGTCCGGATGGATGGTGAAGGTGAACACCGCGTAATCCATCTCGCGGTAAACCCAGTCGAACTGGTCGCGCCAGATCTCTTCCAGGTGGCGCGGGCTGACGAAGCCGTGGCTGTTGGGCGCGGCCTTCATGAACATCATCGGCGGCAGGTCGTCCAGCCACCACGAGGCCGGGATCTCGATCAGGTCGGTCTCCTCGCCGCGCACCAGCGGCTTCATCCACTCCTCGGCCTTCTTGGAGTAGTCGATCTTGGTCCAGGTATCGCCGACGCGCACGCGGTAGGGCGTGTAGTCGTTATGCATCAGCGAGTGGTCGTACTTGATGCCCTTCTTCAGCAGCAGCTCGTTCGACACCGGCGAGAATTCCCACCAGGGCGCGACATAGCCGGTCGGGCGGCGGCCGCAGAGCTGCTCGATCAGCTCGATCGACTTGTCCATCACCGCCTCTTCCTGCTCGGGCGTCATGGCGATCGGGTTTTCGTGGCTGTAGCCGTGCATGCCGATCTCGTGACCGGCCTCGGCCACGCGCTTCATCTGCTCGGGGAAGGTCTCGATCGAGTGGCCCGGGATGAACCAGGTGGTCTTGATGCCCCAGCGGTCGAACAGGTCGAGCAGCCGCATCGAGCCGACCTCGCCGGAGAACATGCCGCGGCTGATATCGCAGGGGCTGTCCTCGCCGCCATAGGAGCCGAGCCAGCCGCCGACGGCATCAACGTCCACACCGAAGGCGCAGTAGATTTCTTTAGCCATGAGTTTCACTCCCTAGTTGGTTCGGTCGGCACCGCTCGCAAACGGCGCCTGAATTATCGTTCATTCAGCGCGGGTTCCCCGGCGGGGCCGTCAGGCCGCGTCGAGGACGATCGTCGTGCGTTCGGGGCTCCAGCGCAGCTCGACCTCCGAGCCGGGCTCGATGCCGCGGCCCTCGATCTTGTCGCGGTAGGTTTCCAGCCGCACGTCCAGCTTGTCGTCGAGATGGACCGAGACGTAGACCACCTGCCCGACCCGGTCCATCGCGGCCACGGTGCCCTTGACGCTGTCCAGCGGCGTGTCACCCTTGGGCTCGTCCGCGCGGTGCACGCCGACATATTCCGACGGCACCACGGCCATGGCATTCGCCCCCGACCGCGCCGCCGACGGGTCGAAGCTGGGCACGCCGGAAAGATTGCCGAAACGGGTCTCCACCACGGCGCGGCCGGAGCCGGCCTCGAGAAGGCTGCCGTCGATGATCTTGTTGCGGCCGATGAAGCGCGCCACGAAGGGCGATTTCGGCCTCGTGTAAAGCTCGAACGGCGCCGAGATCTGCTCGACCTTGCCGGAATTCATCACCACCACGCGGTCGCCCATGCTGAGCGCCTCGGATTGCGCGTGGGTGACGAAGACGAAGGTGATGCCGAGGTCGCGCTGCAGGATCTTCAGCTCTTCCTGGATGGATTTGCGCAGGTTGGCGTCGAGCGCCCCCAGCGGCTCGTCCAGCAGCAGGATCTCGGGCTCGGTCACCAGGCCGCGGCCCAGCGCCAGGCGCTGTTTCTGGCCGCCCGACAGGGCGCTTTCCTTGGCGTCGGCCACGTCGCCCAGTTCCAGCTTCTCGATGATCGTGTCGACCCGGCGCTTGACCTCGTCGGAGGGCACGTTGCGCACCTGCAGGCCGAAGGCGATGTTCTGGCGCACCGTCATGTGCGGGAAAATCGCGTAGTTCTGGAAAATCGTCGATGTCGGGCGCTTTTCGGTCGGCACATGCGTGAAGTTCCGGTCGCGGATCAGCAGTTCGCCCGAGGTGATGCTTTCCAGCCCCGCGATCATCCGCAGCGTGGTGGTCTTGCCGCAGCCCGACGGCCCCACGAAAGAGATGAACTCGCCTTTCGAGACCTGCAGGTCGAAATCTTCTACGGCCACGGTTCCGCCGGGATAGACCTTGCGGATCTTCACGAGTTCGAGGTCGAAATTCGTCATTGGGGCGCGGCTCCTGTCGCAACGCGGTTGGGCTTGGGATGTGGGAGAGGGGCTGGCCCCTCTCCCACGGTGTCATGCCGTCAGGCGCTGAGGAATTCGTCCCAGCGCATGATGAGGTGGTCGTACTCGTCGGGCCACTGGTGCCAGTAGCTGACGTGGCTGGCGCGCTCTTCCAGCGAGCCGCCGTCGCGCAGGTCGCCTTCGTTGATGCCGCGCTCGGGGGCACCCTTCCAGGGCTGGCCCTCGTACCAGAAGGCGTATTTGTCCGGGTCCATCACATCCTTGATGTTGGTGGTCGGCGAGTAGTAGCCCTGCTCGGACACCGTGATGCCGGGCGCGCCGGACAGCCAGTAATCGGCATAGGCCTTGACCGCCGCCTCGTTCGGCGAGTTGGCGATCTGCGAGATGCCGATCGACCAGGCGCGATAGCCTTCCTTCGGCACCGCGTAGGAGCACTGGATGCCCTGCGCCTTGACCGCCATCACCGCCGGCTGCCAGGCATCGGCGAGGATCATCTCGCCCGAGGCCAGCAGGTTCACCAGCTCGCCGAAATCGCCCCACAGGGCGCGGAACTGGCCGGCCTTTTTCTTGGCGATCAGGAACTTGGCGGCCTCGTCGATTTCCTCGACATTGGGGTTGCCGGGGTTCGGAACATCGAGCAGGCCGAGCGAGTTCATCGCCAGGATGGCCTGGCCGAAGGCGATCAGCGGGTCGACGTTCAGGCCGGTCTTGCCCTTGAACTTCTCGTCGAACAGCGCGGTCCAGGTGTTGGCCTCCTCGGCCGACACCAGGTCCGGGCGGTAGCCGATCGAGTCGAAGTTGTAGACGGTGGGCACCATCCACAGCTGGGTCTTGGCCTCGTCCGCCCAGATCTGGCCCGAGATCTGCGCCCGCGCTTCCATGCGGGGGTCGGTCTCGGTGAAGGTCGGGCGGATGTTGCCCCAGTTGCTCAGATCCGCGGTCGGGATCGGCTTGATGGTTTCGGTGATGGTCATCGCCGGCAGGCGCTCGCCGATGGTTTCCCAGCAGTCATAGGCCGTGGAGCCCGACAGCAGTTCGGTCTGGGTGTTGGGGAAAATGTCGGCCTTGCCCGACACCGCGCCCACGCCCGACTTGGCCTTGAAGTCGTTCAGGATGCGCTCCTGCACAGTCACCGACAGGCCGACGGTCCGCAGTTGCTGATCCCCGAGGCTCTGGGCCCAGAGCATCTGGGGGGTCATCAGGGCCGAGGAGCCGGCCAGTGCGCCGGCGCCGGCCATGAAGCCCCGGCGAGAACAATTGAAGTTTTTCATCTTTCGCTTCCCTGTTGTAGTTGACGACCGCGCGCGCGGATCGGCCTAGTAGCGGCCGACCAGCAACCCTCCATCCACAGTGACGACCTGGCCGGTCACATACCGGGCCGCATCGGATGCAAGGAAACAGATGACATCGGCAATGTCGCCGGCTTCGCCGACCCTGCCCATGGGAATGAATTCGGCGGCCTTCTCCAGGCCCGCCGGCCCCAGCGAATGTTTTTCCGAAAGCGCCTGCGCGGTGCGGATATAGCCCGGCGCCACGCCGTTCACCCGGACACCCGAAGAGGCCAGCTCCACCGCCAGCCCGCGCACCAGCCCGACCACGCCGGACTTGGCGGCCGAGTAATGCACATGCTCGTCCCAGCCATAGGCCACGCCCATGATCGAGCTGAGGCAGACGATGGAGCCCTGCCCCGCCTCGCGCATTTTCGGCGCGGCGGCGCGGATCACCCGGATCATGCCCTTCAGGTCGACGTCGAAAGTGTGATCCCATTTCTCGTCGGTCAGCTCGTCCAGCGGCACCTTGTGCGCGATGCCCGCGTTGCAGACCAGCGTGTCGAGCGCGCCATGGGCGGCCTCGACCCTGGCCACCAGCGCATTGCTCTGTTCGGTCGAGGTGACGTCGAGCGGGTGGAACTCGGCGGTGCCGCCGGCCGCTTCGATCTCGGAAACGACCGCGGCGCCCTCGTCCTTCAGGACATCGGTCACGATGACGCGGTAGCCCGCCTTGCCGAAGGCCAGCGCCGTGGCGCGCCCGATGCCGATGCCGGCGCCCGTGATCAGAACCGTTTTCATGCCTCGCTCTCCCTCACAACATCACATCGCCGGAATTCGGCCCCAAGGTCTGGCCGACGTAGATTTTCGCGTCCTCCGAGGCCAGGAAGGCCACCGTTCCGGCCACGTCCTCGGGCTCGCCGAAACGGCCCAGCGGCAGTTCGGCGGCCTTGGCCGCGCGCCAGTCGTCAGACAGGCCCAGCACCAGTTCGGTATTGATCGGCCCCGGCGCGACCGCATTGACGCGCACGCCCGAGGCGCTGACCTCGCGCGCCAGCGCCTTGGTCAGGCCGATGATCCCGGCCTTGGCGGCGCTGTAATGGGTCAGCTCGATGCCGCCGATCTGGCCCAGCTGCGAGGCGATGTTGACGATGCAGCCGGAACCCGCCTCCAGCATCGGGCCGATGGCCCGCCGCGCGCCCAGGAAGCAGCCGCGCAGATGCACCGCGATCATCCGGTCCCAGTCCCCGGCGGACATGTCCGCAAAGCGCAGCTGCTGGACGATGCCGGCATTGTTCACGGCCAGCGTGCAGGGGCCATAGGCCGCCTCGCAGGCCGAGAACACCCGGTCGATATCTGCCTCGGAGCTGACATCGCCCTGCGCGGCCAGCGCCTCGCCCCCCGCCGCGGCGATCGCGGCGACGGTGGCCGCGGCGGCCTCGGCGTTCAGGTCGTTGACCACCACCCGCGCGCCCTCGGCGGCCAGCCGCTCGGCGATGGCGCGGCCGATGCCCGCCCCGGCGCCGGTGACCACGGCGCTATGGTGGGCCAGTCGGGTCATGCCACGTCCTCCTGGATGCCGGTGGCACGGGCGTTGGCGCGGCGCACCGAGGCGCTCATCAGGATGCCGTAGATCGCCAGGAGCGAGAACGAGAACAGCGTGGTCAGCACCCCGAAGGCGAACAGGTTGGGATGGATCTCGACCGCGAAGGTGCCGTAGATGGCGATGGGCATGGTGACCTCGGAGCCGCCGGTGAACAGCGTCCGCGGGAACTCGTCATAGCTGAGCGTCAGCGCGAACAGCATGGCCGACAGCACACCCGGGAAGATCATCGGGAACGTGACCTTCCGGAAGGTCCGCCCCGGGGGCACGCCCAGGGCCCAGGCGGCCTCTTCCACGCCCTTGTCGAAGCGGTTGAAGATCGCCAGCATGACCAGGAAGGCGAAGGGATAGGTATAGACCACATGCAGCACGAAGGCCGTCCCCCACCAGGTGCGCGCGATGTCCATCTGGTCGGCCACCAGCGCCATGCCGAGGCCCAGCAGCACGCCCGGCACCATCATCCCCAGCACCACCAGATAGAAGACGAAGCCCGAGCCCTTGAAATGGGTGCGGAAGGCCTGCGCGGTCAGCGTGCCCAGCACGGTGGACACCACCATCGTGGCGAAGGCCAGCGTCAGCGAGCGGGTCAGCGCCTCGCCGATCGGCAGCGGCGCCACGCGCGAGGGCGGGGCGAAGCCCAGCACATGCTTGTACCAGAAGGTCGACCATTCGATGATCGGGAATTGCGGCCCGCCCTCGGGACCCTGCTGGAAGCTCAGGATCGCCATCACCACGAAGGGGCCGTAGAGGAAGGCGAGGAACAGGGCCGTGTAAAGGGCCAGCACCCAGCGCGTTGCGGTCAGTTGTTGCATCGCTATTCCCCCTCAGAGCTCGCGGCGCAGGTTGACGATTCTCAGCAGCCCGGTGATCACCGCGGCCATGACCACGGTCAGCACCACGCCCACCACCGCGGCGAAGGCCCATTTCAGCGAGCCCACCTGGGTGACGATGATGTTGCCCAGCAGGTTGACCTTGCGGCCCGACAGCGCCGAGGCAGTGGCGAACTCGCCCAGCACCATCACCGAGACGAAGATCGCGCCCACCACCACGCCCGGCAGGCTGAGCGGGAAGATGATCTTGCGGAAGATCGTCCAGGACGAGGCGCCGAGGTCGCGCGCGGCCTCGATCAGGCTCTCGTCGATCCGCGCCAGCATGAAGGCGATGGGGCCGACCATGAACACCACGTAGATCTGCACCATGCCGATGATCACCGACAGCTCGGTGAACAGCAGCACCTCGATCGGCTGGGCGATCAGGCCCAGCTTCTGCAGCACGATGTTGATCGCGCCCTCCTTGCCCAGCATCGGCCGCCAGGCCAGCACGCGGATCAGGAAGGAGGTCCAGAACGGGATCACACAGGCAACCAGAAGCACGGTCTGCACGGTCTTGTTGCGGACGAACTGGCCGATGAACAGCGCCGTCGGATAGCCGATGAGCAGCGTCAGGAACAGCACCGTCAGCCAGATCCGCAGGGTGCGCAGCAGCGCCCCGAAATAGGTCTCGGAGCCGAAGAACGTGGCCCAGGATTTCAGGGTCAGGTCGGGCTTGATGGCAAAGGTGGTCTGGGTCCAGAAGCTGACATAGACCATCATTGCCAGCGGCACGATCAGGAACAGCACCATCCAGATCACGCCCGGCGCCAGCAGCACGTAATGGCGGTTGCGGTTCAGAAAGCTCTGCTTGGGCGCGCTCGGCGCGGCGATATCGGGTGTCGCAACCATCAGGCAGCTCCCTTGGTCTGGGCCGCGGCGATCCGGCGGCCGGAGGCATCGAACAGAAGAACGGAATCCAGATCCCACGACAGCAGGCGTTGCTCGCCGCCGCGGTATTCGACCGGATCGGAACGGCTGAGATGACGCTCGACCTCGAACAGCGCGCCGTCGGAGCATTTGAAGAAATGCACCACCCGGCTGCCCATGAACTCGCTTGCGACGAATGTCGCCATCATCGAGGCACGGCCGGGCGCCGGGGTCGTCGTGCCGGCCGGCTCGATCTCCGGCGCGTCGATGCGCAGCGCGTAATGGGCCGCATCGCCCGCGCCGGTGGGCAGGGCCAGCCGCTGATCGCCATGGACGAAGGCAGAGGCTTCGACCTTGCCGTCCAGGATGTTGTAGGCGTTCACGAATTTCGCGGCGCGCACGCTGGCGGGCGTGTGGAACACGGCATCCGGCGTATCGATCTGGATCGCGCGACCCTCGTCCAGAACGATCATCCGGTCCCCCATGGCCAGCGCCTCGCTCTCGTTGCCGGTGACGTGGAAAAAGGTCACGCCGAGCGCCGCGCGGATCTTGCGCAGCTCGACGGTCATGCGCTCGCGCAGGTTGGCGTCCAGCGCGCCGAGGGGTTCGTCAAGCAGGCAGACCTTGGGCTCGGTGATCAGCGTGCGCGCCAGGGAAACGCGCTGCTTCTGCCCGCCCGAGATCTGCCCGACCATCCGGCTGTCGAGCCCCTGCAGGCCCACCAGTTCCAGCATCTCGCCGACCCGCCGCGCGACAGCGGTTTCGTCGGTGACAGGGTCCACGATCCGGTTGCGCAGCCCGAAGGCGACGTTGTCGCCCACCGTCATGTGCGGGAAAAGCGCGTAGTTCTGCTGCACGAAACCCAGGCCGCGCAGGTGCGTCGGCCGGGTGGTAATGTCCTCGCCGTTCAGCTCGATGCGTCCGGTGTCGGGCAATTCGAGCCCCGCAATCAGACGCAGCATCGTCGATTTGCCCGATCCCGAAGGTCCAAGCAATGTCAGATACTCATCATCTTCAACGCGCAGCGAAAGATCGGCGATCGCCGCCTTTCCGCCGAACGTCTTACCGAGGCCATGAAGCTCCATCATCGCGGGCCGATTCCCTCACCTGTTTGTATCGAGGGTCTCAGCGCCCCCATGACACGAGGCTGTGTGCTTCGCGTTCAAAAGTCAAAATTTTTCTGATCGAGGCGCCGAAAAAATGCTCAAATCCTCCGACAATCGCGAAAAAGCCTCTATCCTATGCAAAAAAATAATGGCCATCGTGCACGAAGTGCATTTATTTTCGTCTCAAAGCAGGAAAGGCGTGCGAATTTGAACAGCTCACCTCATGCCGCGGACAGCCGCCCCGCCCCGCGCTATGCCGCGATCAAGGATTCGTTGTCGCAAGCCATCCGCAACGGCTCGTTGCCAAAGGGCACCGTCCTGACCGAAGGGCGCATCGCCGGCCTGTTCGGCACCAGCCGGACACCGGTGCGCACCGCCCTGAACGAGCTCCTTGAGGAGGGCCTGATCGCCCGTTTCGAGGGGCGCGGCTTCGTGGTGAGCGGCCGCGGGAAAGTCACCCCGGCGCGCGTGCCGCTGACCCGCGAGATGCTGGGCCTGGCGCCGGGCCTGCCGCCCGAGCCGCAGCCGGCCACCGCGCAGCGGATCGCCCGCCGCTTCGAGGACAGCCTGGCGCTGGCCCTGCCCTTTGGCCTGTACCGCATCAACGAGCAGGCCGCCGCCGACCATTTCGACGTCAGCCGCACCATCGTGCGCGAGTTGCTCTCGCGCTTCCAGGACCGCGGGCTGGTGCGCAAGGACCTGCGCTCGCACTGGGTGGTCGGGCCGCTGACCGCCCGCGACGTGGCGCATTACTTCAACATCCGCGGCAAGCTGGAGCCGCTGGCGCTTCTGGAAAGCGCGCCGCAGATGGAGCCGGCCGAGATTCAGCGCATGTGGCAGGCCGCCGATGACGCGATCTCGGGCCGGACGGAGCTCACCGCCGCGCTGATCGAGGAGCTGGAGAACGACATCCATGTCCGCCTGCTGGCGCGCTCGTCCAACGGCTACCTTCTGCGCATGATCCACCAGACCCAGATCGCGCTGGTCGTGAACCGGGTCTTCGCCTCCTATGTCGGGGCACGCCCCTTCGAGGTGGCGTTGCGCGAGCACCTGATCGTGCTGGAATTTATCAAGCGGGGCGCCCACCAGGCAGCAGCGCAGGCGCTGGAAGAGCATATGCGCCTGGCGGCCGAACGCACGCGCATGCGGCTGATGGCGATCTCGGTGTTCCCCGAGCCTGACCTGCCCCGATATCTGCAGCGTCAGACCGCCTGACATGATCAGCGCCCCCCGCCCAGCCCCAGCGCGCTTTCCCAGCGGCGCACCAGGTAGTTGTGCTCGATCATGATGTTGTCCCAGACCCGGATCCGGGACATCCGGTCGGAATACTTGCCGCCCTCGCGACGCTCTCCCTTGCGGAACAGGGCGTTGCCCTTGGCATCGAGGATATCTTCTGCCGCGGGCAGCCCCTCGTACCAGAAATCCCACTCCACCGCGGACACATGCGGGCGCACGGCGTTGGGGTTCGACATGTAGGCGCCTGAGCGCATCATGATCGCGCCCGCCCGCCCGTCGAGCCACCAGTTGATGTAGTCATAGGCCGCATCCCGCGCCCAGTCGTCCAGCCGCGACGACAGCGCCAGCCCGCCGAACCATCCGCGATAGCCCTCGGCAGGTGTCACCATCGAGACCGGCACGCCCCGCGCGCGCAGCTTGGTAAAGCCCGACCACCAGAGCGAGCCGATCATCGGCGGCTCTCCCTGCAGCGCCGCCACGGCCTCGGATTCGTCGGCCCAGATGCAGCGGAAATGGCCGCGCTGGTCATAGGCGCCCACCTCTTCGGTCAGCGCGTCGATCTCTTCCAGCGTCAGATCGCCCAGATCGGCCGACTGCAGCACGCCCCGGGCCTGCAGCGCCAGAGCCATGTCCAGGCTGCCGATCGCAGCGTCGCGCTGCAAGACCACGCGCCCCGACCAGTCCGGGTCCAGCAGGGCGCCCCAGCTGGTGATCTCTGCCGGGTCGCAGCCGACCACGGCGAAGCTGTCGGCATTGTGCACCGTGGGCACCATGCTGATGTGATCCGACGGCTTCTTGTCCAAGGAACCGTCCAGCTGCACATAGAGGCGCTGCGACGGGTCGCCGCCACGTGCCAGCGGCAGATCGGGTCGCAGGCGGCCGGTCTTGGGCAGGGCGTTGATCTCGTCCCAGCGGTCGATGCGGCGCACATCGATCGGCTGGACCGAGCCGGTGGGCCAGATCAGGTCGACATCGTGAAACCACTGATCGTAAACGTCGAAGCTGTCGGGCCGCAGCGCGCCCTGGCGCTGCGCCTGCATGCCGTCGAGCGTGATGAAGTCGAAGGCGAGGCCAAGCTCCTGGCGCGCCGCCTCGGTCATGGCACGGGTCTGGGTCACGGAGGTGCCGAGCACGCGCAGCGCCGGCCGGGCCCGGCGCACCGCCGGGGCCGATACCCTGCCCTTCTCGGCAACCTCCGCTCCGGTGTCCGTGCTCATGGCTCTACCCCACCGTTTCCCGGATGCGCTGCATCAGCGCGGCACGCTCGGCACGCGCGGCCAGCGCCTCGTCCATGTCCACCTTAACAAATCTGACCGGGGTATGCGGCTGCAACTGGCCGATCAGGTCCATATCGGCGGAAATCACCGTTCCGATCATGAAATAGCCGCCGCCTGACACCGCGTCGCGGTGCAGCACGATGGGCTCCGTTCCGCCGGGCACCTGGATCGAGCCATAGGGATAGCAGCCGTCCACGATGTTCGACGGGTCCGAGCCCGCGCCGAAGGGCTGTTCGCGCTCGACGAATTCCAGCGGGCGGCCGTTGCGGAAACGGTATCCCATCCGGTCGGCCTCGGGCGCGACGGCCCATTCATCCTCGAAAAAGCCTTTCTGCGCGGCCTCGGTGATCCGGTGCCAGTAGAGCCCGGGCAGCATCCGCAGTTCCGCCGGCGAGCCGGGGCCGCGGCGCAGCGCCTCGGGGATGGTGCTGCCGGGTTTGCCCTTGCCCGAGGCCTGGCCCAGCGGCAGCTCGTCCTCGACGGCGATCGCGCGGCCCTCGACCCCGCCCAGAGCGCCGATCGCGTAGGTCGAGCGCGACCCCAGCGCCGGCGGCGTGTCGATCCCGCCCGAGATGGCGATATAGGCCCGCGCCCCGGACCGCAGGAAGCCGAAGCCCAGCCGCTGCCCGGCCTTGACCTCGATCGCCGTCCAGCCGGGCTGTTCGACCTCGTCGACGAAGACCGGCATGTCGGCGCCGGTGACCGCGACCAACGCGTCCTGGGTGAATTCCAGCTCCGGGCCCATGAACACCGCCTCGAGCCCCGCCGCGCCCTCGTCATTGCCGACCAGCAGGTTGGCGCTGCGCATGGCCAGGCGGTCCATCGCGCCGCCCATCGGGATGCCGAGGTGGAAATAGCCCGGGCGGCCCAGATCCTGCACCGTGGTGAGAAGACCGGGTTTGATCACGTTAACCGACATAGAGGGCCTCCTTCAGCTTGGCGTTCACGCCTTCCATATCCGCGTTGAAGGCATCGAGGTCGAACTCGACCTCGGCGATCCGGGGCTCATAGGTCCCGGCCTCCACTTCGGCGACGATCTGGTCGTATTCGGCGCGGTCGATGGGATTGAATTTCACGATGTCGCCGGGCTTGAAGAACACCATGAAATCCTTGAGGTATCCGACCTTCTGCTCGGGGTCGTAGATCGGCATCGGCGTGATGCCGAACATCTGGTAGCCCCCCGCCCCGCGGACCGAATAGATACAGGAGAAGCAGCCGCCATAGCCCACCGTCAGCTTGGGCGTGTCGGTGCGCGGCCGCAGGTATTTGGGCACCTGCAGCTGCCGCTCGCGCTCGACCAGTTGATAGAGGAAGGGCAGCCCCGAGACGAACCCCACCATCGACACGAACCACGGCGTCGAATGGTGCGCGGTGATGAAATCGTCCACCGTGTCATAGCCGTTGATGCGGGCGGCGTATTCCAGGTCGGTCCCGTTCGGGTCCTGGTGCCGCTCGCGAAAGCGCATCAGGGTCTCATGCGTCCAGGGATCGTTGTAGAAGACCGGGATCTCGATGATCCGGGTGGTCAGCCGCTTCTCGGCATTCTCGGCCGCGCTTTCCAGCTTCTTCAGCTCGGCCATCATGTCGTCGGGACGGATCTGGTCGGGGTCGAACTTGACCTGGAACGAGGCGTTGGCCGGGCAGATTTCGGTCACGCCCCGAATATTGGCGTCGCGCACCGCGTTGGTGATCGAGAGGCTTTTGAAAAAAGCGTCCAGCGACATTTCCTCGTCAACCTCCACGAAGATATGTTCGTCGCCGCCGAATGAATAGCGTGTCTTCATCGCGTCTCGCCTCCTCGCCGCGCCGGGGCGGCCTGTTGTTCGCCGCGCTCAGGCGGCCTCGATTGTGTTGCGTTGCAGCCAGGCTTCCAGCCAGGCGGTGTTGACCTCGCCGGCCAGGACCTCGGGATCCTCGGCCAGCGCCGCAAAAAGCGGCAGGGTGGTCTTGAGCCCGCCGATATGCATCCCGGCCAGCGCCTCGCGCAGCCGCGACAGCGCCTCGTCGCGGTCGGCGCCATGCACGATCAGCTTGCCCAGCAGCGAGTCGTAGAAGGGCGGGATGGCGTAGCCCTCGTAGAGCATGGTGTCGAAGCGCACGCCCTCGGGGGTCTCGATCGCGCCGGTGATGCCCGGGAAAGGCATGAAGTTCTTCGACGGGTCCTCGGCATTCACCCGCACCTCGATGGCATGGCCGTTCAGCGCGATTTCGGCCTGCTGCAATTCCAGCGGCGCGCCGAAGGCCACGCGGATCATCTCGGCCACCAGGTCGACGCCGGTCACCATCTCGGTCACCGGGTGCTCCACCTGGATGCGGGTGTTCATTTCCATGAAATAGAATGCGTCGCGCGCCGGCTCGTAGAGGAATTCCAGCGTGCCCGCGCCGCGATAGCCCACCGCCTCGGCCAGCCGCACCGACGCGTCGCAAACCCGCGCCCGCGCCTCGGCGCTCAGGCAGGCCGCGGGGGCCTCTTCCCACACCTTCTGCCGGCGCCGCTGCAGCGAGCATTCGCGCTCGAACAGATGCACCGCGCGGCTGCCGTCGCCGAGGATCTGCACCTCGACATGGCGGGCGTCGCGCACCATGCGCTCGACGTAGAGACCGCCATCGCCAAAGGCCGCGGCGGCCTCGGTCTGGGCCTGCGGGATCAGGCGTGCGAGATCGGCGTCGTTCTCGACCACGCGGATGCCGCGCCCGCCGCCGCCCGCGGCGGCCTTGATCATGACCGGATAGCCGATCTTTTCGACCACGGCGCGGGCCTCGTCGATGCCCTCGATGCGCCCGTCGCTGCCCGGTGCGGTGGGCACGCCCGCCGCGATCGCGGCCTCGCGCGCGGCCACCTTGTCGCCCATCCGCGCGATGGTCTCGGCGCTGGGCCCGACAAAGATCATTCCCGCCGCCTCGACCGCCGCCGCGAAGGCTGCGTTCTCGGCCAGGAAGCCATAGCCGGGATGCACCGCATCCGCGCCGGCGGACCTGGCGGCCTCCACCACGCGGGCGATGTCGAGATAGGATTTGGTCGCCGCCGGCGGGCCGATCTCGACCGCGCGGTCGGCGAGCTTCACCGCCAGCATGTCGGCATCGGCCTCGGAATGGGCCTGCACCACCTCCATCCCGAGGCTGCGCGCGGCGCGGTTGATCCGCACCGCGATCTCGCCCCGGTTGGCGATGAAAAGGCTGCGTCCGGTCAGATCCACGGCGTTCAGTCCATCTCGGCCAGAACGGCGCCCGCGGTCACCGGCGCCTCGTTCTCGACGGCAAAGCGGATATTGCTGCCGGCCTGGTCGGCGGTGACCTCGTGGAAGGTCTTCATCACCTCGATCAGCCCGATCGTGTCGCCCGCGGCGACCGAGCCGCCATCGGCGACGAATTCCGGCTGATCGGGGGCAGGACGGCGGTAAAAGGTGCCGGGGAGCGGGGATTGGATGGTCTTGGCCATGTCTCTTCTCTTTTCCTTGTCTCTAAGGCGGGTCAGCCGTCGGCGCGGCGGCTGGGCGGGGCGATGGTGATGCCGTTGTCCAGCAGCGCCTGCCGCAGGGCGGTGCCGATCTGCAGCGCGCCGGGCGTGTCGGAATGGAAGCAGATCGATTCGAACTCGATCTCGATCTCGTCGCCCTCGACCGTGCGCACCTTGCCGTCGACGCAGGCGCGCAGGCATTTCTCGGCGATCTCGGCGGGCTCCAGCCGGCGCATCTTGCGCGCAAACACGATGGAGCCGCTGTTGTCATAGTCGCGGTCGGCGTAGAATTCGCGGATGGTCGGCTGCCCGGCCTCGCGCGCCACGCGGTAGGTCTCGGAGACCGACATGCAGTAGATGAACAGGTCGGGCCCGGTGCGCTGCAGCGCCTCGACCAGCTGGCGCGACAGCTCGGCATCGGTGGCGGCGGTCATGTAGAGCGCGCCATGCGGCTTGACATGCTGCAGCGGCACATTGTGCCGGCGCCCGAATTCGCGCAGCGCGCCGGTCTGGTAGAGGATGTCGTTCACCAGCTCGTCGGGGCGCGCCGCGATGGTGCGCCGGCCGAAGCCCTGAAGGTCCTGGTAGCCCGGATGCGCCCCCAGCCCGACGCCGTTCTCGGCGGCCATGCGCACCACCGCATCCATCTGGTTGGGGTCGCCCGCGTGATAGCCCGTGGCCACATTGGCCGAACTGATCAACGGCATAAGCGTGCTGTCTGGCGCATCGCCATAGGTCCAGTGGCCATAGCCCTCGCCCAGGTCGCAGTTCAGATCAATCGTGGAGCGGTACATCGCGGTCCTTTCCGGGGGAACCAGGGGGATGGGAAAAGTTAACGTCAGACTCGCCCTCCACAGAAGTTCTTTTTTCTGGGGTTGCCCTATCGATTTTTCTGATAATGATAGCCCATGTCCTTCAACCTGCGCCATCTCAAGTATTTCGTCGCCACGGCCGAACTCGGCCAGGTCAGCCGCGCCGCGATCGAGCTGTCGGTGTCGCAATCCGCGGTGACCGCAGCGATCCGCGAACTCGAGGCGATTCTCGGCACCACCCTTTTCGTGCGCTCCTCGCTGGGGATGACCCTGACCGAGGCGGGGCGGCGGTTCCTGTCCTCGGGCTACGAGATCCTGGCCAAGGTGGACGAGGCGCTGCAGGCGCAGGAACCGCTGGATATCAGCGGCCCGCTTCAGGTCGCGGCCTCCTACACGGTGATCGGCTATTTCCTGCCCGTGCACCTGGAGCGCATGGCGCGGCTGATGCCGGGGATCGAGCTGCATTTGCGCGAGATGTCGCGCCCCGCGATCGAGGACGCGCTGGTCGAAGGGCAGATCGATATCGGCGTGGCGCTGACCTCGAACATCACCAATGCCGAGATCGCATCCGAGACCCTGCTGCGCTCGCCCCGCAGGCTGTGGCTGCCCTCGCGCCACCCGTTTCTGGAGCGCGGCGCGCTCAGCCTCTCGGACGTGGCGCAGGAGCCCTACGTGATGTTGACGGTCGACGAGGCCGCGCATACGGCGATGCGCTACTGGTCGCACATCACTGCCAAGCCGCAAGTCGTGCTGCGCACCTCGTCGGTCGAAGGCGTGCGCTCGATGGTGGCCAACGGGCGCGGCGTATCGATCCTGTCGGACATGGTCTACCGGCCCTGGTCGCTGGAGGGGCGGCGGCTGGAGACCGCCGACCTGGCCGAGGACATCCCGCCGATGGACGTGGGCCTAGTCTGGCGCAAGAACGCGGTGTTCACCCCGGCGATGACCGCGTTCCGAGATTATTTCCGCGGCCTGTTCGGCTCGTCCCAGCTGGCGCGGGCCTGATCGCGCAGCGCCCGCGGCGTCAGGCCGAAACGGGCGCGGAACGCCCGGGCGAAGGACGACGCGTCCGAGAACCCGCAGCCATAGGCCACCTCGGTGATGGAGCGGATCTCGCCGGGCGCGGACAGCCTGCGTTCAGCGGCGCGCAGGCGTGCCTCGCGCAGCCGCTCGCGCAGGCTGGCCCCGTCGCGGCGGCACAGCTCGTGCAGGTAGCGGGTCGAGATCCCGCAGGCCGCCGCCACCGCCGCCGGGTTCAGCCCGGGATCGGTGTAATTCCCGGCGATCACCCGCTTGATCCGCGACAGATGCGCCGCCTGAACCGAAGTTTCGCTGCTGACCGCCGCGCGCGGATCGCGCTCCACCGCCAGTGCCAGCAATTCGATCACCTGCCGGCCCACGGCCGCCAGCGCCTCGGGCGACATCCGGTCGGCATGCGCCTCGCTGGCGGCGATCAGCTCCACCATCAGCGCCCCCACGCCGCTGCGCCCGTCGAACTCCATCGCGCAGAACCGCCCCGGGTCGGGCAGATGGCTGGCCAGCGTCCGATGCGACATCTTCAGCGCCACCAGGTCGTTGGCCGCGCCATAGCTGAACTCGTAGGGCTCGTTGCCGCGCTCGACGAGGAAGCTGCCGGGCGGGCAGGTCACATCGCGCCCCATCTGCACGAATTGCACGGCGCTGCGATGGGGGATGGTCAGCAGGAACTCCTCCTCGCCCGCGCCGCGCAGGTGATCGCTCCGCCTTGTGTAGCACAGCGCGTCCGAGCGCAGCCGCGAGGCCAGAACCTCGCCCAGCGACCAGGTTTTCAGCGCGCCCTGAAACCGCCCGGGCTGGCGGAACTCCAGCTCCAGCGCGAAATAGGATTCGGCAATGATCTCTGTCCACCGCGCGGCCCGCAGGCCCGGCGGCAGGCCGGAGGTGGTGAATTCGGCGGTGCCTGGCGTCATGCGGCGCCCCTCGCTGCGAAACCCTGAAATGGTTGCCGATCTCCGGCCACAAGGCAAGCGGGCCGTTTTCGGCCGGCAATGCGCTGCCGGCACAGAGATCGTGCGCCCCGTGCATAGAACGCCGCCGCCGCCCGGCCCTAATCTGGAGGGATAACGTCACTCCATAACAAGACGGGAGGCCCCCATGGCCAACAGGGATGTCGACCCCATCACGCTGAGCGTCGTGCGCGGGGTGCTGGAGACCACCCAGCGCGAGATGACGGTCTCGCTGGAAAAGACCGCGCGCTCCAGCGTGTTCAACCTGGCGCATGACTATTCGACCGCGCTGTTCAACGCCACGCCCGAGATGATCCTGCAGGGACAGGACATCCCGATCCACCTCGGCAGCCTGATCCCGGCGATGAAGGCGGTGTGGAACTTCTTCGACGGCGACATCCACGAGGGCGACCTGATCCTGCACAACGACCCCGACTACGCGGGCTCGCACATCATCGACACCTGCATGTACAAGCCGGTGTTCTACGAGGGCGAGCTGGTGTTCTGGACCGTCTGCAAGGGCCACCTGACCGATATCGGCGGCCCCGTCCCCGCGGGCTACAACCCCGAGGCCAAGGAGATCTATGCCGAGGGGCTGCGCATCCCGCCGATCAAGATCTGGGACAAGGGCGTCCCGCGCAACGACATCCTCAACCTTCTGCTGACCAACATGCGCGCGCGGCGCGACCAGGAGGGCGATTTCAACGCCCTGATCGGCGCCTGCCAGGTCGGCGAGCGCAACCTGATCGCGCTTCTCGACAAATACGGCGTCGACGAGGTGCGCGCCTGCATCGACAAGCTGATGGAGATGGCCGACGACCACATGCGCTCGCTGATCCGCGAGGTGCCCGACGGCAAATATACCGGCACCGCGATCCTTGAGGATGCGGGCCACGGCTTTGGCGATTTCGAGATCACAGCGCATGTCACCATCAGGGACGACAGCTGCCACATCGCCATCGAAAGCCCGCCGCAGATCCCCTATTTCATCAATTCCTACGAGGGGAACAGCTATTCCGGCGTCTATCTCGGGCTGATGATGTTCGCCCAGCTGCCGCCGCCCTATAATGAGGGGCTCTACCGCTGCGTGAGCGTGGACATGGGGCCCAAGGGCACGCTGTGCAACGCCAGGGAACCGGCGCCGCACGCCAACTGCACCACCACGCCCATGGAGACCCTGACCGACGCCGTGCGGCTGGCCTTTGAACAGGCCGCGCCCGCCAAGGTCTCGGCCAGCTGGGGCCATGCCAACGGCTGCAACATCGCCGGCTGGGACAAGCGCCACGACGAGGAATACGTGACCATGGTGCTGGCCTCGATCATCTCGGGCGCCGGCGCCACGCCGTCGCAGGACGGCTGGCACGCCTGCGGGCCGGAATGCTGTTTCGGGGCGCTGACCTCGGGGGATATCGAGCTGTTGGAGCATTCCTACCCGATCATCATCCACCGCTATTCGCTGATGACCGACTCGGGCGGGGCGGGCAAGTTCCGCGGCGGCTCGGGCACCTGCTGGGAGGTGGAGCCGCTGGACAGCGACATGACCTTCATCACCTTCGGCGAGGGCCGCCGCATCCCCGCCACCGGCGCGGGCGGCGCGGCCTCGGCCATGATCGAGCCCAAGGTCGGGCGGCTGGAGATCACCCGCAACGGCGAAACCGAGGTCATCAAGCAGAACGTCATCGAAACCATCCGCCCGGGCGACCGCGCGGCCAACATGAACCCCGGCGGCGGCGGCTACGGCGACCCGTTCGAGCGCGAGATCGCCGCCGTGATCCGCGATATCCGCAATGGCCTCGTCTCCATCGAGGGCGCGAGGGCCGATTACGGCGTGGTCATCGCGGATGCCGAGACGCTGGCCGTGGACGAAGCCGCCACGACCGCGCTGCGCGGCCGCGCCAACTGAGGGGAAGGAACACAGACATGGCAAATTACCGACTGGGCATCGACGCCGGCGGCACCTTCACCGATTTCGTCCTGGCCGACGACAGCGGAAAGGTGCACCTGTTCAAGGCGCTTTCCACCCCCTCCGACCCGACGCAGGCGATCAAGGCCGGGCTCGGCCAAATGAGCGAGGCCCTCGGCGTCAGCGCCGAAGAGATCGTCTCGGGCTCCGACCTGTGCATCAACGGCACCACCGTGGCGCTGAACGCGCTGATCACCCATACCGGCGCCCCCACCGGGCTGATCTGCACCCATGGCCACGAGGACAGCCTGGAGATTCGCCTTGGCCACAAGGAGGACGGCTATCGCTACGATGCCGAATACCCGCCCGCGACCATGCTGGTGCCGCGCTACCTGCGCCGCGGCGTGCGCGAGAGGGTGATCTCCACCGGCGCGGTGCACACACCCATGAACGACGACGACGTGCGCGCCGCCTGCGAGCTGTTCCTGAAAGAAGGCGTCCAGTCGGTGGCCATCTCCTTCGTCTGGTCGGTGCTCAATCCCGACCACGAACGCCGCGCAGCGAAGATCGTCGCCGAAATGATGCCCGACGCCCTGCTGACCGTGGGCTCGGAGCTTTACCCACAGGTGCGCGAATACACCCGCACCTCCACCGCCGTGGTCAACGCCTATCTCGGGCCGATCCTGCGCCGCTATGTCGATGCGGTCGACGCCTATTTCCGCGAACTCGGCGCGCGCAACCCGGTGCGCTTTTTCCAGTCGAACGGCGGGCTGGCGATCGGCGAGGTGCTGTCGGACCGCTCGGTCTATGCCATCAACTCCGGCCCTGCCTCGGCGCCGCAGGCCGGCCTGCACGTGGCGCGGCCCTTCGGGCTGGACAACATCATCACCGTGGACATGGGCGGCACGTCCTTCGACATCACCCTGACCAAGGGGGGCGTCTCCAACATCTCCAAGAATATCGACTTCCTGCGCTACCGCCTGGGCGTGCCCATGGTGCAGGTGGAGACGCTGGGCGCCGGCGGCGGCTCGATCGGCGCGATCAACGAACTGGGGCTGCTGCAGATGGGCCCGGAAAGCGCCGGCGCCGATCCCGGCCCCGCCTGCTACGGCCAGGGCGGCACCAGGCCCACGGTGTCGGACGCCAACCTGGTGCTGGGCTATCTCAACCCCGGCGGGCTGATCGGCGGCCAGCTGCCGCTGGATGTGGAGAAGGCCCGCGAGGCGATCCGCACCCATGTGGCCGAGCCGCTGGGCATCAGCGTCGAGCGCGCCGCCTACGGCATGTTCACCATCGTCAACAACAACATGGTCAACGGCATCCGCCGCGTCTCGGTCGAGCGCGGCGACGACCCGCGCGACTTCATCCTGGTGGGCGCGGGCGGCGCGACGGGGGCGCATATCACGGCGCTGGCGCGCGAGATGGGCATCCGGCGCATCCTGATCCCCAAGCTCGCCTCGGGGCTCTGCGCCTTCGGGCAGATCATCTCGGACGTGAAATACAACTACATGGCCCCCTTCCCCGCCCGGCTCGACAGCCCCGGCACCGGCGCGGCGCTGGCGCGCACCTTCGCCGAAATCGAGGCGCGCGGCATCGCCGACCTGGAGGCAGACGGTTTCACCCTGAAGGATATCGAGATCCGCCGCTCGCTCGACATGCGCTATGTCGGGCAGGTGCATGAATGCACGGTCGAGATCGGCGACATGGAGATCACCGAGGACAGCCTCGGCGACATCCGCGACGCCTTCCACCGGCGCCACAAGGAACTGTATACCTATTCCGAGCCCCATAACGCGGTGGAGGTCGTGAACGTGGAAAGCGCGATCTACGGCCGGATCGGCAAGCTGGGCAGCTTTACCCTCGCCGCCGGCGCGGGGCCCGAGCGGGCGCTGAAATCGCGGCGCGAGGTGATCCTGTCGGCGGACGGCGCGGCGGTCGCGGCACCGGTCTATGATGGCAACAAGCTGGGCGCGGGCGACCGCATCGAGGGGCCGGCGGTGATTGAGGAGGACACCACGACCATCCTCGTCGACAGCCATTGGCAAGCCACCCTGCACGAGACCGGCGTCTATGACCTCAGCCTGCGTGACGAGAATAGCTGAACAGGAGCGAGAGCGATGGAATACGGACAGGCCACAAGCGATTGCCAGGAAGATAACGATCGGGTGCGGGTGACCCAATGGCGGCTGGCGCCGGGCACCGCGACGGGCCACCATGTGCATGAATACGACTATGTCATCGTGCCGGTGCAGGCCGGCACGCTTACCATTGCCTCCGACGACGGCGGAACGGTGCAGGCACCGCTGAGTGCGGGC
>ENA-ORCT01000246-ORCT01000246.1-marine-metagenome-genome-assembly--contig:-NODE-246-length-27877-cov-3.334532_pt1 | contig 27877 bp, 20 predicted proteins | sample MGYA00248632_ERZ508511 | MGnify/ENA primary metagenome ERZ508511 (study PRJEB26182, sample SAMN06268839) | marine metagenome | isolation source: Tt an P1-techrep anaerobic enrichment on pine from sediment...
CAGTGCCTGCCATCAGGCAGTGAGCTGGCAGGGCACGCCCTGCGGCCCCCTGCGCATTGCAGTCAACGTGTCCGCCCAGCAGTTCTGCCAGCCTGATCTGGCGCGGAATATTGAGCAGGTGTTGCAGGAAACGGGGCTCAATCCCTGCCTGCTGGAACTGGAACTGACCGAAACCGTGTTCATGGAAAACATGCAGGCGGCCATCGAAGTGCTCGTCGACCTCAAGGAGTTGGGCATTCAGGTGGCCATCGACGATTTCGGCACCGGCTATTCTTCCCTGAGCTACCTGAAAAATTTCCCCATCGACCGCATCAAGATCGCTCAGGAATTCGTGCGGGATATTCCCGCCGACCCCAATGACATGGCGATTGTTTCGGCGACCGTCGCCATGGCTAGAAGCCTCGGCCTGAAACTGATTGCCGAGGGGGTCGAGACCCGCGAACAATTGGAATTTTTGTGGCAGCTTGGATGCGAGGAAATGCAGGGTTATTATTTTTCCCGCCCATTGGCAGCGGATCAAGTGGCCGACTTCTGCGGGCAAGGATTCTGTTCAACCGAGGTTTAGATTATTATCTGTTATCATTTCTACCTAGCAGGTTGTTGAAAAAGTCCCTCCGTGGTCTTTTTCAACAGCCTGCCAGACCGTCGGCAAATTGCCGGCAGTCCCTTTCCGTTTTTCCTTTAATAAAATAATTCGATCAGGTTGTGCCCAGATAGCGTTCGAAGATGGTGCGGATTTGCTCGGTGGCGCGGTGATAGTCGGTCAGCAATTGCTCTTCCGGCTGAGGTTCCTCGTAGCCGAGGCGCCGGGCGAGTTTGGCCAGGTAGTTTTTGTCGCCGGACAGCTGGGTGATCGGCTGGTCGTGTACCAGCCGCAGGCGGTTTTCCAGGCGGCGCAGGAAGCGGTAGCCGTCGGCCATCTGTCGTGCGTCCTCCTCGGGCAGATGGGCGGTTTGTTGCAGGGTCTGCAGGGCTTCCAGCGTATTGGGCGAGCGCAGCGTCGGATCTTTGCCACCATGGAGCAGCTCCAGGTACTGAACCAGAAACTCCACGTCCACCAGCCCGCCGCGGCCGGTCTTGATGTCGAAATGGGAGCGGTTTTCGCGGGCCAGTTCCTGTTCAAGGCGTTGCCTCAGGCGGTAGATCTCCTGTCGTGAATCGTCCGGCAGCGGACGCTCGAAGGCGATCTGTTGCTGCAGTTGCTGGATGGTCCGGGCAAATTCCTTCGGCCCGACCACCACGCGGGCCTTGATCAGGGCCTGGCGCTCCCAGAGCTGGGCCGACTGCTCGTGGTAGGCGTGGAAAGCCGGCAGGCTGCTGACCAGGGGGCCCTGCTGGCCCGAGGGGCGAAGGAGGGTGTCGATCTTGTAGATCAGGCCTTCGCTGGTAATCAGCGAGAGGACGGAAATAATGCGCTGCGCCAGACGGGAGAAGTACTCCTGGTTGCTGCGTGCCTTGAACAGGGTCGGATCGCTGTTCTCGGCCATCCGGGTCTGACCATGGTCTTCGTAGATAAAAATGAGTTCGAGATCCGAGTGGTAGTTGAGCTCCCGGCCTCCGAGTTTGCCCATGCCGACCACCGCGAAAGCAGCTTCTCGGTCGCCGCAGTAGGGCAACCCGTAGCGGGGCAGCAGTTCCTGGCGGGCCATGGCCGTGGCCTGCATCAGGCAGACCTCGGCTAGCAGGGTGAGCTGGGCGGAGACCTGCGGCAGGGAGAGGTTGCCGTGGATGTCACCGAGTGCCAGACGCAGTACTTCCTCTTTGTGAAAGCGTCGAAAAGCGTCGAGTTCTTCCTCGTAGCCGTCGACGCGCGCCAGATGCTTGGCCAGATCGGCCTCCAGCTGTTCCCGTTCCTTGAGGGGGCCGCTGTCGCTGTCGGTGACCAGATAGTCGAGGGTGCCCGGATGCTGGATGAGGATGCGCGACAGGAACTGGCTGGTGCCGAACAGGGAGACCAGCAGCCTGACGATGGGACGGTTCTCTGCCAGGAGTGCGAAGAAGGTTGCCCGGGCGTGCAGGGCTCCGAGAAACCGTTCCAGATTGAAGAGAGCCATGTCCGGCTCGGGGAGGGCGACGATTTCGCTGACCAGCAGCGGCGCGATCCGCTCGAAATGGCGCCGAGCCGGAGGGGACAGGGGGTGGCGGGGCGGGCCGTCGCGCAGTACCGTCAGACTTTCGCAAGCCGCGCGCGGATCCCGGAAGCCCTTGGCGCTGAGCAGTTCGAGCAATTCCTCGGGCGTGGCCGCGGGATCGAACAGATAGACGATCTCCGCGGGAATCGTTTCCGCTTCTTCTTCACTGGTATAGAACAGGTCGTGGTAGATGGCCGACACCTCGCGGCGGTAGCCCTCCAGAACCTGGCTGAATTGCTCGCTGTCGCTGAAACCGCAGCGCCGGCCGAGATATTCGAATTCCACCGGATCGGTGGGCAGGTTGTGGGTCTGCCGCTCTCCCACAACCTGAATACGGTGTTCGACGGTTCTCAGAAAGGTGTAGGCCTCGCTGAGAATGACGCTGGTATCGGCATCGATCAGGCCGTGACTTTGCAGCAACGCCAGGGCGCGCAGGGAATTCTTTTCCCGCAGGGCCGGATGGCGGCCGGAGTGAACCAGCTGCATGGCCTGAATGAAGAACTCGATTTCGCGAATGCCGCCGCGGCCCAGTTTGAGATTGAGTTCGCCTTCGCGTTCGCGGGTCAGGTTGTGATCGATCTTTTGTTTCATCACCTTGAGATCCTCGATCATGGTGTAGTCGAGGAAGCGGCGGTAGATGAAGGGCTCGAGGCTCTGTAGCAGATGATTGCCGAACTCGATGGAACCGGCCACCGGTCGGGCTTTGAGCATGGCCGAGCGTTCCCAGCTCTGTCCCCAGTTTTCGTAATAGGCCTCGGTGCTGCTCAGGGAGCTGGCGATCTCGCCGGAACGTCCCTCGGGACGCAGCCTCAAATCGACGCGAAAGACGAAGCCGTCGGCGGTGACCTGGTGCATGGCCCGGTTGATCTTTTCCGCCAGTTTGACAAAGTACTGGTGAAGAGGGATGCGGCCACGTACCGTGTCGCCGTCGGCGATGCCGGACGTTTCGCCCCGTTCGCAGCTGTAACAGAAGATGAGGTCGATGTCGGAGGAGAAGTTCAGCTCCCGGCCGCCGAACTTGCCCATGGCCAGCACGGTAAAGAGCGACTCTTCGCCCGTTTCCTCACTGTCGGGGCCGAGCAGCGGGGCGCCGTAGCGTTCGCGCAGCAACTGGTCGCAGATCTGGTAGGAGCGCTGCAGGGTGGCGGCGGCCAGATCGGAGAGTTCGGCGGTGGTGGCAGTCAGGTCGGCCAGCCCGGTCAGGTCGCGGGTGGCGATGCGCAGGATCTCCTGCTGCTTGAAGTGGCGCAGGCCGCGCTGCAATTCTTCAAAGGACGAACCGTCGGGAATGCGCTGCTGCAGCTCGGCCAGCATCGCCGCCTCGTCCTTGCCTGCACGGTAGCCACTCTGCAGAAAGAGCGGCTCGAACAGAGCGTTATGGCGAAAGAGGATGGTGGCCAGAAACTGCGAAGCGCCGAGTACCGTGAGCAGTATGGGGCAATCTTCGGCATCGCCCAGCAGGGCGCTGAGCTGTTGGGCGGGCAGGGCGCCGGCGAGCCGTTCCAGGGAGTTGAGGGCCTGGTCGGGTGCGGCGCTGGTCAGGGTCGTTTCGGCCAGTTCCGCCAGCTGTTCGGCGCTGAGTCCCTGCTCTTGCAGCAGCAGCAGGTTGGTGGCGCTTTTGTTCCCCTCCCGGTAACCGTGGGCTTCGAGCAGGGCGGCAAGCCCGGCCTGATCCTTGTTGCGGCAGGCATCGATCAGTTCGGCAGTGGGCAGGTTATGCTCCATAGGCGTCAGTCCTGTTGCGCCAGCAGTTCGGCGAGAGCCTTTCGATAATCGTCGCGTGCCACACCCCGTTCGGTGATGATGGCACTCACCAGCCGTGCCGGGGTCACGTCGAAGGCCGGGTTGCGCACCGCGATACCTTCCGGTGCCAGGCGGCTGGCACCGCAGTGGGTTACTTCGCTGGCATCACGTTCCTCGATCGGAATCTGGCTGCCATCGGCGATGGCCGGATCGATGGTCGAGATGGGCGCGGCGACGTAGAAGGGGATGTTGTGTTCTTTGGCCAACACTGCCACCGTGTAAGTGCCGATCTTGTTGGCCACATCGCCGTTGGCAGCGATGCGGTCGGCACCGACGATCACGCAGTCGATGGCCCCCTGGCTCATCAGGGCGCCGGCCATGTTGTCGCAGATCAGAGTCACCGGAATGCCGTCCCGGTGCAGTTCCCATGCAGTGAGCCGGGCGCCCTGCAGGAAAGGACGGGTTTCGTCGGCGTAGACGCTGACCTGTTTGCCGGCCTCGACGGCGGCGCGAATCACCCCGAGGGCGGTGCCGTAGCCGCCGGTGGCCAGTGCGCCTGCATTGCAGTGGGTCAGCACTTTGGCGCCGTCGGCAATCAGCGACGCGCCGTTGGCCCCCATGGTCCGGTTGATTTGCTCGTCCTCGTCGGCGATCGCCAGAGCCTCGTCAAGCAGCTGCTGTTTGATTTCCGTCAGCGGCAGGCCGCGATGCTCCGTGGCAACCCGCTGCATGCGCTCCAGGGCCCAGAACAGGTTGACCGCCGTTGGTCGGGTGGCGCCCAGCACCGTGCAGACCTGCTCGAGCTGGTCGGCAAATGCGGGGAAATCGTCGGCGACGATGTCCCTCGCACCGAAGGCTGCACCAAAGGCCGCCGCCACGCCGATGGCCGGCGCGCCGCGCACCACCATGGTACGGATCGCTTCGGCCACTCCACGGTAATCGGTATATTCCAGCCAGACCTCCTCGGTAGGCAGCAGGCGCTGGTCGATCATGCGGCACACGCCGTCACGGTATTCTATCGGTTTGATGGACATTCCTAACTCCAGAGTAAGGCAGCTGTAAGCCGTAAGTTTAAACCGCTTTGCTTACAGCTTAAAGCTTACAGCTTCAAGCTGGTTTTATTCCTCCGCCAGCTTTTTCTTCAGCAGTTCGTTGAGGGCCGCCGGATTGGCCTTGCCCTTGCTGGCCTTCATGATCTGGCCGACGAAGAAGCCGAGCAGCTTTTCTTTGCCGCCGCGGTATTCCGCCACCTGGTCCGGGTTGGCGGCCAGCACCTCGTCGACCAACGGCTCAATGGCGCCGAGGTCGGTGACTTGCTTGAGGCCCTGTTCTTCAATAATGGTATCGGCATCCTTGCCCGATTGCCACATGGCATCGAAGACCTTTTTGCCGATCTTGTTGGAAATGGTCTTGTCGTCGATGCGTTTCAGCATGCCGGCCAGCATCTCGGGGGTGATCGGACATGCCGCAATGGCCAGGTCGTTGTCTTTGAGGGCGCGCTGCAGTTCGCCCATTACCCAGTTGGAACAGAGCTTGCCGTTGCCGCTGATGGCCACCAAGGCGTCGTAATACTCGGCGGTGGCCCGGTCGGCGGCCAGTACCTCAGCGTCGTAGCGGGGGATGTCGAACTCCTTGACGAAGCGTTCGATTTTGGCTTCGGGCAGTTCCGGCAGTTCGCGGCGGGTCTGCTCCACCCACTCCTCGGAAACCAGCAGCGGTACCAGGTCCGGATCGGGGAAGTAGCGGTAGTCGTGGGCTTCTTCCTTGCCGCGCATGGAACGGGTGGTGCCGCTGGCGGTGTCGAACAGGCGGGTCTCCTGCACCACTTGTCCGCCTTCTTCCAGAATATCGGCCTGGCGCTCGATTTCGTATTCGATGGCCTGCTTGATGAAACGGAAGGAGTTGATGTTCTTCAGTTCGGCGCGGGTGCCGAACTCCTTCTGTCCCCAGGGGCGGATGGAGACGTTGGCGTCGCAGCGGAAAGAGCCCTCCTCCAGGTTGCCGTCGCACACCCCGAGGTAGACCACGATCTGGTGGAGTTTTTTCAGGTAGGCGATGGCCTCATCCGATGAGCGCATGTCAGGCTCTGAGACGATTTCCAGCAGCGGGGTGCAGGCCCGGTTGAGGTCGACCCGCGAAAAGTCGCCGCTGTCGTGGAGCAGCTTGCCGGCATCCTCTTCCATATGGATGCGGGTTATGCCGATCGACTTGCTGGTACCGTCCTCGATTTCAATATCGAGCCGGCCGTGTTCGCAGATCGGCAATTCGAACTGGCTGATCTGGTAGCCCTTGGGCAGGTCGGGGTAGAAGTAGTTCTTGCGGGCGAAGATCGACCGCGGCGCGATGCTGCAGTTGGTCGCCAGGCCGGTCTTGATGGCGTAGTCGACGACCTTTTTGTTCAGCACCGGCAGGGCGCCGGGAAGACCAAGGCAGACCGGGCAGGTCTGGGAGTTGGGCTCGTTGCCGAAGGCGGTGGAGCAGTTGCAGAAGATCTTGGTGTCGGTGGTGAGCTGAACGTGGACCTCCAGCCCGATTACGACTTCATATTTGGAGAGCATGGTTTAATCCTTTTGAACGGGTCTTTCCGTCCGAAAACGGTTCTTTTTCGTTCTGGCGGCGTCAATCTGCAGATTTTGCTTGTGCGGCGTACCTAGGTACGCCTCCGCGCAATACTTTGATTTCCTTGCCACAACAAAAAATTCCTCGTTTTCGAATCGGAAAGTAGTCGTTCTTTGCATGGGATTCGTTTTGATGTTTAAAGACACCTGTTGTTAAAGCGGCGCCTGCTTGAGGTGCCAGTCGCTGGCCTGCTCAAAAGCGTAAGCGGTGCGCAGCAGGGTCTCTTCGCCGAAGGGCTGGCCGATGAGCTGCAGGCCGATGGGCAGACCGTCTTGCGAAAGGCCGCAGGGCAGGCTCATGCCGCAGGTACCGGCCAGGTTGACCGGAATGGTGAAGATGTCTGACAGGTACATCTGCAGCGGATCGGCGGTCTTTTCGCCGATGCGGAAGGCCGGCGTCGGCGCGACCGGAGTCAGAATGACGTCCACCTTGTTGAAGGCGTCGAGAAAGTCCTGGCGGATCAGGGTGCGGACCTTCTGGGCCTTGAGATAGTAGGCGTCGTAGTAGCCCGAGGAGAGAGCGTAGGTGCCGAGCATGATGCGCCGCTTGACCTCGGTGCCGAAGCCGGCGGCGCGGCTGCGCATGTACATGTCGATCAGGCCGCTCCCTTCGTCGACCCGTTGGCCGTAACGCACGCCGTCGTAACGGGCCAGGTTGCTGGAGGCTTCTGCAGTGGCGATGAGATAGTAGCAGGCCACGGCATATTCGGTATGGGGCAGCGAAACCTCCACCGGTTCGGCGCCGAGTTCGCGCAGGGTCTCGATGGCCTGCTCCACCGCCTGTTTGACGTCAGCATCGAGGCCTTCGATGAAATATTCTTTCGGCAGGCCGACGCGCAGGCCTTTGACCCCTTCCTTGAGGGCGGTCCGGTAATCAGGCACCGGTCGGTCGACGGAAGTCGAGTCCGCCGGGTCGTAACCGGCCACCGCGCCGAGCAACAAGGCGCAGTCCTCGACGTCACGGGTGACCGGGCCGACCTGGTCGAGGGACGAGGCGTAGGCGATCACCCCATAGCGGGACACGCGGCCGTAGGTCGGCTTGAGCCCCACCACGCCACAGTGAGCGGCAGGCTGGCGGATCGAGCCGCCGGTGTCGGTGCCGAGGGTTGCCACCGCCTGGCGGGCGGCGACGCAGGCCGCAGAGCCGCCGGAGGAACCGCCGGGCACGCATTCGGGATTCCAGGGATTGCGCACCGAACCGAAGGCGCTGTTTTCGTTGGAGCTGCCCATGGCGAATTCGTCCATGTTGAGCTTGCCGAGGATGACGGCTCCCTGCTCCTTGAGCTTGGCCACGGCGGTGCCGTTGTAAGGCGGCACGAAGTTATCGAGAATCCGCGAGGCGCAGGTAGTGCGCAGCCCTTCGGTGACAAAAATGTCCTTCAGGGCCAGTGGAATGCCTGTGAGGGGGGCGCCATCGCCGGCCTTAATGCGAGCGTCGGCATCCGCGGCCTGCTGCAACGCTTCCTGTTCACAGACGGTAATAAAGGCGTTGATTCGCTCGTCGGTGGCGGCGATGCGGTCGAGAAAGGCCCGGGTCACCTCCTGGGCCGAGGTTTTGCCTTCCCGCAGCAGGTCGTGCAGTTGATGTATGGTCAGGTCAGTCAATTGCATGGTTTGTTCTCCAAAACAGAAACCGCTCAGTGGCGGTTATTCGATGACTTTGGGTACCAGGAAACAGCCATCGCTGTCTTCCGGGGCGTTTTGCAGCGCTTTTTCGGTGCCGATGGACGCGTGTGCCGCATCGCCGCGAAAGGCATTCTCCATCGGTACCGCGTGGGCGGTTGGCACGATGTGGTCGGTATCCAGTTCGTTGAGCTTTTCAACGTAGCCGAGAATGGCGTCCATGTCGCCGGTCAGGGCGTCGAGTTCCGGCTCCGTCAGAGCCAGCCGCGCCAGTTGTGCAACGTGTTCCACCTGTGCTCGCGTGATCTTCATATGGTCAACCTCCGAGGAAATCTGGTCAGTTTGCAACAAGAGGACAACCTAGCACGGTGAAGGCCGCTTTTTCAAGGTTTAAGGCAGCGGCGCGGCGGTCCCTGCTGGCTGAGGTTGGCTTCTCCCGGACCGTTGAATGTCGTGATCATCACCCCTTCGTAAATCGGTCATGTTCCTCTTCCGCTCCTGGGAAAAAGATTAAAGAGGAGTGGAAATTGCATTGTTTTCCACTCTTGATTGATTAACTTGACCAGGCTGGTCGGGTTTGCAAGGAGATTGAATTGAGTGAGATGAAGGATCGCAAGAGGTTCGGCGAGATACTGCTGGAAATGGGCGTCATACGCGCGGCCGACCTGGAAATGGCGCTGGCGCGTCAAAAGGTGTCAAAAAAACCGCTCGGGCAAATTTTTGAAGAGATGGAGGTCATCTGCGATAAGGATATCTTGCGCATTTTGGCACGGCAATTCAATCTTAAGAAGATCGAAGAAATCGACCGGCCTCCGATACCGGAAGATGCCCTGAAATTTATCGAAGTCGATATGGCGCTGGCGAATCTCATTTTTCCTCTCGGTGTCAAGGACAACAAATTATTGGTTGCTACTAGCGATCCGCTTGATTTTACCGCTCTGGATAAACTGGCATTTCGAACCGGCTGTCAGGTGGTACCTTTTCTGGCGACCCCGACGGAAATCAGCCGGGCCATAAAAAAATATTATCTCAAAGAAACCGAGGCGGATGACAACCAAAACCAGACTGTGCTGGTGGTGGACGATCAACAGCCGTATCGTGTAACACTCTGTAATCGATTGCAAAGCGAAGGTTACAAGGTGCTGTCCGTTGAAGACGGCACCACCGCCCTGAAACTGGTTCTGAGCCAGGCGCCGCAACTGATCCTGCTGGAAACCAATTTGCAGGGGATGAGCGGAAAAGACGTTTTCTGTACCCTGCAGACCAACAGCCTGACTCGCAAGATCCCGGTAATCGCTCTATCGGCCAGGGCCTATCCGGAGGAAGAGGCCAAGTTCCTCGATATGGGTTTTTTCGATTTCGTCGCCAAGCCGTACAATCTGGTGCGCCTTATGGCCCGGGTCCGGCGAGCGCTGACACACGGATGTGACGTGTGATTGGAAACTTATTCTCGGTATGATGGCGGATATTTCCGCCATAAAAAAATGTAGCAGGGAGGTAAACTTTCACTTCGCTGGTCCGTCTAAAACTCCAAATGTTACTTTTTACAGCTGAAAATCAGTTTACTTTTTGATTGCTGCTTGATAACAATGTATCCGCTTTGGCAGCCGAAACCGATTCTGCTCTAAAGTGGCCTGTGCCTATCTAGGATTTATGAAAAGGAGAACCTAATGAAACGTGTTTTGATCTGTGTGGCCCTCGCAAGTATGATCCTGGCTGGTTGTTCCCAGCCCATGACCCGTACCCAGAAGGGTGTCGCTGTCGGCGCCGGTACCGGCGCGGCGGTTGGCGCCGGCCTCGGTCAGCTGATCGGCGGCGACACCGAAGCGACTCTGATCGGTGCCGGTATCGGTGCGGCTCTGGGCGGCACCGCCGGCGGTTTCTTCGCCAACTACATGGAAAAGCAGGAAATGGCCATGAACCAGGCTCTGGCCGGTGTGGAGGGCGCCAGCGTTCAGCGGGATGCCCAAGTGTTGGCGGTTACCTTCAAGTCCGACGTGCTGTTCGATGTCAACTCCTATGCTCTGAAGCCGGGTGGTTATGACGAGCTGCAGCGTGTTTCCCAGGTGCTCAACAACTACCCCCAGACCAATATTCTGATCTCCGGCCATACCGACAGCACGGGCAGCGAGGCCTATAACCAGAAACTTTCCGAGCGTCGCGCCGAAGCGGTGAAAAATCAGCTGGCCGGCTACGGCGTATCGCCCATGCGTCTGACCACCATCGGTTACGGCGAGGGTAAGCCGATTGCCAGCAACGTTACCGAGAGCGGCAGGCAGCTGAACCGTCGGGTGGCCATCACCATCACCCCGCAGCAGCAACAGCAGCCGGTCTACTAAACACGGTTTAGCTCTTAAAAATCTAAAGCCCGCTTCTTTCGAGGAGCGGGCTTTTTGCTGTCGTTTTGAACTGTCTGGCTTGACCTGTGGCGTGGAAGGTATTTTAATGTTTAGATAAATCGCCTAGACGAGAAATGAGGCCGAGGATTTCAAAGCTGAATTCCGTCGTACTATGATCATTTCGGGTGAGCAAACTCTGCTCATGACTTTGAAGAAAAGGATTATTGTGATGCTGGAAGCCTATCTGCAGCAGGTAGCCGAACGAAACGAACAGGGTATTCCCCCGCTGCCGCTGAATGGCGAGCAGGTGGCAAGCCTGTTTGAACTGCTCTGCGATCCACCGGTCGGGCGCGAAGAACTTTTACTGACTCTATTGGCCGAGCGGGTACCGCCGGGGGTGGACGAAGCGGCAAGGGTCAAGGCCGATTTTCTCGGCGCTATAGTGCGGGGAGAAAGGACGTCGCCGCTGGTGGAAGCCGAAACCGCTATCGATCTGCTGGCAGCAATGATGGGCGGTTACAACATTCCTCACCTGATAGCCGCTCTGGATGATAAAGAGCTGGGCGCGAGGGCAGCAAAGGCCCTGGCCGGTCTGACCTTGGTTTATGATGCTTTTGAGGAGGTGCTTGCCAAGGCGAAACAGAACCCGCTGGCACAACAGGTGGTCAAAGCGTGGGCCGCTGCCGAGTGGTTTGTGGACCGTCCGGAGTTGCCGAAACAGCTGAGGGTTAAGATATTCAAGGTCGAAGGGGAGATCAATACCGACGACTTTTCCCCGGCCGGCGATGCCTGGAGCCGGCCCGACATACCTCTGCACGCTCTGGCCATGGGCCGCAGCCGGTTTCCCGGCGGCCTCGAAACCATTGCCGCCTGGCGCGCCGAGGGCCATCAGGTGGCCTTTGTCGGCGATGTGGTCGGGACCGGTTCGTCCCGCAAATCGGCCTGCAACAGCCTGCTTTGGCACATCGGCGAGGATATTCCCGGAGTTCCCAACAAGCGTCGCGGCGGGGTAATCCTCGGCGGCGTCATCGCACCGATCTTCTTCAACACCGCCCAGGATTCGGGGGCGCTGCCCCTGGAACTGGATGTCAGCGCGTTGCAGCACGGCGCCGAAGTGGTGATCGATACCGCCGCCGGCGAGATTCGCGATGACGAGGGAAAAGTGCTCACCACTTTCAACCTGCGGCCCACGACCCTGGCCGACGAATATCGGGCTGGCGGTCGCATTCCACTTATTATAGGCCGGGCACTGACCGCCCGCGCTCGCGAGGCGCTGGGCATGGAACCCGGTGACCTATTCGCGGTGGCGCAGAATCCGCAGCCCAAAGCCGGCCAGGGCTACAGCCTGGCCCAGAAGCTGGTCGGCCGGGCCTGCGGCCTGCCCGGGGTGCTGCCCGGAACCGCCTGCGAGCCGCGCATGACTACTGTAGGTTCCCAGGACACCACCGGCCCCATGACCGCCGACGAACTCAAGGAGCTGGCCTGCCTGAAATTCCAGGCCCCGCTGTTCATGCAGTCCTTCTGCCATACCGCGGCCTATCCTAAGCCTTCCGACGTAGCCATGCACAAGAGCCTGCCCGACTTTATCAGCGAACGGGGCGGGGTGGCTCTGCGCCCCGGCGACGGGGTGATCCACAGTTGGCTCAATCGCCTGCTGCTGCCCGATACGGTCGGCACCGGCGGCGATTCCCACACCCGCTTTCCGCTCGGCATCTCCTTTCCCGCCGGCTCCGGCCTGGTGGCTTTTGCCGGGGCTTTAGGCTTCATGCCCCTCGACATGCCAGAGTCGGTGCTGGTGCGTTTCCAGGGTCAGCTCAAGCCGGGCATTACCCTGCGTGACTTGGTCAACGCCATCCCTTACGCCGCCATTCAGCAGGGACTGCTGACGGTGCCGAAGAAGAACAAGAAAAATGTTTTCAACGGCCGCATTCTGGAGATGGAAGGGCTGCCCGACCTCAGCGTAGAAGAGGCCTTCGAACTGACCTGCGCCGCCGCCGAACGCAGCGCCGCTGCGACCTGCATCGATCTCTCCGAAGCCAGTGTGGAGCGGTTCCTGCGCTCCAACATCGCTTTGATGCAGCGGATGATCGCCGACGGCTACCGCGACCCCGCAACTTTGCAGGCCCGCATCGAGGCTGCCGAAGCATGGCTGCGGGAGCCGAAACTGCTGCGCGCAGATCCTCACGCCGAGTATGCCGCGGTGATCGAGATCGATCTGGCGCAGATCGAAGAGCCGCTGGTCTGCTGTCCCAACGATCCCGACGATGTGCGACCGTTGTCGGCTATTGCTGAGCAATCTATCGACGACGTCTTCATCGGCTCCTGCATGTCCCACATCGGCCACTTCCGTGCCGCCGCCGCCCTCTGGAAGGAGCAGGGATTCAACGCCTCCGTACGCACCTGGCTCTGCCCGCCGACCCGCATGGATCAGCAGCAGCTCAAGGAAGAAGGGGTATTCACCTTATTCAGCAGTGTGGGTGGACGCATCGAAACCGCTGGTTGCTCCCTGTGCATGGGCAACCAGGCGCGGGTACCCGATAACGCGCGGGTCTTCTCCACCTCGACCCGCAATTTCGATAACCGCATGGGGGACGGCGCCCAGGTCTGGCTCGGTTCGGCGGAGCTGGCCGCCATGATCAGCATCCTGGGACGGATACCGAGCGTCGAGGAATATTTTCAGACGTTTGCGGAAAAGGTTGCGCCCGCCGCCGGGGAGCTCTATCGCGGATTGCAGTTTGATGAAATGGAGGGCTATCAGTCTTGACAGGTGAGTAAAAATCCAACGTCAAAAAAGGCCGTCTCCCGATGTGGGGGCGGCCTTTTATATTATGTTTTCAGTGGTTCACGCAGAGGGGAGGGTTACCACGAAGCGCACGAAGGACACGAAGACAACACAAATTTTGCGGGAGTGATTGCCTTTCTTCGCGGTCTTCGCGGCTTCGCGTGAGTCAGAAGTTGTATAGAAATGTTTTTCAAATGTTTTTCACGCGAAGGCGCGAAGGCGCGATGAGAACAAAACAAATCTTTTTAAAGGCCGAACCGTTCGTGCCAGCGATCGAAAACGGCCACCTTGCCCTCACCGTGGCGCGCCAGGGATTTGCGCACCTTGTCGGCGCTGCGCTCCCGGCCGGCTTTGGCCGGATTTTTGGAGAAGAACAGATCGGCATAGGTGACGATCTGCTCTTCGATGCTTATCGGCAGCATGTCTCGTACCGGCAAAGGCAGCTGCTGGCGAACGATCTCCTCGGCGCTGAGGCCGACGCCGATATGACGTTCGCAAACCAGCCCGTGGAGTGGCAGCCCTTCCTGCTCCAACAGTTCCCGGCCTTTAATGCCGTGGCAGAGGTAGGGCAGCTCTCCCTGGCAGCCGAGCTGCGGAGCATCGGTGAAAAGAATACCGATATCGTGCAGCAGGGCGGCCTCGCGGACGAAATCCAGGTCGACGCCGGTTTCCGTCAGTCTTTGTGCTACGGAAACAGCCTTTGCGGCTACCAGCTCACTATGCTGCAACAGGATGCGGTGACCGTCGCTGCCCGGTGTGTAGTACTTATCCAAAAGGGAGATGGGGTTTATTTCAGTTTGCATGTGACCATTCCAGTGGTGTGGGGTTCTGCCCGTGTTTGTTTTTAATATATTCCATCCCCTTATGGCCAGTCAAAAGGCGAGGGCAAGGCCTGAAGCATGGCGTTGTTGTGTCGTTGTTTTATAATTGGAACAACATCATGTGATTTTCGGGGGTGCTTATGGAACAGCAAATAGTTCTGCACGGTCACCTGATCGACGACCGGATTCTGTCGCGGGTACTCGATGCCATTGCCCGTTTAGGCGCTGAGCATGAGATCGTACGGCTCACCGTCGGGCGTACTCGGCAGGATCTGAGCAAGGCTTTGCTGCAGGTCAGGGCGCCGACGGCCGAAGTGCTGGCCGAGGTATTGGAATGCATCGGTGCTCTTGGAGCCGAGCCGGTTGTATCCCAGTCGGCTTGCCTGGAACCGGCCCCCGCCGACGGAGTATTGCCGGAACGGTTTTACGCTACCACCAATCTACCCACCGAAGTGCTGCTCGGCGAGCACTGGTTGGCTGTGGAAACAGAAGAGATGGACCTGGCTTTGGTGGTTAATCCGGAAGAGGGCCGGGCCAGGGCGTTGCCCATGACCGAGGTGCGGGCCGGTCAGTTGGTGGTGGTTGGCGAACAGGGCGTGCGGGTTCGTTATCCGCCCCGGGAGGTGGAGGACCACACCTTTCGCTTCATGAGCAGCGGGGTGTCGGCGGAAAAGCCAAAGAGCCCCCTGGTGCAGCAGGTGGTTGAAGCGGTGCGCCGCATCAAGCAGGCCGGCAAAAAGGTACTGCTGGTCGGCGGGCCGGCCATCGTGCATACCGGTGCAGGACCGGTGCTCGAAGGTCTGATTCGCCATGGTTGGGTCGATGTGCTCTTTGCCGGAAACGCCCTGGCCGTGCACGATATCGAACAGGCCCTGTTCGGTACTTCCCTGGGGATTCCGGTGGGCGGCCATCGGCCGAGCCATGTCGGGCATGCCCATCATTTATGGGCGATCAACGCCATTCGCGCCGCCGGCTCCATCGAGGCGGCGGTGGCTTCCGGACTTCTGACCGGCGGCATCATGCATGCTTGTGAGGCCCTTCAGGTGCCCTACGTGCTGGCCGGCTCCATTCGTGACGACGGTCCGCTGCCGGAGGTTATCACCGACGTGCTGGCGGCCCAGCGGGCCATGCGCCGGCATTTGACCGGAGTCGGCCTGGCTTTTATGGTCGGTACTACCCTGCATGCCATCGCCACCGGCAACCTGCTGCCGGCACGGGTCTTTACCGTCTGTGTCGATATCAATCCGGGGGTGGTGACCAAGCTGCATGATCGGGGCAGTCGCCAGTCTCTCGGCATTGTCATGGATGCTGCCTCGTTTCTCGAACAGCTGGCGGCGGGGTTGGAAACCTAGGAGCTAGGATCAAGGTACAAGGTTTTAACCCAAAATCTCAGGCTCTATCTTTTTGGCCCTTGGATAAAGCGACTAACTGACCGTAACCTTGTCAGAGGTTTTCGGTAGAGTCTTGAGGAACAGCCAAGCGCTGGGCAGCAGGGCGACCGCGAACAGCACCGCCAGGATGCCGAAGGTCGGGCGCAGGCCGAGGTGGTCGGCGGCCAGGCCGACCAGCGGGCCGGTGGCGACGAACAGCACGCGAAACGACAGGCTGCCCAGGGAAAGAATGCTGGCCCGATTGCTGCGGCGGCTGGCTTGCTGCAGATGGTTGCGCATGATCGGTCCCTGCAGGCCGCGCATGGCAGTGAGCAGATAATAGAAAAGGAAGCTCCACACCCATGCGGTCAGACTCAGGCCCGCATAGCCGGCGATGATCAGAGCGATAAACAGGGCGGCGGTGATGCGGTGGCCGCAGGCGAAGTGGAGCCTGTGGCTGATCAGCGAACACAGTGCGATGGTCAGGTTGGCGCCGGCCCAGGCCGGACCGAACCAGGCGATGGGCACCCCGGTCAGCTGCATGTAGGGCTGAATCAGCCACACCGTGTAGAAGGAAGCGATGCCGAGGATTGTACCGAACAGGATGGTGGCTCGTACCTGACGGCTTTCCAGAAAGGCGTAGCGGCAGGTGTGTAGTGCTTCGGCCAGGTGGGAATGGATGACCGGTTCCGCTTCCACTTCCGGTTCGGTCAGGGACAGGCAGAGGCCGAGGCCGACAATCCACAGAACGATCTGGCCGACAAAAGGCAGCAGCGGCCAGGCGGCATACATGATCCCGGCAAAAAGGGCGCCGGCAGCCTCACCGGTCTGGGCGCAGCCGGTCATGCGGCCGTCGAATCGGGCATAGAGTTCTTCCCGATTCTGGGCGCGCAGGGTTTCGAACAGCAGGGCGCTGTCCGAGCCGCTGATGAAGGCCCAGGCGCCTCCCAGGACGATTTCCGCCAGCAGCACTCCGGTAAAAGAGTCGGCCAGGGTGTAGAGACTCCAGCCGCTGATGGCCAGCAGCGAGGCCAGAATCAATGCGCTGCGGTAGCCGAGGCGGTCGCTGATGTAGCCGGAAGGATATTCAAGAAGGATGCTCGCAATCGAAAAGATCGCCTGCAGGAGCAGAATGTCGGTCAGGCTGAGACCGATCTGGTCCTTCCAGAAGAGGGTGATGATCGCCATTGGGAAGAGGGTCATCTTGAGGAAGGAAAAGGCATAAAGTTTGGCGATATTTTTTTGTAGCGGTATGACTTCAGCGTTCATGACCGGAACGTCCCTCTTGTATCGGAATAACTGGTTACCGGATAACCGGTGGGTAGCCGACAGAATAACAATTCCCCCGAGGTTTTGTCACTCGTCCTGAGCAGATCCTTGCTGATCCCTTCCTCATTCTGTTGTTGCGTCGGTTTGGCTGTGCTATGGTTCGACATTAGCTTCTTTTGTTTCATGCGAAGCCGCGAAGTCGCTAAGAACAGCCAAGTCGGTCTGGAAATGTTTAAGTTTGTTGGCCAGACTCTGAATAAACGATCGGAGCTATTGCTCCCAGTCTGAAGGATGCCTCTGGTTTTTTCGCGTTCTTCGCGTCTTCGCGTGCAATGAGAAGTTGGCTTCAAACTTCCACTGTGATGGTTTTTTGATAGAGAGACTGCTTTGGCCAAACCGGTCGGTCTGCGCACCGAAATCATTTTTCACATCACCCTTTTGCTGGGCGCGGCTCTGCTGTTCGGTGGTTTTCTGATGCTCAAACTCACCGAGCGCGAACTGCTCAATCAGCGATTGGATCATCTGACTTCCACCGCTGAGTTTGTCGCCCGCTCGGTCGGCCAATCGCTGGCTATGGATGATGTCGAATCCTCCCAGAAAGAGCGGCTTGCCCGTTTGCGCCCCCTTTTGCCCGAGGCTACCACCTTGGGGATATGGAAGCTGGAAGGAGAGAAGCTAGTTCCACTCTACCAGCGCCTGTTGGGCGACGAATTTTCGGGCGTTGACCCGAAGCTGCAAGCCCTGCGATTCATTGCCGAGCCTCAGGAGCAGCTTGTCTATGCAGGTGCCTGGTTGATCTGGGACGATTTGCCCGGCAGCTATTTCGAAACGACCCTGCCCATTCGCCAGAGAAGCAAATCGGTCGGTGTCTTACGGGCTCGTTTTCCTCTTGACGACGTGGTTCTTCGGGTTCGTTCTTCCCTGAAAATTCTCTTTGTCTATGTGCTTCTATACGGAACGGTGCTGTTTCTGTTCGAGCTATATCTTCTGAACCGCAACGTGGTGCGCCCCATCGGCGCGCTCATGGCTACCACCCGGCAGGTGGCGGCCGGGGATCTCGATCAGCGGGTGGATGAACAGGGGCCGCGGGAAATCACTTCTTTGGCCCGCACCTTCAATGCAATGGTATGCGCCTTGCGCGAAAGCCGCCGGCGCACCGATGATCATATCCGTTCGCTGCAACAGACCAACGAGGAGTTGCAGCAGACCCGCGACGAACTGGTCCGCTCGGAGAAAATGGCCTCCGTCGGTCATCTGGCGGCGGGCATGGCCCACGAAATAGGCAATCCTCTGGCGGCGGTGGTCGGATATCTGGAACTGCTCAAAGCGGACCTGCCCGCCGGCCGGCAGCGGCAGATCGCCGAGTATGCCGCGGACGAAATCGAACGTATAGACCGGTTGGTGCGAGAACTGCTCGATTACGCCAGGCCGGGCAAAGAACAGATCGAATGTTTCGATCCGCTGCTGGTTGTCAAGGAGGCTTTGGACCTGCTCGATCATCAGGGAGTATTTGCCGGGGTGAGGCTGGCCGACGAACTTCCGCTGCAGCTGCCGAAGGTCACCATGATACGCCACCGTTTGTTGCAGGTATTCGTCAACCTGCTGGTCAATGCCCGGGATGCCTTGGTCGAAGGAGGAGCGATTCGACTTGCTGCCGGCGAAAACGCAGGATCGGTATGGTTGAGCGTGGCAGATGACGGGGTGGGTATTGCCGAAGAGGATCTGCCGCATATTTTCGATCCGTTCTACACCACTAAAGCGCCTGGTAAAGGAAGAGGTCTCGGCCTGGCCGTTTGCTACCGGGTGGTGGAAGAAGCAGGCGGGACAATTGAAGTGCAATCCGAGGCCGGGCGGGGCACTGCCTTTACCGTGCGGCTGAAGAAGGAGGATGTCAGGAATGAGGACTGAGGGAAAAAAGGTCCTGATCATCGATGACGAGACCGGCATGCGGCAGATGCTGCGGCTGGTACTGGAAGGGGCGGACTATCGAGTGGCCGAAGCAGTCGACGGTCGGGAGGCCCTGACCCTGCTGCAGGCGGAGAGCTTCGACATCATTCTGAGCGATATTCGCATGCCGGAACTGGACGGGCTGGGGTTATTGCAACAGATAAAGGAGTTGGGGATTGACGGCACGGTGATTATGATGAGTGCTTACGGCACTATCGACACGGCCGTTGAGTGTCTCAAAAACGGCGCCTTTGATTACATTTCCAAACCTTTCAAGCCCGACGAAGTAATTTTGACCCTGCGCAAGGCCGAGGAGCGGGTTCGCCTGCAGCGCGAGAACGTGCAGTTGCGGCAACAGCTGTCCGGTAAAATCGACAGACACCGGATTGTCTATCGCAGCCAGGTCATGGACCGTTTGCTGACCCTGGTGTCACGAGTCGCCGAAACCAGCAGTCCGGTGCTGATTACCGGCGAAACCGGAACCGGCAAGGAACTGGTGGCGCGGACGCTCCATCGCCAGAGCGAGCGCAGCAAAAAGCCGTTCGTTGCGGTGAACTGCGGGGCTATAGCGCCGGCGCTGGTAGAGAGCGAACTGTTCGGTCATGCCCGCGGCGCTTTTACCGGTGCGGTGCAGCAGAAAGCCGGTCTGTTTGAAGAAGCCGATGGCGGTACGCTGTTTCTCGACGAGATCGGAGAATTGCCCCTGGACCTGCAACCGAAGCTGCTGCGGGCTCTGCAGGAAGGGGAGGTTCGCCGGGTGGGCGAGACCCGGCCGCGCAAGGTCGACGTGCGGTTGCTGGCTGCCACTGCGCGGGATTTGCAGCAGGCCGTAACCGACGGCGGATTCCGCGACGACCTGTTTTTCCGCCTGGCCGTGGTGGAGGTTCATATTCCCCCCCTTCGCGAACGACGTGAGGATATCCCGTTGCTGGCGGAACATTTTGCGGCGGGCATCGCAGCCCGGGAGGGGCGTCCAGCGCCAGCGCTGGCGCCCGATGCCGCGGATATCATGACAACGCGCTCCTGGCCAGGCAATGTGCGCGAACTGGCCAATTTCATGGAACGCACCATGATCTTTTGCCGCGATGAGGTCATCGACCTGCAGGCCCTGCCCGGAGAGATGCGTCGCCGGGAGCGGGATGCGGAGCGGGATTATTCCCTAAAAAAAGCCGCTCTGCGCCTGGAGAAGGAATATATCCGCAAGGCCTTGGCTGCCACCGAAGGAAACCGCACCCAGGCTGCAAAATTACTGGAAATCAGCCTGCGTAAGTTGCTCTATAAAATCAAGGAGTACGATATCGATTAGAGCTGTGTTGTTCGATTCATCCGGTCTGATCGAGGCCGACGAAAATTCACTTTTTTTAAGAATGGACCCAACCTTTTGGCTGGGTCCATTTTTTTTGGTCGGCCACTTTGGGCTGCGGTGTGAAAAAATTGCGTGGTAAAGAGTGACAATTTTTGCAGATCAGGAAGTTGTTCCAAATTCCTGGCTGTGATTTCAAATAGTTTTCTGGGTTTAATGATTGGTGCGAAAATTGCTTTGAGATGGATTAAAATCTGTAAGTTGTTGAAAAGTAAAACATAATTAGAGGGTGACAATGAAGAAAAAATTAACTTCCTCTGAGGGTTTTACCCTGATCGAAGTGCTGGTGGCGATCACCGTTTTTGCCATCGGTTTGCTGGCGCTGGCCGGTATGCAGGTGACAGCGATTCAGGGCGGGGCAACCTCGCAGCGGATTACTGCGGCAGTCGCCCTGGCGGACGGCATCGTGGGCAGTATTCAGGCCCTCGACTCCGGAGATACCATGTTCGACAGTGCCGTCAGCAGCGGGACGGCGTGGCCGGAGGCGCTTCCGGTTGAGGGCTATACGGCCACTTATGCGGTGGCGGTTGATACTCCGGTAACCGGAATCGCCGAGTGTACGGTGACGGTCAGCGACGATGCCTTTGGTGGCCCTACCGTAACCCGCACCACCATGAAAAGAACTCGTTAGGAGGCAATGGTGAATTGGCGAACGAAAGACAGAGGCTTCTCTCTGGTTGAAGTTCTGGTGGTCATGGTGGTCATGGGGCTGGTTACAACAGCTGTGTACGCGACCTTTTTAAGTACCCAAAAGCATGCCTATACCCAGGACGAGGTGGTCGAGGTGCAACAGAACCTGCGGGCAGCCCTCGATTTTTTGGTGAAGGATATTCGCATGGTCCAGTTTCTGACGCCTATCGACGAAACGGCTCTGGTCACCACCCCCGCCCAGTTGCTGGACGATGCCAACGCCGACGGAGACTACGACGATGCCGACGAACGTTTCACTTTGTCCCTCGTCAGCGCCACCTCCCTGCACGGTTATGCCCGGGTTACCGCGGCTACCTCCGACAGTTCCACCCTGACCCTCACTGTGGCTGCCGGCACCATGCAGCAATTCGCCGACGGCGATCAGGCTCGGGTTTTCCGGCCCGAGGACTTGGAAGCCCTTACCAATGTCTATCCGGTTACCGGCACCCCGAGCGGCGATCTGGTGGTGCTGGATATTTCCGGCGGCGGTTATACCTCCGGTGATGTCAGCGCCGGTGACCTGCTGGTGCTCCTGCCAGCGGGCACAACGGACGGCGATTTCCCTGTGCAGATCGACTACCAGTTGGCGGACGATGCCTCTTCCAGCGATACGGCGATGAATCAGCTGCAACGTCGGGTCATGGACCGGGACGGGAACACCATCGTCGATTGGGAGTTGGTCGCCTCTAAGATATCCGCTCTTGATCTGACCTACCTGGACGAGAACGGCGATTCCACCACCGATCTCGACGAGGTCGTCGCCATCCAGGTCACCATCACCGGCCAGACCGACGCCACCAAGACGGGGAGCAGCAACTTTTCCGGGGTTAAGCAGCGCACCCTGGCAACCACGGTCAAAATTCACAACGAGGTAAGGCTATGACAGGCTTTTCGATAGGCGGCAGGATCGCTTCCCAGCAAGGCTTCGCCCTGGTGTTGACCATGTCGATGCTGATCATTCTCTCGATGCTGGGCATTCTGGTGCTCGACGCTACCAACACCGACCTGGCTATCACCACCAATTATCGTTCCTCGGCCGATGCCTTTAGCGCTGCCGAGCGGGCGGTGGAATATGCCACTAGTCCTGACATTCTCTATGAGACGGACGATACCCATCTGGCGCTTACCGATGGAGGCGGCAACTTCGTCACCGACTCCGATGAGACGGTGGCCGGCAATACCGTCGCCGATCGCTGGGGCCATCTGCAGGACACCGCTAATGGCACTGAACTGGTGAAGTCCAGCGATACGAATGCCAACGTGGTCAATAATCTCGGGCCTAATGAGCTGCCGATTCCGCTGCGAAACAAGTTCGGCGACGAGTTTGCCGGCAATTACTATCGCATCAACATAGAGGCCGAGGCCCGCAACAACACGCGGGCTGCCATCGAAACCGAGAAAGTGCGCATCTTCAAGAAGAGTGACGATTCAGTTTACGTCACTACATCGGAGGGCTAAGGATATGAACGGAAGATTTGCTGAGCTGCTGTTCGTTGTGGCACTGTTACTGCCGCAGATTGTGCTGGCTGCTCCGGACTATTATTACGGCGACAGCGCGATCTATGTCGGTGGGAGTGGCTCTTCGGCCAAGCCGAATATTCTGTTTTTTATCGACACATCCAAAGAGATGGGCCAGGTCGGCACCTCCGGCACTTACGATCCCGCTGGAAGCCCCTATTCCGGAAGCTACGATGCGGACACCATCTACTACAAGAACAATGCCACTTATAATGCCACCAATACCGACATGACGGAGGTCCAAGCAGGGTATACAGGCGCCTATAACGCTCTCAGCGCCAACGGCAATTTTATCGGCTGTATCGACAGCAAGGGCGAACAGTGCACCAACAAAACCGAGGATTATTACACGGGCGACTACCTGAACTGGAAAGGTTCGGTCAGTGCCTCCACGGAATGGACTGCTTCGACAGTATATGCGGTCGGAGATCTGGTTTATAAGCAAGGGGAGTTGTCGACCAGTCAGCTATTCAAATGCACTGCGGTGTCCGGTACGGGCCAATCCGGAACGGTTGATCCATTCCCTGCTCTGGCGGATGTTGTAATTACCGATACTTACACAGACAACGAGGTCACTTGGCAGCCGCAGATGTCGCTGATCAAGGTTCTGGAATACGAGCTCAACAATAACATCTTCCCCTATATCGCACCGCTGGCCAATGTCGGTCTGATGGAATATAACAGCAACGATCAGGGGGGAGCCATTACCGTACCGGTGGCTGCCAACAGTTCCGCCACCCTTGAAGCCAGCATGACCAACGATATCGTGCCGATTACTCAGACCGCCAACGCACAACCCCTTGGTGGCGCCCTGTGGGATGCCTGGCTCTACTGGGTCGGTGATCCGACGGGCTCTTCCCACGCCAACAGTACCGCCAATGACAACGCCGCCTACAGCGATTCGCCCATCGAGTACTGGTGTCAGAACAACCATATGGTGGTGCTGGCCACCGGCGCCACCAAGGACAATTTGGGTGTCAGCAACCCCATATCCGCCATGGACGCGGCTGCTGAACTGGGAGCCGGACATGACGATGATTACTACGCGCCGGAGGGGGCTCATTATCTCTATAACAGCCTCGATTTGACTATCGACGAGGTTCAGGCCAAGGTCAATACCCACATTATCCAGCTGATGACCCCGCAGATTCAGCAACTGGTCGATACTGCAGCCTTCGGGCACGGTACCTATCTGAATGTCAGCCAGTCGAGTGAAATCTACGATGCCCTGGTCCAGATCATCATGGCGATTCTGGAAGAGGATACCTCTTTCGTGGCCCCTGTTGTGCCGGCCAGCCCGGAAAACCGGACCTACAGCGGGCAGCGTATCTACCTCGGTTTCTTCAAACCGATGAACGATGAACCCTGGTACGGCAACCTGAAAAAATTCGGTTTGAGCAGTGACAATCAGATTGTCGCATACGATTCCGCTGGCGATCTGGTCGAGGCGACCGATTCGGATGGCTTTTTCCTGGTGAACGATTCCAGTGATCCGCCTACCCCCCTTCACCGCTCTTTCTGGACCCCGTCTGGTACCACGGACGGCGGCCAGGTCGATGCAGGGGGGGTTGGCGGCCTGCTCAAGGCGCGTAGCACGGCGCGGAATATCTATACCTATCTGGGTAGTGAGAGCAACCTGTACGACACGGCCAACGCTTTCACCACCAGTAATTCAAACCTGACTGCAACCACTCTCGGTGTCGCCGACGACACCACCAAGAACGAGGTTGTTAACTTCACTCATGGCTATGAATCCGATGGCACGACCAAGCGAACCTGGATGCTGGGAGATATTCTCCATTCCAAACCGCTGATCGTCAATTACGCCAATTACGCCTTCAGTGAAACCAACGAAGCCGATTCCAGCAAAAACAAGAGTTTAATCTTTTTCGGCGCCAACGACGGCATGCTGCACGCTATCAACGACTACAACGGTGAAGAAGCCTGGGCCTTTATTCCTCCGGAGTTGCTTGATGACCTGCAGTATGTGATGGATACCCAATATCATTACTATTTCGTCGACAATTCGCCGCTGGCATACGTGCATGACGCCGATGGCGACGGCACCATCGAAAGCGGCGACAAGGTGATTCTGATCTTCGGTTTGCGGCGCGGCGGCGGCAGCAATACCCTGACGACCGGTTCACGCGGCTCTTACTATGCCATCGACGTCACTACCCCAAGCGAGCCAAAATATCTCTGGCAAATCAACAATCAGACCAGCGGATTCAGCGAGATGGGTGAGACCTGGAGTCAGCCGCGCCTGGCGAAAATGAATATTGGCGGAGACAGAAAGATCGTGGCGGTTTTCGGTGCCGGCTACGACAACAACGAGGACCTGCGCTACGGTAACATTCAGACCTTTCCCACAGGCACGGACGCGACCACTAATACCTCGGCGGCATCGGATGGTTTCAGCAGCGGCGCGAGTAGTGGTGGCGGGACCCAATACGAGCCGCGCGGTCGAGGGCTCTATGTGGTCGAGGTGGCACAGCTGAACGAATCGGGCGGTGTCTATACGCCGGATTTTACCAACTCCGGCACCAAAATCTGGAGTGCCGTCTGGGGCGCCAGCGATTCGAGCACGAGCACCGAGGATACCGTTAGCACCATGACCTATTCCATCCCTTCAGATGTGATGGTTTTCGACAAAGACCGTGATGGGTTTTACGATCGCTTTTACGTGGCCGATACGGGTGGCCAGCTCTGGCGCTTCAACGTCGGCGATTCTTCCACCAGCAACTGGTCGGTGAAGAAAATATTCGAATCGAACACCGGCAGTTCCGATGTAGGACGCAAGATCTTCTACAAGCCGACCGTGACTTATGAGTACCCCGATGCCTTTATCTATTTCGGCACCGGCGATCGCGAGCATCCGCTGAATTACCTCGACCCTGCTACCAGCGGCGGTGCGGTTCTCGATCGGATGTACATGGTGCGCGACCGGGAAAGCGACGACAATCCCAGTGCACCTACCTATTTGACTGAAAGCAACCTGGTCGACGTAACCGACAACGAGCTGCAGCGGGACGATACCACTGCCACTGAAGCAGATGTCTTGATCGACAAGCTGTTCAATTATTCACCGACAGATGAAGAGGGCAATGCTCGAACGGTCTATTACGGTTGGCGTATTGATCTGGACGCCAACAACGGTGAAAAGGTTCTGGCGCCGCCGACCGTCTTTGCCGATGTTGCTTTCTTCACCACCTATACGCCGAATGATGCAAGCGGCTCTGGGGACCCATGCGCCGGTGGTAACTTGGGTGTTTCGCGGCTCTACGCGGTCGATGCCCGCACCGGCGAAGCGGTTTTCAACTGGTGGTCCACGGACGGCACCGACGAGTTTGGTGAAAACCAGTCAACAGCAACCAGCAAGCGGGCCCAGGGCGGTACCGATAGCGATTCCTATGTGCTGCGCCGTGCCGATCGTTCTCTTGCTATCGGCGAAGGGATTCCCTCCGGCCTGGTTATCGTGATCGGCAAGGATGGAAGTACCTCTATCCTGGTCGGTTCGGGCGGGGCTTTCCCGAACGTGGAGCTGGATCAGATTGAAACCGTTTATCCCCTCTACTGGATGACCTGGTGATTTTTATGCGTAATTATGCCTGTTTCACATGGATAGGTAGGGGCTTGTTGATCTTGTGCTGCGCTTTGGGTGGCACTGCGCTGGCGGCAGACAGGCCGCCGCAGCTTCTCGATCTGAGCTATCGACCGGCTCCCTTTCATGTCGAAAGCGGCATTGAAGTGTTGCCGAAACTTCTGGACCAGGAAAATCCGGATGTCACTTACACTTGCCGCTGGTTTGTGAATGGTGAGGAGGTAGAAGGTTATCAGGAACTTTTGCTTCCTGGTGAATATTTCCGGCGCGGTGAGCGAATCGCGGTGGAGGTAACTTCCGAGAAGGATGGGGTGTCTGGCAAACCGGTGCGCAGCGGCGAGATCGAGGCGGGCAACGCGCCACCACGTATCGTTTCGCACCCTCCGACCAACTTTGACTCTGACTCTTACAGTTATCAGCTCGAAGCGGTCGACGCCGACGACGATCTGCTCACCTATCGATTGGTGGAGGCGCCGTCCGGCATGGAGCTCGACGAGGAGAACGGTCTGCTGACCTGGGCCGTCGATCAGTGGCCAGAGGGGACAATTACCGTGGCCGTGGTGGTGGAAGATCCTTACGGCGGCAGTGCAGAACAGCAGTTCACCATGAATCCCACCTTTGGACAAGATAAAGGATCTGCCGATGAATAATCGAGGTATGACGTTGATGGAACTGGTTGTTACTATCGGCGTGCTGGCCATTATGGCCGCCATCGCCCTGCCTGCCAGCAGCGGTTGGCGGGAAAACGTCCGGTACAAGGAGGCTGCCCGTGAGGTTGTCTCCGTATTGCGTCGAGGCCGCAGTGTGGCGGTACAGCAGAACCAGAATACCACCGTGACCATCGATCTGAGCAACGGGAAGTATACCCTGGCAGGTGAGGAGACGGTCTTTCCTGAGAGCGTCAAGGTCGAAGCGAAGGCCACATCAGGTGATGCATGGCAGCAAAGCGGCAGTTTTTCCATCACCTTTCGGCCTCAAGGAACCGCCAGCGGAACGATTTTCGTACGCATCAATGAGGACAACAATCTCCAGGTGCAGGTAGATTCCACCGCAACCGGTCTGGCGCATATGTAAGCAGAGAAAATTACTTAGACCAGATTCCTTGCTGGTGCAGGTGATCTTGGCAGGCCTCCTCCTCTCATAAACAGTACTGGCTCATAACCCAATAAACACGCAGACCCTGAACGGTCTGCGTGTTTTGTTTTTTGGGGAACCATTTGCCCTGAATCGTTGAAGGCCGATTTTTATCAACGAAAAAGGAAAGTCTGGCGCTTTGTTCCGAGCGTTTTATCGCCGGGGGGGTAAGTTTAGCGCAAAAATTACCATAAGGGTCGTGCAAAAAATGCGTAAAGCTTCTGTGTGTATTGCAGGGAATTAGAGGGGGAAACGTAAAAAACACTAAATTTCAAGTGGTTATCAAGCAAGTATTTTTCTGGCTTAATGTTTGCTCTTTATACGGTGTGCGGTGTGGCCAGTGTTGTTGTTTAGGGATGAACTCATATGAAGGAGTTTACTGGTGAAACGATTCAGCGATAGAGGGTTCAGCCTGATCGAAACCATTATTGTCATTGCCGTTCTGGTTATCGGTTTGGCCATTGCTGTTCCCAGCTTTACGGAAATGGGGCGGCGTAATGCTGTCAAAGCAGAAGCGCGGGAAATGAAAAACATATTGGCGAGGGCGCGTATGGATGCGGTGCGGCGAAACGAGTCTCTTACTGCGGACATCGATACCGGGGCTAACAGATGCACCGTTTCCGTTACCGGTGGGGCAGCAATCTCCTCAACCGACTTCAATGGTGTGCAGTTGGCCACGAGCCCGAATCCCCTGTCCATTGTTTGGGATAGCAGAGGCATGACCACAAACTTCTGTACCATCAGTGTGGTCGGTCAAGATGAAACCTACAACGTGATTGTCAGTTCGGCGGGAAATATCCGTATCGCCAAACCGTAAAGGGGGAGATCTGTCGTGAAAAGGAAAGCAGGCTTTACCCTGATAGAAGTACTCGTGGCCATGGTCGTAGTTATGATCGTTATGGCGGGGGCCTATTCGGTCTTTTTGTC